>MDTA01159990.1_pt1 | contig 84851 bp, 71 predicted proteins | sample 811151 | NCBI WGS metagenome assembly MDTA01 (sample SAMN05326648, study PRJNA326480) | marine metagenome | isolation source: seawater | place: Indian Ocean: South | collected 2010 | reverse complement strand
TACAAAGACTAGCAATTTCTTTAAAAGAATTTAATAGTTATTTTAGTGACGAACCTACTACCCCAATAAACACTTAAGGCTCCATTAACTTAAAACATACATTCATAAACGCCCTCTTCAACTCGAAGGGGCGTTTTTATAACCCCAAACCCTTGTCATTAGGAGTTGAAAGCTCATATAGAACTTATTAAATTCCACAAAAAACCTTCAGTACATCCATTACCTATGCACCTTGAAATTCTAGAATCCCGCCATCTCCTTGCCGCTGGTGAAAACACAGACCACGATGATGACTTTCACTTTACTTCAGACAACCCTACCGATGGTAGTGCTACCTGTATAGGGGATCATTGCGAGGATCTCGGCGCCATAGTCCTCATTGGTGACAACCCCCAAGAACTCGATAAAAACGCACTAACCATTCATACCTCTCAAGATTCAACCAAAGAAAACGCACCCCTGAGAAAGAAAACCCTACACTTCGACTATGAAGAGGGCCTCGAAACGCTTCATAAGATCGATCGCACCCTGCTTGACGGTCTCCTAGCAGGAGCGCAAGGCACAGGGTATGCTTTTGCGAGCGCACTTTTGCTCCCAGTAGCAATCCCCGGAGCCATTGGGTATACGGCCGGCAAATTTATAGGCTTTTACACTATTGAAGACTATTTCTGCAAATACGATGACTATGCCTGCCAAGCCTTCATTGAAGACACAACCGCCTTTGCTGGAGGTCTTATCGGCGGTGGCGTAGGCCTAGGAATGGCCATGATGCTCCCCAACTACACGGTCATTGGCCCACTCCAATACTGGAAAGTCATCAGCCTCTTTGGTGCAACGACCAATGTCGCCTTTGAAGTCCGTGACGTCTACTTCGAAAAGAGAGACTCTCTTCTGACCAAGATGACAAACTTCATGAACCGGGATGGCTAAAGTGTGCCCCCCTCAAAGGCTTTCAACATAAGCAAAAATCTCCGTCTGCCCATACCCACGAGCCATAGTCTCTATGGAAATGGGGCCAGCTAAGCCCTCAGGGAGTAACAAGCTATGATACTTCCCTGCAACATCCACCTCACCTGACGCTATAAGCGCCTTCAACCCCGCAAGATCACCCGCTTGAATGCAGGCCTCCACCTTCAGGCTTTGCGCATAGTAAGGTGCCTGCTTTTTACGCTCCATCATGATAGTCAAAAGATCTCGATCTCCAGGGAAGACGTCTCCCTTCCACCAACGTGCGTGCTCATAGACATTCAGTGTTTCTGCATCAAAAGCTCCCGTATTTTTTAAATCAGCTAAACGCACACGTATAGAGGCTTCCCAGATGCGATCATCAATCTGGGCAATGCGCTCGAAGGCCTCACTCAAAGCACGAAGGTCCACCATAGAGGGATCAAAGACCAGGCGCTCAAACACCGGCACTCCCTGCTTCCCCAAAGTATCTAAGTACTGAACAAGGTAAAAGCAAAGATCATGGTCGACCTTCGCAAAAACATACTTTCCAGGGTGTTCTGCTGAAGGAACAAGCCCAACATTTTTTTTATGCAGGTCATTATCTCCAATAATAATCGCTGCAGCAATGACATCTTCTAGCCCGAAAGCAACCTGCCGCAACAGAAGCATTTGCCCCTGACTTAAACTGGGTAAATCCTCCTTTCCATCCTGTTGCGCCTTAAAGCTGTAAGCGATCAAATCTTCACCTTGCTCACCGAAAAACTCACCCACATTGTGAAAGTTCTCAATAAACTCAGATCCAAGCCTATAACTCCCATCCTCCTGCCTAATAAGTGCCATCGTCGGAGCTCGGCCTCCAAGCATAAGCTTATACAGCCCCCCTGCCAAATAACTCGAAAATTCATAGAAGCCAAAGCGCTCACTCAAAAGCCACCGCTTACCCGTGCTCTTTTGCAGATAAATGTCCTTTTTCTGCCCTTTATCAACAACGTTTCCGCTATACTGAATAAATTCAAAATCCCTATAATCGGTAACATAGCTCATCACCCCCGAACGTTCCTGCCCGAGAAACCCTTGAATACACCAGCCCACCCCCCACAGCACAGCCAAGAGGAGAAGCGCAAGCACAGCAGCCATCCGAGTAACCCATACCATAAATTTTTATATAAAAATAAACCACCCTAAAAATAGAAGAAAAGACATCAGCAAATACATAATTACGCTTAATGTACCCCATAAAACCCTGCATGTCAAAATCGCCAATAAAAGAGTATCAACCCTATCTCAAGATACAGCCATGAGCTTGTAGGCCATTAACAATGAAAGATTAAACAAACACTACTAAAACGATAGTCCCCAAAACAGAAACTCCACAAGCTACAATGACTCTACCAGATTCAAATATAAGCACTTAAAAAACCTTAATTTTCTAATTGAATAATGGTAGAAATCTACAAAGAGCTCGAGTTTACCAAACATAAAAATACTTAAAACCCAATAAGGCCTTAAGCCACCCCTCAATAAGTACATAATTATACTTATTTTTAAAACTAAAATCATGTATATTAATATTTTATATTGAAACAATATATGTTTTACCTCAAGGCTAATAAACATCCACACAAGACCTTAATTAGAGGGCTTTATAAAAATCAATCAGCAATGAATAAAACATAACAAAAACATCAAATATAAAACAAAACATGAAACACACCGCCTACGTAATTAACCACTGGGATCGCTTTCACGAGAATGCCCAGTCCAAAAAAGCCAAAAACTTGGGCTACCGAGTGACACCTTACACCATGAACTCGGGGGCCCATGCCTACATCATGCAGCAGGAAAGCCGGTTCATCGTCTATACGCTCTGGAATATGCTCCTTGAACTCGCTGCCCAATGCCCTCAACGGGGCCTCCTTGCGGATACCTCAGGCCCTATCTCCTCAGGCAAACTCGCCTACCTCATGAGACTCGAGGAAGCCGACATCGAAGAGGCCCTAGAGGTCCTCACCCACCCGGAGGTCTCTTGGGTCAAGGAAATCGAATGCCCGCGCAATCTCATCCCCTCAGGAAGAAGCACCCGAAGTGCCCGTCGCTGGGAAAATGGACCAGAACCTGTTGAGCTAGAGTCTATTGAAGAGGGTCCCGAGCTCTACGCACCCCGTCGCCGCGTTGTGGTAGACCACACTCCAGCTCACATTCAAGCCGCCCCAGAAAGCACGATAGAGACTCCTGAGCCCGCGTGCCCAAGTATTACCGAATTGCCACCACACCCCATGGTCGACCATCCCACAGAAACACCCACGCCCGATGTGGTAGACCACGCCTCAACCCCAGTAAATAACGTGGCCGACCACACAACACCCCCACCTAAAACCCCACCTCACAGACACCCAGACACAGACACCCTTGCCATCCGAAAACAGATCGCCCGCCGATTTTGGGAGACCATCAAGGCACCTCCTGAAACAATGCCCTTACTCGCAGCCTATATTCCACCACCTCAGGGCCCATGATCTATAATTGACAGCATTAGAGATTCATTCCAATGTAACATCTCTATGATTTCTTGGATGCAAAATCTTTTGGAAAAGCACCTTAAGTGGCTTTTCATCGGTCTTTTAGTGGTGATCATCATCGCCTTCGTATTCACCATCGGTGCAGGCCCTGGCCTCGGCGAGCCCGATCCTGAAGCCCAAAAGCGAGACTTTTACGGCTTCAACCTAAATTCCCTTCCAGACATGGAGCACCTCCAACAAGGTGTCTTGGTCAGCCAATTGGTCGATCTTGACCCAGGCGCCATGAACCCTCAAGGCATGGAGATGAAAATGCTCGGCAGAGCCGTGCTTATTCACCTCGCCAATGAGCTCGATGTCCCCAATCCAAACGAGGCACTCCTACGCCAGTACCTCGAAAGCCGCCCTCTTTTCCAAGACAAAGAAACACAGGCCTTTAGCAAAGAAGCTTACGACCGCTTTCTCACCTGGGTACGCAGCAACCCTCAATACAACGAAGAAACGGTGAGTGCTATTTTTGAGGAAAACTTCCGCATCGCTCAGGTCGAAAATGCCCTGGCAACCCCAGGTTATGTACTCCCTTATGAGGCTAAGCTTCAAATGGAACTTCTCCAAACCAAGTGGACACCTGAAATTGCCATGTTCGACTACAGCACTTTCAAGCCAGACATTTCGGTTACGGACGAAGAATTGGAAAATTACTACCAGGCAAACACTTTTGCCTACGAACGTCCGGCAGAGGTTGTACTATCCTACGTCCAATTCTCACCCGAGGCCTTTCTAAACCAACAAGCAGAACCTTCAGTAGAAGAGCTCAAGCGCTTCTACGAGCAAAACCCCATGCGCTTCGCTAAAGAAAATGCCAAGACCGCACCCACGTTCGATAAGGTTGAAAGCGACGTTAAGCGCGCCTACCTACTCGAAAAGGCCCAACGCACTGCAGAGGTTGCCGGCAATGACTTCACCTATGCTCTTTTTGAGCAAAGCATCCCCTACAAGTCCGATGCCTTCGAAAGCCTAATGCAAAACTACCAGCTCAAGCTGCAGTCCTTACCAAGTTTCTCGCAGGAAAACCCACCGACATCCCTCGGGGTCAAACCCGTCTTCATGCGGCAAACCTTCACCCTCGACAGTGAGACTTACTATACAGACCCGCTTCCTGGCAAAGATGGCCTCTACGTCTTCTTCTTTGAAAAGCAGATCCCCGCAAGTATTGCTCCTTTTCGCGAAGTGAAAGACCAGGTTCGCACAAACTACGAAGCTGCCATGAAGAAAAAATCTTTCTCAGAAAAGGGCTTAGCCATTGAGGCAGCTTTCAAACAAGCCATTGCAGCGGGCTCAAGTTTTGAAGCCACCGCCCAAAAGGAAGGCCTCACAACAGAATCCTTTGAGGCCTTCACCCTCGAAAATCCTCCAGGCAAATTCCCAAAATTGCTTCTTGGCACACTCCAAACACTCAAAACTGGCGACGTATCTCCGATGATCACCGACGGTGACGAAGCTTACTTCGTCTACCTTGCAAGCAAAGAGGTCCCCAGTGTAGACCTCGAAAGTGAAGCCTCTCAGGAGCAAATCGAGCAAATGGAAATGGTCACTGCCATGATGAGCTCGATGAGCTTTTTACAATCAATGATTCAATCAGGCCTTAAAGAGGCCAATGATCTGAATCCTCTTTAAAATCAAGATTGATTTTTTCATCAACACGCACCTGGGTACGAAACCAGGTGCGTTGTTTTTTAACGAGCTTCAAGGTCGACTGCACAATCGAAGCTTCGAGCTTTTCAATACTGTCTTCACCGGATTGAAGCCAAGCAATCGTCTCCCGGTACCCAATTGCAGAAGCCGCACTTGGGTTGCGCTCAATTCCCTGCTTCATCAAAGATCGGACCTCATTTACCAAACCTGCCTCGAGCATTGCGCGCACGCGAAAGCGCACACGCGCTTCAAGAACCTCGGGAGCACGCTCGAGTAAGTAGAGTTTTTTTGTATAGCGATCAAAAGGTGTTCTCTGCGCTTCAAAGTTTTGACGAAGTGCCTCAACGGTTTGGCCACTTGCCATGCAACGCTCAAGTGCGCGTGCAACACGGCGTGGATTATGAATATCTAGTGACCCTAAGCCATTGGGGTTAAGTGCCTTTAAACACTCAAGCAAGCCCCCAAGCCCAGAACGCTTTTCAAGAGCTGCGACTTCACCGCGGATACTCTCTGCAACCTGAACATCATCGACAACGGGCTCAAAAAAGCTCTTCAAGTAAAAACCCGTCCCGCCGGTGATCAAAACACGCTTCCCCCTGGAAAGGACATCCTCCACAACAGAGACTGCCAAATGAAGGTAGTTATATATAGTATAAGGCTCCGAGACAGAAACGAGGTCTACCCCGTGATGCGGAATGCGCGCGCGCTCCGCGCGCGTTGGCTTTGCGGTGCCAATATCCATACCGCGATAAACCAGCGATGCATCGCAAGAAAGGATTTCTGCATCATGAACCTCAGCCCAGCGGAGCGAAAGCTCGGTTTTACCAACGGCAGTGGGACCCGTTATGATGGTGAGCTCTGCTGGAGATGCAGGATTCACTAACTAGATATATAATAAGATTAAGTAAGCCCTTGCTTGAGCTCGTCAAATTTACCGCGCACGGCATTGAGGATGGCTTCGCGATCACCGAGATTATTAGCAATGCCATTAACCAAGGCGCTGCCAACAATAACACCATCGGCCACGGTCCCAACACTACGAACATGCTCGGGCTTTGAAATACCAAACCCTACAGCAACAGGCAAATCGCTCACTGCGCGAATGTGCCCTACGGCAGATGCAATGTCATCTGCGAGCTCGCTTCGCTCGCCGGTGACACCGGTACGCGAAACGTAATAGAGGAAGCCACTGCTCACCTTGGCAATCGTCTTCATGCGCTCAGGGGGTGTTGTCGGCGCAATGATAAAAATGTTTTTGAGCCCGCGAGCTGCACTCAGCGAAAGTAGATCCCCGGCTTCCTCAGGTGGACAATCCAAGGTGAGCAAGCCATCAATACCCGCTTCAGCAATGCTATCTAAAGAAGTCTCAAGACCCGGTGAAAAAAGGAGGTTATAATAAGTATAGAGAACAATGGGCACCTCAGAGAAGGTGCGGATTTTCTTAACAAGCTCAAAGACAAAGGCCTGCGTCATCCCAGAATCAAGAGCACGCTGTGCAGCAAGCTGGTTTGTCAAGCCGTCTGCAAGCGGGTCTGAAAAGGGAGCACCCAACTCGAGGATATCGACCTCGCCTTCGATTAAACTTTTACAAAGGGCAAGCGATGTCTCCATATCCGGGTCTCCTGCACAGAGATACGCAATAAAAGCTGCTCTCTTTTCCGAGCGAGCTCGCTCAAAGGCCTGCTTAATTCGATCCATAAAGTAAGCAGTTTGTCAAAAAGCACTTACCGGTCAACGTGGTTTTTATCGCTACTTCTAAAAGGTCTTAGTCAGGCTTTTTGAGGATGCCAAGATGTTCGAGCATGACAGCGACTGCCTGGGGCTTGAGGGCCGTAAGGACGGTATTGAAATCACCATCTTCATCTTCCACTTCATCAAAGTCGAAAACATCCACCGCATTCAGTCCGATAACACCAACAAACTTGATGAAATCTCCATACTTTTCACCTGCTTCTTTAGATGGGTTGCTTTGATTGGCACCTGCTTCAATCTCCTCAAACCAATGCTTTGCAAACGTTGCTATAAGGGCATCGGTGATATTGTTGCCCCCTACGGATTGCTCCAAGCAAGCCTTGAGCAAATCCTCTCCACTCGCATTCCTCAATCTCTCATGAATCGTGCCCGCATGCAAATCGACAGGGACCGCTTCGCCTTCAACCATGAGACCTAAGGACTTACCCAAGACTAGGAATGCATAATCCCGCTGATGTGAGGGTTGACTAACAAGGTCAGATTCCGTCATTTTTTTGATGAAGTCGCTATCGCCATCCAGTAGGTTTGATTTAAACCCTTGGAAAATATCATAAGCATCGCCAACAAAATCCATGATGGTCGACTGTAAGGCCAAAAAGCCTTCTTCTTGAGAGTCCAGTGCACCTTGTACCTGAGATGAAAGTTGACCCTTCAATAATGCATCACTCTTTGGTGAAGACACGCCATTTTCCTGTGCAGACAAGCGAACACCCGCTTGTTTACCACTTGGACACGTCATCATATTAACCATCAACTGATACATATTCGCTGCCGGTTTTGAGAGCTCTTGGCCATGAGCGCCCCCTGCCTCTTGCCAAGCTTCGAGCTCTTTATGGATCATCTCCACCAGGAACTGCAACTCATAGGCTGTTCGATTAAACCCGCCTCCCACCTGAGGCTTCATCCAACCTTTTACGACCCCTAACCCTATCGCAGTATCAAAGGATTGTAGCATAATGTCAATTTTATGATCCACTGCGGTATCATCATCTGTCTGGAGCAAAAGTTTCTTCGTCTCTAAAGAAGCCGTTGCTAAGGCAGCCCTTAAGTGCTCTTGCAACTCTTTTAGATCTTCGTAGCTAGCCTTGGGCATATCCTCTTCACTAGGCACAGGCATCACCATCTGAAGATAACGGCCTTGAAGCCTATACCCGCCTTCTCCAGCTGGAACGAGCGCCTCTAGAGACCCTGAATCAACTTCGCTCAGCGAATGGCTCTTCTCATTGGCTGCTCTATGAATCGTGTAAGGATTATTTACCGCATCAGGCGCTGCTAAAAAAAACTGTATGGCTTGTGCTCCCTGAAAGCGAGGATCTGCTTCTTGCCCTGCTAAAACATCCAAGATAGTGGATGAAACAGAATCTAGCAATACATTGTCACCAGCGAAAGCATCATTACGCAATACCTTTTCAAATAAAAAAGTTAACATTTTTTCCTTTAAGACATCGCCTCCTCGATACGCACTAAAATTGAGACGTACTAGTTCGCACATCTTTTCAACAATGTGTTTATTTTCATTATCATTAGAAATATTACTATCTAAAAGTATATTTAGTCGTTCTATTGCTTGATTCTTTAATTCAGGAGTCCGGCCATAACGAAATAAACCTTCAGCTGCCCAAAGCCTTTGGGCAAAAGGCACTTCTTCTGAGGTTGCCATACGCAGCAATAGCTCGACCCTTTTACCCCCTAAACCTATTAATCCATTCAGCCTTGTACCTCTTAATAGCTCGACCCCTTTATCTCTTAATTCATCAGTCCGGCCATAGAGACATAGACATTGAGCTGCCGGAATCCTTTGGGACAAAGGTATTGCTTCTGTGTTTGCCATACGCAGCAATAGCTCGGCACCTCTATCTCTTAATTCATCAGTATGGCCATAGCGACATAGACCTTCAGCTGCCCAAATCCTTTGGACAAAAGGCGCTTCTTCTGAGATTGCCATACGCAGCAATAACTCGGCACCTTTATCTCTTAATGCATCAGTCCGGCCATAGCGACATAGTCCTTTAGCTGCCGAAATCCTTTGGGTAAAAGGCGCTTCTTCTGAGTCTGCTATACTCAGCAATAGCTCGACCCCTCTATCCCCTATGTCGCTTAAGAGCTCGGCACCTTTATCTCTTAATTCATCAGTCCGGCCATAGCGACATAACCCTTCAGCTGCCGGGATCCTTTGATCAAAAGGCATTTCTTCTGAGTTTACCATACGCAGCAATAGCTCGGCACCTCTATTTTTTAATGCATCAGTATGGCCATAGCGACATAGACCCTTAGCTGCCGAAATCCTTTGGGCAAAAGGCACTTCTTCTGAGCTTGCCATACGCAGCAATAGCTCGGCACCTCTATCTCTTAATTCATCAGTATGGCCATAGCGACATAGACCTTTAGCTGCCGAAATCCTTTGGGCAAAAGGTACTTCTTCTGAGCTTGCCATACGCAGCAATAAATCGACACCTTCAAGGCTTAATTCATCAGTATAGCCATAGCGACATAGACCTTTAGCCGCCGAAATCCTTTCGGGCAAAGGCACTTCTTCTGAGGTTGCCATACGCAGCAATAGGTCGACACCTTCAATGCTTAATTCATCAGTATAGCTATAGCGACATATCCCCTTAGCTGCCGAAATCCTTTGGGCAAAAGGTACTTCTTCTGAGCTTGCTATAGTCAGCAATAGCTCGAAACCTCTATTCCCTATGCCGCTTAAGAGTTCGGCCCCTTTATCTCTTAATGCATCAGTCCGGCCATAGCGACATACACCTTCAGCTGCCAAAATCCTTTGGTCTAAAGGCACTTCTTCTGAGTTTGCTATACTCAGCAATAGATCAACACCTCTATCTCTTAACTCGTCAGTATGCCCATCAGCAAGAAGGCCCTTTACAACCTCTATCACATTTCCCGCAGACATTTCCCCTAACCTTTTTACTACATCTAGGGTTTCTAAGATTTCTTGCCTTTCGTTAGGATGCAGTCCTTCTAAATTAAGGGATAAAAGCTCACCCCATACCTGAGCGCCTTGAAGGTTTCTTTCCTGATCGTCGCTTTCCAAATCTTGGACTACGGACTCTGCAACCTCTTTTAGATTTTCAAAAGAAAGGCCTTGCAGATAACTCGGGAGATCTACGGTGCGATTCAGCAAATTATCAGATCCAACGATAGGTAGGCCTGACATTTCAGCATGAAACTCATTGGCAATACTCAAGAAAGCCCTCACCCTGCTAGACACAGCAGAGACGACCCTACCTAAAAATGACCCCTGCTCTTGAGGAGGCTGGGCTCCTCCTTGAACATTTCTAGCATTATTGGCTCCATGAATACCTGGCATAACGTCTCTCCCTGTTGGTTATATCGAGTCCTCTAGCATAAACTAGTAGGGGGGATTTTTCAAATGGAGGGGTGAGCGTGGTATTATATTTAATGATTAAAATATTAGCATATCAGAATCATTCTTGTCATGAGCCCCTGAATAATAAAATCGAGAGACAAAAAGAGCTTCTAGATGTATTCTAGAAGCTCACTAGCTAAATGTTTGATATGTATACGATTACTCGCTTGAAAATGCGAGTGAAGGAACGGCTTCGTCGCTTGAAGCTTTGCCTAATGAACCGGGCTTAAAGAGAATCATGGTCAGAGCTAGTGGCTCATCATTTGTGCTTTTTGCTGAGTATGGCTTGGTGGGATCATCTGCATCAAGCCAAACAGGGACTCGTTCTTTTAGGGAAAGTACACGCTGAGCGCCGTCTTCAGTCGTTTGGATTAAATCAAAGTCTTGACTCGCAATGACGATGCGATCGTAAGGCGTTGTGTGTAGAGGAAAACTTGCATGCGGTGGAACGTCCCACTTTTGAGCGGTGAGGTAATCATTTTCAAGCAGCATGTTGTCCCCAGTATTGATAGGCCCACCTTGAACGGGTGTGAGTACACCTGGCTTAAACTGAATGATGGTAAAATGAAGCGGATAAGGGTGAAGGTTTTCGTCTTTATGCAATGTCCCTGGTAAGCATGCGTTGTACCAGGTGGGCGTGTCTTTAGGGAAGACGAGTGTAGAGACCGATTCACCCTCAGTGCCTGTTGTAACCTCCGTCTTGATGAGCTCCCCACCCTCATGGCAAATGATGATGCGATCTGCATCGTGCCTATGCCAGTCTAAGGTGGACTGGGCAGGAAACGTCGTCACCCAAGTGAGTATATAGTCGTTTTCCCATAGTTTTTTGCGCGAGGCACCGGAATCCGAACAGGTATCATCAACACACAGCGTTGAAGCAAAAAGAAAAGAGGATACAGCTACAGATGCACTGAATATTAAAGTGCGTTTAAGGAGGCATTTCATACGGATAGTCATGGTACAAGAATGTAGAACACAGAGTCCGCACATCAAGCACAATGTTTATCATAGAAGGAAGGCAGCACGCATGGTTCAGGTTTCCCGAATTGTTCATCGCCCCTGGAAGTATTCACTTAAACCCCAAGATAAAGATCTCGTTGAGGGTGACATTGAGACCTTACAAGCAAGGGACTTTATAAACTAAAAACGGGGCCTAAGCACTGTGGCTTAGACCCCTGATTAGTCATTTAGCACATATAACCGCTTTCGCGGCTTTGAAGCTGACCTGGACTTCAGCTTCAAAGGGTCTCGTGAGCTGAAATACTGCCCAACGAGTGGAAATTTTCTCAATTTTTTAGGGAACCTGCCCCTAACATCTCTCTATAAGTCAATAAAAACGCAAAATGGTTCCGTAAAAAACGCAGAAAAACGGCTCTTTTTCAAGGTTTTGCGAAACAAATCATTAAAATAATCGTAAACTATTGGTAACCAAAAAGAAAAACTAATTCAAACCTGGCCACAAATGGTCGATAAAAAAGCGAACAAAGCGATCTTCGTCCACGGACTCAGCAACATGGCAATTAGGAGGTTGGCCAAAGACTCTACGGCGCTTCCGGCGGTCAGCAACCGTAAACCCCCGTGTATACTGCCCCCGGCACTCAACCGTGACGTGGTAATGACTCATTTTGACGAAGGAAGGATCGATAGCCACACCAACGGCAAGCGGATCATGAAGGTAGAAGCCATGAATATCATCGGCCTCTTTATAAAAATTAGCATAGAGCTCTGTACAGTCAGCAATAAGCTGAGACTTAGCAGAGCGAATATGTGCATGACCTGCCTCGATAATGCCTCGCTCCAGGATGACATCAAGCGTAACGTCTAAGCCAACGAGTGTTATAGGTAGGACTGAATGAAGAACGATCTGGGCAGCCTCAGGGTCTGCAAAAATATTGAACTCGGCAACGGGCGTCATGTTGCCGGGAACGGCAAAGGCCCCTCCCATGGTAACGACACGGTCTACCTTGCGGAGGGCTTCGGGAGCTTTACGGCAGGCCTCAGCAAGGTTTGTCAATGGGCCAAGCGTAACGATGCTTAGGTTTTCACTGTACTTTTTTGCAGACTCAATAATGAGGTCAACCGCGTGTGTATCGACAGGCTTGTAAGTTGGGGGTGCATAGCGAGACTCCCCCGTTTCGTGTTTAAAGCGATGTAGCTCCCCCAGCCCATCGACGCCATGGATGCTCGTTACCCGTTCGAGGTGTCCCTCTAAAGGAGCGGCATAACCCATGGCAACAGGAACGTGAGCAGCACCATCGAGCTCGAGCACGCGAAGGACATTTTCAGTTGCCTGATGAACATCCGTATTGCCGGCTACTGTCGTAACTCCGATGACGTCGAGCTCGGGAGAGTGCTGCGCAAAAAGCAGTGCTAGGGCATCGTCAACACCACCATCGGTATCTATCAAGCAGGGGCGCTTTTGCATAGCCATAGAACACCCACGCTAGGGTGAAGTTGAAGAGGGCTCAAGGTTTATTCTGCGGTTGTTTGCAACTTTGAAGACACGCATCAAACAACACAAAACACTCCCCCTGCCCATGCTAAGTATTCTGATTATCAGAAGACGAGTCACCCCTGGGATGCTCCGGAAGCTCAAGGTGAGGATAATCAAACCCACTAGGCAACCCACTGAACACCGTTGTTGATGCGGACCAGTAAGCGTTTTTCAAGCTGTGTGGCTGAAGTGCTTTAGCCCAAGAAGCTGCATCTAAGAATGTATCGCTCTCGAAAGAGTCAACCCACGAGTTGGAATAATCTACCCAGGCTTTGATAGGATATAAACACCGGAGAACAGGGTCTTTGGGCTCTTCACTCGTCACAAGCTCTGCAAAAAATTCAAGGGATAAAGAGTATGTTGCAAGTCCGAGCAAAATCTTGCTTGGTACTGAAAGCTCACCAAATATGCTTTCAGCACCCTTAATCAAAACCCAGGAAGGTGTTGCAACAATAGCCCCCTCAACCACACCAAGAGCCATGGAAGACAACGTCACCGTAGACCTATGCACCGCATAGGTAAGCGAGTCTAATAATGAAGATTCATCCGGTGGTTGCTCTTCAGATTCATCAGAAATAAGCTCATCGTCACCTGCGAGCAAAACACGTGATTCAAGGGGTTCTAATCGAAAAGAGCTCATCGTCTACATCCAAAGCTTCAGGAAATCCCGATTTATGTCAATTTTCCACTTTGAAAACATCCATACTTTAATGAAGGAAACTAAACAGAATAGGTGTAACCTTGGGCAAGCTCGATGAATGCTTTAGCAGAAGCATCGGCCCAGGCCTTATCCTTGCCCAAGGTGTTTGCTAAAAGCTCTGCTACTGTAGGAGCTGCCGCAATGGAAGCTGGAGCGTTTAGGAATAAGGCACGCGTCCTGCGAGCGAGGACATCTTCAACCGTGCGTGCCATCTCGTGCTTAGCGGACCAGACAAGCTCTGCGCGTGTGTAAGGCAAACCGAGAACTAAAGGCTCTGCAAGCGAGGTATGGGTATTAATTAAGGACTGAATAGCCGGCTCATCTGAACCATAAAGGCTTAGAGGCGTGCTTGAAACGGAATCAACAGCACCGTGCAAACGAAGGTGAGGTGTTTGAGAAGGACGCGTGCCTAAATTAACAACCTTCTCGGCACGGTTAATGACATCCTCGGCCATTTTGCGGTATGTCGTCCACTTTCCGCCAACGATGGTGATTAGCCTAGAATCTGAGACGAGGATGGTATGCTCACGCGAAAGGGCCTTGGTTTCTTGAACACCCTTGGCACGAACGAGTGGACGCAGGCCAGCAAAAATACTCTGCACATCGGAGGCATCGGGCTTTTTACTCAAGTACTTGCGGGCGTGCGTGAGAAGAAAATCAAGCTCTTCGGCTAATGGGCGAGGCTCTTGGGCAATCGTTTTAACGGGAGTATCTGTGGTGCCAACAACGGCATGGCCATGCCAAGGTATCGCAAATAAAACCCGACCATCCGAAGTGTGGGGAATCATGATTGCGTTGTCTCCAGGAAGAAAGCGCTTAGGGAGAACGAGATGAACACCTTGACTTGGAGCAATGATAGGTGGGTGCTCCCGATTATCCATCGAGCGTATGCTATCACAAAAAACGCCCGTTGCATTAATCACAACTTTGGAGCGAATCTCGTAAGATGTGCCCGTCTCCAGGTCTTCAGCAAGGACACCCACAACTCGGCCTTGATCTTTTAACAACCCCCTAACGGGCATGTAGTTAAGAACAGCACCCCCGTGGTCGACCACGGTCTGTGCAAGATTGATAGCAAGGCGGGCATCATCAAATTGACCATCATAATAAAGGACACCGCGCTTCAAGCCAGACGACTCAACGGTAGGAATACGCTTGAGGGTCTCTTTGTGAGAAAGGACCTTGGAAGGTGCAAGATTGAGCTTACCAGCAAGCGTATCGTAAACCTTCATCCCGAAGCCATAGAAGGGCGCCCCCCACCAAGCATAAATAGGGATAACAAAGCCAAGACTATGAACTAGATGCGGAGCATTGCGATAGAGCAAACCTCGTTCGTACAAAGCCTCCCGAACGAGGGAAATGTTGCCTTGTTGTAAATAGCGAACACCTCCATGAACAAGCTTCGTACTGCGGCTGGATGTGCCCTTGGCAAAATCCTCCGCCTCTAAAAGAAGGACGCGATAGCCACGTGAGGCCGCATCCACCGCAGCCCCTAAGCCCGTGGCACCTCCACCGATAACGATGATATCCCAATGATTGGAATTATCCGCTAAAATAGAAATCGCGTCACTTCGGTTCACGGAGGGCAAAGGGTTAGTTTTCTTCGACCCAGGCCTTAGAGCGACCTAGTGCGCGTAACCAATCGCCATGCAGGCGAGCCATCTCTGACTGAGGACGCTGGGGCTCAAACCTACGATCAATACTCCAGTGGTGGGCGATGTCTTCCTTGTCTTTCCAGTAGCCAACAGCAAGACCAGCCAAATAAGCTGCGCCAAGGGCTGTTGTCTCCGTGACTTTAGGACGAACAACAGGAACACCGAGAAGGTCTGCCTGAAACTGCATTAAAAGGTTGTTCCTGGAAGCACCCCCATCTACCCGGAGCTCTTTGAGGGGAATCCCTGAGTCGCCATTCATGGCGTGTAAAACATCATAAGACTGAAAGGCAATGGATTCTAAGGCTGCACGAGTGATATGAGCGTCTGTCGTCCCCCGAGTGATGCCAACAAGAGTACCCCGGGCAAAAGGATCCCAATGAGGAGCACCTAGACCCGAAAATGCAGGGACGAGGAAAATGCCGCCATTGTCTTTGGCACGGCTCGCTAAAGCCTCACTCTCGGGTGCCGATCGGATCATCTTAAGGCCATCACGAAGCCACTGAACAACGGCACCTCCAATAAAAACACTTCCCTCCAAGGCATATTCGAGCTGGTCACCAAGGCGCCAGGCAACCGTCGTCAACAAGTTGTTATTTGAAGTAACAGGCTTATCGCCCGTATGAGTAAGCAAAAAACAACCGGTGCCATATGTGTTTTTAGCCATACCAGACCTGAAGCAAGCCTGGCCAAACAAGGCTGCGTGCTGGTCTCCAGCAATGCCAGCAATGGGCACCCCCGCCATGAATGTGCTCCCCCCGACTTCACCGTAAACTTCACTAGAGGAGCGAACTTCAGGCAAGATTGAACGGGGAATGGACAGAGCTTCTAAGAGCTCATCATCCCAGGTACCTGTGTGGATATTAAAGAGGAGTGTACGGCTTGCATTGCTGGCATCCGTAACGTGCTGACGACCCTCGGTAAAGCGGTAGACAAGCCATGTATCGACCGTACCAAAAGCAAGCTCTCCGGCTTCGGCCCTTGCGCGAGCACCCTCAACATTGTCCAAAATCCATTGGATTTTAGTGCCGGAAAAATAAGGGTCTAAAACGAGACCTGTTTTCTCACGAAAAAGCCCCTCTAGCCCGGCCTCTTTGAGACGTTTAGTAATCGAGGCTGTCCGGCGGTCCTGCCAAACGATGGCATTGTAAATGGGATCACCTGTGCGGCGATCCCATACAATGGTTGTCTCCCGTTGATTGGTGATGCCGATAGCGGCTAGGTCCTTAGCAGAGAGCCCTGCCTCAGTAACTGCCTCAACAGCAACACTACTTTGTGAAGACCAAATCTCTTTAGGGTTATGTTCTACCCAACCATCTTGAGGATAGTACTGCTTGAACTCTTTTTGAGCCACAGAGCGCACAGCTCCTGAGTGGTCAAAAATAATAGCTCGTGAACTCGTTGTGCCTTGATCGAGAGATAGAATATATTTCATAAAGCCGTTAAGCGTGCACAAGGCACTCTACATGCCCAAAAGGACAAAAAGCCATGCACCTCCTGCGCCACCAGCAATTGGGCCGAGGACGGGGATCCAGCTGTAGCCCCAGTCTGAATGGGCTTTGCCAGGAATCGGAAGAATAGCATGAGCAATACGTGGACCCAAGTCCCGGGCGGGATTAATAGCGTAGCCAGTAGGACCTCCGAGGGATAAACCGATGCTGAAAACGAGGAAACCGACAATAAGAGGTGCTATCCCTGTGCTGAAGACCATCGAGATATCGAGATTATCAGGTGTTTGAATGTGCTGGGCATTGGCAGTAATGGCAAGTACACCAAAAACAAGCATGGCAGTGCCGATGAGCTCACAAATGAAGTTTGCAGCGGGTTGACGAACATTTGGAGCTGTACAGAAAACACCTCTTTTGGCATCTCCATCGCTCGTAGGCTCCCAGTGAGAGAAGTAAGCGAGGTAAACGAGAACAGCCCCTACGATAGCACCCAGCATTTGTGAAATGATATAGGCAGGTACCTCTGCCCAGGGAAAGGCCCCGATAGAAGCAAGACCAATGGTGACTGCAGGATTAATATGGCCACCGCTGTAGCGGCCGACAGCATAAACAGCCATGGCAACAGCAAGCCCCCAACCAGTGGTAATAACAATCCAACCAGAGGACTCTCCCTTAGTTTTTTTCAGGAGAACGTTAGCGACAACACCGTCGCCAAGAAGAACGAGAATGAGAGTTCCAATGAACTCTGCTATATAGGGCATTGGAGTAGACATAGCTATAGTTGAGTTAGGATATGGGTTAGCAAGGTAGAGATAAGTAAGTACGTGGGGATATACTTTAAACGTTTCTTAGATACATTGCAATACCTTTATCAATTACTTGAGAATGACTTATGAATTATTAAAAAGAGATTATCAGTAGGGAGTACTCAAGGGAATCACATGGGATGAAACTTGAGCAGTTCGTCTGGGGTCCACGGTGTTTTACGATCACCCAAAGAGGCACGAACCTCAGTGACCTTTTCTTCTGCGATAGGAGAGGCTTCATTCCCCCAAGAGTAACGAACAAACGTAAGGACAGCTGCGATCTCACGGTCACTCCACATGCCGACTGTCGGCATGTTGCCGTTATAAGATTCTCCTTTAACTTCTATGGGCCCACTCATGCCAAGAAGAAGGATTTTGATCAAGCGCTCTTCATCTCCAACGACCCAAGGAGAGTCAACCAAGGGAGGGTAAACCCCAGGAATCCCCTGCCCTTCAGCCTGGTGACACTGCTGACATTGGCGAGAAAAGAGCTTTTTGCCTTTTTTCATCGGGTCAAAAGCAGCTTCTGTGATATCGCCCTCACCTAGCGGAACGGGGTGCCAGTTAGGATCAAAAACATCGGAGCGAAATGAACCTGAATAATTAGCGAGGTAAATACCACCCCAGAACATCAAAGCACCAAAGATGAAAAGTAAGAAAATGGGCATTTGAGAAAAGCCTTCAGTTGGCTCTTCTTTCTCGCGCATGAGCTGAGCGTGGATGGCCTGCATGGTCTCATCCTTGTAGGCACCCTTTTCGTGGGTCTCGTGCGCTGTAGGGCCAGTCTTTTTGGAATGTTTGTCGGTCATTGCTTACTCGGCAGCAAATTTAGATTCAGGAAGCTCGTAATTGATTTTAAGGCTTAAGAGATAGTCAACCAAAGCCTCTGCACGGTCTGTGGGAACCACCTCATAGCCAGACTCAGGGGCGCCTGCATAACCTTTAGGGAAGTTGAGCGCATTGGGTGAAGGTGCGTCTTCGATCTTTTGCTTTTTGTAGAGGAAGGCAAAAGCAGGCATGATGGAACCCTCCGAAGTGATCTGAGGATCGTAAAGATGGAGGTGGTGCCACTCGCGATTAGGGATGCGGCCGCCGATGTTCATGAGATCTGGACCGGTGCGCATCGTACCCAGAAGAACGCGCTTTTGGAGAATGTAATCTCGAGGGACGGTTTGACGATCACCCCACCCACGCTCATAATCTGCACCAAAGCCCTTGCGACGCGTTTGCTGGCTATGGCAATATAAACAGCCGTTTTCTGTGTAAACCTGCTTACCCTGAGAGGCGAACCCTACAGGCTTTTGAGGCCGTGGGCGTTCTCCCTCTTCTAGAGCGACAGGCTCTAGGCTACCAAATTGAATTTGGCTGCTTAGAATGAGCCCTGTCCACGAAAAGGCGATGCAGAAAAAGATGCCGCAGAAAAGTAGTGGTAAGTTCTTCATGAGACCTCAACTTGCTCTTGGAAGAGCGTCGGACCTTGTTTGTCTAAAACGGTTGCCCCACCCCAGAGCATCCAAAAGAAATTAATAAAAAAAGCAATATGGCCAATAGCCAGCAATGCGCCAGCAAAGGAGCGAGACATCAGCCAAGGAACGGTATTAATGACGACATTGATGAAAGGAATGTCGGGATTGTTCATTTCTAGGCCTTGAATCCACCCGCCTATGTGCAGGACCACTAACATAAGCGTAATACCCATAGCAGCTGCCCAGAAATGGGTACGAATGAGGAGTGCGGAAGGCCACTCCCTACCAAGGAGCCGAGGCATCATGTAGTAGATACTGCCAAACATAACCATTGTGAAGAACGCATAGGCTCCGTGATGCGCATGCCCAACCGTGAAATGGGTGAAGTGAGTAACGACGTTAACCTCACGCAATGCCATGCCAGAACCAATAAGGCTAGCTAACGTATAAGACATCGCCCCAAAAACGACAAAGCGAAGCGTCGGACTGAACCATACGGCACGAAAATGGCCAACGACCGTCATGTGGTGGTTGATGGCAGTAACAATGACGGGGATGACCATCATCACACTGGCAACAATGCCTGCAGAAATCAGCCAAACGGGAATAGGACCGCCAATCAAATGGTGGACACCCGCCCAATTGTAAAAAAGTGCAAGACTCCAAAAACCAAGAACGGACAAGTAATAGCTGTGAATGGGACGACCTAAAACTTTAGGAATAAAATAGTAAGCTGCAGCAAGACCCATGGGAGTATACCAGAGACCAAGAGCATTGTGTCCAAACCACCAATTAGTGATGGCCTGAACGGTACCGCGAGCGGGAACCCAGAGGATCATCATCTGGGCTACAATATAGAGCCAAGGGAACCAAAAGAGCGCTGCCAAAATATACCACTGGGAAACATAAACATGGTCTGATTGACGAAAGCGAAAAGAGATAATGCCCCAAACACCAATCAAAGCGTAAGCGCCAGCCAGAAGTGGTGCAACGGCAGGAGGCATCTCCAACCATTCGACCGAAGTGAGCCCTCCACTTAAAATACCGGTAATGCCAACGAGCAAACCGATATTCCAAAAAAAACCTGCTATGAGCAAGATACCACCATGGCGGACTTCAGTCTTGCAGAGGCGAGCCATAACCCAAAGGCCGACAGCAAAAATAGCGTTATTGCCCCAGCCATAGGCAACCGAGTTCAAGTGTGCAGAGCGAATGCGCCCAAAAGTAAGCCATTCCCAGTTAGGAAACCAACTCGGGGAGTGAAGCGTCATTGAAGCAAGAAGTGCAAAGACGGTACCTGCAAGCAACCAGCAAATCGCCGCAATAACAAAAAAAGTACACGGCGTGCGCATAGAAGCGTCAATGCGGCTGAGCTGAACCTTAGGCCGTGCATCAGCCGAAGGAAAAATAACTCGAAGTAATGATTTAAATAAAGTCATAGAACACCTCGCTCTATATTTAGCTTCTTGTGGGAGCGCTCAGCCTCTCCAGGGAAAAAGTCTGTATGAACACCCTCAGGCTCTTCTTCGTCGAAAACACTCTTAGACTGTTGTTCCAAATTGGCAAGCTGGCCCTTTTTTACGGACCAAAACAAAGCATACAATGCCGAGGCAAAAAATAAGCCCCCTAGCCCCGTGATGACATATAGATTAATATCCCACTCCATAGCAGGCCTCCACACTACTTAGCAGGAACCACCCTTTCCGCTTGGTGATACTTCTCTACCGTGAGCTTCATAGATTCCTCAACAGGAATACGTACTACACCCTTGGATTGATTAACCCAGCCATAAGAATTAACTTCTTTAGCGACACCAGCCCGATAGTCTGCAAGCTTTGTTTTGCGTTCTTCAACCTGCTGAGTATCTACAGGCTCTGGACGGTAAGGCAAGTATGCCAAAAGAAGAATAAGTAAGAATATTAAAAATGAGCCTAGAATGCCCGCAAAGGAGAGGGCAAAATGAAGGCGTGTAGGCGGCTTAAGCGCGTGATCTTGATGCGAATTACTCATGGTGATGAATGGAACCTAAAATGCGTGGGTCTCGAATAGGAATGGGCGCAGCCTTGCGCATACTGCGCATAAAGGCCCAAGTGCAAATACCCCCAACTCCGATCAATGAAGCGATGTCCCAAGGAGTAACGCTAAACTCCCGAACAGTGAACCCCACTGTGTTATCGGCTACTTTTTGAGCAGGAACAATATTAAAATAAAGATCTATAATGTGGAAAGAAAGAATCCAAATACAGATGGCAAGAAGACGCTTGGGGTTAATCTTGTTTGTGTAAATGAGCAGATAGAAGAAAGGTATAAAGAAATACCCAAAGATCAGACCAAAAAGACCTATCCACCACCAAGAGTTTTTGAGCCAATCAGCACCTAACTCACGAATATTGAACCAGAAAGTCTCCTCGGGAATATTCGCGTTATAGATGAGAAAATATTGGCAAAAAGTAATGTAAGCCCAGAAAACGGTGAATGTAAAACAAAGAGACCCTAAGTCGTAACGGTGAGCTTGATTGTAAATGCCTTTGAGCGAACCACGCGTTGAGAGAAGGTAGCAAATAATGACTGTACCTGCCAAGCCTGCACGCATAGATGTCGCAAAGAACCACACACCATACATGGTCGAGAACCAATGGTAAGAGAGGCTCATAAAAAAGTCAAACGCGGCAAATGTAGTAATGAGGGCGCACAAAGGTATGCCAATAGCAGAAATGTTATGAGCGCGGCCATCCCAACAGGCATTACCATCCCGTTCCATTTGGAAAGAACATCGGCGCAGCATAAATGCCCAGGCACACCAAAACGAAAAGTAAAAAGCAACGCGAATGGTGAAAAAGTCTTTATTTAAGAAGGCTGCTTTTTTGATATAGAGGACATCGTCTCCTACCGTTTCACCTCCGGGAAGGACGTAGTCTGGATTAAGCCATTTCCAGAGGATGCCAGGATTTTCATGGTAAAACCAACCAACCAACAAAAGAGGAAGAAAGACGAGGGCAAGCCAAGGGAAGGCAGAAAGTGCATGCTCTAGCTGGCGACGAATAATAATGGGCCAACTCGCACCAAAAACATACCAAATCATGGTGATGAAAAGCATGCCAATACCCATGGAAAACCAAAAGCTAAAACCGATAAGCCAGCTTACGATGGGACGAGCATTGCCTTCCTGAAGCCCTTGGTAAAAACCCATTCCGGCAATACCAAGGCCCACGAGGCCGACAAGCAAAGCAAGCCAAGAAAAGCCTGGACTGCCTCGCTGGGCACTCACATCAGAGGATAAAGTTGCAGTTTGTGAACTCATATGCCTAATTTCGAACGGTATTCAGTGGGAACATCGTTAAGCGATGCATTCCGTGCCTGCTGAAGGGCACGCACGTATAAAATAACAGCCCAGCGCTCTTCAGGGGTTAACTTGTCAGCGTAGGGATTCATTGTGTTTTTACCATGAGTAATGGTATTAAAAATCTCACCTTCTGCCATGTCGCGAAGACGGTCATCGTGGTAGGTGGGTGTTGCAATCATGCCGTATTGCTTCGTAATGCCATTACCATCGCCTAAAGCTCCATGACAAACAGCACAGAAAATTGCATACTTTTGCTGGCCAAGCTCCATCAGCTCATTAGTCACGGGAACAGGAAAACCACGATACCATTCTCCTGAAATGTCTTTTCCGGAGTAGAGAGCTGGGTTTTGATCCGGTGCGTAAGCAAAGTTTTCCGAGAAAACTTTTTTGACATTCCACTCGTAACCGCGGGCAACGGTACCCTGAACAACAGGACGATCATCCATTTGATTGGCAAAAAAATCATTCTCGCCCTGAGGGAGATACTTTGCCTGAAAGTCCATATCAGGAAAGACATAGACAGGTGGCTTTGTCGACTTTGTGCCACGCAATCCAAAAAAGGATAATACAGCAAGGCAAGACAGTCCAAATATAGCTAAAAAGTAACGCATGTTATTCTTCTAGTAAAGTGACCTCTTCTCCCCCAATTTCCTCAAGAAGCGCACGTGTCTTCTCGGCATCATACTGAGGATCTTCATTTTGAATAAGAATAAAGAAAGTATCATCGGAAGCTTTATTAAACGCTGGATGATCGAAAGTTGGATGATGATGCTCTGGAAGTTTATTCGAGATAAACATTCCAAAAAAAGTACCAAATGCTGCAAAAAGAATGGTTAGCTCATAAAGGACAGGAAATGGAAAAATAAAACTCCAGAAAGGCTTACCCCCTACAATTAAAGGATAATCATAGCCATTCATGTACCAGGTAATTAAAACGCCCGTCCAAAAGCCGGTAAGTCCACCTATCAAAGTGAAGCGAGGTACGCGAGAGCGCTTGAGACCCATAGCACCATCCATCCCGTGAACGGGAAATGGTGTAAAGACATCCCATTTCTTGTAACCAGCATCGCGTACGCGCTTGGCTGCCTCATAAATATCGGGCGCCGTTTTGAAGCTTGCGATAAGACCAAAAGGTTTGTTGTTAACGTTCGCCATAGTGTGACCGTATTATTATAAATCAATCCCAGGTGCCGTTGCCGTGAGGATCTGCAGGAGGTGTGACTGCCTTGAGCTCGGCAATAGGCATCAAAGGCAAGAAACGCACAAAGAGCAGGAACAATGCGGTAAAGAACCCAAATGTCCCGAAGAAGGTGAAAATATCAACAATGGTTGGTGAGTAATAACCCCAACTAGAAGGAAGAAAATCATTCGCTAGGGACGTAACGGTGATAACAAAACGCTCAAACCACATACCCACGTTAACAAAGCCGCAGATAATCCACACTAAAGCTGGGTTGCGACGAATGAATTTAAACCAGAAAAGCTGCGGGCTGATAACATTGCAAGAGACCATGATCCAATACGCCCAAGCATATTGACCAAATGCGCGGTTAACAAAGGCAAAACCTTCGTAAGGATTCGCACCGTACCAGGCGATAAAGAACTCCATCGCATAGGCGTAACCCACCATACTACCTGTAGCAAGAATGATCTTACACATGCAATCTATGTGATGCTGAGTGATCAGGTCATGCAGGCCATAAATCGCACGTAGCGGAAGCATGAGAGTAAGCACCATGCCAAACCCAGAAAAGATAGCGCCAGCAACAAAGTACGGTGGAAAGATCGTCGTATGCCAGCCAGGGAGTACTGATGCAGCAAAGTCAAACGAAACGATAGTGTGCACGGAAAGCACGAGAGGAGTGGACAGACCTGCAAGAAGCAAATAGGCCATTTCATAGTTACGCCAGTGGCGATTAGAATTGCGCCAGCCCATGGCAAGCACTCCATAGAAAACCTTGCGCCATGTTTTCTTTGCACGGTCACGGAGAGCTCCAAGATCAGGAATCATCCCCATGTACCAGAAAAGGACAGAAACAGTAAAATAAGTGGAAACGGCAAAAACATCCCACTCAAGAGGGCTTCGAAATTGAGGCCAAATGCTATTTGAGTTAGGAAGTGGGAAAAGCCACCAAGCAAACCATACACGACCGACGTGAAAAAGAGGAAAAATACCCGCACAGCAAACGGCAAAAATCGTCATAGCTTCGGCAGCACGGTTGATCGACGTCCTCCATTTTTGCTTAAGCAGACAAAGAATGGCAGAAATCAGCGTCCCAGCGTGGCCTATACCGATCCAAAAAACAAAGTTTACAATGGCCCAACCCCAATTAATAGGGTTAGCAAGACCCCACACACCAACTCCAGTTGAGACAAGCCAAGTGAGCCCAATAAAAGTGTAAGAGGCAATAAGCACTGCAACAATAAAGGACACCCACCACCATCGTGGTGTTGGCTCCTCAACAATGTTACAGATTTTATCCGTAATCCAAGCGATGCTGCGCTTGTTATTAACAAGAGGAGGCTTGGTAATAGATACCGGATTGACCTCCTTTAATATAGCAGGCTTTGGGAGAGAAATATCTTCGAGTACTTCCGACATGGTTATGCTCTTTTACTAAATTAGCTGTGAGTTATCTCCTCTGCACTATGGGTACCATGGCCATAACGATCCTCATACTCTTTTCGGTTTAAAGGAAGCGATGCATAATCAGGCATGGCAGGATTTGGATTCCGAAGCTTGGCAAGATAACTCGTCCTTGGGCGTGTATTAAGATAGCCAAGAACATCATAATTGCGGTCAGATTCTTTAAGCTGGGAGACTTCTGTTGAGGAATCCTCGAGGTCACCAAAAGTAATGGCATCTGCTGGGCAAGTTTGCTGACAAGCTGTCTTAATGACACCATCAGGTACCTTGATATTCCCTGAATCCTTTGCCTCGCGCAATTGATTGATCTTTGCAGACTCAATACGCTGGACGCAATACGTGCATTTTTCCATGACACCACGCATGCGAACAGTGACATCCGGATTCTTTTGAAGCTTCTCAAGCTCAGGCATTCCTGCAGGACCAAAAGGACCTTCGTAGAAGTGACCAATCTCGCGCTTGTTCCAATCAAAAAAGTTAAAGCGACGAACCTTATACGGGCAATTGTTTGCACAATATCGAGTACCCACACATCGGTTATAGGCCATAACGTTCAGACCTTGATCATCGTGCACAGTGGCATTGACAGGGCAGACAGACTCACAAGGAGCCAGCTCACAATGCTGACACATCATCCCCATGAAAGAAACTTGCGGATCCTCAGGAAGGCCACCACGACCACCCTCACCACCAGAATAGTAGCGATCTAAACGGATCCACTGCATCTCGCGACCACGCAGAACTTGGTCTTTGCCCACAATGGGAATATTATTTTCACTTTGGCAGGCAACGACACAGGCATTACAACCAGTACAGCTATTCAGGTCTATGACCATACCCCACTGCTGAGGGCCTTTAAATTCAGGTGTTTGATACAGAGAGTTACCCCGAGGGATATCTGTCACCTTTTGTTGCAAAGGCATATTTTGAGCGGGCCCATAAACAGGAGGCGAGTGCGACTCCATCCCCATCTGATTGACAAAATCAGGATGTGAGGCATACTCTTCTGCGTTTGCTTCGCGAACAATGGCACGCCCCTCCATAGACCAATGCTCTTGGGTATTGGCTAAAGGATAAAGCTCTGGAGTTACCCGGATAGTTGCTGCAGTAGCATAAGCGCTATCCGCCACAGTCCTTAATGGATAAACATCAAAACCAGTGCCCTGCCCTACGCGGCCTGTTTTCTCTCGGCCATAACCGAGACTGAGAACAATCGTATAGTCTGCAAGGCCAGGCTGAACATGCAACGGCCCGCGAACGGTTTGCCCATTGACTGTAATTTCTGCAATATTAGCCTGCTCTTTTCCACGCTTAAACTTGTTCGCATTGGGCGCGATCTGACCGGCTTCATTAAGGAAGCTAGGATCAGGAAGAATTGCAATGCCCGTAGAGCGTTGAAGCTCTTTAGCAAGGCGTGGGCTGATCTGAATAGCATTGTCCCAAGTGAGCTTTGTCATCGGCTCAGGACACTCTTGAAGCCATCCATTGTTATTGTAGCGACCATCCCAAACGTGGTTACTAGGAACAAAACGGCACTCAAGCTGGGATGAGCTAAGCTGAGGAATTTTAAAGGCCGGAGCCGAAAGCGCACGCAACACATCTTTTTCTTGAATAGAAAGCGAAGCCACCGAATAGGAAGACCCAAAAAGAACCCCTACACTAAGCCAGCTATCAAAAGACATGGGTTTAGTTGCGCCACTAAAAGTCTCTTGCTCAGCAGAGCCTTCAAGAACGCCAACACTCAACCAACTATCAAAGGGCTCTGGCTTAGTTACATCCTGAGACAGCCCCTTAAAAGTCTCCTGGACTAAAGTGTATGAATCTTTTTGAGGTGCACCACATAAGTGGGCAATGACATCAAGCTCTCTCAATGTCGAAAAGATAGGCTCAATCATGGGTTGGACAGGAACGACCGTTCCGTCCCACGTGCGCCCGTCACCCCAACATTCTAGGTAGTGACTTGCTGCAACGTGATAATCGGCCAAAGCAGATGTCTCATCAAAGTAATAGCCGTAACGAATAACCTTAGGCAGCTTCTTTTGAAGGGCCTTCCAGTCAAGGTTTGCAGGGGCATCGTATACAGGATTGCCACCCAAAATAACCAAAGTATCAATAGCACCCTTACCTGCTGCGCTCGCAAGAGATTCAATCGAGTCTGCACTTTTAGACGTTACCTTTCGGTAGTAAACCGTCTTCCCTTCAGCGCCAAGCTGAGCATTGATCAATGCAGTCAGAACATGAACTTCGCCTGGGAGCTGAGGCCCTGCGACAACAAGGGAGGCTCCCCGCTCGTTAACTAAATCTTTCGCGCACTCCTCAACCCACTTATTATCGACTTTAAGGCTAGCAGACTTGGAACGCAAAGCACGGGCTAGTGACGAACTACCCCCCGTAAGTTCGAGGACTTGAGCAGCTATTAATGCTGTAAAAGCAGAAATATGGCTTGCAGCAGAGCGAAGCCTATGATCAGCCATAGCTCCTGTGAGCGTATAATTACTCTCAACCGCATAGAGGCGATTCATCTTGCTGGCTTCAGCGGCACTAGCAACCTTACGCTTCTTAGAAAAACTGCGAGTATACTCTAAAAAGTTAGGATCTGTATGAAGGAAATCAGCCTCAAGAGAGAGAATCCGCGTAGCTTCCCTAAAATTATAATGCGGGCGCAGACGTTCTCCTGTATATTTCTCAAAAACATCCTCCTCAAGATCTCGATAGACAGGATTATACTCTGCCCAAATAGCTTTCGGAAAAGTTTGCTTGAGCTGCTCAACAAGACGTGCACGTGTTGGAGAACTTGAATGTTCAGCTAAGAAAGCAAGCCCTTCACCGCCCCTTGCCTTATAAGCTTCATAAGTCTCACGAAAAAGATCAAAAACAGCTCCTTGGCTGAGTGTCTTGCCATCCTTTGTGATACTCTTAGGAGAGCGATCAGGATCGTACAGATCCAAGATACTTGCCTGAGTAAAGCGGCCTGCAGCACCCCCATAAGGAATGTAGCTTGAATTACCTTCGAGCTTAGTTGGGCGGCCATCATGCGTTTCAACAATAACAGGAGTATTGCCACGAGCGCCGGGCATCGACGAAGAGTAGTAAAGAGGCACCCCAGGGACAATGCGCTCTGGCTGCTTAGCATAAGGCAGGATATGCTGACGAGGCTGACGACACCCTGCTAAACCCATGCCAGCAATCCCAAAAGAAGCTGCCATGATTTTTAAAAAGTGGCGGCGATTCACGCCATCTAGCTCAGAGGCTCCCGATGGAAACTCCCGATGGAGCCACTCGCGGAACTCAGGCGTGTCAGCACGCTCTTCCAAGCTACGCCAGTATTGAAGCCCAGCTGGGCCTTCGTTGTGTGAATTTTCAGATGAATTGTTTATTGATATCATCGGTGGCACCCAGAACAGCTTTGAGGAGGATGAACCTTCCAGTCGTGAACAAATTGCGTACCCATCTCAATCTGGGCCTTTGAACTTTCAGGCTTCCAGTCAAGATTATAGACTTCGTTGAGTGGGCGAATAAATTTCTCAGGGTTGCGGTGACACTCCAGGCAGAAGGCCATACTCAAGGACTTTGCCTGATAAACGGTCTGCATTTCGTTGACTTGGCCGTGACATTCAACACAGCTAATGCCGCGATTTACGTGAGCTGCGTGATTAAAGTAAACATAGTCAGGAGCTTTGTGAACACGCACCCAGGGGACTGGGTTACCCGAGTCATAACTTGCGCGAACAGGAGCTAAAGCCTCACTATCGGTGAGAATTTGGCTGTGACAATTCATGCAGGTGTTTGCACCAGGGACATTAGCATGCTCTGAACGATCAACATAGGTATGGCAATAGCGGCAGTCCATGCCGAGCTGGCCCACGTGCAAGCTATGATCAAAAGCTACGGGCTGAATAGGCTGATACCCTACACGAAGGTATTTGGGCGTACAGTAATAGGTGACTGTCAGGGTGATCGCCGTCACAACAAGCGCTATTCCAATAATAATTTTCTTGGGCGCTTGGTTTGACCACTTCGGAAAAATGTTTGCCATAGTTACTCGCTAAAAAATAAACCTGCTGTTAACAAGAACTTGAGTGCTCATCGCGCACAATGGCGCGCGGGTTTTTCTTGACCGCATAAGGTAAGCGCTCTTGAGAAGGTGAGCCAAAACGTTTCTTCAAAAAAGGAAGAACAGATGCCCCAAGGAGCAGCGCTCCAACGCCTTGAATAAACTTTGTTCGATGTATTTTTTTAATACTCATCTATTATCAATAGGACTCAAACACTTATAACATAGCAGGCAAGTGATGCTTGGTAAAAAAGGGATTTCCCCCCAGAGAGCAACAGGATATTTCATCTTTCATCAAGGAAAACTCATTTAAATAAGGCCAATAAGATATACTTATAAATAAAAGGATAAACCTAATAAACGGCTATTACTTTTAGCAAATCAACCAACATGCCGAAGAATCCGCCAAGAAACATAAGCGCTCGAAATAAACATTAATAGAGCAGCCACGACAGGATGCAAAACACCAACAGCTGCAAGCCCCATACCTGCAATATTATAACAAACTGCAAAAAGCATGTTGCCCCGCAAACTTTTCTTCAATGCACGAGCAAGCTCTATGGCTCGAGGAACAACACTTAAGGAAGCTCCCATCACAATACCCATCGCACTTGATTGAGCCAACGCAGCCCCACTATCCATAGCAATCGATGCTGGAGCAACAGCCATTGCAGGCGAGTCATTAACACCATCCCCAACGAAAACTACCCGCTTGCCTGCACCCTCAAGCCTCTTGACCGCATCCACTTTTTCAATAGGTGTTAAGCCTTCGCAGACTTCAATGCCTTCAATCGACGCCCACTGAGGCGTTTGATCTCCAGTTAAAATGCTCATAGCCACGCCAAGGGAATGTAATTGATTAAAAACATCACCGAGTTCTTCACGTAAGCGCTCTTCAAGTACAGCAATACCACCAGCCTTGTCATTGAAGCTAATGTAAACTATTTTTTTAAAGCTATTTTGAATGCTGCACCGCAAAGTCTCTAGCACGGGTTTAGCCTTTTCAGGCATCCATGAAAACTCCCCAATACGAAGCTTAACGAGACCCCCCTCAGGTGACTTAAGCTCTGCCTCAACACCTTGAGCTGGAATCGTACGCGAAGAAACCATCTCCCAGTCAAACGCATCAGCACTATCATCCAAATGCTGTAAGGCTCGTGCCACAGGATGCGATACCTGCTGTTCTACACGAGCAACAAGGTTTTTAATTAAATTTAAATCAACACCTCGGACTCCTATAAAATCAAGCAACACGAGACCCTCCTCACTCAGCGTGCCAGTTTTATCAAAGACAACTGTATCAATCTCAGCTAAACGATCCATAAGCTGCCCCGATTTAGCAACAAGCCCAAAAGTGGAGCATTTCCAGAGCCCACCCCAAACCGCCAAAGGCGTTGCAAGGCCAATGGCACAAGGACATGCAACGAGTAAAACAGCCATACTATTAAAGAGCGCAACACTCCATGCATCTACCCAAAACCAATACACAAAAGTTCCCGTACTTATAGCCACTACCAGAGGCAAAAACCACTGCATAATCCTATCTGCTTGTGCTTGATAACGTGAAGGAGTTACTTGAGCGGTTTCAATCGTCTCCATAACACCATCCAGCGTACGCTCACCATAAGCTTTAGTAGGGCGGATAACAAGCTGCCCATCGACAACATAAGTCCCTGCAAGCACATGCTCGCCAACACCTCGCACTACAGGAACAGGCTCTCCAGTAAGTGCGATTTCCTTAACAAAGCTTTCTCCTGCAACAACCTCTCCATCAACCGGAATCCCCTCCCCCGGCTGCACGATCACACGACTCGCGTCATTTAATTCGCTGACGTGAACGCGTTGCCTCTCCCCACAAGGAACTTCAATAAAAGCGTAATCAAAAGATTCCTTAATCGTCGCCATTTCAGCAAGTGCCTTATTGCGGGAATGCTGCCCAAGCGTCTTGCCAAAAGTATAGATGGCCAAAACAACAGCAACCACTTCATAGTAAACAGAACCCTCACCCTTAAGTGTTGAAATAAGAGACCCTACAAGAGCCCCACTCATACTTAAGACAAAGAGCATCTCTACGGTTAAAGTTCGTGCACAAACAGCCTCCCAAGTTGCTTTCAACAAGGGCGGACCAAGCAGCACAATAACGACAAGAGATGACAGCAAAAGCCCTCCATGCAAAAGCCAATAAGTGGTACTGCCGTAATCAGGCGGGGTCAGATTAACCCCAAGGCCAAAAATCATTGCTTGTCCGGCAAGCACTAAGGCAATCCCCAGGCGCACCCAGGTCGCAACTAAATGGGATCCAGGCGCCCCCTCTTGCGAAGGCACCAACTGAACCGAACGCGCGCAACATGAAGCTGTAGCCATTATTTAGCATTGATAACAGGGCAAATAGGAAATTCAATCCCCTTCTAATGACGCCTTTCTCATTATTTCTAAACCTCTTTTTAATAAGCACCTTAACACACGCAAGCACGCCTTCTTTGCACAATAAGATCGGCCAAATGCTCATCATTGGCTTTGATGAAATGTCCATTAATGCAAGCAGCCCCGTTGTCCGCGACATCCAGGAGAACAATATTGGCGGTGTTATCCTCTTCGATCTCAACCTCCGCCGAGCCGTTGTCGATGAAGCGGGCAAAGAAACTCCATCACCTCGCAACATAGCATCCCCAAACCAAGTAAAAGCACTGACAGCATCGCTTCAAAGCTATGCCACAACACCCCTCTTCATTACCATTGATCAAGAAGGCGGATACGTTGCTCGCTTAAACAAACGCTATGGATTTCCTTCCTCTAAAAGCCATCAATACCTAGGCGCACAAACACCCTCTCAGACGTATACAGAAGCCTTCGCCCAAGCAAAGATGCTCCAAGAGCAAGGTATTAACTTCAATTTCGCACCTGTCATTGATATAGCTCACGAAGGCAATTTCATCACGAAAAAGGAACGTTGCTTTTCAAATGAACCATCTACGGTTACCCTACACGCTGCAGCATTCATTCAGGCATATCGTGAAGTAGGCATCCTCACCTCCGCAAAGCATTTTCCAGGTCATGGCTCCAGCATGGGAGACTCACACCTAGGCCTCGTCGATGTTTCTTCAACCTGGTCTAGCGGAGAGCTTATCCCCTACCAGTCTCTCCAAGAAAAAGGCCTGCTAGATGCCGTCATGACAGCACACATCTACCTCAAACAATACGATGCAGAACGTCCCGCATCCTTGTCACCAGCCATCACTACAGGACTCTTGCGAGAAGAAATCGGCTTTAATGGGCTCATCATCACCGATGATTTTAACATGGGTGCCATTAAGGATCACTACACCATCGAAGAAGCTTGCATTCAAACTATCATTGCCGGTAGCGACCTTATCATTATTGCCCATGAACCTATTGAAGACCCTTTGATTGTAAGCAAAATCATCCATGCTATTGAGCAAGCCATTAAAGAAGGCCGGCTTTCGGCCTCACGCATCGATGCCTCGTATGAACGCATCATGCATGCTAAAGCAACCTTTGCTTGCCCACCGGCAGTTTTTGAACTTTAAGGCGCAGGGGGCTTACTAGCCCATTTATCATACAAGCGAGGCTTATAAGCAGCAAATCGGTCCATCAAGCTCTCGAGATTATCCTCGATAACCAAAAGGTCGAGTTGCTCTCCTGAAAGGAATCCTTCAGCTACCATGTGCTTAAAAAATTCATGAAGCTGAGTAAAAAACCCGTGCACATTAAGCAAACCACACACCTTCATATGAATACCAAGCTGCATCCAAGTAAGGGCCTCCATAAGCTCCTCCATAGTCCCCCACCCTCCAGGAAGGGCAATAAAGCCATCAGCAAGCTCGGCCATACGCGCTTTACGAGCATGCATCGAATCCACCACGTCAAAATGCGTTAGCCCTTTGTGAGCAATTTCTTTCTTCACTAAATGCTCGGGCATAACCCCCCACACCTCACCTCCAGCATTCAAGCATGCATCGGCCACTTTCCCCATGAGCCCAACGTGCCCACCCCCATAAACAAGGCCTATCCCTCGACCAGCAAGGATCTTACCTAAAGCCTCAGCACAGTCTCCATACACGGGAGCTGCACCTAAAGCTGACCCACAAAAAACGACAACACGCTTCATACTTATTTACTTAAGAATCCGTTCTGTTTTGGCGTCAAAAAGATGTGCCTTATCAAGGTTAAAGTAGACTTTTAAGTCTGTATTAATTTCATAGCGCACTGCCCCAACAGCACGAGCAATCAAAGAATGCCCGCCTGTATCCAAATATAAGAACGTCAACGAGCCCAAGGGTTCACTCACTTCAAGCCGTGCTTCAACAATATAGTCTGGATGTGGATTTGCAATCACGAGCAAGTCACTCACATCTTCGCAGCGAATACCTAAAACCAGAGGCTTACCTAAACGCGCAGCAGCTTTACCGGCAAGGATCTCGGGAAGCCTCAAACGTATTGGGATTCCCAGCGTGTTTTTCTCAATAAAATATAAGCTCCCACTATCCGGCTCAACAGTACCATGAATAAAGTTCATCGGCGGGCTGCCAATAAACCCACCCACAAACATATTTTCGGGGTGATTGTAAATCGTCAGCGGATCGGCAACTTGCATGAGCTTCCCTTCGTTCATGACAGCGATGCGATCCCCCATGGTCATGGCTTCAACCTGGTCATGCGTAACGTAAATCATCGTCGCTGAAAGCCGTGCATGTAGTTTAGAAATCTCTGTGCGCATACCTACGCGCATCGAAGCATCCAGATTAGAAAGCGGCTCATCAAAGAGAAATACCTTAGGCTTATGAACAATAGCTCGCCCAACAGCAGCACATTGAAGCTGACCACGCGTTAAAGCATTCGGTTTTAAGTGCAAAACATTTTCAATACCAAGCGAACGCGCTGCCTCATGGACTAATTGATCCATCCTCTCCTTAGAACACTTTTGATACTCTAAGCCAAAGGTCATATTTTCATAGACAGTTCTGTGCGGATAAAGTGCAGCATTCTGAAAGACCATGGCGATTCCTCGTTTCTTTGGAGGAACGCGGTTTACCTGACGCCCATCAATGGCAATAGTGCCACAACTTGCATCTTCAAGTCCTGCAATCATCCTGAGAATTGTAGACTTGCCAGATCCCGAAGGCCCAACAAACACAACAAACTCCCGGTCACCAATCGATAAACTGACCTCATCCACAGCACGCTTCACCTGACCGCGCCCCAGTGGATATTCTTTACACAAATTATCGAGGATAACCTTTGCCATAAGCAGGGATGTCTCGCATATTGGCAAGAAAGTCTGAGAGACTCAAGCATGGAGATACCCTTCTTAGAATATCTTCGACGGGTTTCGATAACGAAGATACTGAGCAATTTAACAGTGCTCAATTAAACAGCTTAAAAGCCAAGCGATTAGAACCATCATTCATGAGGGGCTCCGGCTTAGAAGATCGCACCCGAGGCCTTCTGGTATGCGATCCCACATCCCCCAGCATATTCTCCCATAAACCCACATAGAGCTTTTTGCGCCACCTTGGCCAACAAAAACGCCTGTTATGCTCCCAAACAAGGGCTGTTACACAAATCAACAAAATATAGACTGCAAAAGCCACATGAAGGGCGTAGCGGAAAATATTCCAAAATTGCACACATACCATAGGATTCATATTCTTTTAGTCCTACAGCAGCCCCCCTATGTTCCTTTAAAAATAAATAATACATAAGCAATTGACTGACAGTACATAAAGCAACAACAAAAGCTATCCTCAACCCACAATTCGTTGCACAAAAGTCCGAAGAGACTCCAGAGCCTGCGAACGAATTTGAGAAACACGCGCCTCACTAACCCCAAGTTCCTCGGCAATAGCCGTTAAGCGCATACCTTCAAAGTAATATAGATGAAGGATTTTACGCTGCCGATAAGGAAGTGTCTCAATTTTCTCAACAATTTGCTCCATCAACTCTTCCTTTTCAAAAGCTTCAGAAAAGAGTTCAAAACGCTCGTCAGCAATCCTGTCGTGCCAACTTCCCGTTTCTTCATCATCGGCTGGACTATCAAGAAAGACATAATCAGCAGGCTGTGTCTGCGCACGCCACTTACTGAGCGCCTTATGATCAATGCCCAAAGTCTTGCAAATTTCATTATCAGAAGGGGAACGCCCAAGCTGCTGCTCAAGCTCTTCAACAATACTGTGCATATGCCGTTGCTTGCGGCGAGCCGTGCGCGAAAGCGTATCTAAATTACGTAACTCATCTTGAATAGCTCCACGAACACGAAAAGAAGCAAAGGTCTCAAAGGTATAGCCTCGCTCCGGGTCAAACTTTTTTACTGCGTCAATAAGCCCTAGAACACCAACACTATGCAAATCATCAAGATCCACGCTACGGGGCAGGCGTGCTTTCATCTTATTAAGAATAATCTTCACCAAGGGCAAATGGTCTTCGGCCATCGCTTGCATCGAACTATAATGAGTCCGCTGAGATAATGTTTTAACAGGAACGTGAGGGGGAGTCTTCGCTTTGGCGCACATGGGGCATTCTCATTTAGGTTAAGCAAGCAGCCACCACAGTCCCTGCATCTCAGGGTTTAAATGCATGAGGCTTCTCACAGGAACGCGAAAATGAACGATCATGCCCCTCCTAAAGCAGGCTCCTTGCCAATTTTCAGAAAAAACAAGAGAAAAACAATAAGTACCTCAAAAAGAGTGACTTACTCTCCCAACATCAACCTAGCCCTATCCGTAATCATTCAGCCCTCAGCCCTAAGATCGGAAAAAAGTGCTATTTCTTAAGCATTCATTACACCCATGCAAATACCCTTCCATCAAAGACAACCCAACAACCACCGATAGACACAAGACAGAAAGCGCCCTAACGGCTTACTCTACCAGATAAGTAAGTCCATAGCATCCATAAACGTCTACGCTCAACATAGGCTAAAATAACCAAAGCCAAGCTTCCAAAAATCCACGTGGAAGGCTCGGGTACAGGAACAAGCTCCCCTGTCGACAAAAGCTTGGCGTCCCAAAAACCACCAAGACCATTGGGATTTAAAAAAGTGACTTGAGCTAACTGCCCAGTTGAGAGGCCACTTGAGTTACTTCCAAAGAAAAGCTGATTTCTACCCCCTCCCGAGAAGCTCCCATCCCAATCTTCAATAATCAGCTTTTTTCCTGAAGTCCAACTAGTACCGCTACTATCCGAAAATGAAACGACTAGAGCACCATCTACTGAACTGCCTAAGTTACTAAACACCAGTGAGGAATCATCAGTCAAAGTAAGTGTATCTAAAGTCTCGGCAATAGTATTACTTCCAGCCCCACCTGTTTGAAACCGCAAAGTTCCCCCATTCAACTCAACGTCTGAAGTATCGGCAACATTGTTATTGTGCAAAAGAGCTAACGTTGCCCCACTTTGGACTTTGATATTTCCAGGGATAATCGTAGCGTTATCACTGGCAGTCGAAGTACTCAAAGTACCTCCTACAACATCCGTTAACCCCGTATAAGTATTATGCGTTGTACTACTATTCCCATACGATACAAAACCTGTACCCGTTTTGATCAACCCTCCTGTCCCGGATATGACTGTACTCGATCCCGTTCTCATAGATCCTGAATCTGCGTTCAATGTTACAGTATCGGCTCCTAAGATAATATTGCCATCCAAGAGGATGAATGCTGTTTGCGCGTTGATCATCGCATCACCCTTGAATTCGATGGTTCCAGATATAAAAACACTTTGAGTACCCGAATTAACAAGAGCACCTTGGCCAGCAGTCCCTGTTCCCTCAATCTCAAAGTTTTCATTAACAGTACCCGATGCAGGCAAATTAAAGGCTACCGTAGCTCCAGATTCGATGGTCGTATCTCCAGCACTTGTACCCAAAGCACTTAGGTTTTGAACCTCGACAATTCCATCCCCAACTTTTGTATCCCCAGTATAAGTATTGGCTCCAGAAAGTATTAGAGTTCCCGTCCCATCTTTACTCAATTTTCCTCCTGTTCCGCTAATAATACCACTGATTTCTGAATCTTGAGCGCCCTGGACGGTCAACCGATTACTACCAAGAGAAACAGCCCCAGCAAGTTCAATATTTACATTGCTGCTCGCAGCATCATTTTCAAGGATCGCATTAGTTCCTAAAGTAATTGCTGAATGAATCGTATGTGTGATAGCGCTAGCAGGTGTGCCATTATTGTCATCGACGAAAATACCAATAGTGCCAGCCGTCGCATCCAGTTTAATAGTGTTATTATTTAAGGTATAAGCCGTTGGATTATCAAAATTGAGACTACGTACAGTGGGAATGGTATTTACATCAACAGATTCAGCCCCTGTCCCATAATCATCTTCAAAAAAAACATCCGCACTCGGTGTGGGTGCAACATCATCGATCCAATTAGTATCTGTAGCCCATAAGCCATTAGTTGAGCTATCATCCCAATAAAACTGAACCTGCTCGGCCAAAACAAGATCATTAGGACTACTCAAGCCAGTAACAACAGCTGACTGACTCCCACCCGTAAGCGCATTTTCATAAACGGCTCCAGGTGCCGTATAATACATCTTACTATTGGCCAAATCAATTTCTACATCCTCAGGTCCACTGTTAAAACCTGTCACAAGAACCGTAGCCGATGAACCATTATTCAAGCCTGTTCGGATAATATTAGCATTTGAATTACCTTCATTAACAATGTAAGCATCACTATTAACGGTATCAATAGCGAGACCTTCGGGGTCTAAAAGATTTGTTCGAATATTAGTTTGCCCCGTTCCATCAAAGTTTACAGATGCATAAACCCTTACGTTATCATCGACATAGTAAATTTTGCTATTGGGTATATCTAGCTCAAAGTCTTCAATATCAGACCCTGTAAAAATAGTTGTTGGGCTTCCTCCTGCAAGCGTTCTCCGTATAATGGACCCACTATCGGCATAATACATATGGCTATTCGTAGAATCGATAGCTATGGGGCGCACTTGAGTGAGTCCAGTAACCAGCGTCGTCAGATTGGCCCCATCCAAGTCCATTCGCTTAATGGTTCCATGGCCTGTAGTAGCCGACTCTGTAAAATAGATATGTCCAGCTGCATTATCGACAGCAATGCCAAAAGGGTTGTTCAACCCAGTCGCTAAATCAACTAACCCTGAACCATCGGGTCGCGATCTTTGGACTTTATCGGTTCCTTGATCTGTCCAATAAATGAAATCAACCGCTTGAACAGAAACAAGGCTCACAAATAATGCGCATGCAACCATCTTAAGAGCTTTAAGGGCTAATTTACTAAGCTCCAATATCCCACAAAATATATATGTTATTTTATTAATAAACCGCATCAAGTTAAGCCTCCCTAAAATCCCCTTAACAATAGCCTAAATATACCACAAATTACTTGTTTTATCCAATAATCGCCTCAATCAAAACTGAAGGCAGACTTAGAAACCACAAAAAGACCGTAAACAACTAATAATAAGTATCATAAAAAAATAATTCTACTTCCATTGACAGTATATCATTTTATATTATAATGGATTCCTATTTTTAACAAAATGAACACAAATCATTTAAAAGACCACTATGCCTTTAAATTTTCACCAACACAATCGGCTCAAGCAAGCCATCTTTAAACAGCGAAATTTACCAGGCAGGCATCGATATCTCGTTATCAATAACAGCCTCCTACCCGTGTCCTACCACAGGGAGGACGTAGGAACCCAAAGTGTGGTAGGACACAGTATGGACACAACCCAGACCGTGGTCGACCACACAACAACAAGAACACAATCAACTGGTCATAAACACTTTAATATAAAACACCATCGAGCGCCCACTGTGGTAGAACACACCCAGCCAAACGTGGTCGACCACGTTTTGAGCTCATCAGAATGGTCGGGGCGACTGGATTCGAACCAGCGACCTCTGCGTCCCGAACGCAGCGCTCTAGCCAGGCTGAGCTACGCCCCGTATGGCTACGATAAACCCCATTTTCCGCTCCAGAGCAAGTCGCAAAAAAGGCTCTCCGATACTTTTGGATTGCAAAAAACGCTCAGTCAGATGGTCTGATCGGCACACACATTACACATCATTTATGACCTATCTTATTGTCACATCACTGATCTGGGCTTTCTCTTTTGGCCTCGTCAAAGGCAACCTTACCTCACTAGAGCCCAATTTCGTCGCCTGTGCTCGGCTTGCTATTGCCCTCCCCCTCTTTCTTCCTTTCCTGAGACTTAAGGGCATCCCGAGCAAAACCATCTTCCGCTTCATTGCTATTGGCGCCATCCAATATGGGGCTACTTACAGCCTCTACATGACGGCAATGCAGTATTTAAACGCTTATGAGGCAGCACTTTTCACTATATTCACCCCACTCTACGTCTCCCTCATTTACGATCTCTACGAAAAGCATTTTTCAATATTTCACTTCGGCATGGCAGGCCTTGCCGTTTTAGGTGCCGCCATCATTAAGTACAGCAACACAAGCTTTGGAGACATCTTCCTTGGATTTGTTCTCATGCAAATCAGCAATATATGCTTCTCTTTCGGCCAAATTGACTACAAGCGCATTCGTGCACGCCATCCTGAGTTTAAAGACCACCAAGTGTATGCCCTTCTCTTTGTGGGCGCAGTCATCGTCACAGCCCTTGCAACGACGGGAGCTCAAGGCTGGGGAAGCATCCAAGAGCTTACAAGCAAGCAAGTTGCAACACTTCTTTACTTGGGTGCACTTGCAACGGGCCTTGGGTTCTTCCTCTGGAATAAAGGGGCTGTCATCACCAATGCAGGCACACTTGCCGTCATGAACAATCTCAAGATTCCTTTGGCTGTAGCCTGCTCACTCCTCGTTTTTGGCGAAAGCACGGACATCCCACGCCTCCTTCTCGGTGGTGGCGTCATGATTCTTGCCATTGTGCTCAATGAGTGGCACAAACCCTACGAAAAAAAGAGCGAAAATTAAGCCAGGCCGCCCTCGGGATTGTAAGGCTCTTCGGTCACCGTTTCTAGGGTTTCGCTATAGGCCTTTTCTTCAATTTGGAAGGTCTCAATGCTTTTCCTGCTACCAACAATAAGGAGCAAATCTCCAGCACATAAAATTTCTTCTGGTTTTAAAGCGGTGACACGCTCCTCCCCGCGCTGAAGCCCGATAACATTGATACCAAATCTCCTGCGTAAGTTTGCACCGGCCAAGGTATTTCCCACAATAGGAGACGCTTCATCGAGATAAACTTTCTCGATTTGGAAGGAAGGTGCATACTCACTAGGCAATACTGCTGTGCGCTCACCAAGCAAGCGTTTTGCGTGCTCATTTTGAGACTTTTCTCCAACTAAGAAAACATGATCCCCGGGGAACAATGGCACCCCAGAATCTGGATCGTAAACGACATAGTCTCCACGGCTGATAGCTAAAATGGAAACCCCGGCCTCTTGGCGCAAACCCGTCTCCATGATTTTCTTACCGGCGCAACTTGTCCCCGCTTCGATGGCTACTTCACAAACATCAATGGGCCAAGGATGTTTATCAGAAATCTTCTGCATGGCTTTACGACGGTTTTCGTGTTCCTTCGTGCGAGCTTGGCGATCGAGATTATCAACAAACATCCATTCGAGCTTGCTGTTGATATGGACGATTTGCTTCCAAAAGACAAAACTCACCCCAAGGAGCAAAAGTACGAAGAAACCAAGCGATGCCCCTGTGGGGAAATAGCTGGCTGAGGCAGAAAAATAAATACCACCGCAAATAATCAAAACAACGCCGAGCAAGATGGAGTGAAGGACGTTGCGGATACGACCTTGCATAAATTGCTCAGAAGCTGTGCGGCTTAAGATGGCCTCGGTGATGAGCATGAGCATCGCATCGAAATTGCGTACAACCGCGACAAAAAATGGTAGAGAAATAATCACCGCGGCCACCCAAATCCCCATTTGGATAATGGGGATATAAGTTTCCCATTCGGTAAAACGCTCAACATAACGAGCCGAATAGGAGGCAACAATCACAACCCCATTAAAGAGAAGAAAATAGCCAAGTATTTGGAGGGCTGGCCGGCGAACGAGCTTGAGCAAAGCGGCTTTTTTGAACTGCTCTTTGACCATGCGGATGTACTTAAAATACATCTCACCAAAGTCTCGCAATCCACGTGGCATATGGGCATTAAGCCAGTCGTAGAGGCGGTTTGAGTTTCCATTGAGGACGGGCGTTGCCAGGATAGTTAGTAGCGCGACTCCAACAGCCAGCGTGCTCAAGCGTGGATCAATAACTCCAAGTTGTTCACCCAAGGCGGTGATAATAAAGCTAAACTCAGCGATTTGTGCCTTACACAGAGCTGCGCGAAAACTATTACGCGGGCTTTGGCCGCTCACCGTCAAACCGAACCAGACCGTCACGATCTTGCCCAAAATCAAGAGGATAGAAATAACAAGAATGGGCAGCCATTCTTGGATAAGCGTCATCGGTTCGATGAGCATCCCGACGGTCACAAAGAAGATAGCACTGAAGAAATCCCGAAAGGGCTGAGTGAATTCCTCGATGTGCTCTGAAAGTTCTGTCTGACAAAGGATGGCCCCTGCGATAAAGGAACCCAACGCGATGGAGAACTTAAACTCAACAGCTAAGAGCCCAAGGCCAAGCAACATCCCCATCGTCACAAGAAGAACGACTTCTTGATTTTCCATGTCGACCAGGCGCTCGAGAATCTTGGGGACGAGAAGCTTACCCAAAACATAGGTCATCATCACGAAGACGCCGACAAAAAAAGTCACCTCCCAGACTTGGCCCCATGCGAAATGGCCGGTAACCGCCACACCGGAAAGAATAACAAGAAGGATAATTGCAACGATATCCTCCAAAATAAGCATACCCACAGCCTGCTGAGCATGGGCTCCATTGAGGTTGCCTTCTTGGCTCTGGATAACGCCGAAGGTGACCATGGTTGAGCTAATCGCAAGAACGGAACCGAGGAAAAGACCATTAAGCCCTGACCACCCAAGAAGAGGGGCTGTCAAAACACCGAGGAAGATCATCGCAATCGTCTGCAAGCAAACGGCAGCAAAGGCGGGCCCCATCAAGCGGCGAACCTTGCCGAGATCAAACTCAAGGCCGATATAAAACATCAAGAAGACAACCCCAAGCTCACTCAAGCCGCGGATTGTCTCCTCATCCTGGATGAGTGAGGTGTAGAAAGTATTGGGCCCGACGATAAGGCCACTGAGCAAAAACCCAAGGATAACCGGGATATTGAAGCGCGAAAAAACAAAGGATACTACCGCTGCGCACACGATTACGATCGTAAGATCGTGGATAATCGTCATTTCTTCCATTCAGGCAGGTTAGAGAGCTCTTTTCAAAAGCGCAAGCCTGGTCGATCCCAGAAATGAAATTTTACATATTACAATAGAGGCAGAGAATCCATCTTTGACATGGGAGTCTCCTTTCCGGTATCCTTGACAGCATGAAACGTCGATCTCTTCTTCTTGCTATCGCTTTTTTCATGGGAGCTAGCCTCTTTGCTGCAGCACCTATACCGCGCTTTGTTATTCAAAATGTCGACCTTGAACACCTAGGAAATGCTAACTTTAAGCGCATCTCTGAGACCTTTACGGGCAAAGAGGCAACCGGCAACCGTGTCGTCGTGCGCACCAATCCAAATGTTCGCGAAGGAGAATACTTCATTATCGAATTGAATCGCTATGTTAAGCATCTACCTCCAGGCTCGCAGTTGCAAATTAGCTATATTCTTTCAAGCCAACCCGAGGCAACGACCGTCAACCTACTCATCCCAGATACGCCGAAAAATACGGCATATATCTATGCAGGCATCACAGGAGGCAACTTACTCAAAGATGGCATCACGATCACAGCGTGGAAAATCGTTCTTCTGGACTCAAGCGGTGATGCTTTAGCTGAGAGCCAAAGCTTTCTTTGGAGTCAACCCTGAAGCACCTTGACAGGTACATGATTAAAGATGGACTTAAAACCATCTTAATGAGGTTTGTTTTTACTCAACTCTCTTTGCTATAAGCCAAGCGATACTCATGGCTAGACCGCCCAAAAAAGATGCCCAAGCACCTTCAGGACTTCAATCAAATGATACAGCAGCGGCTCATTTAATATACAGTCCACACCTATGCATAGGCCATAGGCGCGGGATTTGACAACTTACAGGGCGTTCTTTTTCTCGAAAGGCTAAAGCATGCACTCGTTCGACTTCAAAATCTGGGAACACTCCCAAGCACCTGATGTTGTTCTTGCACTCGAAGCCCTTGAAGCCATGCAAGCAAACAAAGTAACACCCAAAACGCCATACAGTCCTCCATAGACGCCTCTGTTACCTTCCCCTCAAGATAGAAGCACCTTTTCTTAAAAGCGATGAAAACACCTTATAAATCAATCATAATCATGCTACTTCTAAGCTGCACTCTAGGCAATACTCAGGCCACTGAGTCTTTTATAAATGAAGCCATAACACAGGAAAGGAATTTAATCGAGCAGACTATGAAGAGCCACAAAGATCTCATAAGCTGCATTCAGAATAATACTCAAGAATACTGTGATTGTGATACGGCCCAGCAAATGATTCAAGATCTTGATGACTGTGCCCGGCAGGTCATCGAGCGAATCCCAGCCTATCAGGGAATAAGCTTAGACAGGCTAACTCAAGCCATGAACCACCTAGAGCATACTATCCTTCCCTGCCACGAAGCCATCTATGATTATTACTACCAATATGGCAGATTTGCACTTACCAAGTATTTGCCAATCATCACATTGACATACTTTTTAAAATCGACCCCAGCTGTCTTAACCCTATGGGGAGCCAGCTACCTATTTTTAGCTCCCTTAGATAGTCATTTTCAAGAAGGAACTGCAGAGCACATTAAAGCGTGTGAGCGTGCTGTCAAAAAACTTGAAAAAAGCCAAGAAGAGGTAGAGGCGCATATAGCCTACTACAAAACAACACCTCTGCCAACTTTAGCCCAAAGCATTGATGCACTGAATATAGTGGAACAATGCCTAAGCGGAGAATTTGAATGCAGCAACGAAGAGATCCATATTACAGCAAATAAAATCTATAGTTTGCTGGTTATGCTTGCTGCGTATTACAGGAGCCTTGATGAACAACACTCACACGTTGTCATGCGAAGCATCTAGCCATCAAGATATTCGACAAGCTCAATCTCATAGCCTTCGGGCGCATCAACAAAAGCAAAGCGAGACTGTGTGCTCGTACTTTCTGTTGGACCATCGCTAAAGCTATAGCCACAACGCTTTAGGTGCTGCTCAAAAGCGTCTAGACTCTCCACCTCAAAGGCTAAATGCATCAAGTCTGGCTGAACGTTAACAGAGCCTGACTGAGGGTAATAGGTGATCTCAACTAACGCCTCGCTCTCGGGGCTTCGAAGAAAAACGAGCTTGGAGCCGCGCGGAGACTCCTTGCGCATAACCTCCTCTAGGCCAAGCACCTTCGTATAAAAGATGACTGTTTTTTCTAAGTCATTCACTCGCATGCGAGTATGGAGCAGTTTCTTTACTTTAGTGGGTTTCATGCGAACACTTGACTAATATTTCAGCAAAGCATTTTCAATCAAAAAGTTAACCAAAGCCTCAAAGAATAATCTTGCTTTAAAAACTCTTTTGAAGATGCTCTAAAAGCTTTTCGAGACCCCTCATTGCCCTTGGGCTATCGGAATAAATTCTCTAATGATCTATCTTCACCTTTAACCTAGATTTAAGTAATACGAGGGCTATTTGACGACCAACAACATTATGGAAGATGCATTCCAATTTGGCCTGCTTTGCGTAACGTCTTTTATTGCGATGTTCAATCCATTTGCCGTCATGCCGGTTTTTATGAGCTTAACAGCTCCTCTCTCACCGGCTGCAGCACGGAAGACAGCAGTCAAGGCGGTCGTCACCGCTTCCATTGGGGCTGCCTTATTTGCAGCAGGAAGCAATATCATCTTTAAGATTTTTGGCATCTCCATTGACAGCCTGCAAGTAGCTGGAGGCTTCGTCATATTCCTTATGGGCTATGAAATGATGCAAGCAAACTTCAAACGCAGCGAAGACCCTGAGGAACTCGAGCGAGAATTTGTCACCGACTTTGCGATCACACCTATTGGTATCCCACTCATTTGTGGGCCTACGGCGATCACAATGTTCATCCTTCGCATGCAAGAAGCACAGACATTTGCAGATAAAGTGGCCTTTTACATCGCACTGGTCATTGCGGCAGTCACCATTTTGCTCATCTTGATCGCAAGCCGCCAGGTAAATCGCCTTTTGGGTGATACCGGGGCCAAAATCGTCCTGCGCATCATGGGACTGATCCTGATGATCATGGCTGTTGAGTTCATTGCCAAGGGCTCGACTCCAATCCTTCGTGAGATCTTTCGAATCCCACTAGAAGGCTAAACTTTCTTACCGAATAGAAACGAAAAGAGAGTCTCTCCTCAAATATGTTAGGGGGGCTCTTTTCGTGCCTCCCAACTTAAAAAACTACCAAAGCTGTGCGATACGCTCGCCTGACTCGACAGCAGCCTCCATCGTACCGATGATCATTTCATCCAACGTGGTATGCTCACCCACAAAGAAGATGCGATCATCGATCGGTGCAAACATAGCCTTAACAGGGACACCGCGATAATACTGAACTTCACCAAAGCGGCCTTTAAGGGCATGATTGAAACTGCTGTAAGAGCCTTTAGCAAAACGATCTTCGAACCAACCCTTAGCTACCGATTGATTGTAATGAGCGTGAATTTCATCGCTCGCAACAACAGGCATAGCATCCGAAAAATTCATCCTAGGGCTTGCGGCATGAACCGCCTCAGCAACGGTGGTAAACAAGGCATCCTTATCAGCACGAATGCGCTTACCCAATGCACCTGAGAAATAGAAATTAATGGGCGCTTGGTTCTTCAAAAAGAAGACGTAACAGTCTTCAAGGCCAATAGCTTCCGTGGGCCATGCAGCATCCGTTGAAGCGGGAACGAGGATCTTGCCGGCGCTACCTGGCTGAACAAGAGCGAACTCTGCAAGACGCTCAGGTGCAATAACCGAGGCATCAAAGTTGATATCTGCATAAACGGGTGCTGGAAGGCTCAAGATAAGCTGATCACAATGTGTATGAGTGCCATCTTCAAAGTAAACCTCGAGTATACCATCAGGACCTTCTTTAACAGACTGCAAAACCTTGCCTAGATGAATATAGCCCCCTAGCAACTCAGCTAATTTCAAAGGCAAAGTTGAATTTCCACCAACAAAGGACGTAATGGGAATCCCTATTGGAGCACTGCCCGACTCTCGATAAGCAAGCTCCATTAAGTGGGTGAGCATAAAGACAAGCGTCCCTACATTCGCGTGCGGCCAAAGATTAGAGGGCTCTGTCCCCTCAAAGCCTTGGAGCCACATTGAAAGATTGCGCTTGAGAGCATTGTCCTCAGGAAAAAGAGCATCCATCACGTCTTGCATTGAGGTGTAAGTCTCACTCTCAGCAATAACTTCAAGCTCACTAAAAATAAATTCTAAGGTTTCTGGATCTAGATATGCATAGGGGCTCTCAAAACGGCCCTCTTCATACTGAACCAGATCCAGCTCAACCATGTGAGTTTCAAGCGGAAGAGCCAATTCTGCAGCGAGCCCTCGGACATGCATTGCCTCACCGCCATCATTAATATTTTGAGCACCGAGCTCAGCAATGCTCGTACTGCCATCGGGATTATCCATCCAAATACTCTGAACACGCCCACCGACACGAGAGCGTGCTTCATAAATCTCGACATCAACCCCCTTTTGTTGAAGGCGATAAGCTGCCGTAAGGCCAGAAAGACCTGCACCAATGACGACAACCCGGTCACCCGCATAAATGCTCAGGGTCGAGAAAATAAATAGTGAAATGAAGTAAAAGAAGCGAAAATTAAGGCGAGTACGTTTCATGGAGTCAGTTAATGGATTAAGGCTTATTAATTTTGCACTTAAAAGAATGATATGCTCTGCTCAAAGAGTGTTATTGCCTATTGGTAAGGCATTTAGGTACTGAAGTCCCCCTAAAAGGCCCACTATAGCTCAATTAAGTGAAACCAACAAACTATTAAAAATCAACACCTTAAATATATAATCAAAAAATACCAACATAAACACTTACTTTTTTATTGAAAATACACTAAAATACCTAGAATGGGCTTTTTATGATAAAAAAATTAAATGTATTATTTTTTATTTTCAGCATGGCAAACTGTGCTTTTGGGGGGCTGGTCGATGCGGGTGGATTTGTATGGATGGGCGACGAAGGCTTTAAACGAAATATTCGTAACTACGATGCGATCCTCATTAACGGAGTTGAGCCCGAGCAATTCTTCAACGGCTTGGACTATGGGGCGCCAACGACATTTTACCTCGGAGATGCCTTTGAATTAGCACACGCCTTAGAACACCTTCATGAACTTGTAGTTGACCATCAAGACCTCGAAGAATGGACCATAGAGAGCCTACGCAACGAAATCTTTCAACACTACTACTGGAAACGCATTATCGAACTTGTAGGGTCATTGCGCGTGGGTGCTGAACACGGTGCCCTGATCGGCAATGAAGGCCATGCTTTAGCAACTTTCCTCGCTGGATTCTACGGACTCAATGCATTGGATGGTTTATTGGCTTACACGCCTGTCTCTGACAGCTATAACCCAGATCTCAAGAAAAGCCAACTAGAGTCGATTTTAAAAGGTTTGCTCATAGGACTGAATAACTTTCTCAACACCTTGCGCACAAGAACGATTGCACACAATGCACTTGACCAACGCTTGTACGGGATACTTGAGCAAGCATCCATGGAAAATCGTGCGTGGGTTAAGGCAGAATTGTATCGTTTAGCAGGATTTCTCGTGGTCGGAACACGTGAGACTAGCAGACAGACAGGAGAACGGAATTTGGGTGGATTTCCTGTTCCCTTCAGTGAAGAAGTTGACCATTGGACAGCAAAAAGCAAGGCGGGGTCCTTCTAGGGAAAGTTAGCATTTATTGAGATTTGAAAAAAGTCCCTCAAACTCGAGGGGCTTTTTTGGGTAAAAACAAGAACACCCTACTCTGCTTTGGGCACGCCCGGAAAAGTTATATTCGCGGCGGTATTATTCGTATGGTCAATCACGATGCCATAAGCACCATCGTAATAAGGACGAACAAAACCATCGCGAATGTAGATATTAGCTACCTCGCCATTAACTGTAACCGTAAAGGGAATCGTTACCCCCTCGATGGACTCACCGTACTCAAGAGGCTTGCCGTTGTAAATAACCGTCGAACCATCACCGATGAAAGGTGTTACCGTATAGATAGTGTCATCCGCATAGGGATTTGGTACATTTGTCCCAGAAAGATCGCCTATCGTAATCACCGCTGTTGACAGGTTGTTGGCATTAGGATCGTGTAAAGTGCCGTCTTGGCCAAGAGCATCATCGTAGGCAAACGTGTAGATGGGTTGCTCTTCCCCAAAGCTATGAAGGGCTTTTGAGTAAAGGTCATACCAAGGTCCTTGCTCAGTCTGGGGCAAAAAAGCACTATTGTTATAGAAGATATCGCGATTAGCATCAAAATATGCTCGATCGACCATAGCATTATTAGCTGCAGGCAAAAGACCGACCTCAAAAGCAGAGGTTATTTGCCGAACAATGATAGCCTTAGGCGTGTTATTTTCAGCATCGAAAACTCCACCCGCTCCTGCAAAGAAGGGCATCGAGTTGTCAGGTTTTGGAATTGAAATCGAATAAGTGCCCGACTGATTTACAAACTCAAAGTTATCACCAACGACTCTACCGGTCAGGATATAGTCATCCATTGCAAAGAGATTGATCAACTCGCTACAGTCAATACGAATGGTATTGGTCCGGTAATAGTCCCACACAACATCCATGTAATTGATACCATAAGTGGGCTCACTATCAAGGTAGTGCTGATCAAAAGGCCTCGTATTAGGAATCATCACCATAGCTTTCCCTGGAGACATAAAGCGAAGCAACGTTGTTTTGTTATCCGGGCTTGTGTAGTTGAGAAATAGTGTGTCCCAAACCTTGCTTGTTGTCTTATCACTGGAACTAACCACGGAACGAATCTGCTCAAAAATACTTGAACGAGCATCATAGAAACCAGATGTCGTGTAACCGGTTGAAGACCCAGACTGCTCAATACGAATAGGCAACGAAAAGAAATCCACCGCAGTGGGGTTCATCCACGTGCCTGCATCTGTATAGCTAAATTCCACCTTATCATAAAGCGTATAGTAATTGGAGTCCTGAGGATTGAAACCATCTGGGTCAGGGATTTTAAGGCCACTGCCCACTTCGCTAACGTGCATATCCATCGGATAACCAATCGAAATATACATGCGACCTGACTCTACACGAGGAATGTAAAGAACACGCTTCCCGCCATCGACCGGGAGATCTGAAAGTTTGTACGAATACTCAAAACTATGTGTGTCGGCAGTCATTGAAGCTGGAGCACCTACACCTTGGGCATCAAAAGCCAAAAAGGCCTCATTGCCCGTCGCAGGATCCAAGGCCTTCATAATGACGTAAATTTCCTCGTCTGAAGCGATATTGGTATTATTTACCAGCTCAACTGGAAAATACTGGCTGGGGTCATACTGAGCTACCAACCCACTCCATGCTGCAAGCAGTCCTGCAACACACAACGTTCGTCTCAATGTAGCAATATACTTTCTCATTATCTATTCCTCCTAAATCAGATGACATCCTCATTGCAGCTCCCCAAGAGCTAACATTGAGATAACATACACCCGTTTAAGAGATTTGTCTAATAAGACAGCAATTAACTGTAGTAGAGGCTATTACAAAACCTACTTCTTTGACAATTGGTCGTAAACCCAAGCGTAATTGCGCTCGAGCCCGGCGCGAAGCGTCGTCCTGGGCTCCCAGTCAAGCTTGTCGAGAATCAGGGTATTATCGCTATTTCGACCACGCACACCTTTTGGGGCATCTAACTTATACCTACGCTCAAGCTTTACACCAGCGATGTCTTCGACGATGGAAACGAGCTCATTAATGGATACTAACTCTGAGCTGCCAATATTTAAGGGGTCTGCAACATTACTCTGCATTAAGCGAAATGTTCCCTCGACGCAATCGTCAACATAAGTGAAGCTGCGGGTTTGCTCGCCATCACCCCAAATTTCAATTTCGTGCTTTCCACTCAAAACCGCTGTAGCTACTTTGCGACAAATCGCAGCGGGAGCTTTTTCTCTTCCGCCATCATAAGTGCCAATGGGCCCGTAAACATTGTGATAGCGAGCAACACGTGTTTTGATACCAAAATCTTCCATGAAATGACGACACATGCGCTCACTAAAAAGCTTTTCCCAGCCATAGCCATCTTCAGGCATAGCAGGATAAGCATCGGCCTCCTTCAAGCCTGGGTTTTTAGGATCAAGCTGTTTGCCAGCTGCATAAACACAAGCTGATGAAGCATAAAAAAAGCGCTTAACACCTGCATCACGTGCAGCCATAAGCAAATGCGTATTAATCAAAACACTCAACATGCAAAGAGCTTTATTGAGCTCGATAAAGCCCATACCACCCATATCTGCAGCAAGGTTGTAAACCTCTTCCATGCCTTGAGATGCTTTATAACAAGCCTCTTTTTCATTGAGATCCAGTGTCAGATTTTCAGCAGCATCAAAAACTTGATACCACTCATCTAAAGGCTTCATGTCTACCGCACGCACTTGTGTATAGCCTTGTTTAAAAAGATAATCGACGAGATAGCCGCCAATAAAACCGCCTGCACCACAGACAAGAACGGGTGTATTTTTTTTATTCATAGTTTCGTTTGTACAAGTGATCAAAAAAATTTAAGCGGTGAGCAATGCCATAACTACAAGACGCGCCGGTAGAGCTTACAGGCAAATGCAAAGACCAAAACAATAGGCAGCCAAGCGGCAAGATTTAAATTTAAAGAGCCTTGTTCTCCGAAAAGCCGGCAGATATTAACAATGAAGTAATAAACAAAAAAGAGGCCTACGCATTTAGAAACGCCAACCATGGGATTTTTACGAACTCCAGAGACGGCAAAAGGAATGGCCAAACACACAACAACAAGGCAATTTAGGGGACTCACCCAAATAGCCTGATAGCGAATAGCGTAAGGGCGAAGCGTAGGACTTTCTTCAACGATTCCCTTATCGAGCACAGATTTGAGCTCAAAAAGAGAAAGATCATCCGGGCGCTGGCTCAATGTTTGCATAAGAATCGGGTCTTCTGTGAAGTCCGGGTAGGATTTTTCATCAAAAGAAAGTGAACGAATGGGGTCTCCCGAAGCGGGGATATAGGTTATCTCACGACCATTGAGAAAAACCCAGTGATGATCGACATCGTCATAATAAGCCTCCTTTGCAATGATGCGCTGCACTTCTTCTCCGGAAGCATTGCGAACATAGACAGCAACCCCAAAGCCTTGATAGGTGTACTCACTAAAGGCATTCATAAACCAAAGGCGCCTATCCTTTTGATTATCATAAGCGAACTTAGAGAGAAGCCCTACGCGATCTTCACCGTGCTTTTCAATCTCATCGCGAAAACGAAAATGATCGCGAACTTGACGGGTCTCCTGAATGGACCAGGGCACCGTATGAGCATTCAGCCAAAAAAGACCCACAGCAAGAATGCCCCCTACAGCCCATAAAACACGGGTAATCTGAAAGATATTAAGGCCTGCAGTACGGATAGCAACGATCTCGTGCTTTCGATGTAAGTTGCTTAAGGTAAACAAAATAGAAATCATTAAAGCAACGGGAAGAACTACGGGCAAAAAAGAAGGCACCATGGCTCCATAGTAGTGTAAAACTTCACTGGCAGAAGCACCATAGCTTAAGAGGTCGGGAAGATCATCGTAAATATCTTCTAAAAGAAGGATCCCCAGCGTTACGAACGTGCTGAGAAGAAAGACCTTAAGCCATTCAAGAAAAAGATATCGATCAAAAGTTGTCATGGACAATGTAGGCCAAAACCAAGGAGTTTATACGCAATGACTACCCCTTGGCCAGTCGATTTTGTACTCGCATCAAGAAAACAAATATGCCAGACCTAGAGGCTTTTATATGGAGAAAAAGCAAAATCAAGAAAAGTGGAATTCTCGTATTGGCGTTATTCTCGCTGTTGCAGGAAGCGCCGTCGGGGCCGGAAACTTTTTGAGGTTTCCAGGACAAGTAGCCGAATACGGAGGAGGCGCCTTCATGCTCGCTTACTTCATCGCTTTTCTTCTCCTTGGCCTCCCCATGTGCTGGACCGAATGGACCCTTGGCCGCTATGCAGGGCATCGAGGTTTTAACGCCATCCCAGGGATTTACAGTGCTATCATGCGCCACCCCATAGCAAAATACTTAGGAGTCATCTGCCTGCTCATCCCAACCGGCATTTTTATGTACCTGGTATGCATTCAAGGCTGGTGCTTAGGCTATGCCGTTAACTTTATTTTAGGCAACCTAGACCTCAGTACAGCAGAAGAAGCAAAGGGCTTTTTTGCCACCTTCACCGGCCTTGAGGCAGACGGTGCCGCCCTTGGACTGGGCGTCAACAAAGTTGGCATCTACATCCTTATTGCATTCACACTCAACTTCATTCTCATTTACCGCGGCCTCGCCAGAGGGATCGAGCTTTTCTGCAAACTTGCAATGCCCACCCTGCTTGTCATTGCTTTTATTATCCTCGTGCGTGTCCTAACACTTGGAGCCCCTGATGCCAGCCAGCCAGAATCCAACATCTCCAACGGACTGGGTTTCATGTGGAATCCTCAAAAAGTATTCCTAGAACAAGCTACACCCACAGTGGATAACTCTGTAGAATGGGTGCAAGAGCGGGAGCTTGTTGGCAAAGAAGCGATCTATTCTGCAAAAATACAGGCTCAAGATGATCCAGAGCACTACCGCGTAAGAACTATCAGTGTTATCGAACAACTTAAAAAACCAAAGCTTTGGCTAGCGGCCGCTGGACAACTTTTCTTTTCGCTCACAGTGGGCTTTGGGGTTATTGCAACGTATGCAAGCTATCTCTCAAACAAGGATGATATCGTTCTAAGCAGTCTTGCAGCCACAAGCGCCAACGAATTCACCGAGGTTGCCCTTGGGGGACTCATTACCTTGCCAGCAGCTGTCGCATTTTTAGGCATTGCGGGGATGTCCGGTGGAACGAGCCTTTTCAGCCTAGGCTTTAACGCCCTACCCATGGTGTTCTCCAGCATGCCAGGAGGCAATCTATTTGGATTTTTATTCTTTTTTTTACTCTTTCTGGCCAGTGTTTCTGGGTGCATATCCACTCTACAACCTGGCATTGCCTTTCTGGAAGAAGCCACCCAAATCAATAGGAAACAGTCTGTCGCCATCCTTGGATTTGTCACTGCATTCGGAGCCTCCTTCGTTCTCTATTTCAGCGAAGGCATTACGGCACTCGACACTTTAGACTTTTGGGTAGGCACTTTTCTAATCTTCATTACAGCGACTATCTTTATCATCCTCTTTGGCTGGGTGCTCGGCATTGATACCGCATTTGAAGAAGCACACAGAGGCTCTGCCATCCAGCTGCCTCGCTTTTTCAAATGGATCATCAAGTATTTGTGCCCTCTCTTCTTACTCACTATCTTTGGGTTCTGGATAACACTCGACGTTCTCGGCCTTGATCGCGGGACCATAGACCATCACATTATAGATTTAATCGGCAATGAAGCAGAGGGCATCTCTGCCAACCGAACGGCACGTCTTGCCATTGGCCTCATTGTCAGTGTGGGCATCTTTTACGCACTCCTTGCAAGTGGCGTAAAACGCTACACTGAGATTACTGCTAAAAATCGTTAACCTTAAACTCAAAAATTATGACAACAGGCGGACTGACCATCATGCTAATTTCCGTAAGCACGGTAACGCTGCTCTTTGCTTGGTGTATCTATAAAGTGCTCAGCATCCCAGGTGAAACCGAACACATGCACGGATTCGAAATGGAAACACCGGATGAAAAAGCCCAAAAAAAAGCAGACGAAAAAGGCGCTTAAAGAGAGCTGGAGCTCTCGCATTGGTGTCATCCTCGCCGTTGCAGGGAGTGCCATCGGCATCGGCAATTTCTTGCGATTCCCTGGGCAGATAGCTGAGTTTGGCGGAGGCGCTTTCATGATCGCTTACTTTATTGCCTTCCTCGTCTTAGGGCTTCCTCTATGCTGGGCAGAATGGACCGTCGGGCGCTATGCCGGCAGACTTGGCTTTCATTCAATCCCTGGCATTGTAACTGCCATTACAAAACGACCCTTTGGCAAATACATTGGAGCCCTTTGCCTCGTCATTCCAACGATTGTCTTCATGTATTTTGTTTGTGTGCAGAGCTGGTGCTTAGGATACGCCTTAAACTTTCTCTTTGGGAAAATCCACTTCACGGATGCACATGACGCTGCTGTTTTTTTTGCAAACTTTACAGGCCTCGAAAACATCGGTGGCAGCTTCCAAATCTCCTGGGACAAAGCCCTACCTTTTCTCATAGTCGCTTTTACCGCTAACTTTATCCTTATTTACCGCGGAGTAGCCAAAGGCATCGAATGGTTCTGCAAATTTGCCATGCCCATTTTGCTTATTCTCGCGCTCATTGTTCTTGGGCGTGTCCTGACCCTTGGCACTCCCAATCCTGAGAGTGCCCCTGATGCCAATATTTCCAATGGTCTTGGCTTTATGTGGAATCCTCAAAAAACCTTTCTTGAAGCCAAGCGAGAAACGACACAAGGCATGCAGTGGATACGTCAAAAAGAAATCGTTGGTGAAAACGCTTTAATTAAAGCACAGTCTATAATTGACCAACAAGGGCCCGAAAAACTGCGATTAACAACACTTACAATAAGCGACCAGCTGAAACGCCCCAAGCTCTGGCTTGCTGCCTCCGGCCAAATATTCTTCTCCTTAGCTGTAGGCTTTGGAATCATCGCAACCTATGCTAGTTATCTCACGCGTAAGGACGACATTGTTTTAAGCGCACTTACAGCAACAAGCGCCAACGAGTTCACGGAAGTCAGCCTCGGAGGGCTCATCACCATTCCCGCTGCCGTTGCTTTCTTTGGCGTGAGTGGCATTGCCGGAAACACAAGCCTTTTTAGTTTGGGATTCAATGTGCTTCCACTAGTCTTCTCATCGATGCCTGCAGGGAGCTTCTTTGGTTTTCTCTTCTTTTTCTTACTCTTCCTTGGGTCTGTGTCGGCCTGCCTATCCATGCTTCAACCAGGCATTGCTTTCCTTGAAGAGGCCCTAGGATTTGGCCGAAAAGGCTCTGTCGGCACACTCAGCGCACTTATGCTAATGGGAACATTCCTCGTTGCCTACTATAGCTTTAACCTCAAAGCTTTAGGCACTTTAGACTTCTGGGTTGGAACCTTCCTCATCTTTGTCATGTCAACGATCTTCATCATCCTCTTTGGTTGGGTTCTTGGCGTCGATAAGGCTTTCGAAGAAGCTCATCAAGGATCGGCTTTAAAGCTTCCCAAAATCTATAAGCCCATCCTTAAATACCTTTGTCCACTTTTCCTCATAACCATTTTTGTCTCTTGGCTTGGAATGGATGTACTCGGGATAGGAACTGACACACTTGATCACCACATTGCAGATCTCATGGGCCAAGAGAGCCACACAGAGACGATGATCGTATTTGCAAGCATAGCCACGATCCTTCTCGTCACTTTTGCATTTATCACTATTGCTGGCAAAGCATCGATTTACAAAAAAGAATTAAAAAAACATGCCTGCACAAACAAGTAAAGAATCCTGGAGCTCTCGAATTGGCGTTATCTTAGCTGTTTCGGGAAGTGCTGTTGGCATTGGAAACTTTCTACGCTTCCCTGGCCAAGTCGCTGAATTTGGCGGCGGCGCCTTCATGATTGCTTATTTCACGGCCTTCCTCCTCGTTGGCCTTCCTATGTGCTGGGTTGAGTGGACACTCGGCCGCCACGGTGGTCGCCACGGATTCAACGCCATACCTGGTATTTTTCTTAGCATAACGAAACGCCCGATCGGGAAATATCTTGGCTGCATCAGCATGATGCTTCCAACCTTCGTATTTATGTATGTCGTATGCATTGAAGGTTGGTGCCTTGCCTACGCAGTCAACATGATCACAGGAAAAGCGCACTTCACTAATAAAACTGAAGCAGAAAGCTTCTTTGCCTCCATTACGGGAATTGCCAGCAATGGAGCTGCCTTTGGCTTAGGGATCCAATCGCTAGCGGTCTACGCAATTTTTGCCTTCATTGCGAATTTTATTCTATTGTACCGCGGACTCTCCAAAGGGATTGAACTTTTTTGCAAATTCGCAATGCCCACACTGGTCATCATTGCACTCATCTTGCTCGTACGTGTCCTCACATTGGGAACCCCTAATCCTTCAGAACCTGAGTCTAGTATCAACAACGGCCTTGGCTTTATGTGGAATCCTCAAAAGGTTTTTCTAGAGGTACCAACGCTTGATGATACTGGCACTACTGCATGGCACACCCATCAAGAACTCGTCGGCAAGGAGTCTATCGAAAATGCAAAAAAACTAGTTCAAGCAGAGCCTAGTCATTGGCAAATACGTAAAGTAGGCGTCCTTGATCAACTTAAAAAACCTCGCCTTTGGCTCACAGCAGCCGGACAAATCTTTTTCTCGCTCACTGTAGGTTTTGGCGTTATCGCGACCTACGCTAGTTACCTCTCCAAAAGGGACGACATTGTACTCAGTGGGCTTTCAGCAGCTAGTGCTAACGAATTTTGTGAAGTTGCCCTCGGGGGGCTCATCACCATTCCTGCAGCCGTTGCCTTTCTCGGTGTGGCAGACATCTCTACTGACACGAGTCTTTTCAGTCTTGGTTTTAAAGTCCTTCCACTTGTTTTTTCATCCATGCCAGGAGGCATGCTCTTTGGCTTTCTATTCTTCATACTGCTTTCATTAGCGTGCACCTCAGCTTGCCTTGCAGCTCTTCAGCCTGGTATTGCTTTTCTCGAAGAGAGTCTCAATATCGAGCGCAAGCAAGCCGTATCCATTCTTGGCCTCATTACAGGTATTGGCGCATGCTTTGTGCTTTACTTTAGTCACAACCTCACAGCACTCGACACATTTGATTTCTGGGTAGGCACTTGCCTCATATTTATCATGGGCATTGTTTACAGCATTCTCTTTGGCTGGGTTTTGGGTGTCGATAAGGGCTTCAATGAAGCTGCTCTAGGAGCTGCATTCCCCATTCCATCAATATTTAAATATATCATCCGGTACATCTGCCCATTGTTCTTGATCAGCATTTTTGCCCTATGGGCTTCTCTGGACGTGCTTTGCTTGGGAACAGGAGGCATTGACCACCACATCACAGACATCATTGGCAATCGACAAGAAGGCATACAACCCAACACTATAGCGATTCTCAGTATCGGGCTCATTGTTTTACTAACAAGTTTTCTTTGCTTACTCGCTAAACGGGCAGCAAAGTACCAACCATATTAAAATCGAGCAAAAAGAAAGGTCTTGCCAATACAAGAGCTTCTGAGATAGATTCGACTTTAAATCTACAAATGTATTCCTGAACTCATCTATTATTGAAACTGGAATCCCAATACCCTTAAGTTCTTTTTAGTTCAAAACTCCTTTTACTAGATGAAAAGGTTCTTTTTTATGCAAACCCAGATAAGCTTCACAAAGATGCACCACCCCTTAAACTTACAGTAATACCCACTCCTTACCCGAAAACTAGCCCCCACTCTTGATCCACCCCCATGAACGGTACTTCTCCCTATCCAAAATTGAATAGCCAACTTCACTACTTAATTCAATTCACAGCAATGTTGCTCTCCTGCTTATGCACATTTTCAATACTTCATGCTAATAATAATAAAGACTCGTCCTTTACCTCCATCAACAGCAATTCACTGTGGGGGTTTAACGAAACAGATCTAGAGCCCAATCCCAATATCCACTGGGGACATACTAACAATGGTCTACGCTATGCAATATATCCACACAAGGGCGCAACAAGCATGCGACTTCTCGTTGATATGGGGTCTATTATGGAGGATACAACAGAAGAAGAAGGCTTTGTTGATTTTTTAGAAAAATATTTTACCCATAAATACGAACAAACTTCGTTTAATGCCTACGCAGTTAGCGACTTCCAAAGCACAATCTACTCACTAAATTTATCAGGAAGTAGCATCTCAGACGTAGAAGCTGCCCTTTCCCTCCTCGCTCAGCATATCAAGGAGCTATCCTTTGAAATCCCAAACCTTGAGTGCCTATCCGATAGATTACTTAACGATGAATTTATCTTCGAAGAAGAACCCAACATCAAGAAAATCCTCCATCATGCATTTCTTTTCTCAGGAAGTCAACTTGCGCGAAAAAGCTCTCTTTTGGATTTCACCCCAGACGCACATCGACTTAAAGCCTTTCTAGAACACTGGCACACGCCCGACCGGATGACACTATTCATCACAGGAGACATAGACCCATCGGACCTGAAATCTAAAATACAAACACTATTCGGCGAATTACCAGGAAACAATCTATATTACCGTCCTGACCCAATCATCAACCCTCATCATTCAGAAACAGATGCTTACGTCTTCGTAAACCCCGAAACTACCACATCGAAAATCATCATCGAAACACTCAGCCGTCAAAAAAATATTTTTGATAACAAAATACGTCGACACGCAAAGATTATGCGTGAACTTGAAGAAATTCTTGTTAAACATCGGCTCGAATTGGCTCGAGATGAATCTGCTGCACTCATAAATGTCTCTGTTCAGTTTGAAAATTATCTCAATGAATTTGACATCCGAAGAATCAAGCTAGAAAGCACTCCAGACCACTGGAAAGAAGCTGTAGATATCTCTGTCCAAAAAATGCTTGAAATTGTCTATCAAGATGCTTTTAGCACACAAGACTTCGATCGAGCAAAAGAAGCACTCATCGCACAGTATGAACACAAAGCGGCTCAAGCTGAAAAGCAAAGTAACGCTGAACGCTGCAACTATTTTGTCGAACAAGCAAAAAAGAAACATATCATCACATCCGAACAGTATAATCTTAATTTACTTAAAGACACATTAGAAGGAATCACCGTTCAAGACTGTAATGACGAGCTTCTGGACCTTTGGAATACACAGCAATGCTACCTCATCGCTGAAGGCAATATAGGCATTGAAGACCCTGATGAAGCGCTAAATGAACTCGTCCAAGCTTATTTGAATAGTATTTTTAAAATCAAAAACGAATTTTTAGAAACCCTAAATCTACCCAACAATTTTGCGACACCAAGAACGGACTCAATTGCCAACAGGGTCCTCTTCACGCCACTTGAGCACTTAGGCATCCTTCAAACAAGCCTCTCCAATGGTGTTCACTTAAATATTGCTCTCAACCATATAAACCCCGAGCGTGTTCTTGTCGCACTAAGATTTGGAAGAGGCCTACTCAACGAATCTCCCCAAACTCAAGGCATGCACTTACTTGCAGACTACGCATTCATCCAAGGAGGTCTCGAGAAATATAGTGCAAGCTCTATTCAGCACATACTTGAAGTGCTCAACATTCAGATTTCCTTCGAAACAACAGAAGACGCATTCATCATTAAGGGTGAATGCAATCCCGAATCCGTTAAAACTCTTTTTCAATTACTTTATGCTTTTTATGCTGAACCAAACTACAATGAAGTGACTTTTCTAGAAGCAAAGACCCAAATAAAAGAACTCTATGCAAATACCCAATACTCACCAGAAAATATACTCAATAATCAAGGACGCTACTATCTATACGGCACAAACTCTGAGTTCAAATTTCCACCGGAAGAAACACTGCTTAATTACTCACTAACAGAGTTCCAAAATTGGTTTAGCAATATACTCCAAACAAGCTCCATTGAAGTCTCCGTTGTAGGTTCTTTTGACCCAGATGGAATGGACGATCTGATCCAAAGCTTTCAATCCGTATTTGGGTTTATGGATAACCACCCAAGCGTTATTTCTTCAGACTATGAAAAACGAACTATCCCACTAAAACTGGAACAAAAAAACCAAACACTCTACCATCAAGGAGACAAAAACGAAGCACTTACAAGAATTGCATGGCCTACTTGCGATGGATGGAACAAACCAAAAAACAGAAAACTCCGTATTTTAAGCGAAATCTTCTCAAATCGCATTAAGCAAAGCCTCAATCGAGAGTTCAAGGATGCCCACCATGCAAACATTGAAAGCCTTAATAGTCTAGCCTTCTATAACCTAGGATGCATTCAGATAGATCTTTCTACTGACGTTAAAGATGCGTCTGACGCCGAACGTCTTATTACTAACGAAGCCAATAAGCTGCTTGAATCCACTAGCATCTCTTATGAAGACTTCTCTCATAAAATTAAACCCAAACTCGACACTTTAGCCAACCTTCGACCCAATATCTGGGAGTCAAAAACCAAAGACTCCCTAGAAGCCTATATTGAGTCTCATATTCGGCCTATTGCAGAAGTCGCTCAACAGTTCATCAACACAGCTGGGATATCCTACGAAACGCTCCGCACCAACATGCCTGAACAGGTTGGCTATTTAACTAAGGTCGCATACAAGCTGCAGCAATTCACCAAAAACAAAGATGAACTTGAGGCTGACTTTAACAACGCACGAAATGACTTACTTGAATCCATACAAAGCCTGAACCCAAAGAGCCAAGGTGTACTCGAGACCGAAAAGCTTATTAAGCCTACTCTAAATACATTAGTGCAAGCTAAGCAAAACATGGAAAAGTCAACAGGCCTACAAGCACGCAGTAACTTGAAAAGGTGGTTTTTAACCAAAACAAACGATCTTCTTCAAAAGCTCAAATCGCTTGCAGAAATGAATGGCATTATCCAAGATACACCACCTAAAGCTATAGAGCCCTTTATTGCTCTTTTAAGAAGCATCCCTCATGATCTGCCAAGCAATGACAATGAAGCTTTCTTTGCTCTTTTCAAAGAAAAGGCTGATCTTCAAGCAGAAACTATCCAAGAACTCATCAAGGCTATTAACGAACATAGCCTTCACATTTATGGTGATGTCACACAGGCCCTAACACCTCATTTAAGCGACTTTAAGCAAATTGCCCAAAACCTCTCCTTCCAAGAAAAAAGCGTTTCGATGAACGCAAAAACTATCAAAAATAAGACGCAAGCGCTTTTTAATCGCATCTGGAGCCACAATCCCATTGTTGATGACATCAACTCCATCAAAAGATTGCTTGAACCCAAAATTACAACATTCCTTGAGCATGCAAAAACTCTCTACCAATACACTGAGCTTGAGCTTGAGCTTGAAGAGGCCAAAAATGTCCTCATTGAAGATGCATGGAGGCTTCTAAACCCCTACCAAATCACGCCTCTGGAGCTAAGAGAAGCGATACAGTCTATTAAGATGCATCTCGAACAAAAATCCAACACTCCAGAATACTGGCTCAACAATGTTCTTATCGGCTCACACTACTACCCACAAAAGCTCGACTGGGCCCCCTGCCTTCTTTCAGACTACGAAGATGTCACTATCCAAAATATTGAAAGCATTATTAAGCAATACATGGACCCAAGGCTTATGCATGTCATTCGAGTGCTCCCAGCACAAACAGGCGACTAACTACCTACTCTTAATTCCTATTTTAAGTGTATGCATTTTGTCGACAAGCTGTGCGACTCAACCTCATCGAGCACGTCAACTCAGTGAGAGCTTTCAAAAGCTTCCTTCTGAAGCTCAGGCTCGGGTCCTCAAAGGAGAAATTGCACTTGGTGACTCTCCAGAAGCTGTCTATTTTGCATTAGGCACTCCCAGCAGCATCGAAGTTATTAATACCACAGAACATCCACACCCTGTATGGAGCTATCACGGAAAACTAGAAACCGTTGAGCTTCCCAATGGCGAAATGGCAGAACGTTTTCAGCCAACGACAGACATGGTTTTTATTCCACCTTGGGGTGGCAGCAAAGCATGCTCACTAAATGTCGAGTTTCAAAACGACCGAGTCAGCAAAATTTACCTCTCCAAGGAAACGACTAAACGCTCTGAGACCCCTCTACCCCTACAAGCATTCCTTCCACAAAATCTGCACTAATACGCTCAAGGCGCACTTTCCCTATAAAGTTGGTAAGATCTCTCTCCGGACAATCAACAACCACACGGATATAATTATCTGTATAGCCTGGCCATAATCCTTCTCGTGGGTTCTCAAAAAGAACATCGACGGTCTTACCCAGATAGTTGGCATAGTAGTCATGGCGTTTTTTAGCGCTCAGACGTCGCAGACGATTGCTCCTCTCATGACGCTCAGGCATAGGGATGTGCCCCGTCTCTTTGGCAGCAACGGTTCCGTCACGCTCTGAATAAGTAAAAACATGGCTATAGGCCAAGGGGCTTTCGAGCAACAGCTGGCAACTTGCCTCAAAGTCAGTCTCGGCTTCTCCTGGAAACCCCACCAAAATATCGGTCCCTATGCAGATATCAGGCACTGAAGCATAAGCCCGCTCAATAAAGTCCAAAAATTCAGTACGCGTATACTTTCGCCGCATGGCTTTCAAAATGGTATCTGAGCCGGACTGCAAAGGTATGTGTAAATAAGGCAAAAGAACATGGTTTATATCAGCCATGCGCTCAAAAAGCTCTACAGGGATGGTTGTGGGCTCGATACTACTAATGCGCACTCGATCTATCCCTGAGACGTCATTTAGCGCATCGACAAGGGTTAGTATGGTTTCTCCTGAGCTCGAAAAAGTTCCTATGTTGACCCCAGTTAACACCAACTCACGCACGCCACGACCTGCCAAAGAGCGGGCCTCTTCCATTAAATTACTAAAATCTCGGCTACGCGCTCTGCCACGGACAAAAGGAATCGTGCAAAAAGTACACATAAAATCGCACCCATCTTGAATTTTAAGATTAGCGCGCTGAGTAAAAGGCATATCCCCAACAAAGGATATCGTAAAATCTTCTTTGCTAATACGCTCACGGACAATAACAGGGACTTCGTTCTTCACATCGTCAATATAATCAAGCACTCCAAGTTTATCCTGATTGCCTACAATAAGGTCTACGCCTTCAATGCCTGCAATCTCCTTGTAGCCAGATTGAGAATAACAGCCGACGACAGCCGTAAATGCCCCTGGGTTTTTCTTGATAAAACTCCGAATGGACTGCCTACACTTAGCATCGGCTTCTCGAGTAACCGTACAGGTGTTAATAATTCCAAGATCTGCCTTGTCCCCAAACGGAACAATTTCATAGCCACGAGACTCCAAATGATCTCGAATCAGCTTCGTCTCGTACTGGTTCAAACGGCATCCATGCGTGTGCAAAGAAGCCTTTTTTTGCGTTTTGGAAGCATTGACTTGCATTATTCTAATAATTTTTACCCTCAAATCGACCAATTTGTAGCCATCCACAGCTCAGTCAATGCCTTTCTCGGCTTCGATTTTGACAGATTTCCGCAGATTGAATAAGATCTCGGCACTTTCTCCATCAACCTCAACCAAGGCATTATACCTAATGAAAAAGCATATCGTTCTTATAAGTTTCCTTATGTCCCTATCTTTTCTCACTCACAGCTTAGCTAAGTCAGGAGATTTCAATGCCGACATTCCTCCACCAGCCCCCGGCATAGATTTCTTCCCAAATCTCCCAGTTCAGGTAACTATCCTCACGCAACAAAACCTATTTCAACTTCGCATGCTCGATGCTGCCCAACGACTGGACACCTACGGCCAGTACCTTTTCCTTGAAAATGAAGAACTCGGCCAGGCCTATGTCGATGCCGGCATCGAAGCCCAGCATTTAGCTAACTTACAGCTTAATGGCATCCAGACTAATTTCCAACTAGATGCCTATCTTCGCATACAACGTACCTTAGCACAAACAGCAGCTCAAACCACCCCTAGCCGCCGTAATCTCCTCATTCAAGCCGTCTGGGAGACAGTCATCGCTCACATGGAGGGGCATCTAGCCGACCTTGAAGAACCCGACGATGACAATGAAGAGCTCGCACCTATCCCAGGAAATCCCTTCCCTTTAGATATCCATACTCTTATACAGCAAGCCAGCACTCACCCTTATGTTGAGACAGAAACTCCCTCAGCAATTACTATATTCATTACTGGCAATCCTTACGGACAAAACAATGACACCTTCTTTTAAAGGATAAAAACATACCGATGCATAAGCGGCTCACAGGGCCGTTTTTTTTGCACAAACCAAAGTTTTCAGAAAAAAATAATTACAGAACAAACAAGAAGTGGAAAAAATTTCCACATTCAAACTTCGCATACTCGACAACACACACAGACAATACAACAACAACTTCGCTTCACCCTTAAAGCTAAAACAAGCTAAAAGAAAACAACCACCAACCCACAAAGCCGCTCTACAAGTACAACAAAAAGGCATGCCCTGTTTTCGCTCTACATACTAAAGCAAATATAACTCAACTCAAAAAAACTTTTTCTCACGCAAAACAAAGCAATCGTCATAACAATTTTTTTTGTTTTTCACTCGAAACAAAAATTAAAAAAACCATTCAATTAGAAGCTTGAATTATTCATCCACTTGTTAATAATAGTGTTCTGTGGATTTCAACATCCTCGTTTCTATTCGTTAACCCCCTAACATAACCATGGTCAAAAAAAGCAAAACTACATCAAAGAAAAAGACTGCCAAAAAAGCAGTGAAAAAACCGGCCAAGAAAGCCGTCAAGAAAGTTAAAAAAGTAGCTAAGAAAGTTGCTAAAAAAACCAAAAAGGTAGCTAAAAAAGCTGTCAAAAAAGTAGCCAAAAAGAAGACTGCTAAGAAAAAGGCAACTAAGAAGAAGGTCGCTAAGAAGAAGCCTGCTGCTAAAAAGAAGGCCACCAAGAAGAAAGTTGCCAAGAAAAAAGCTACTAAGAAGACCGCTAAGAAGAAAGTGGCTAAAAAGAAAACAGTAGCCAAGAAGAAGCCTGCTGCTAAAAAGAAGGCCACCAAGAAGAAGGGCAAGTAAGGGCCTTATTCACATGCCAAAAAAAGCAGTCAAAAAAACTGTTAAAAAGAAAACCGCTCCAAAAGCTGTCAAAAGGGTTGCTGCTAAAAAGAAGCTGGCAACAACTAAAACAACAGCCAAGAAAGCAATTAAGAAAGAGTCCCGGGCTTCCTCATCGAAGTCCGGGGCTCTCTCCACTCATGTCACAGCCATCGCAGACGTTGGCTGGGGCAACGCCCTCTACATTCGCGGCGAAGGTGGAGGTCTGAGCTGGGAGCGTGGTATCCTCATGAAGAACAAGGGTGCCTCAACCTGGAACTGGTCAACCAAATCCGCAAAACATCCCATCACTTTTAAAGTCCTCATCAATGATGAGCGCTGGGCATCCGGTGAAGACTGTGAAGTCAAGGCCGGAACTACGTGGACAGGGCATCCCCACTTCTAAGGTCATTTTTCTAAACACGCAAAACGCGATCCTGATCAAGATCGCGTTTTTTAATGCCTTAAATACTAAAACAAAGCATCAAGCTCTTGTTGCATTACAGCCGTGCCCTCATCTCGATCCAACGAAGCAATTGAGGGAATACGCTTACATCGCAGCTCAACCCGAGAAAACGGCTTGGGAAGAAAAAAACCATCCCAACTCTTAAGGCGCCATGCTGATGCAAACTTGCAGGATGCAACCAAAAGAGACGTCCCGGCCTGACGCGCGACAAGGACAGCACCCGGCTTCACCCGATAACGAGGACCTCGTGGCCCATCGGGAGTAATAGCCACATCTGCCCCACCTTCAACAGCTTGCAGCATTTCCCTAAGTGCTTGGGCTCCCCGATAGCTACTCGAGCCTCGAATAGCGCGAATGCCTACAAGATCAAAAAAGGCCGATAGCCAGGCCCCATCTTTGCTTGCACTTACAAGCCCGCAAACATCTCGCCCTGCACGAAAGCGCCGGCAACACTCCGCAGCAATAAAAAGTCGATTATGCCAAAAAACAACGACCATAGGCTCTGAAGCATCCTTTAAGATTTCTTGCATTTCAGCATCCAAGCTGATTCGTAACGTACGACACCACAAGCGCATAAGGATACTCAAAGGCCACAACACCCAAGAGCGCCAACCACGAATCTTGTGAGTACTACGCATGGGCCAAACACTACTTAAGGCTTCTTTGCGCTGCAAAACTAAAAAACCATCGTCATCAAGTTACTAGGAAGCTTACCCTAAAAAAATCGACAGAAAGCTTGACAATGCAGACGAAAAATTGGACGCTACGGGCCACTTATTTCTGCACTACGGGGTAGTAGTTCAGTTGGTTAGAATGCCGGCCTGTCACGCCGGAGGTCGCGGGTTCGAGTCCCGTCTATCCCGCCACTTTTTAATATTTCCTTCCTCCTATATAGAAAGCCTGCCTTTGATTCATCAAGCGTGGGTTTTCTTTTTAGAAGCAGCTTAACAACACTCCTAAACATTCTCCTATGACCCGAACCCGGTTAATACACATCACCCTTCTTTTCATTACATTGTTATCGACCGCCTGTGCTGACCAAAATCCTGCGGTTAACACCCTGTTTGAAGACATCCAAAACCGTCTCAGCCTCATGAAGGAGGTTGCTGCCTACAAATGGGAGACGGACTCCCCAATCGAAGTCAAAGAACGAGAAACGATTGTACTCAAAGCAACCCTTCAAGCTGCTGAAGACAACGGGGTGGATCCTTCGACAGCCAAAAGCTTTTTCGAAGAACAAATCGAAGTCGCCAAATCAATCCAACGAGCATGGCACAAGCACTGGGAAGAAAATAGCTTTGATGACGCTTTTGAAGGCAGAGATATCGCCAAGATCCGTGTCGAAATTTCCACACTGGGCAAGGCCATCATTGTCGCCATGCCCCAAGCCCTACCCTCGCTCCACAACGCAGCCAATGAAGCTCACTACCGGCAAATATTCTTTCAAACCATTGATACTGACTACGTCACCGATGACGACAAAGAACGCTTGTTCAGCAGCTTAGTTAATATACAGCTCAAGCATTCAGCAAAAGACGAGCTTTAAGACCAGTGGTGCTCCCGCCGGGACTCGAACCCAGATCTTCGGTTCCGGAGACCAATGTTCTATCCATTGAACTACAGGAGCACATCCAAAGTGCTTATCACCCTTCAAGAAATAGAGCTCAAGTCAACGCCGAAATGCCTGAGAGAAAGCTAGTGAACGCTGCTCATGCCAGTAGCCCTGCTGTTTTCCCAGCGTAACAAAACCCACATGACCTCCAGAGGCAGGCATCTCTAAATAGAGGTATCTGCTTTTTTTTGCCTCGACTTCAGGGTAACAATCCTCCGACAAAAAGGGATCATCTAAGGCATTAATGAGCAATGTCGGCACCTCAATCCCTCCAAGATAGCCACGAGCACTCGACTTTTCCCAATAGTCTTCTGCACTGCAAAACCCATGGGCAGGCGCGGTATACCAAGCATCAAATTGACTGAAAGAGCGCACGATTCCACGCGGCCAAGCCTCAAAGTGTTCCGGAAAACGAGCCACCTTGCGGGCATACTTTGCCTCAAGCTCACGGGCAAAACGCCTCATGTAAAATTGACAATCTCTTGACTCTAAGCGCCTCGCGGAAGAAGCCAGATCACAAGGCACAGAAATAGCCACTGCCGAACCTACAGGTAGAGGTGTCGCGCGCCCTTCGCCTAAATATTTTAAAATGAGATTCCCCCCCAGGCTAAAACCAATCAAAACAACACTCTGATAACGGTCTAAACCAGCAGCATGCTCAAGCAACGCCTGAAGATCTTCCGTAGCCCCACTATGGTAAGAACGTGGCAGGCGATTCTCTTCGCCACTACACCCACGCATATTCATGGCACACACATCTAAGCCTGCTCTATAAAAAACTCGCGCCATCCCCTGCATATAAGTCGCCCGAGTACTAGACTCTAAGCCATGGCAAAGTACCACAAGCTCGCTTGCCCCAGACCTCAGCCAGTCCAAGTCAATAAAGTCTCCATCATCAAGCTCTAAACGCTCACGCACATAAGGCACCGAGAGCTTACGACGCATAATCGAAGGCAAAACGGTTTGTACATGAGCATTGCGCAATAAAAACGGAGCTCTATAAGCGGAACTCAAACCAGGCATACACAACTTAGTCTATAGCTGGACATCATTTTGACAACGCACATCGTCATCGAGCTTACGTCCATCATAGGAAAAGGGGAAATAGATCTTAAAAGCGACCCATGAATCATTAGGTTTTGATATTAAGCGAATCCCCCCACGCATTCCTTCGAGCATTTTCTTACAGTAAGCAAGGCCAAGGCCAAGACTGTCCTTCGTTGTATACCCAAGATCAAAAACGAAAGGCACATCGGCCGGCTTAACCGCAGGCCCATTATTAGAGATAGAAAACGTCCGGTTTTCAGCATCAATCAAGCAAACAACCTGTGTTGCCTGGCCTCGCTCCAAATAATACACGGCATTATCCACTAAGTGATAAAGAATATTTTCAAAAACATCTCGGTTGCCGAGTACTTTAAAGTCTCGCTCACAAAACACCTCAATACACCCTCGCTTTAATGGAACCCTATTGAGCACTTGATTCAGACTCTCCTCAACAGAAAGTTCGAGCTGGCCATCCTCAGGATCAATATCAGTAGCTCCCGTTAAAGCATCAATGGCTGTTGCAATATCACTAGCAGCATGCGTCAACCGGCCGACATCCTGCATATTGAGCTGGCGCCCTGACTGACTCAAATCTATAGAGTGACTCATCGTAAGATCACTCACGCGCTTTAAGATCGTGTGTACCTTTTCAAATGTTCGCTCTTCAGCACTTCTTGCCTTAGCAGCATCCATCGCATAGAAGACGAAAATTCCAAACGTACCCAAGGACAGTAGCACCCAATTCTCTGGAACGGTAGCTTCAGGTGATAAATATAAAGCAACAACACTGGCCACTGAAACGCTCAACATCGTACTCAAACTGAGCATCGTCCAGCCGACCATTGTACCCAAACCTGCGACACTCGCCAAAAAAAGACTGCCAAACCTTGAGTCTTCGGGATGCAAGAATAGAACAACAGCAGTTACCAAAGGAAGAGCTGTAGCCAAAAGCCCTAAATTGAGAGCAAGATAACGCTTGCTTGTAAAATTGCTGATAGCATAGGGGCCAATAATAACCAAAAGTAAAGCTACCGCCGAAAGGAATAGAAGGTTTTGAGGAATTGCACCCAAGCCCATATGCTGCCGATCATAGATCAGCAGCAGAACAACAGCTAAGGCAATACCCGCATAAACTTGATAAAAATTTTTAGGGCGAAGCGAGTCTGCAAAAATGTTTTTCTTGGCACGCCTACGCTTGCGAGCAATGGATCGTCGAGCTTCCTCACCATGGATCAAAGGTCCAGAAACACTATGAACACCATCCTCCAAGAACCGAGAAGCAATCACCCCTACAACAACCATCAAAGAGGTTCCCACAGGAAGACCCCACATATAGTGAAAAGGTGCGGCAAGCGGATGGTCGAGCTTACTAGTAAATGTAGCCCAGGTGATAAAAGCCATACCCATAACGAGTGCTGTGATCCCTGACTTTTTGCCCGCCCTTTTACTCACACGCATCAGAATAAACAAGCCTAAGGCTCCGTTAAGTATGAGTGCACCGCCCTTCCAAAAAACACTCAAAGTACTGCTTGCATGCTTAAAAATAAGGTATGCAGCCAAAATTGCAGCACAGCCAAAAATCAAAGAGCAGTTTCGCATAACAGACATATTCTGCAACACTTTAGAACCTAACCTCCCTGAAAATGGCTCATAAAAATTACAGTAAAAGACTGTAGAGCTACTATTAATGCCCGTATCAATGGTACTCATTGCTGCAGCAAGAATCCCAATAATAATAATGCCTAGCAGGCCATTGGGCATATTATTCGCAATAAAGTAGGCGAACACACCATCAGGATCAGCCAAAATCTCAGGTGTGGCGAGCTGAGGGCTCACCTTGTAAAGCACATACAAACACATGCCTATCAACAAAAAGACCCCAGCAATAGCGGGAACTCCAAGGCTTGCCAGCAAGAGACCTTGTTTTGCATCTCTATCTGAACGTGCAACGAGGTAGCGTTGCCCTATGGTCTGGTCGGATATTAAAAGCGCCATCGAGCGCGTTATAAAAAAGACCAAGGTAATCCCCACAGACTCACTCAAAAATATATCATCTTGTGTGCCTTGAGATAGAATTTCCTTGGATGCCTCCCAGTAATCTAATCCCCCTGCATCAAAAGCACTTAAGAGGTGCTCTCCAACAAACATCAGCGCCAAAACACCCGCAATAGCAAGCAAAACCGTCTGAAAGAAGTCGGTCCACATAACCCCTTCAATCCCAGTCATATAAGTATAAAAAACAACCAAGAGTCCAGAAATCAGAATAATACTCTCAACGCTCGCGCCTGTAATAAAGTGCAAAGACTTCCCTACAAGAGACAAAATAATACCCGCGTACAGAACTTTATAAACAATAAAGGCTGCAGACATATATAGAGAGATCCCACGCCCGAATCGATTGCCTAAAAGAGTGTAAATAGAGGCATCGGAAGTTTTTCTTAAAAAGCTGACAAAGAAAATACAGGTAATTAGCCCTGCCACCATCGTGTCTAGTATCTCACCGGTAATAACCGAGAAATCGAGCGTGAACCCAATCCCTGGAACCACTAAAAATGCGATACTGCTCAAACTAGTTCCAACAATCGAGGCCCCGACTAACCACCAAGGCATATTACGCCCACCCAGCATAGGGTCTGGATCTCGGGAGCGCAGCGTGATCACTGAGGTCACGACGATGAGGAGTGCTGCATACAGCAATACGATCGTTAAGTTAAGCATCGCAGGGATGCGCTCTAAATAAGTTAAAGCGACAACACTATTCATTATTTAGGATGGTCTCAAGAACCTGGAAATACACCAAGTATTATTTAAATATGGATGGCCTCACCAGTAACCGAAGCAGCAGCTTCTGCCATAGCCTCAGAAAGCGTTGGGTGCGCATGAATCACGGCATGAATATCTTCATGCGTAGCCTCAAGCCCCATAGCCAAGCCAAATTCAGCGATAAGCTCCGTTGCATCGGCACCAATAATGTGCGCTCCGATAATCTCTCCATAGGGCTCTGCTGTAATGACCTTAACAAATCCTTCTGGATGATTTACCGCGACAGCCTTGCCTGAAGCAGAAAATGGGAACTTGCCCACTTTATAATTAAAGCCTTTTTCTTTAGCCTGTTCTTCAGTTATACCAATGCTGGCTACCTGAGGCTGGCAATAGGTGCAGCCCGGGAAATGTTCAACACGTTTTGGCTCACTTGCACCAAACATACCATTCACTGCTTGAACCGCTTCATAAGTAGCTACATGAGCAAGCCAAGGAGGCCCAATGATATCACCCGCAGCGTAAATCCCAGGAACACTCGTTTGATAACGACCATCCACGGTGAGAAACCCACGATCGCTCGCAAGCTCAACACGCTTGGACAAAAGACCCTCAACATTGGCCTTCACACCCACAGCAAGCAAGAGACACTCGGCTTCACAATCCGTTGTTTTACCGCCTTTTTCAAGGGAAACTTTAACACCTTTCCTGGTCACTTCAATCGAGCTAGCCTTACTGCCCATGTGAAGTTTGATACCTTGCTTCTTGAAAGAGCGTTCTAAGGTTTGCGAAACCTCCTGATCCTCAACAGGCAATATGTTAGGAAGCATTTCAACGAGAGTCACCTCAGTCCCAAAAGCATTAAAGAAATAGGCAAATTCAACACCAATAGCCCCAGCGCCCAGGACAACCAATGACTTAGGCTGTTTTTTATTGGCGAGGATTTCGCGCGAGGTCATCACGCGCTTCCCGTCAACCTCAACACCAGGAATGACAGTGGGCTTGCAACCAGTTGCAATCAAAATGTTTTTGGCAGAGAGAACCTTTCCCTTATCCTGACCATCGACAATCTCGACCATACCTGGAACACTGATGTGCCCACGGCCGAGGAAATAATCCACCTTGTTTTTCTTAAAGAGAAACTCAATCCCTTTGCCCATCGTATTGGCAACGGTGCGAGAGCGCTCAATGACTTTCTCAAAATCGACATCAACCCCTTTGCAAGAGAAGCCAAAGTGCTCACTATGAAGCATAGCTTGGTAAAGCTCCGCACTCCGCAGCAGTGTTTTTGTGGGGATGCACCCCCAGTTAAGGCAAGTCCCCCCTGCCCGCTCCCACTCGATACAGGCAACCTTTTTGCCCAATTGCCCTGCGCGAATAGCTCCGGCGTAGCCGGCTGGCCCACCCCCAATTACGACGAGATCATAGCTTTCTGCCATAGTTTTATCAGTTTAAGGAGCTCAGATCCTTTGGGCTCCCTTCTTAGATGTCAATCACATCGTCGTCCTGCCGAAGATTGCGCCGCATAGCATCACCCTGACCACGCCGATTCCTTGGGGGCATAGGATTGAGGAGGCTATTAACCACCATCGATGTCAAACTAATGACAAATGCACCCCAAAGTGCTGACGCAAAACTAGCAACATGAAACCCTTGAACAAGTTCTGAAACGAGCATGAGCAAGAAAGCATTGATGAGCCAAAGCCCAAGCCCAAAGGTAAAGACAATAAAAGGGAGCGTAAAGAAGACGAGTAGTGGCTTGAGGACTATATTTAAAAAGCTAAACAACGCGACTACCAAGAGCAGGCTTGAGCCATTGTCATAACGGATGCCGCTGCTTGTATGGGCTGCAAGCATCACCCCAAGGGCAATGAGAATGCAGCTTTGAAGAAGACGCCACAGCGTTTGGAAGCCATTCTGTGGCCGTGGTCGTTTGCTACGGAAGTTTTGAAATGGGTTCTCTTGCATGATTATTGATTTAACAAAATGTTCGTGTAGGTCTCTTTAATATCTGAAGATTCGAGTTCTTGACTGCTTTGATTGCCTTCATAACTCGAATAGTTTTTGTAATAGTCATAACTCCCTGATGAAGATGCGTTTCCAGAGACTTCCGTCGCCGTACTCTCTGATAATTGGATCGTTACTCGGTATCGAGGCTGAGGCCTGATATAGCGCGAAGCCGTTAGCCATGGCGAACCGTTTTCCTGGCGCAAAGTCACCGTGACGGACCTTTTATACTCATCATGAACGACATAGCGCACGATAGCCATCGGGTAAACAGGCTCAACCAAGTTCAGTTTTTCATCGAGGAAATAAAGGATAAAGTGGTTATTCTCTATTCGAAGATTGATGAAGCCCCCCGTGGGCCTCTCAAGAGTGATGCCTAGATCATCCGGCAATGGCTTCCCTGGTTCTTGAGCACAGGCAACTCCTCCAAAAAAAAGAGTCCATATTAGGCCATACACCCAAATCTGTTTTACCATCTGATTAGTATGGATACTTTAAAACACCTCTTCAAGAACACTTTTTCACTCCCTCCAGCAGAGTCCGGAGTGTGTCCTACCACACCCCCGGCCTAGGCATAAAGTGTGGTCGACCACGTTTCGATATATTATAACTCATTGATCATCAACAAAAGTTGTTTTTAGCCCGATGTGGTCTACCACATCGGGCGACCCTACCCATGATGGTCGACCATCTCAAAGTCTGAGCTTATTTAAGTCGTGAAAAACTCTCTTTTTAATATTTAAATATCAAGAATACCCTGTTCATTTTGCCTATCAAAGAATCTTATAATAAGAATTATTCATAACATAAAACATTACAATGTCAATAGAATGCTCGCTCTTCACCATAAAAAAGCATTATTCCGCAAACAATAAGAACTTACATAAAATTAGAGCCCATCTCAGTAACTATGATCTCAGTATTCAATTGACCATTTAAATCTAGAGGCACTCCATGAGCTCGGTTTACCTCATCAGTAAGATGTTGATTATTAAATTGATGCAAGTTTATCCACTGAAGGTGAAATAAAAAATAAAGCTCCTGAACGCGCTGGACAGTCAAGGTCTCTGGAGAAAGGAAAACCAAATGGAAATTCCGTATTTGAGGCAAGGCTCCTCTTAGAAAAGACTCTATAGCTTTCAGGTCTGTTAGCTTTAAAATCCATTCAAAAAGATCCCCATAGAATGTAATAATCAATTCTTTAATTTTGGCATGGTCTCCTTCGCCATTCTCGATCTGATTAATCTGGGGGAGAACCTCCTGCTCGAATTGGATCTGGAAAACCAAAAGAGAATAAATAGCCTCTAGGCATTCGGCGATAGCAACCAAGGCTGGATCTTCATCATTAATAATGGTTATGTGCTGGTCTATGATCTCAGCCAACCTATCTGCAAATAATGAAAATTGAGACCGAAACTGAGGCGTCCCTTCCAGGTGGAAACGATCAGAAAGCAGTTGTTTCAACATAGCATCATACCTAGCAAGCAAGGAATCCGTCCAAAATGTAGTAACGAGCCGGCCTCTACGATAATTCTCAATAGCTGGAAACTCATTGAGCAGAGCTAAAATTTGCGTGAGATAATCTACAGTACTTTCCAATGCATTGGGTCGAGGCAAGAAGACTACCTGAGGTAGCATTCTTTCACTCGTTATTAAATCCTCAAGCTTCACTTCATGAATTATTGCTTCTTCAGAATCATCTGAATAAAGCGCATTTAACTGAAGCGCGACAACATTGAGGCAAAAGGTCATTACAATACCCCACAATAAAGGTCTTAAAGAGATCGTCATAGCTAATGGAATTAACGAGGGTTCAGCAAATATTGCAAATGAAAAATTAATATTAAAATAATATATCTACAACAAAATGAGCAACTTGACAAAGCAATAAGAAACTCAATAAGGTCGCGACGGATAGACTATTCAGAAAACCATAATAAAAAGCAACCATGGAAACGACGTGGATAGAAACTGAGCGACTAAGAATTGTAGCACCCTCTATGGAACAGCTGGACAATCTTATTGCACTGTATGCGAATCCAGAGGTGATGCGCTACATTGGAAATGGAGTGCGTGATGCAGCTCAGTCCAAAGCAATGATGGAGCAACTTGTCGCATTTTGGGAAAAACGTGGCTACAGTCTTGGAATGGTCTATGAAAAGGAAACAGGCCAGTGTATTGGCCGGGCAGGCCTTTGCCCCTGGGCCCTCGATGCAACAGCCGAAGATATTGAAGTAGGCTATGCGCTTTTTCCCGACTATTGGGGGCGTGGTTATGCAACCGAGCTCACGAAAGCCTGTATTAACTGGGGCTTTGAACAAGGTGGACTCACACGAATTGTCGGTGCCGCACAACCAGGACATAAGATTTCTCACAAAGTGCTCGAAAAAGCAGGCCTACGCTTTGTGAAAGATTGCGACTACGCGGGGACTCCCACGAAGTATTTTGTAATTGAGAAGTGAGATGAGGGGCTCAATACCCCAGGAAAAGACTATCCAATACCCATAATCCATTGACTATGAGTTAATTATAAAAAAATCTACCACTCCTTGACCTTGTAAGGAATATGCCTTATATTTTAATATGAAAACGACCCACCTGATAGCATTCCTTACAGGTCTTTTTTTAGCGACCACGGGCCTTGTAGCCCAACCTTTTTTGTACTGGACGGATCGATCTGGCGGTTTGATCCAGCGATCTGATTTAGATGGCAGTAATGTAACAACGATCGTTTCAGGAATCGCCACTCCAGAGGCAATGACCTATGATTCCGTTAATAATAAAATCTACTGGTTAGAGCGTGGTACCGGTTCGATCTCGCGCGCAGATATTGACGGAAGCAATATCGAATCGGTAATTTCTAGTTTGGGAAGTGGTCTTCGCAATATAGCAGTCGACCCAACAAATAGTCACGTTTACTGGGCAATTGATTCTGCCGGCCCTTCGCAGGTCATACGGCGCGCTAATTATGATGGCACCGGCACAACGACGATTCTAAGCGGACTCAATGACCCTCAAAGTATCGCTTTAGACGTCCCCAACAACTTCTTGTACTATTCGGATGAGGGATCCAACGCCATATTTCGCAGTACATTGGCTGGAGCAGGACTAACATCCATCTTCAGCACCAATACAAATGACCCTGAGCGCGTCGTCTTAAATGACTCCGGGACCTTTGCCTACTGGGTAGATGGTAATGCCGGTGGTGGCACGAACTCTATTTATCGTGGTGATCTGTCAGACTTTTCTCAAACAACGCTTGTAACAGGGCTCATAAACCCCAGCGATATTGCCGTTACAGACAGCACCATTTACATTTCCAGTTTTTTTGCCGGGCAGATCCTTTCAGCTCCCATAGGGGGCGGGAGTACCACGACTCTAGTAACCGGCCTAGGCCAGCTCAGGAGTGTGACCGTAATCCCAGAGCCCAGCACATACGCACTCATTTTTAGTACCGGAGTCTTTATAGCTGTCTTTTATTTAAGATGTAGAAGGAAAGCAGTAAAATAAAGAGCAACAGAATGAGCCCTGCTTGGGTGCGAGGTCCGTGGAAGCGTAAGCCTATACAGATATAGGTGCGATCCGCGAAAGCCGAGCCCACAAGTAGGGACGCCAAAAGAGGTGCATGGGTGCGCTTTCTAGAGAGGGTTCCTCGCTTTTTCTATTAACGGCAACATCTTACCCCGGCGGAAAAGAGTGACTTGGCCAGAACTGGAAATAACGACGGCGATACAGTCCGTAGCTAGGGAGACGGCTGCACCTGCAGAGTGCCGAGTACCTAGGCCGCCGGGCAGCTCGTAGTGATGATCCGGAGCGTGAATGTATGTGCCTGCTGACTCAATGACTCCATCACCGCGAATGACAAAGGCCCCATCAATTGATGAGAGCTCTTTGACTGTCTCGTCCATAAAGGGGTTAAGGATGTTGCGGTCTTCCTCCTTGTAGCCATAAAAAGGATTGAGAACGAGTGGCTTAATGTGAGTTTTAACCTGTTCGCTATCGCCAACAACAAAGAGGCTACCGATCGGCTTTCCTTCGCGGCCCTCAACGGCAAGCTCTAGAGCAATGGCAACGATCCGCTCTAAGACCTCCGGCTTTACAGAGGGCGGGAGGATATTACCCTGTCGCATAAAGACAGACTGAAACTCTTTCTCAAGATCAACGACGACGATTGTGTCTAGGCGGTTGGACTTGGGAAGGCCGCCAACACAACAGACCCGATCATTGTATTTAAAAATACCGCGCGTTAGGCCAATAAAGATGGCACTCCTCAAAGCAGATAAGCGCTGATGCGAAAAAGAGCGCGTGGTAATCACCGCATCGACGGACTTGGACTCCTGGGTTGCCCCCCCAACTGAAGGGACGACGAGAATTTTTTTGAAACCGTGGAAACAATGCTCCAAATCAACAGGCTCTTCGAAGGTATCTCCAAGCATCATGACTGCAGAACAGTCTGCACCCTTGGCGATCTTTTCAGCCTCTTTAAAGATGAGGCGATTAAATTTGTTGATGCGACCGCCACGTGCCAAAGGCCCCCCTAGTGCAACGAGCAGGCGATCTTGAAAAGCCTTAAGGTCGGGGGATTCGACGAGGCTACTCACCTGAATGGGGTCTTGAAGGACACGCGCAAGAGAGGCAAGGACATTGAGGTAGGACTTCTCCTGGTCTGATGCAAGTAGAAGGAAAATAAGCCGCAAATCGCGATACTCAGCCATGCCCTCATACTCAACACCTTGAGGGCAACGCCCAACGGCAAAAATATAAGGGCGCTTCATGGAAATGCGCATATGCGGAAGAGCTACCCCATTATCGAGGCAGGTCGTCATCGTTTTTTCGCGCTCAAGGATCCCTTCGAGAAGATCATCGCGATTGTGGCTCTTGATCGTCTTTAAAGGACACAGATGCAAAAGCTCATCCAGAGCGCTGCTGTAGTCAGTACTCTCGAGATCAACAATACGTGATTTAGCTAGAAAACGATCGAGACGCATGAGCCAATAAGGGCTAGGCGGATTGAAAAGATTAAAGACAACTCGAGGCGGCTACCGCACTAGGGAAGCTACTCGGACGGTGGAGGAACTGTGCGTTCCCACTCGAGCCCGCCTTTTTTGAGCTCATACACAAGGCCGACAATGAGAACGATGAAGAAGAACAAAATGGGAACTAAAATAGGAATGTGTGCTGCAAGAAAGTCGCGATAAATCATCGCCCAGGGAACGAGGAAGACAACCTCGATATCAAAGATGATGAAGAGCATGGCCGTGACGTAGAACTTCACGGTGAAGCGTGGGTGCACCGCCCCTTGAATGGGGACACCACACTCGTAGCCAGAGTCTTTCATCACGTTAGGACGCGTGCGCTGACCGAAGAGGTGACTTGCCGCGAGAATGCCCAGGCCCACAGCCAGAGCTATGGCGATTTGAATTAAGACGGGAATGTACGCATCTAAAGTCATGAAAAGCAATGAGCTATAGGTTTCGAATTAAATTAACCACTTCTTGCTTTTTTTACAAGCGTATTTCAAGAGCCATTTGATTTTTTCGGACGAGAAAGCAACCAGTGAACATTACCATAATCGCCCAGGCCGACTTCTTCAGCGGAATCAAATAAGATGGGCAAAGGCTCAATCATCGGGAAGCGCTTAGCGCGGCGATAACGGTTAATCTTTTGAAGGGCAACGTAATCGAGAACTACAGGATTGGAACTCAACCAAATGCGTGGCTCTTGAACGACATAATAAGCGTTGTAAATAGGGCCACCGACATATTGGAACTTCTCAAGGGACATGAGAGTGAAAACCCAGGTACCCCGAAGCTCTGGAATAGCAGCGATCTCAGCTGCTGAAACGGGGGCATTTGCAGGCTTGTCTAAAAAGCGGCGCTGATTGCTAACATTCCAGATGGAGGCATTCGCAATCGCCCCTTTGACCCCAAGGGCAGGATCATCAGAAACCATGGGGAGGTTAATCCAAAAATCGAGGCCGAAGAGCAGCGGCATAGGCAGATAGCTGCGGCGTTCTTGCTGAAGAACGTGTAGTGTCTCCTTCCAATCGAAAGAGGTTGGAAGCCAACGTTTATCCGAAGGAAGCGGACTTTCATAGTACCAACGCTTGTCGTAGTATTCGCCCGTATCAAGCGCGTAGATGGGAATCCTGCCATCGAAGCGATCTCCTTTGTCACTCAAAGGAGGCAGATAACCAGCATCGCGAAGCTTTTCTGTTGAGAGATCAATAATGAAAATATCCTCATCGCTGTAACCGCGAGACTTTAAGAAGGCAATAACCGCACGCGTAAGGGCTACCGGTGTGGAGAAACCCGCCCCAGCGGCTGTATCAACCTTAATGCCTACACGATGCTGAGCCCCAGGACTGAGCTTTCTTCCGCTTACTCGCTCAAAATCAGCAACTAAGGACTGAAGAGCCCGACAATAGTCCTCTTCGGAAAAGCCTTGTAAGCGATATTCCCAGGCGTATGCTAAGCTAGGATGGATACTCGAGACGTCGGCTTTTACAGGCTCTTTTGAATAAAGGCCATGAGCACCCAGAGTCATGCACACGAAAGAAATAAGCCAACACACTTGACAGTATATTCGATTCAACCGATATTTTTTATAAGCTTTTGTTATGAAACACCTTCTCCGATCTAAAGCACTCATTATCATCACCATGACTTGCAGTTTATTCGCGGTGCGCTGCACTCAACCCAGTGCTGAAGACGAGGCGAATAAGCGGGCATCTATCATCAAGGAACAACTCGAACAGGCAGGCAATCTCATAGCAAGCGGCGACGCAGAACAAGCTACGCATATTTTAGAAACACTCAACCAAAATTACCCCGGAGAGACGGACATTCTCGAAAATCTCGCTTTTGCCTACTCCAACCAAAATGCTTACGACGAAGCAGCGTTTTATTTTGATCAAGTAGCCGCCCTCGATAAAGACACTCACCTTATCCTCTACGCTGCCCAAGCTCATGAAAATGCAGGCAATACTGCGCTTGCTCAAGAGCGCTACATGCGCTACCTAGAAAAAAACCCAGAAGACACTCTTGCCTGGAAGCGTAGCCTTCAACTTGCACTCGCAGCTCAAAACAAACAATACGCCCTCGATGCGCAACTTGCCATCATTAAGCATGAAAATCGTGCTGCAAGCGCCGAGGAAGCCCTTGCACTCGGGGATCTCTTTTCTGCACTAGGAAATCGGGCTCAAGCGCTTGATTGGTATCAAGAAGCTTTTAAGCAAGCCAAGAGTGAAGAAGCTGCAGCAAAACGCCTCGTGCAACTCTATGCTGAGACAAGCAACTGGGAAACCGCATCCGACTACTTAACTCAGCTTGAAAAGAAAAAATCAAGCGAGCTAGGATCCCTCAAAGACAGCGAGGCTTTAGCCGGCATTCAGCAATGGCGTGAAGAACAGGCAGAAATTGAACGCAAGGCACGTGAAGCTGAAGAAACCGCACGCCTTGCAGAAGAAGAGGCAATACGCGCAGCAGAAATTGCCGAACTTAAAGCGAATCCCCCTCCCCCTACAGCCGAGAGTCTAAAAGAACAAGCGGACACGGCTCGTGAGATAGGCAATTTCGAAGAGGCCATCGGGCTTTATTGGAAGTCTCTTAGCCTTAACGATAGCTCAGCTGCAATCTGGTTTACTCTGTCGGACTGCTATTGGCAGCTCGGCCGCATCCAAGAATCAGAACCCGCGCTCCTTGAAGCGATGCGCCGTGAACCCAAAAATCTTGGCTATACGCTCCGCTACTTAAAGATGGTCGAACAAACGCGCAGTAAAAGCGATTTCATCACCGAGCTAGAACAGGCCAAAGAAAACTTTCCACGAAGTCCACAAATCACCCTCGCACTTGCCCGCGCTTACGAAACGGTGGACAACAACCCACGCAACGCGCGCTTTTTGTATCGTGAATTCTTAAACATCGCCGCACCCGATCATCCCGGTCGGCCGGATGCAGAGCTTGCACTTTCTCGATTGCACGGATCGCCTTAGAGCTAAAGACTAAGATTTATGCCGCTTATCCAGCGTCGTTGCATTGAGGAAATCAGAGAGCGCGTTCAACTTGTGGACGTCGCCAGCACCTATGTCTCAATGAAACGCGCAGGGTCGCAATGGCGCGGTTTAAGCCCCTTTAGCCAAGAGAAAACGCCTTCATTTTTCATTCACCCCGAAAAAAATGTTTTCAAGTGTTACAGCAGCGGGCACGCGGGTGATCTTTTCCGGTTTATCGAGCTTAAGGAAAATTTAAATTTCACCGAAGCTGTCGAGTTTTTAGCCAAGCAATACAGTATCACCCTTGAGTATGAGGCCGGCAGTGACTCGGGTGAAACCATGTCCTTAAGAAAGGAGCTCTTTGCTATTCACGAGGCCGCCGCGAGCTACTTCCATCAGGTTCTTCTCGGAGATGCTCCTCAAGCAAACATGACGCGAGAATACTGGGAAGACAAACGCAGTTTTTCCCTCGAAGTAGCCAAAACGTACCAAATCGGCCTTGCCCCAGGGAAGCCCGAAGCACTCCTCAAACATCTCCTTGCAAAAAACTTTTCCGTAGAAGCCCTGCGCGAAAGCGGACTTTTTTATGCGAACAAACAACAAGCAGATAGCGCACGCATGAAGCCCCGATTTCGCGGACGCTTGATGATCCCCATTCGGGACGTCCAAGGCCGCATCATTGCCTTCACTGCGCGAACCCTCGAGGGCATCACCCCAAAGGATGACCCAACCCGTGAAGCCAAGTATGTCAACTCCCCGGAAACATCCATTTTCAGCAAAAGCCATGTCCTCTTTGGGCTCGATACGGCTCGCAAACACGTCGATGAAGATAACCCCATTATTCTCGTCGAAGGACAACTAGATGCCATTCGCTGCCAAACATTAGGACTCAAAACGGCTGTGGCCCCTCAAGGAACAGCTATTACGGAATCTCAGCTCATCCTCATTCGCCGCTATGGAAGCACGGTTCACTGCCTGTTAGATGGAGATTCTGCAGGCCAAAAAGCAGCCATGCGCTTCCTCCCCCTAGCCTTTAAGGCAGGCCTTTCTCCAAGGTTTTTAGTCCTCCCTGAAGGAAAAGACCCTGACACATTCCTCCAAGCATCTGGCATTGAGGGCTTTAAAGCACTCCAAAACGAAGCTCTAGACGGCATCGAATTCTCCATTAAGCTATTGGCCCCCAAAGGGATGTCATCAAGCCCTGAAACTAAAAAAAGCGCTTTTGAGACTATCTTTGAGTATTTTCAAGGTAGTGATTCGCTCACCTTTGCCGAAATAAACCTTAAAAAAGCCGGGAACCTTTTAGGCATATACGAGTACACAGTAGATAAAGAACTTACACGACTCCGATTAGAGGGGTCCCAACAACAACCGAAAACACTTAACCAAGAAGGAGTAACGCAAAAATCGAGCACGAAGTTGACAAGCACAGAATACCAATTACTGTGTGTCCTCTTAGTCCACGAAGAACTCGCTCAAGCCATCGCACATCATGTTCACGCTGAATGGATCGACACAAATACTACTCCAGGAGAGCTACTCAATCGCTTTTTGGGAGACATCCGAGAAGATCTTTGGCACGGCACACAAGCGATTGATGAGCACCTAGAAACCGACGAACAGCGCAATCTTGTCTACTCGATTTTAGCCGAAAACAAACCATTTGAAAATCCTTTACGCACGGCAAACCTCTGTCTCGAAGCACTTTTTAAAGCACACATTGAACGGCAAAAACAAAAACTCTCGCAACAACTAGCGCAAACACCGGCTAACGAGCGAACCACCATTCAGGCCATTCAGCAGCAACGCATCGAGCTTAGAAATCAACTCAAACACACACCAAGCATTTCATAGTCATGGCAACAAAAACAAAAAAAACAAGCACCACAAAAGCGAAAAAGAAGGCAACCAAAGTAGCAAAAAAGAGCACGACAAAGGCAACCAAGAAAGTAGCTGCCAAAAAAAGTGCCCCCGCCAAAAAAGTCGCAAAAAAAAGCACGCCAGCTAAGCCCAAGAAAAAGGCCGTAAAGACATCTGCACGCACAACTGCGAACAAAACGGAAGCACCTGCTAAGGCTTCAAGCAAGACCAAGGAAGCCAAGGCTAAAAAGGTTGAAACCAAACAACCACCTGCATCTAAAAACGCAAAGCCTACTACTAACGCATCCGCTACAACAATCACACAAGAAGAACTCAACGAGCAGATCACGCGCCTCATTCAGCGTGCCAAGGAGCAAGGCTATCTCACGGTTCAGGACATCAACGAAATGCTGCCTGCAAAAGTACGCACGTCAGACAGCATCGAAAATGTCGTTAACATCCTCGAAAATCTCGAGATTGATATTTTAGACGAAGTTGAGGTTGAAAAGTACAAAGAGCGACTTCACAAGACTGAAGAGCAAGCCGCCAAAAATCAACAAGGAGACTCCCTTGATGACCCTGTTCGCATGTACCTCAAACAAATGGGTCAAGTGCCTCTCCTCACACGCGAAGAAGAGGTCTCTATTTCCAAACGCATTGAAGAAGCAGAAGCACGCGCACTCAATGAGCTTTTTTCCATCAGCCTCACGGCCTCCTATCAAATCGATATCGCTCGTAAGTTACTCGAGCGCGAAGAACGCTTTGATCGCGTCGTTCTCGACAAGAAAATCGACAGCCGCGAGGCTTACTTCATGGCCATCGAAAAAGCACTTGGTCTTGCCGAAAAAGTCGAAGCCAAAATCGAAAAAGCCTGGAACGACTATCTAGGCGCATCCAACAAGGCTGCCAAGACACGCGCATTCAATCGTTTTAAAAAGCACGAAGCTGAGCTTCCGCCGCTCTTCCAAAAATTCTGCTTCAAACTCAAAGTTTTCGAAGAATTCTTAGAAAACTTTAGCCCGGTCAAAGAACGTATCGAGGCACTCTTAAAAGCACTTAACCCAAGCAAGCGCGAGCGTGCACGCCGCTCCAAGCAGGCACTCGATCCCAAAGACATCAAAGCAGAACTCGCTCAGATTGAAAAGGCCTACCGCATGGAGCCTGAGGCCTTGCTTGAGCTCTTGCGCTCAGTCCGCAAAAACATGCGCGATGCTCACACTGCAAAAACGGAAATGGTCGAAGCTAACCTTCGTCTCGTTATTTCCATTGCCAAAAAGTACACAAACCGTGGGCTTTCCTTCCTCGACCTCATCCAAGAGGGCAATATGGGCCTCATGAAAGCGGTCGAAAAATTCGAATACCGCCGTGGGTACAAATTCTCCACGTATGCAACCTGGTGGATTCGCCAAGCAATCACGCGCTCCATCGCAGACCAGGCGCGCACGATTCGCATCCCTGTCCACATGATCGAAACACTCAACAAGGTCATGCAGGTCCAAAAGCAACTCTTGCAAGAGCTTGGCCACGAGCCAACACCTGAAGAGGTTGCCATGGAGATGCAGCTCCCGCTTGACCGCGTTCAGACAATCATGAAAATGGCGCAACAACCCATTTCACTCCAAAGCCCTGTTGGCGATAGTGACGACACCAACTTCGGTGACTTCATTGAAGACAAAGGAGCCGAAAACCCTTATGACATGACGGCTTACAGCCTTCTACGGGAAAAGATCATCGACGTTCTAGACAGCTTAACAGATCGTGAGCGCCGCGTCCTCTCCCTACGATTTGGCCTTCAAGATGGTTACAGCCGTACCCTCGAAGAAGTTGGTCGTCAGTTCAAAGTCACTCGGGAACGTATCCGTCAAATCGAGGCTAAAGCCCTCCGCAAGATGCGTCACCCAACGCGTATTCGCCAACTCCACGGCTTCTTCGAAGCAGAAACGGACGACAAGGGCCCTGGCTTTGAGTCCTTTACTAAAGAGTCTAACTAAGACGCAGAGATAACTCTTTAAAAAGACCTCTCAAATGTGAGAGGTCTTTTTTGGGTCAAAAACCTTCATCATTGAGGATGGAAATGTCATTCATAGGATAAGTTATTATTCGCAGAAACCATCTCTTGAAGCAAACCATCTTCTTCAAATGTTCCAT
>MDTA01012282.1_pt1 | contig 85588 bp, 61 predicted proteins | sample 811151 | NCBI WGS metagenome assembly MDTA01 (sample SAMN05326648, study PRJNA326480) | marine metagenome | isolation source: seawater | place: Indian Ocean: South | collected 2010 | reverse complement strand
CGATAATTCCTATCCCGGATTTGTCGAGCTCGACGATGGTAGCGGCCTTGTATCCTGGTATTCCAGTCACGAAAAAAACTCGGATGGAGAATCTATCACCGCAATTTATCTCGCAAATCTCATTTTGGAGAAACCATAGAACTTTTTTTGGGTGAGATATTAGGGCAGGAATCCACTTTTGGGGCAGCGTCGAGCAACAGAGAAGGTTCCTCGATATGGGAGCAAACCTCCTGATCCACAGTGCCGATATAAGTCTCTTCCAAAAACATCTTCAGATTGAACTCGAGGCAATTCGTAAAGTTGACGGACAAATGGATCCTACGATCGGGTCATCGAGGGAAACCACAATTTAACTACGCCATATGTAAATTGAAATAACGATATTATTTAGAGTAGCGACGCTCCGAGCGTGCCGCGATACAAGATAAAACTACCGTTGCACGTTCGGAGGTATTTACCCTAATCTAAAAAATGAAATTCTTTAAGATACTCCTCATTCTCCACTCGGCATTCACTCTTCAATCCTTAGACGCGGTCACGCCCCGTCCAAACGTTCTCTTCATATCCGTTGACGATATGAACGATTGGGTGGGCTGTCTCGGTTCAGATAGGGTTCCGACGCCTAACATTGATGCCTTGGCTGAAAGAGGATTACTCTTTAAAAACGCCCACGCTCCAAGCCCGAAATGTGCTCCAAGTAGGGCGGCAATCCTTACAGGGAAACGTGCGTCAACAACGGGTTTGTACAGTAACGGTCATTGGTGGCGACCGGCGTATCCAAATTTATTGACGTTACCCCATTATTTTAGAAATCATGGCTATACGTCGGCAGGGTGCGGCAAGGTCCATCACCACACGGTTGGTTTCAATCCACCGGATCAATGGGATGAATATTTCGATCTGGTTCAGGATAAGGATCTAATTGTGGATTATTTTAAAAGTCGTGGCGAGGATCGTCGTTTTCTTACGACCATGCCCCGTCACCCGAACGATTCGCTCGATTGGGGCCCAATGGAATTAGACGATAATGAAATGGGTGATGCTCGTACGGTGCGTTGGGCCAGTGAATTTCTTTCCCGGGATCACGAGAATCCATTCTTCTTAGCAGTTGGAATTTTCCAGCCTCATTTGCCATTCTACGCTCCGCAGAAATATTTTGACATGTTACCGAAGGAAAAAGTCGAACTTCCTATCAATAAACCCGGGGACTTGGACGATATACCCGAAGGGGGTCAAATCATGGCTGAATACCGGCGCAACGATCTTCGAATGATCGAAGAATACGATGATCTTCGGCACTGTGTTCAGTCATATTTAGCAAGTATTGCACACGCGGATACAATGGTGGGGGAATTGATGTATGCCTTCGATAAAAGTGCCTACCGGGAAAACACGATCGTCGTTTTCTGGTCCGACCATGGGTATGCATTCGGGGAAAAGGATCACTATGCGAAAAATACGCTTTGGGAACGGTCGACCCATGTCCCCTTCATTATGGTCGTTCCAGGCGTCACGCAAGCTGGCTCGGAAACGGAAAGTCCAGTAGACCTGACTTGCCTATTCCCGACGCTTACAAAGCTGTGCAGATTGCCGGTACCCTCCGGTTTGGACGGGGTCGACATTGGGCCTTTGCTGAAGAATCCGAAAATTCAATGGAAACATCCTGCAATCATCGACTATTTGAAAGGCAACACGGCTATCCGTACCAGGGATTGGAGCTACATACAGTATGACGAAGGAAGAAAAGGGGAGGAGCTGTATGACCGGGTTAACGACCCCCATGAATGGACAAACCTAATTGAAAAACACCCGAAGCTAGTGCGTCCCTTCAAAGCTTGGCTACCTAAACGCTACGCGGAAGAAGTGCCAACAAAAGGAGCTTACGTTTTTGACCCCTCACATTACAGTTGGAAGAAAAGGTGAGCCGGCTGAATATTATCCCTCCTTCAAGATTACGCTATTACCTTCTCTGATTTGTCTCAAAATACCCAAAACTCTAAATTTGTTATGATTTTTAGAATACGTTATAAATTACTAGTACTTTTTTTCATGGGATCAGTGGTGACGATTGGAGAGCCATCTTGGGGCTACGATTCGAGCGATCCAAGCTATCTCGAATGGAAAGTATTTGCAGAACTTCCACCTTCCGGTAACCAGTCTGAATCCTTAGGTGTTGCGGGTCCCTTTGTCGGTGTAAGCAACGATAGTCTCATCGTGGCTGGTGGAGCGAATTTCCCGAAACCCTACTGGGGAGAAGCCAAAATTTGGCATGACGATATCTGGGTGCTTGATAAAACCGGTGTCTGGCATAGCGGCGGAAAACTGCCGCGACCTATTGGATACGGAAATTCCGTGACGACGGATTTGGGGGTGCTTTGTATGGGGGGAAACGATGCCTCGAACACCTATGACGAAGTCTTTTTACTGACTTGGAATTCAGCAACTAAATCGGTTCAACGCGAAAACTTACCGAATCTTCCGTCGACCTTGGTGTATGGAGCGGCCACTACGTTGGGTCAAAAAGTGTATCTCGCCGGTGGAAGCGAGACAAATGAGCTTTCAACGGCTATGAAAAATTTCTGGGTCTTGGACCTAGATAAAAAGGGGAACGACTCGTTCGGGTGGCAGGAATTGCCTAGCTGGCCAGGACCTTCCCGTGCATTTAATATTCTAGCTGCCCAGAACAATGGACGCGAGAACCAGATTTATATTTTTAGCGGTCGACGCGAAGACAAGAATGGCGAGCTCGAATTTTTAAAGGACGCCTACGGCTATAGTTCGTCTAGCGCTTCTTGGAAACGGCTCGCGGACTCGCCCGCATGCATGATGGCGGGCGAAGCGATCCCGGTGGGAGAAAATCACATTTTGATAATAGGTGGTGCGGATGGATCTCTATTTCAATCAGCGGACGAACTCAAGGATGAGCATCCCGGATTTCCAAAACAGGTCTGGGGGTACAACGCTCTAACCGATAGCTGGCAAAAGGTGGGGACGATGCCGCAGAACCATGTCACCACCCAGATCGCGAAATGGGACGACGATTTTATTTTAGCGTCAGGGGAAATCCGCCCCCGCGTACGCTCTTCTATAATCTGGAAGCTCACCGCCACGCCAATCTCGGCCTCTTTTGGAGCTCTGAATTGGACGACACTGATAGCGTATCTTGGAAGCCTACTCGCAATCGGATTTGTCTGTGCCCGCAGCACGCAGACGGCAGAGGATTTCTATTTGGGAGGAAGATTGATTCCTTGGTGGGCGGCGGGTATCAGTATATTCGGTACGACTTTGAGCGCGATTACTTATCTCGCCCTTCCCGCTCGTGTCTACGCGACAAGCTGGTCAGCGATAATATTAAACTTCGGTATTCTCATCGTCGCACCGCTTATCGCCTTGATCTACATTCCTCGACTTCGAAGAATCAACGCAGTCACTGCTTATCAATTTCTAGAAAATAGATTCGATCTCGGCCTGCGCCTTTTTGGCAGTGCGTCCTTTATTATTTTCCAGCTGTTACGCATGGGGATTGTAGTCTTTCTTCCTGCACTTGCCTTGTCTGCGGTCACCGGATTCCACCTAACCCTCTGCATTCTCATGATGGGAATGATATCCACCGTGTATACCGCATTTGGAGGCATTAAAGCGGTTATTTGGACGGACGTTGTGCAAGTCGTAGTACTTATAGGAGGTGCTCTCCTCGCTCTTGGAATAGTCGTGTCTAATTTAGATGGCGGCTTATCAACTTTGGTTTTAATCGGGAAAGAAGCCGGAAAATTCGAACTGCCACCCATCGAATGGTCTTGGGCCACCGACTCATTCATGGTCCTGATGCTCGGAGGTATATTCTCTAACGCGCTCGTGCCCTACACGTCAGACCAAGCAGTGGTTCAACGCTACCTCACTACGAACTCCGAACGAGAGGCTAAGAAGGCCGTCTGGACCAATGCCTTGCTCGCCATTCCAGCGACATTAATTTTCTCCTTAATGGGCATCGCTCTATTTGTTTTCTACAAATCCAATCCGGATCTTCTGGGTCCGCTCCAAAAAAACGATCAAGTCCTTCCTTGGTTCGTCGCTCATCAAATGCCCGCTGGTTTGGCTGGCCTGGTTATCGCAGGTGTATTTGCCGCTGCCATGTCTAGCTTAGATAGCAGCATGCATTCCATATGCACTGCAGTTTCCAATGATTTTATAGGTAGATTCAAGTCCGATTGGGACGACGAGAACCAGCTGCGACTCGCCCGCAAAATCGTTAGCGGCCTCGGAATATTGGGCACCATGATCGCCATTATTATGGCCAGTATGGATATTGGTCACATGTTCGACTTTCTCATTGGACTCATGGGACTAATCGCCAGTCCGCTAGCCGGACTATTTCTTCTCGGCGTCCTTACGAAAAAAGCTAATGCCACCCACGCCTGGATCGGCGTAATCTGTAGCCTGATCGCGATTGTATTCGTAAAGTACTTCACCGATCTCAATGGGCTGCTTTTTGGCTTTGTCGGAATCGGTATCTGTTTCGGCACTGGGTCATTGGCGACACTTTTCGTATCCAGAGAAGTCCAAGGCCAACAAAAAGGATAAAGCCATGAACCATAAAACGTTGACAACTATATACTGCCTTTTGGTCTTCTTGGGGTCCGCTCACATGAAGGAAAGCCCGAATACCATTGCCGAATCCATTGTAATTCAAGATCGCGAGTTCAAAACGGACGCACTTCCACGGTCGTTAAAATTGGACCGGGAGCTAGGAATCGTTTTAGCTCCCTACTTAGAGGCCGAGATCATCCACCGAGCTCGTGATGCTAAGCGAGGCTTATATGAAATTCGAGGCGCCAGTACGCCAAAAGGAGATTATCTGGTGATGTTTCCAGACGGCGGATATTATGGTGGTGCCGGTAAGCGCGGGGAAGGCAAGGTCAATGACATGCTGGCTTGCCGATCTAGCAACAAAGGAAAAACCTGGGAGGGCCCAACGGTTGCCTTTGATATCGATTACAACTAACACGGTTTCATTCGGTTTATCCCTAAGAGTTCCGACCGTATCTACGCCTTCGGTACACAGCCGATTTGGGATATGTACGAACCTTAGACGCACGGATTGTCGGAAAACGCTCCCATCGGATATCGCTTCTGCTACGATGATGGGCATACCTGGTCGGAAGTGAGAATCATTCGTCCTAAAAATGATCCTGAGTTTCGCGGTATGTCCGTTATGTGCATGACGGAAACAGATTTGGGTGCCTGGCTTCTTGGATCTCACGAGGCCGACTGGTCATACAAGCCAATAATGACGCGAAAGTATTTGTTGTGGAGCGAAGACCAAGGACAGACTTGGGAACTGTTGCCAGGTCAACGCCATGGGGGCTGGTATGCCAAAGGATTTAATCGTATGGATGAATGCCGACCTATTAACCTAGGTAACGGTAATATCTTTTTCATGACGCGAACGGCGACGGGATATCTTTGGGGTTCATGGAGTGATGATGATGGCAAACCGTGGACGTACCCCAAACCTACTCCTTTAGTGCATCCCGATGTACCGCCTATGCTTTTTATGTTGTCCGACGGCAAAACACTCATCGTGTTCCACCATAATAGGATTAAGATCCAAACCGCTGACCTTGCTGGCAACCGATCTCAAAATTACGACCGCTCCGAAATCTGGTTCGCGACCTCTGTGGATGGAGGTCGTAGCTGGAGCGAACCGCAATTCGTGTTCGCGACAGCTCTCGAGCCTTTTTTCGACAATATTTGGCGAGACTACAACAAGTCCTACTTAGATGCGTTTATCGATGATGGCGTCATCAATATCTTCTGTCCCCATCGCCGGGAACGGGTAGTTTTCCTGCAAATCCGGGAAGTAAATTTGGATAAATTCCCCACAAGGAAAGCATTCCTAGACTGATTTTTTACCTGCTGGGTACCGTTAAATACACGTACATTCATATACAACTTTGAAGAATTCTGGAAACTATTCTATAGATGAGATCAGTGTGTAAATTTATTCTTATCTTTTCCAAGATACTCTTCGCACAATTAGCTTTCGGAACGCTACTTTGGGGAGTAGAAAAAACAATAGAGACCCAAGTCCTCTTTCGCAAGGCAGTGGATGGATACAATAACATCCGCATTCCCGCTATTTGCAAAACCAAAGATGGAACCCTTTTAGCTTTTGCAGAAGGGCGCGAGGCTGGCGACAAAGGCGATATCGATCTCATAATGCGTCGCTCGCTAGATGGCGGTAAAACGTGGAGCGGAATCGAAGTGATTTGGGACGACAAGGATAACACCTGTGGAAATCCATGTCCGGTTGTAGATTTGGATACAGGGACTATCTGGCTATTACTTACATGGAATTTAGGAAGCGATAGCGAGGATGCCATCATGACTGGGAAGAGCGAGCATCCCCGTTCACCATGGATCACCTACTCGAATGATGATGGCAAAACCTGGGCCAAGCCAAAAGAGCTTCCGCACCTTCGTAAGAAAGATTGGCGCTGGTATGCAACTGGTCCTGGAAACGGCATTCAACTGACGCGAGGTCCCCACAAAGGTCGCCTGGTCATTCCCGCAAATCATTCCGATCGGATCACTGCTGAGAGAGATTCGAAAACCTATCGATCGCACATCATTTACTCTGACGATCACGGCAATAGCTGGGGCCTTGGTGCGATTCAGGAACCACTTACAAACGAGTCTACCGTGGTCGAGCTCGCCGATGGCTCAGTGATGCAAAACATGCGCTCTTATCACGGGAAAGGGAATCGGGCGGTGGCCGTAAGCGAGGACGGCGGGATAAGTTTCGCTCCGGTTTATTTGGATGACGGACTTCAATCACCCGTTTGCCAAGCGAATATCCTTCGGTTCAGCTGGCCCGAAAAAAATCGCAGTCGCATTCTCTTTTCCAGTCCTACCGGTGGCAAGCGCGAGGGTATTACGGCTCGCTTAAGTTACGACGAGGGAAAAACCTGGCCCGTCAGCAAAATGATACATGAAGGTCCCGGAGCCTACTCGAATATGGTCGGTCTCGCCGATGGCACTGTCGGACTGCTGGTCGAAATTGGGGAGTCTAGTCCCTATGAATCGATAAGTTTTATCACGTTTGACATCAATTGGCTAGAACATTGAGTGTTAATCGCGGGAAGGTGCGATTAAAAATTCGTTCTAATACTGATTTGGATTACTCATATGAAACAGAGTCGAGTTAAGGAAATTTGGAAGAAGGGAGGAGTCGCCATAGGCACTCTTGTCAAGTCTACGGACCCTGTGCACACGGAAGTACTGAGCCAATCTGGGCTGGATTTTCTTTGGTATGATTTAGAGCACGCTGACAAAAGCGTTGAAACCTTCGCTAGCCTCGCCCGGGCATCTCGGGTTGGCGAAGTAGATATACTCGCTCGCCCAGGACGCTGGGAATACATGCGAATGGGTCGTCTTCTTGAAGCTGGGGCTCTCGGCATACTGTATCCGCGATGTGAGTTAGCGGATGAAGCTCGCGAAGTTGTTCGTTGGTCGAAATTTTATCCGGTGGGCGAACGCGGATTTGACGGGGGAAGCCCCGATAATAATTACGGTCAGTATCAAGCCGAAGACTATACGAATAGAGCGAACGAAGAAACCTGGGTTACCGCACAAATCGAATCGCCCAAGGCACTGGCTAACGTCTCGGAAATCGCCTCAGTCTCAGGATTAGACTGCGTTTTCTTTGGTCCTGGTGACTATTCGGCTCTAATAGGAAGACCTGGTGATGTCAAAGGAGACGAGACGCTAGAAGCGGCTCGAATAATCGCCGAAAAAACGATCGCCGAAGGAAAAGTATTTGGGACGCTCGCCTTCGATATGGACCACGCCAAACACATGAAAGACCTCGGAGCCCAGTTGATTGTTCATAGTGCCGATATTGTATTTTATAAAAAGGCATACGAGGAGTTGGTGGAAGCCTATCGCGATTGGGCTTGATCTAACCAATGGTTAGCAGCTGAGGAAGTGCTGATAAATCTTGGACTCAGGGTTTGACGAAGTGATCTGCAGTACCCTCATCCACTGCGAGCTGAAATTCCCGAAGTATGCTTAAGAATTTTTAACCTTCCGAATCGGATAGCCGTGCGGCGTTTGTCGGGGTTATTGGAACTGTCCCAGACAGCGAGCCACTCTCCCGGCGTATCTTCGACCAGAGTGGGGTAATTGTTTCTTTTGTCGTTCAAATAGAAGGCCTTTCCTTCGATCAAACCTGCAATAATCTTCCTAACATGGTGGCGGGTGGCGGCTATTGTCATCGGGCCCATGCCGTAATCGAAAAGCCAATCCTATCTGCAATCTCTGCCTGGAGCTACTCCAAAAGTTCAATATCGACCAAGGCCAATTCGACGTTAGCGATAAAGATACGGAACTGTAGCCAGTCTTTAAGTGATCTATTTCGCTTGTTAGATATCAGAGAATCAGAGTTTCCTATTGAATACCGCTTCTTGTCGCGAATATATCACTTGCTCCAGATTGAACACAGTTCCAATGCACCAAAACAGCACCAGATGGAGCCTCTTCGCTGCTCTGCTCGCACTCGGCTCAATCTCGCTTCTCGCTGAGCGTCCTAACGTCATCGTCTTTCTCACGGACGACCAGGACAAGGAGTCCATCGGTGCCTATGGCGGCCAGGTCTGGACGCCTAACTTGGATCGCATGGCTCGGGAAGGCATACTCTTTCATAACGGCTTTGCCACCAGCACTGTTTGCACGCCCTCACGCTATTCCTTTCTTACCGGACGCTATGCGAGCCGATCAACGTCCGAGCCCTTCCGGCACGAAAACCCGGAAGGCTTCCAGGCCTTCCCTGCCTTCAATATGGGCCTCGAGGCGGACAACCTGAACGTCGCAGGCGTTCTGTCTAAGGCCGGCTATCGAACGGGATTTGTCGGCAAGTACCATGCCAGCGGTATTGAGAGTTTGCGTACCGATTCGGACTACAAGAAATGGGGCCTGAAATACATTCCTCGCGACGCCAAACGCTCTCCCGAATTGAGCGAAGCCTTTCGCTACAATGAACTCCAATACCGCAAGCTACTCACATCGCGCGGATTCGATTGGGCCAAGAATATCTACTTGGGAAATATGGAAAGGCCCTACGCCGAGCACAACTTGGAGTGGACCATCGATGCCGGGCTGGAGTTCATCGAAGATAGCGTTCAATCAGGAAAAGGTGAGCCGTTTTACCTTCACCTCTGCACCACACTCGTTCATGGGCCAGATAGATCATGGAGCCGATCCATCGCCGAACCGCTTGTTTCTGGCTCCGGTCAAGAACAAGAGCCCATCCAGCCAGAGGGTATGCTGACGCGTGAAGCGATCCTGAGCGAACTTTTCAAGCGTGGACTCGATCCTCAAAAAGGGCATGCTGGCTACTCCTGGATTGATGCTGGCTTGGGAGCAATCTTGAAGAAACTCGAGAAGCTCGGTATCGACGGTAACACGCTGCTCATTTTCACCGCCGATCATGGCTCCCGACAAAAAGGATCCCTATTCGATGAAGACGGTGCTTCCGTACCCTTCATTATGCGTTGGCCAGGCAAGATCGCGGCAAATATTGAAAGCAACGCTCTCGTTCAGAGTATCGATATCGTAGCGACAGCCTTCGACCTCGGCAACGCGGATATTCCTGCAGCTTACGAACTAGACGGAAAAAGTCTTGCTCCTCTATTCGGGGGACAGGCTCCCGATAACTGGAGAAATCATTTGTACCTAGAGCTAGGCTTTGGGCGGGCGATTCGTACCCAAGAGTACAAATACATCGCCGTGCGTTATCCCAATGAACATCTAAGTGTCATTCGAAATTCGAAGCCAGAGAACTTGCCCAAAGTCATGGCGCCTTTGAACCGGGCAGGCATAGGGACGCGCGGATCCACGAATCCGAATTTCTATTACGAAGACGCGCTCTTCCGGATTGATCGAGATAGGAACGAGCGTAGGAACCTCATCGACGATCCTGAATCACGACAAGCCCTGGAAAACTTACGATCGCTGCTCGCCCGAGCGATCCAATTAACAGGGCGCCCCTATGGAGAAATCATACCTGGCGGAAACGCCACTGCCCCCGGTCAAGTTGAAGCCCAGCAAACGCTCGTCCGAAAAATGAAGATTCAGGGAAAGAAGGTCTCGCTTCCCGAGTAATACCAATTACCAAAAAAATGAGCAGATGGTGCAGGTTGGAGCCTCTGATTCCCTCGTAGGACCGCCGCTTGCGAAGTGCCGCGAATGAAGATTCGATATTATCAAAGCTGCGTCTATTCAATCCCCTGCTAGACGAGGGGCCGAATGACCGCGATTCTTGATTTCCGCCATTCGTTTGCGTAGGTTCTCCACCCTCTCTGGATATCGCGAAGCTAGATCGTGGCGCTGTTCCAAGTCCTCCACCAAGTTGAAGAGTTCGGCCGGTTGATCGTCGTCTGCAGGGTATTTGTGTTTCGTTTCCCAGTCAGCAACGCGGCCGCTGCGGTATCCGTCTTTGTGGTCCACCAGAACCCAGTCTCCGTGTCGGATTGCCCATTGGCCCTCGTAGGTGTTGTGGATGTGGGTGTCCCGAATTCGGTCTACCTCACCCTTCAGAAGTGGCAGCAGATTGTGGGAGTCGTGAGCCTGGTCTGAGGGAAGTTCGAAATCCAGGGCATCGGCGAAGGTTGCCATAAGATCAATCTGGGAAACCAGGCTTTCGTTGGTGGTGCCCGCTTCGGTGACGCCTGGCCAGCGGATCAGGAATGGCACGCGGTGACCCCCTTCGTAGATGTCTCGCTTGAGGCCGCGAAGCGGGTAGGCCGACCAGTGGTCGAAATTCGCGTCCCGAGCGTAGGCGTATTTCTCCGGCCCGTTGTCCGAGCTGAAAACGACGATGGTGTTATCTGCTTGGCCGGATTCTTCCAGGGCCTGGAGCAACTGGCCGGCGGACGCGTCCGTTTCGGTTACGAAGTCTCCGTAGGGGCCAGCCGCGGATGTGCGGTCAAATTCGTCATTCGGGATGATGGGCGCATGCGGCGATGGCCAGGCGAAGTAGAGAAAGAATGGCTCGTCCGTTTCGGCCTGAGCGTGGATGTATTCGACACCACGCTGCGTGGTGGTGGGGACGTTCGTGTAGGGATCCCAACCGGTGATCATAGGGCCTGGGCGAAACTCCCAGTTGCCCTCTTTGATGGGCTTGAACAGCTCCGTGTCCATGCTCCTGTCCGGTGCCGCGGTGACGCGGTCGTCCTCGATCCAGCAGTAGGGTGGGAAGTTGATAACGGTATCTCCGAAGTAGTGATCGAAACCGTGCGCCAATGGTCCGTCTGGTATCGATCGAGACCAATCGAACGCTTCCGGCCCCCAGAATTTTCTTCGTCCCTCACCGGTCTGCTGGGCGTCCGGTTTGCGAATGGCCGCCCAGTCCCAGCCGAGGTGCCACTTGCCGATGGCTGCGGTGGTGTAGCCCTTTTCTCGGAGCATTTCCGGCATAGTCAGACGCTCGGCGTCAAAAGCGGATGCCCCGAACGCATTTACGATGCCATGGAATTTACGCCAATGGTGGCGACCGGTTAAGAGGGCGTAGCGACTGGGCGTGCAGATGCCAGAGGAAGAGTGGCCGTCCGTAAACCGAAGGCCCGTTGCGGCCAGTGCGTCTAGATTCGGGGTATGGATCTTCGAATCCGGCTTGTAACAGCCCAGATCGCCGTAGCCGAGGTCATCAGCGTAGAGAATCAGGATGTTGGGCTGTTCGGCAGCCTTGGCAAAAGCGAGGCCGACTCCCAGTGCGACTAGTGCTGCGAGGAGGTTTCGATGCATGGTGAGTATCGTTCCCATTGGATGGCAGAATGTCGAATTCGAAAAACGAAGTGGACCTAGGGGCGGGTGGAGAAGATGGATCTCCATTGAATATTGATGAAATCTACGAATTGGCCCTAGTCTTAAATGACAGTGCGTTGCTCACCATCGAGTGCGAGAAATATAGTGGCGAGGTGCTTAATCGTTTGGACTTGTCTACATGATTAGATCTGTATGCGGTTGTTCCTATGAGATAGCTATGAATTAAAAGGAGCTTCGAAGGAGTCTCCTCAGAAATAGGCCTCTTCAAACGAGCGTCCCCAAATCATTGAAATAAGACCCCCAGTGAATATTCGCATTCTATTAGTTATTTCTCTCGCAAGTATCCTCGTGGTTGGATCGCAGGCTCAGGATTCGAGTCCTCCCAATGTCCTAATGATCAGCATTGACGATCTCAACGACTGGACCGGTTTCCTCGACGGCCACCCGCAAGCGCACACACCTCATATGGATAAGCTGGCAAAGCAGGGCCGCGTCTTCGCCAACGCCCATTGCGCCATTCCGGTATGCTCTTCCTCACGTGTCAGCGTGATGTCGGGATTGGCGGCTACTACGCACGGTAGCTATGAGCTCGGACCCGCCTACGAGGAGCTGCCGGCCCTGGCCGATGTACCCACGATTCAACGACACTTTAAAGATAACGGCTACTATATTCTGGTTGGGGGCAAAGTGTTACACCACGATTTCCGCAATCGATTGGCGGGCGATGTTGATCGCTCGCTCGGCCGAAATAAAGGGGCCAGGCCGAAAGAGAGGATGAATATTCCCGCCGGTTGGAGCAAAGCGTGGGATTGGGGAGAGTATCCGGAAAACGATTCCGAGATGGGCGATTTTCAATTGGCGGAAAAAGCGGCCGCTGCTCTGCACGAAAAGTTCGAAAAGCCTTTCTTCATGTCGGTGGGGTTCTTTCGCCCGCACGTGCCGCTCTACACACCCCCCAAATGGTTCGATCTTTACGATGTCGAACGGATCGAGCTTCCCGATAACCCGGTTTCGGACCTCGACGATCTTCCGAAGAATTTTCTTAGCATCAATGACTATGCGGTGGCCCCAAAGCATGTCGAGGTGCTCGAGCATCGGAAGCAACGAAGTATGACGCAGGCCTATCTGGCATCCATCAGTTTCGTCGACCATTGCGTAGGCGTGGTTTTGGATGCTCTCGAATCCAGTCCGTATGCCGATAACACTATCGTCGTCCTATGGAGCGATCACGGGTTTCACCTTGGAGAGAAACAACACTGGGCCAAGCGCACGCTTTGGGAGGAGTCCACGCGCGTGCCTTTGCTCTTCGCTGGACCGGGCATCGATTCAGGATTGGCGACTAAGGAACCAGCTAGTCTGATCGATATTTACCCAACCCTCGTCGAACTGTGCCAGCTTCCCGAAAATCTCCATCTCGAAGGTGTCTCGCTTGTCCCTCAGCTGGATAACCCCGAAACACCGAGAGAGCAGCCAGCGATTACTTCATCCTATTTCGGTAATCACTCCATCCGCACGCGCGAATGGCGGCTGATCGTTTACGAGGATGGAGCCCAGGAACTCTACGATCATCGAAACGATCGAGACGAATTCGACAATCTAGCTGGCGACCCTGCTCACCAAGAGACTATTGAACAGCTTTCGCGTTGGCTGCCGCAAAACGCTACGCCAGAGTTTAGGAAAGTCTCCGAACGAGCCAAGGCCCGCTCTAACTGAACAGCTAGGGCGGCCAAGCCTCGTACGGGGAGACGCTCGCTACCTTGTGATATTCGGAATGGATTCGAAATCGAAATCCACAAGGGCCTCTGCGGAGAGGGTGCCGATCTGGCGACGCAATTCCCGTACATCACCAGTTCCATCGGGGTGTATCCGATTGGTCATGAAAATCACGATAGTCTGCGAGAAGGGATCAATCCAAATACTCGGTCCGGCAAACCCCGTATGCCCGAAGCCTCCAATAGGGAAAACCTCCCCCCTCTGACCCGAGTAACTCGAGTCGATATCCCAGCCGAGTCCTCTTAGAGAGGGCACACTTTCGGGAGACTGAATGGAAGTCATCAACTGAACATTTTCTGGCTGCAAAAGGCGAACGCCCTCCAGGTTTCCCTTATTAAGGATCATGCGAGCGAACTTCGCCAGGTCAGGAGCCGTCGTAAATATCCCTGCATGTCCGTGAACGCCACCGGTTTTCCGGCAAATAGGATTATTAGCGATTCCTCGGAGCATCTCACCATCTACCCACTTGGTCGGAGCGATTCGCTCCCGCAATTTCGGCGACGGGAGGTATCCCGTGTCACTCATTCCCAATGGTTTAAAGATTTCCTTGCGCGTAAATTCTTCCAGCGGCATGCCTGAAATTTGTTCAATGATCTCGCCCAGAATAATGTAGTTGATATCGCTGTAGATAAACTGGGTTCCTGGCGGGTGTTGTACTTTCTCCTCTTTGGCAAGGGCGATAGCAGTTTCGTATCCATTCCACTCCTCGTGGATACCGTTTACTTCGACGGTATGATCAATTCCTGGACGTAGGCCGGATGTATGTGTTAAAAGATGACGAATGGTGATGGATTCTTTCCCGCCGTTGTCGAAGTCCTCAAGGTACTGCTTGACCTGTGCATCCAATTCGATTTCCCCACGTTCCATTAATATTAAGATCGCGGGAGCGGTTGCCATCACCTTAGTCAGGGATGCCGAATCATAAAGGGTATCGATCGAAGCGAAAGCGATCTGGGGTTGGAGAGCGGCGTAGCCGTAAGCCTTGGTATAGACTCCTCCCTGGTGCTCTAACCAGAAAACGCCACCAGGAGTTTTGCCCTGTCGAACCGCTTTCTCGATCGCTTGGTCTATTTTCTGCAGCTTGCTGGTTTTAAGGGGACCCGTTGGCTCGGGTTCGCAAGAAATGAGCAGGGGCAGGAGGCAGAGAACGAGGAATGATAGCCTTTGCCTATAAACGAAAGAGGTCCTGGATTGTCGAGAGCGGTTCTGCGAGAATCTTATCATGGGAAAAGCTTTAAGGGGCGTTTTGGTTGGCGTAAAGATTGTCTTTCTTCTTAGGCGTTGCCCAGTGCGGGATTAAACCTGATTATTCGAACTCCTCTTGGATCCCCTATTTCACTATGAGCTCCTCGTCAAAATCTTCTCAACACGAAATTATCGGCCGACCGAGCCCGACAAATGTTCACAAGCTGATCTTCGTTATGGCGTCGGTCACGTCGCTGATGCTGTACTTGCACCGGTACACATGGGCAGTTATCCGACCCGAACTCGCTCGTGAGTATGGATATACGAATACAGAGCTAGAACAGATATTCACGTTTTTCAATATTACTTATGCGCTGGGTCAGATTCCGAGTGGTTTGGTGTGTGACTACTTTGGAGCAAGATTTTTTCTGAGTTCACTTATTGGGGGATGGTCGCTGAGTTTAGTATTATTTGCCTTAGGAGGCTCGTTTGTGACCTTTTGTATCGCACGGCTTATTTTTGGGGCCGCGCAAGCAGGAGCGTATCCTAGTTTGAATAGTGTATCCCGGAATTGGTTTCCACCTGCCAATCGGACGACTATGCAAGGGTTTGTGGCGAGTTTCGCGGGAAGAGCAGGTGGGGCTCTCGCTCCGATTATAATGGCGACCGTGCTAATGAGCTACTTCGGTTTTCATTGGAAGGCGGCGCTCATGATAATGGCGGGAGCGGGAATTTTCTTAGCACTGGTCTTTTTTGCTCTTTACCGGAATAGCCCGGAAGATGACAAGCGGGTGAACGAAGCTGAGAGAAAGCTTTTTAGAGCGGAGAACCTAGCCCAAAAAACTCAATCGAAAGTCCTGAGTTTTAAGCAGGCATTGAAGCATCGAACATTACAGATAATGGTCTTCGCCCAAGTATCGAATACGGGAGCGGACATTATTTATACTTCGGTCCTCGGTAGCTATTTCCTTTCGAAGGGAATTTCCATCGCAGAGATGGGAATCTATGCGAGTTTTCCGCTCTTTGGCGGAGCCGTGGGAGGTTTTGTGGGAGGCTATCTGAATGATTATTGTATTCGTCTCACTGGGAGTCGAAAGACTGCTAGGCGAATAATGGGCTCCTCGGGAAAAATCATCGCAACGATATGCCTTTTCTTTGCGATTTCACAGACCAATGTCCTTGCTCTGGCGATTGGTTTGTTCGTTGTTAAGTTTTTCAGCGATTGGTCTCAGCCAACGGTTTGGGGTACGTGTACCGATATTGGGGGGCGGCACTCAGGGACGGTCTTTAGCATTGTTAATATGTCAGGAAATATTGGCGCGGTTCTGGTGCCGGTACTGCTCTTGGGGCCTTTGTTGGATGGGTTTGCCACTACGCAGATGGTTGATGGTGTTTCAGAGGTCGTGACCAACTATTTCCCAATGTTTATTGTGGTTGCGGTCATGTATGTGATAACGGCGATTTGCTGGATGACGGTTGATCCCTCTAGGCCAATCGATCCGGGTCAAGAGAGCTGAAGATGTCGCGAAGGAGTGAGGTCCCTGCCCCACCTTATCTACCATTCCGCGACAGATCCATCTCCATGGTGCCAGTCTCGATCGTTTCGTATGAAGCTTTCTTTGTTGGCCTCGATGACCGTGTCTTCGTCAATCTCTATACCTAAACCAGGCAATTGGGGTAGATTCAAATAACCTTCCGTAATCTTGAAAACGTCCGGATTGGGAAGTAATAATTTTGGATGTGAGTTGTAGCTGTGCTAGCATTACAAGCCGTTGGCGATTGATTTCGCGAATGAGTGTTTTTATATGGACGCGGTCATTGGGTATCTCCTTCATGCAACTTCCTGGCCGTAAAAGTGAGAATCAACTTCGACAACACCTATGCGCGTTTACCAGAGCGATTCTATGCTAGGCTTGCTCCGGCGAGCATTAGCGTGCCAAAATTAATTCGAGTCAATCGAGGACTCGCGGAGAGCTTATCCATTTCTAGGGATTGGCTGGAGTCCGAGGAAGGAGTTGCGATGCTCTCGGGCAATCAAGCTCCTGAAGGGGCAGAACCGATTGCCCAAGCTTATGCGGGACACCAGTTCGGCGGTTTCGTACCGCAGCTCGGTGACGGCCGAGCCTTATTGCTCGGTGAGATCGTCGATACCCAAGGAGATCGTTTTGATCTGCAGCTGAAGGGCTCGGGGCGTACGCCTTTTTCCCGCCAAGGAGATGGAAGATCTGCCTTGGGACCGGTGATTCGGGAGTACATCGTCAGCGAAGCGATGGCGGCTCTGGGTGTTCCGACAACGCGGGCTTTGGCAGCGGTTGCTTCGGGCGAGAATGTTTTGCGAGCGGAGGGCTCTTTGCCGGGTGGCGTTTTTACTCGGATTGCAGCGAGTCATATTCGCGTCGGTACGTTTCAGTACTACTACGCTCGCAATGACCTTGAGGGGACCCGACTGCTGGCTGATTACGTGATCGCCAGGCATTATGCTGAAGCAGCCGATTCGTCGAATCCCTACAGCGCCCTGATAGGTTCGGTTGCGAAGGCTCAAGCGGATTTGATCGCCCAGTGGATGTCGCTTGGCTTTATTCACGGAGTAATGAACACGGACAATATTGCGGTTTCAGGCGAAACGATCGACTACGGTCCCTGTGCCTTTATGGACGCCTTTCATCCGCAATGCGTCTTTAGTTCGATCGATAGAGACGCCCGTTACGCTTGGGGAAACCAGCCTGATATTGGATTATGGAATCTGACTCGATTTGCGGAGACCTTGTTGCCTCTGCTATCGGAGGATGCAGAGGAGGCGAAGAGCTTGGCTGAGAGCGCTCTCTCTCAATTTTCAGATCGATTCGCGGACCAGTACATCGGCCGTTTCCGGACAAAATTAGGGCTTCCTTCATCTGCGCCGGTAACACTCATTCAAGATAGCCTTGATCTTCTTGCGTCCGAGGAGATTGACTTCACGCTTTTCTTTCGGCGTCTCACGCAAGTAGCCGGTGGGGATTCACACCAAGATCTCAGCGTGCTCTTTTCCGAAGAAGAGGTCTTTGAGAAGTGGTTTAGCAATTGGCGGAAGGAATCGGATCCGGGTAACCTCTGTTCGGAAATGAGGTTGGCCAATCCTATACTTATCCCGCGAAATCATCGCATTGAGCAAGCGATTCAGGCAGCCTACCGCGGAGACTATTCTCTCTTCCATCGGCTTGTCGATGCATTGGCAAATCCATTTGATGAGCAGACTGAGTATGAAGATCTCGAATCACCACCGCTACCGGAAGAGGTTGTTCACGAGACGTTTTGTGGCACGTGATGCAACACGGCATAAGATAGAGTCTAGTGGGTTGATTGCCTGAATCGACTTTGGCTGTGGGTCGGGTCGGTCTAACCGTCGCAGCCATGGCGAGGTCGGGATGACTCGACATATTGGGGTGAATTTCGCCTCAGCCCTTAGAATTTGCTTAAGATCCCCGACGAAACGACCTAAAATATAATAATCAGCGGAAAATGGAACCATAGGGAGGATTAATTGAGACCTTTCAGACGCTTTCTAAGATCGAGAAGTCGTTGGAATAATGTGTATTTGATAATTTGATACAGATATTGGAGAATATATCTCGATATATACGAAAGCGTACTTGTGGGCCCTTCAGAATTCTTGTATCTCCTGTTGTATATCGGACATGGTAGCGCCGGAGATATTTGTTGAGAATACGTTGGTGCAGGATTGAAGGTCGGTACACAGCAAATATAGAAGATCTGTTCGAAAGAGAAATCCGTTGTTTCGCAGGAGAGTAAGGGAATACAGGTTGCTAGAGGTCTTGACGGAACGGCATACAAGCGACCTGAAGAGGGCCGATAGGCCTCATTAAGATCTCATTTGTCTCGCGTCCTGATAGTGATTATCTATAACTACGGTTTTTGTTATCTCATCCTATGCGAACCTTGTTTCTTCTAGTTCTTTTATCTGCACTCGGCTCGATCGGTTTCTCTGATACAAGGCCCAATATGGTCTTTATCATCGTTGATGACCTCAACGACATGCCGCTGCAACCGAGTGGGAAGCCGCTGGTGCCGACGCCAAATATTGATCGGCTCAAAGCTCAAGGCGTTACATTCACTAATGCCCATACGAACGACCCGCTATGCGCCCCGTCGCGGGCGAGTATGCTTTTCGGTCTCTATCCGCAGACGACGAGTCTTTATTGGTTTGAAAACTGGCAAGATAACGGAATCTACAAAGATAGCGTTTCGCTGCACGACAATCTCCGCAAGTGTGGGTATGGGGTTTATGGCACGGGTAAGGTCTACCACGGAAACCAAAATGGTTTGTTTGACGAATTTGGCCACTATGGCGATGTAGGCCCATGGCCATGGGATGGCCAGTCCGAGAATTTCCGACTCCCGCATCCGCAGCAGCTCTTCTTGTATGAAGGCGAGGATGCGGACGTGGACTACAAGTGGGAACACGTGTTTGGACCGCTTTCCGACATACCCGACTGGCCAGCCGATCCGGCCAATGGTATTCCTGGATACAAGGGGTGGCGACTTTTCGGGAAGCCCTACAGGTATTTAAACAGTGATGATCGTGATCCATTGGCGGATGAGCTCGGGGCCGCTTGGTCAGCCGAGATAATCAAACGGCAGCATGATAAGCCCTTCGCGCTTTTTACAGGCCTTATTCGAACCCACACGCCGCTATACGCGCCCCAAAACTACTTTGACCGCTTTCCGTTGGAATCCATTGAATTGCCTGTAGTCGATCCGAACGATCTGGACGATGTGTCGATTGCTCTGGGGAATGAATCGCTGTATGGTTTTCGTCGCTACAAAATGCTCGTTCGCCACGAAGGGAAGGACCTGTTTCGCAAGTGGCTTCAGGCCTACATGGCCTGTGTGTCGTTTGTTGATGACCAGGTGGGAACGATCCTTGATGCGGTCGAGGATAGCCCGGAACGCAATAATACTATTATATTCTTCACAAGTGATCATGGATTTCATGTGGGCGAGAAAAACTTCCTTTACAAGGGCAGTCTTTGGGAGCCGTCTACTCGCATCCCGCTCATTGTTGCCGGGGTCGAAGAATCGGTAATGGGGGCTACTTGTGACCATCCGGTTTCATTGATCGATATTTACCCCACCTTGAATGAATTACTCGAATTAAATCGTAACCCAAATACTGATACAAATGGATACGAACTTGAGGGACATAGCCTATTGCCTTTGATTCGAGATCCTGAGAATGGAGAATGGTCTGGACCTGATGTGGCCATTACTACGATTCCAGGAAAAAACCATATGCAGCATCGGATCTACGAAGGAACTCTGTATCCGCATTTTTCTGTAAGAGGGAAACGGTGGCGTTATTCGCTCGCTTCAAATGACGAGGAAGAGTTGTACGACTACAAGAACGATCCCTTTGAGTGGCGGAACCTCGCCGGAAATCCCGAATATGCCTTTATTAAAGCAGGCTTGAAGGAACAGTTGATTGAATTGCGTGATGGCGATCGGTGGGAGGAGCTAGACGACTTGAAGCGCTGGAGGTCGGCGAAAAGGGTGGTGCTTCGAGCGGGAGAAATTAACCTTATCAGTCGTGGTTCGGGGGCGATTTCGACAAAGGATTCGTTTGAGAATTTCGAGTTCGAGGCGGATATGAAAGTGGAACCCAAGACACGGATGAAAATTCGTTATAGAAATGAGCCGGGCAGCGTTGTGTATTCCCCCATTTTTGCTTCTGATGAAGCGAAGTACAGCAGCTTTCATGTGGGCGAATGGAATCGCTACCGAATCCGGGTGTACGATAGTCGCCATCAACTATGGATTAACAATCGGTTTGTCAGTGACGAGGTTCGTGATGCAACGAGCGAGTCCGGACCATTGATTATCGAGGCGATGGGGATGCGGTCGTCCGATGTCCGTATACGAAATGCAAGGATACGTAAACTATAGATCGATTTCGAGTCCTTCCCACATCAGCGGGTATTCGGAATTCGGTACCATGGTCAAGAGTTCGATCTTTCCTCCTTCGGATTCAATTCTCTGCAATGCAGTAGATCCGGGCAGAAGTACGAATTAATAGACGATTACCTGTAATAGCCGGGGTCGCCATGCCCGTATCATCTTCGGTAAGTTGATTTAATTGGAGTAGTTCGGGAGAGTTTTCTGCTTTGTAAACGAAGGTCTCGCTGTTCTCGTTCAAGTAGAACACCTTTCCATTGTAGGCTAACGGAGAAACTGTTCTCGAAATTGGTGCTAGTTTGAATGGGAGTTGTCGGTCGCATTCAAGCCGGTGAGGCTGAAAACGGTTGCTGCAAAGACTGTCAAAAGGGTAGGATAAGAGAGGGGCCGCATCATTGCTTTCAGGTATATGAAAGGGGCGTGGAAGTGCGAGCTTGAACTTCTTGAGGAAGCAGATCTGAGATTCACGTGCGGATTGTTTCCCATTTCATCAATAAATTTTAGCCGACCAGAAAAGTTTAGATTGATACTTAACCGGTGGCTGACTTCACTGCGCGTATGACATTAATAGGTACCCCATTCACATCCACTGCAAAAAAGGCACTGCTCTGTGGTTCCGGCGAATTAGGGAAAGAGGTCGTGATCGAATTGCAGCGCTATGGGGTAGAGGTCATCGCTTTGGACGCTTATGCCGATGCCCCCGCGATGCAGGTGGCAGATCGGTCCCATGTGGTATCGATGCTCGATGGAGCCGCACTCCGAGCGATTATCGAACAGGAGAAGCCGGATCTTGTGATTCCGGAGGTAGAGGCGATCGCCACGGATACCCTTGCGGAGCTGGAAGCGGAAGGATTGGCTACGATTATCCCGACTGCGAACGCGACTCAGTTGACCATGAACCGAGAAGGCATTCGCCGGTTGGCCGCGGAGGAATTGGGACTCGCAACATCGCCGTACCGCTTCGCGGATACGTACGAAGATTATTGCGAGGCAATTTCTGAAATTGGAATGCCATGCGTGATCAAGCCAATCATGAGTTCCTCAGGAAAGGGACAGAGTGTGGTCAAGTCGGATGCCGATAGGGAAACTTCCTGGAATTATGCCCAAGAAGGGGGTCGTGCGGGACAGGGTAGGGTAATTATAGAGGGTTTCGTGGACTTTGACTATGAGATTACGCTTTTGACGGTGAGGCATGTCGATGGGACGAGTTTTTGCGATCCAATTGGGCATATTCAGGTCGATGGCGACTATCGTGAATCTTGGCAGCCGCAACCCATGAGCGATGCCGCGCTTGAGAACGCAAAACAAATTGCGGGAGCTGTTACAGCTAGTCTCGGTGGTTTTGGCCTCTTTGGCGTCGAGCTTTTCGTGAAGGGCGATTTGGTGTACTTTAGTGAAGTGTCTCCGCGTCCGCATGATACTGGTATGGTGACAATGATATCCCAGGACCTTCCCCAGTTCTCCTTGCATGCAAGAGCGATTCTCGGTTTGCCAATACCTTCTATCAGGCAGTTCGGACCGAGTGCCTCGGCGGTCGTACTGGTTGAGGGAAACTCTGACAAAGTTTCTTTTGGTAATCTCAATGAGGCCCTGAGTGCGCCGGATACGCAATTGCGGCTCTTTGGTAAGCCAAAGGTTGTGGGCAAACGCCGCATGGGAGTAACCCTCGCACTTGGAGCGGATATTGAAGAAGCGAGAGAGAAGGCTCGAAAGGCATCTTCCTCGGTATCAATCGAGCTCTGAAAGGCTCGATTATTTCGTTGGTTGTCTAATAGTGCGTCGCCATCATGGTCCATATCCACCATACAAAAAAGGTACCGAACCAAATTAGCCCGTAAAAGGCAGGTTTCATTTCGGGCATTACGAAAAACGTCAGCAATGCGAGCACAGACGAAGTAGCGACGGACGCTACGACTGATTTGCGAATTTTCTGCCTTCTTTCTTCTGGTTCCATAGCGTTGATGGCGGAGATAGAACGCAAACCAGTCTCTTCGCAATTTTAATTCACGATTTGACCGGTTTGAGATTGCGGTTTTTATAGCCCTTGTTGTTGAAAAAAAGAGGTTACCTAAAACTTGGCGTTGGATCCTGTTGTTACTGTGGATGCCATAAAGGCGGGTCATATTATGTTAATTATAATGTAAATTATCTCGTTACCTCATTTAAATTTTTATTGTGACTTCTTATGAGTAGTTGGTTAATTCGCTATTGATTTATATTCGCTCAGAAACTGTTTTAGTGTTTTATGGTCTATGACGAAGTTCTAGAAAAGCGTTTGTATTTTACCTTTTTGGATCAAAAGGATGTCGAGATTAAGAAGATGTTTGTAAGTCTCCGCTTCATGATTTCTTAACATATGTGCTGTGTCTTCGTTCGGGAAACGCCGATGGTTCGAGTGTGACCTGAGCAGCCAATTGTTTGGCTGAAAAGTATGAGCGGGCGATTGATTTTACCGGAAAGGCCCTCAAAGGAATGGTTTATGTAAAGGCGGAGGGATTTGCAAAAGATGCGGATCTTCAAAAATGGGTTGATAGTTGTGCAAAATTCAATTCGTCTGCTCTTTCAAGAGGCTCAGATTGAGATTATCCTTAATTAGTTTTCATTTTCATGTTTAATTCGCCGCAAGTTGTACTCGCTGCCTGGCTCGATGGTGTAAATGCGGGTGAAGCAGACAGGTTGTTAGAGCTTTATGCTGAAGGGAGCATACTCGTTCCCACTTTTTCCGAGAAGATCCTGAATGATAGGGTCGGGATTGAGGCATATTTTCTTGGTCTGTCGAAGCGTGGTGTTTCGAGGGTAACCTTAAAAGAGGGTACTCTGAATGTCTTGGAGCTTGCCAACGGTGTTTTCGCTTTGGCTGGTTTGTATGATTGGAAATTTCAGGATGGAGAACTGGTGAAGGCTCGGTTTACCTTCACAGTGAACGTTCACAAAGCCTCACCCATCACGCATCACCATTCTTCTGTACTGCCGAGGTCCGATAGCTGAAAACGGTTTACTTATTGACTGATAATTGTGGTCGCCCGAACTGGGAGGTTTCTTCCAAGCGGGTGGTAGGTCGGAAAGAAGAACGCATGGGACCTTCAAAGATGCTTTCAGCGTAGATTATGGGAGTCGGGAAGTCGGTTGCGAACCAGGGAGAAATACGGAACTGGGCTTGAGGTACAATCGATGTGGTTGCGGGATCGACAAAGAATTTGTAGACGAGATAGGAATTGCCATTGATCGTTTCCCATAATCGGGTATTTTTAGATCTTTTATCGAAGAAGGTAATCGAGATCCGTAATGATGGACTTTCCCTGTTTCCTGGAAACGTATCCGATTATTTGAGGCATCTCGAAGTCGTCGATGCGGTAGCGAGTTGATGGGTGAAAGTAGCGGGCGATCCCCCGAGTGCCCACCAGGCCGAAAATAAATGTGGGCGCTCGGAGATCGCTCACTACCAATAAAGAAGCGATGGCTCTTACTTTTACAACGTTCTATAGCTGAGCTTGACCTTAGGAGCGGCTTTATGCCGCGATTTATTTTTAAGGCTGTCAAGCTGGCGCTTAATATTCCCAGAATCGCGGCACAATACCGCTCCTACGGATCTCAGTCCTTTTCCAAGATCTTTTTCAAAGCTTGAGTCCAAGGATCGGATACGCTTTTTTCGGGCTGGATTTCGAGGGAAGGATTGGGCTCTTTTCTCGCAGTTGGCACGACGGGTTCTACTGCTTGCTCAGGCAATTTCGACGGCTCGGCGGGGATGGATTTTTCGATTAACCTTTCTTTTTGTATCATTACAACCTGCTCTTTGGCATCCTCTTCGATCGTTTCCGGGAAAGGTGTCTGAGGCGAATCGAGTTCCTGTTTTTCGCTTGCTCGGTTTCGTGACTTTCGGGCGTGCACTTCGCTGGATTTATCCTTTTTGCTCTTACGTTTCCCTTTAACGGGCGTGGCGGATGGTAGGAGGGCGTTCGGGTCCGCTTGGGTTGGAATAAAACCTTCGATTCGCTCGCGCTCGATTTTTATTTCGTGGCGTTTCTCGATTAGTTGAAATTGCTGATAGTCTTCAATGCTAATAAAGCTGACTGCAATACCGGACTGACCAGCGCGGCCGGTTCGACCTATCCGATTAACATAGACTGCGGCCGAGCGTGGGGGGTCGTAGTTCACGACGCACGGCAGGTTCGCAATATCAATTCCACGGGCCGCCGAATCAGTGGCCATTAGGACTTGGGTATTACCCGCTTTAAAGTTTTCCAATGCACGAGTTCGGCGTTCTTGCTTAAGGTCGCCATGAAGAACTGCTGCTCGTATTCCGTGCTTAGACAGTTTGGCTGTGATGTTGGCGGCCCTTCGTTTTGTGGCTACGAAGACAAGCACTCGGGACCAGCCCTCGGTTTTGAGTAAGTGGCGGAGCAATGCGGTACGTTCGCCCCGATCCACTTCGATCGCCCGTTGTTGGATATTCTCTCCTGGGGTCGATTCAGTCTCTAGCTGGATTTTCTCGGGATCGTTGAGGATCGCATTTGAAATTTCAACGACTTCTGGAGGGAAGGTAGCAGAGAAAAGGAGATTCTGACGAAGTGCAGGCAGTTGCTTGAGGATTGCATCGATCTGATCAGCGAACCCGAGCGCGAGCAGACGATCGGTCTCGTCCAGGACGAGTAGCGTCACGTGCGAGAGATCGATAGCCTGACGTTCGACAATGTCGAGTAGTCGACCCGGTGTGGCGACTATTACGTCGGGCCTCGCTTTTGCAGCTTCGATCTGGGGATCGATATCCACCCCTCCGAAGATTGTGAGGTGCCGAGGTACGGGTATCATCGATTGACTGTAATCTCGAATTGCGTTTCCAACTTGATCGGCAAGTTCACGGGTAGGAACGAGAATAAGACTGCCCTCCTGGTTCCCCCCTAGAGATGAGTGGGCGAAACGTTGCAATATGGGAAGAACGAAAGCCGCGGTTTTCCCCGAGCCGGTTTCAGACGCGGCGATTAGGTCCTTTCCTTGCATGACAAGCGGAATAGCCGTTTCCTGAATGGTAGTCGGGATGGCGTGGCCGTGTGCTTCGACAGAGCGGAGCAATGGAGCCAAAAGTTTGAGGGAATCGAATGACACTCCCTAAAGCTTGGCGTCTAAACGGCCCTCAGCAATGGCAATCGTATCGATCTATCAGTTATTTACAAAGCAAACGGTCAATCTCTGGCAGTCGCTTCAGGACAGTGATATCCTCGATATCCGCTCTTCTACTGCTTTCATGACTGTTTGGAAGGGGACTTGGTCCAGGGGGCCGAACCTGGGATTGAGGGTGGTTCGGTGGCGGCTAAATTGGGGGAGGATATACGGTAGAGAAAACGAGCGTATTCTCGCGGAGATTTCCGACCCACGGGCTGTTGCTTTAGTATCTGCTTGATCTGAGTCATTACTTCGTCGCTAAGAGCTCGTTTTGGGTTGAGGATGAGTGCGGCCAAGACGCAGGCAGTGCCGGTTCTCAATTCGAAAGTAGTTCTAATGTTCGACGGAGTAATCGTGATCTTCAACCAACCTGCGGGATTGATGACGTTCCCGCATCATTGCAGCGAAGAGGTCGAGACGCTCGACCGGCTGACCCTCGACTACCCGAGAGCGCAGGATAGGGGTGGCAAACATAACCGCTCGAGTCGAGGCGTCGTTCACGGAATCGACAAGGAGACCAGCGGATTGATTGTCTTCGCCCGTACCTATGAGGCTCAGCAAGAGCTTTCGCGAAAGTTCCGGGAACACACGATTGAACGTCGGAATTTTGCTATCGTGCACGGACGTATAAAAAAGCAGACGATCTGTTCACGGCTGGTCCGGGATGCGGGCGATGGGCTCCCCGGATCGGCGTGTCAAGGCAGTGTCAACGATGCAGGAGAAGAGCTGGGAAGAGCCACAGTGACTAATGTTGAAGTCGTAGAGTCTTTGGATGGAGCGACTTTAGTCGCCTGCCGTATTGAAACCGGTAGGATTCACCATAGTCGCATCCACTTGAGCGAAGTGGGCTATCCGATTATCGGGGACAAAGCCTACATCCGAAGGTCCAAGGAGGCGATTATCCCTGCCTATCGAGTGATGCTGCACGAGGCGGAGTTGGGATTCCACCATCCGATTTTAGGTGAGTCAGTAAAGTGGACGCAACCCTTGCCAAAGGACTTAAGGAATCGACTGAAGTCCCTTAAAATTCGCGTATCGGAAGGGAAGCCCGATGATAATAAAGAGACGAAATAGGTCGAGGGGTGGCTAGATCCGTCGCGTATTAGGATTGCCAAGACGGAAAAACCCGATTCACTATTCCGATTATGGCATTTACCCTTGAACTAAAAACCCGTGCTCCCGATTTCGAACTTATTGCCACGGATGGCGAGAACTACAGCCTCGAGGATTTCGATAACCATCGATTTTTAGTACTCTTCTTTACGTGCAACCACTGTCCTTACGTGACAGGTTCCGACGAAGTCACGAGGGAGACTGCTGAACAATTTAGAGGTAGAGGCGTTGGCTTTGTCGGGATCAACTCCAACAGCAAAAATACCTATCCTGAGGACGACTATTCTCACATGGTCGCCCGAATGGAAAAGCATGCGTTCCCATGGATTTATTTGCATGACGAGACCCAAGATGTCGCTCGTGCATACGGGGCGTTGCGTACTCCTCACTTCTACGTTTTCAATGCTGAACGGAAACTGATCTATACGGGACGTGGGGTTGACCAGCCGCGAAACCGATCAGCTATCACGGTGAACGATCTGGAAAGGACACTTGAAGAAGCAGTGAGCGGTCAGTCCATCAGTGTTCCGCAGACTAATCCTATTGGCTGCAATGTAAAGTGGGATGGCAAGGATGCTCACTGGATGCCTGGGGAGGCGTGCGATCTCGTCTAGATTGGAATAGAAGTTGCACGTACGAGGCCTTTCCCCGAAAGGGCAATTGCCTTGTTTGAGCGAGAATTTTATCTTCGCTAACGTAATGTGCTCGTCTTTTAGCCTAACTCTCCTTGCTTCGATTGTCCTTTCCAATTCGGTCGACCTCAGAGCTACGGACTGTATCTTCGTTACCAGAGAAGAGTAACTCACCGGGGGCCGCAATCTGCAGGCGTCTTACACGCTTAGGTGTTATAATCTAATTGAGCCATGAGTGCCTTGGAGCACTCTTGCTAATTTTTCAGACAGCTGTCTTTTTTGTGTGGGTATTGGAATTTAATGGCTCTGATTCGATTGGGGCATCTCGAATCCCTAATCGCATTAAAGCGGGAATTTTGAGCACGGGCTAAAATTGATTTCCCTATTGCTAAACTCCAACTGAATTCGCAATGTTGAGATATGTCCCATCCCTTTATAAATGTGTTTCGGTTGCTTTTATTTGTTGGATCGATCGTGGCCCCGGCGAGTGTTCCAGCGGCTGACAGTCGTCCCAATATTCTTTTCTGTATCATGGACGATGCGTCTTACATGCACATGAGTGCTTATGGTTGCGAGTGGACGGACACGCCTTCCTTTGATCGATTAGCGAATGAAGGAATCCTTTTTCAAAACGCTTATACGCCCAATGCGAAATGTGCTCCCTCTCGATCGAGCATTCTGACGGGGCGAAACTCGTGGCAGTTGGAGGAGGCGGCTAATCACATCGTCAACTTTCCCGCTAAATTCAGGACTTTCACGGAAGTGTTGCGGGCAAATGGATACCAGACTGGTAAAACGGGCAAGGGATGGGGGCCAGGGCTTCCGGGTGAAATCGATGGAAAGCCCCGCGTTTTGATCGCGAAGAACTATGGTTCTGAGAACCTAGATAAGAAGCCAACGACGGGAATGTCGATCGAAGACTACGCAGGGAATTTTGAAGTCTTCCTTGAGGAAATTGATTCAGAAGAACCGTGGTTCTTTTGGTATGGATCGAAAGAGCCGCATCGGCGATATGAATACGGATCGGGACAGAAGCTTGGAGGTAAAAGTATTGACGATATAAAGGAGGTCCCTGGCTTCTGGCCAGATAGTGAAGTGATTCGTAACGACATGCTAGACTACGGTTTAGAGATCGAACATGCGGATAGTCATTTGGGAATGATGATCGAGTCATTGGAGGAGCGAGGCCTTTTGGAGAATACACTCATTGTCATGACCTCAGACAATGGGATGCCTTTCCCTCGGGGAAAGGCGCAGGAGTACGAGTACTCCAACCATATGCCTCTCGCCATGATGTGGCCTAAAGGTATAAGAAATCCGGGGCGTACCGTAACCGACATGGTCAGCTTTATCGATTTCGCCCCGACTTTCCTCGATGTGGCTGGGATACGATTTGAGGACTCAGGAATGCAACCTTCACCCGGCCGAAGCTTGATGGATGTCTTTAGATCCAGAAAAATCGGTCAAGTGAATCCAAAGCGTGACTACGTGGTAATTGGAAAGGAGCGGCATGACTATAGTCGGCCCGGTAATCAAGGGTATCCGATTCGAGGTATCGTGGGGAATGACTATCTTTATCTTTACAACTACAAGATCGATCTGTGGCCTGCTGGTAATCCGGAACTTGGATACCTTGATGTAGATGGTTCACCTACGAAAACGGAGATATTGGAGCTGTTTCGCTCCGGGAAAGACCGCTCCTACTGGGAGTTGTCTTTCGGTAAACGCAAGGCCCACGAGGAATTCTTCGACCTCGCGAATGATCCCGAGTGCTTGAACAATCTTGCGGGCGATGAGCGATTGACCGAAGTGAAGCACAAAATGAAAGCCCGCTTGGATGCGACTCTGGCGGAACAGAATGATCCTCGATTTCTGGGGAATGGGGACGTGTTCGACAAATACGGTTTTTCGCAGGGTCATGCATGGAACTTCTACGAGAATTACATGGCCGGGAAAGAATCGAAAAAGAGAACGGGTTGGGTGGATGATTCGGATTACGAGCCCGAACCTCTGGATTAAAAATAGTAGCAATTCGTCTGAAATGAGGTTCTCCTCACCTTTTACCCACTTCGTAGTTTTACGGATTAGTTTAGGTCGTTCGCTATTGAGCGTCGTGCTCACCTTTTGGCTCGGAATTAAAGTGTTTGGGGATTTAAGACTACCTGCGATTTTCGATGACCACATGGTTCTGCAGCAGCGGATGGCTGTACCCGTTTGGGGGTGGGCTAGTCCGGGAGAAAGCGTGGTCGTATCTGGAAGTTGGGGTAGAGAAGCCAAGGTAGTTACGGATGCCAGTGGAAGGTGGATGGTAAACTTAGAGACTCCTGCTTTTGGAGGACCCTATTCGGTTGGAGTTCAAGGACGCAATCGGGTCGTTCTAGAAAATGTGATGATCGGGGAAGTCTGGCTTTGTGCAGGCCAATCGAATATGGGTTGGAGGTTATCAGCAACCTCGGAAGGGTTTGATGATTCGGCAACGGCCGACTTACCGAATATTCGCATTTTTCGCTCAGAGCGTGCCCATAGTCCCCATCCTCAAGAAGACGTTTTGGCGAAATGGAAGGTGTGCAATCCCGAATCCGCGGCCCTATGTTCTGCGGTCACGTTCTATTTTGCCCGAAAGCTTCATCAGGAATTGGGAATCCCAGTTGGGGTTGTCTTGCAGCCTTACGCAGGTACACCGATTGAAGGCTGGATGCCGAAAGACATACAATTGTCCGATCCTCGAACTCTAAAATATATCCAAGAAATGGATACTAAATCAGATAATTATGACGTAGAAAAAGCGCGTCAGCAGCTAGCCCGAGCCACAGAGCTATGGAAATTAGGAAAGCGTGCGGGGGAACCCAAATTGCGGACGCCAAGCAACTGGGGGCACCAATATCCGGGTAATATTTTTAATGGAATGATTCATCCGGTGCGACCCTATGGAATTCGGGGAGCGATCTGGTACCAGGGTGAGCGAAACGCGAAGGACCTGGCTCAAGCTGCAAATTACTTGAGCCAACTCCCTCTGCTGATCGATTACTACCGGTCCTCCTGGAACGAGCTTTCCCATGGCGCGGTTGCCCGAGATTTCCCCTTCTACTTTGTGCAGTTGCCCGGTTGGCTTCAGGATCAGTCAGAACCAATGGAAGCAGACGCTGCTTGGGCCGTGAGTCGGGAGATGATGCGTCTGGTTTCGAATTCAGTCAAGAACACGGGCGTAGCGGTATCCGTGGATACGGGTGACTCAATATTGCTTCATCCGGTTGATAAAAAGCCTATTGGCCTTCGTTTAGCCTATTTAGCGTTGAAGGAAACTTATGGACGAGATTTCGTTCATTACGGACCTCGATATCGGTCCCATGAAATCAAAGGTGACACGTTCATCATTACATTTGATTCTATCGGTTCTGGCATGAAGGCAGGTCGCAAAGGGAAGTTAGATGCGTTCGCGATCGCTGGGGAAGACAGAGAGTTTGTATGGGCGGACGCAAAAATTATAGGGAATCAGGTAGTTGTCTCAGCAGATGAAGTACGGAATCCAGCTGCAGTGAGGTATGCCTGGGCGATGAATCCCACCAAGCGAATTTTGCTGTACAATCAGGAAGGAATCCCTGCTTCACCCTTCCGTACAGATGACTGGCCGTTGTTTGATGAAGCTAGTTATTTTCCTTCGGTTCAGGATAAGCCGAAGAAGCCAGAGGGTTATAAACAGGTTATCACAAAACGGCCGCCTATGACCCAGAAAGGGGTGGCTCAAGAATAGTGTTCTGATTTCTGTTTGATTCGTCCTTTATCCGAGGACCAATCCGTTTGAGGTGTATTATTGAGCCAGAGGCCGTCCAGATGTTTGGCGATGGCTCTAGCTCCCGTATTTGGTGCCAAATATTTTTTTGGGTAACAACCGCGTAATGTATAAGGGCCTACATACAGACGCTCATCGACGACCGCTACGTTCTGACCCGCTTGATTTAGCACATTGATACAATAGTAGGTCGAGGTGCCTGAGCCTATCTCGACGGAATCGAAAGAATTGGGGGATATAGGCGAGGAGAGAATGGCTCTAATGAACGATTAGCGAGCAAACTCGCTTGCACCTTTTGGCAGTGGAGTGAGCGTTACGCTTACACAGCTTGCCTATCCTGCCCGATTGTTTACGGGACCAGTCCAATAGCATCTCTGATCGCCTCGACCCATCCGTGAGGACCAATTCCCGTGATTTGCTTTAGTCTTGGGATATCCATCTCATCCCACGATCCATCGGTTTTTTGAACCAAATATCCTTGGTCGGCAGATTGAAGCATGTCGTGATCGTTGGCACTGTCTCCGATTGCGATCGATTTCCAATTTCCTCCACTGCTGGCTTGATAAGCATTCAGAAGCATTTTCATCGCTGTCCCTTTATTGTACTCCTTTGATGTGACGGTATAGAAGCGACCGCCGCAGAGGCATTGGAGATCGACTTCGTTTAGCTTGGTATTTACCTCTTTCCAGACTTCATCGTCGAGTGAGGCTGTTAGCGTTTCGCTAAACTCGCGATTCTGAGCCCGCTGGGTTGCTGCTGCGGTGAGTCCTGTTATTTTCGAGATTTTTAGAGGCGTTAGCTTTGAGTAGGGACGAAAATCGATTCCCATATCGAGAGACAGTTTAGAGATCACTTTCTGTATCTTTAGATTAGATACGCCGAGCTTAACAAGTTTGCCAAACCCTGGGATAGCCTTCGATGGCTGATCGGAAAGCAAATCGAAAATCTCAGGCACGAAAATTCCACATCCATTCTCTACGATGCAAGGGGTTGATAAGCCCATTTCCTTCATGAGATACAATTGCTCCTCAAGTGTTTTTGAGGAACAAAAAACCAAGGGAAATTTTCTGCGGACTAGTTTCCGGGCCAGTGGTCCAGCTACTTTGGGCGAGTAGCTCTCAAAGTCGATTAGAGTGCCATCGAGATCCGTGAAGACAATCGTTTTGAAAAGCGTTGGTGTTGATTGATGCACGGTACTACGCCCGAATGCTGGTCGCTTTAAAATTTAAAGCTTTGTCGCATCGCTCAAGGAATGTATCCAGATCGAGTTTTGCCAGTGATGGATACATTCTCACTGGGGCAATCTCTTCGGGACTTTCCTCCCCGCGACGCAGTTTCACATTTTCCATAATCTCGCGCTTGAGAAGTTCGGGGCACAAGTACGAATGGTAGATCACCGATAGTGAGGCATCGATCATGTCTTCGACATGATCGTCTCCCTTGGACTCGTGCATATGTGGATTACGAGATTCAATCTGGCAAATCGTGATTTTTTCCTGCAAGGTTTTCGGATCATCGGGCTCGATAACGCCACCGTATTTTTCCAAAAGATTGATGAAATGATGGGTTTCCACAGCGTAGCCAGCGGCGTATTCCAGCTTTAATGCTAGATCCACTGTTAGTGCGTGCTCACCCGCGTTTCCCGTTTTAACAATCTCCGTCTCGAAGCCGCTAAAATGAGTAAGCAACCGATTTAGCATCATGTTTGAATTGACGGAACTGCGACCCCATTTGGCGAAAAAGAGACTGCTTTCCATTATCTTCGGTTTCGAGTGCCATGAGATCCGGACAAAGGTGTTGGTGGATCCATTCATCGCGAACCCGGCGGCGTATTCGTAAACGTACTCCAGAACCGCCCCTGGGAAATAGTTGTCGCTGTCAACAAATCCCAAATACTTTTTACCGAGCCATTTTGCCATAAGCGTACCGACGATCATGCCTTCAGCTTTGCCAGAGCGAACAAGGCCTCGCTCGTCAATGAGCTCAGAGTATCCCGCATCCACGAATGCTCTTGCGATTCCAGGGTCCTTCTGGTGGACAACCATGATTTTCTTCCCGGTGAACTTCCCATAGTTTTCCAGAGCCTCTTTTTCGAGGTTGAAACGGTCGACGGGGCCCCGGGGGCTGTTGGAGACCACGATGACTTGGCAGGGGCTGGGAATGCCCACTAGAACGCCCTCGATGAGCTTGAGTCGTTCATTCTTGACAGGAACCACAATCGCCATTTCCCGCATTCGGTCGTACAGCACCTCGGAAGGGATTCGCTCGATTACAGTATCTTGGCCGTGGATTCCTTCTCCCGCATCGAGTTCATAGACTTTTTGCAATCCGTATATCTGGAGGGATCCAACACGCTCACATTCTCGTGGAATTTCGATTCTCATAGGGATTTTTGATCTAATTTGAGCGCCTAAGCGCAGTTATCCTGATAGAGCATATGGAGTGCCAACGAATTTCTAGTCTGAAAGCCCTCGGCACGAGACGTGCTGATCGTCTCTCTGTTAAAACCACCAATGGGAAGGAAACCCTCGAAGCCTTAGGAGGTTTAGACTGACCGACAATTGCTCAATGAAATCCCAAAGTCTCGAAAAACCCTTCTCGGATGTTGAACTGGATCAACGTGCGATCGCAATTCTCAGGGAAAATGAATGGGGAGGCTACACCTTGCCCACTCGCGGGCTTTATCCCTTTCAGTGGAATTGGGATAGCATGTTCGTAGCTCTCGGATTTTCCGAGTTCGATTTGGAACGGGCTTGGACTGAGGTGGAAACGCTATTTCAGGGACAATGGCAAAACGGTATGGCCGCCCACATTGTCTTTCGTCGTGACGACCCCAGCTACTTTCCGGGACCATCCATTTGGGTATCCGGGCAAAACCCTTCTACCTCTGGATGCTCCCAGCCCCCAGTGGCTGCAACCGTAGTGCGAGATTTGTACGAAAAGGATCCTGAGATTGGGCTAGCCCGACTCAAGGAAATCTTCCCAAGGCTGATGGCATGGCATCGTTGGTTCCATATGATGCGGGTAATCAGTGGAGGGGCTGCGATTGCGGTAACGCACCCATGGGAGTCGGGCCGAGACAATTCACCGGATTGGGACAGGGCTCTAAGCAACGTCGACCCATCGGGAATAGCGGACTACACCAGGAAGGATACTGGCCATGTGGACCCGTCTATGCGGCCGACCAATGAGGAGTATGATCGATACCTGAAATTGGTCGAGTACGGTCGTGAAACCGGCTGGGATCACGCCCGCATCACGCGGGAAGGTCCCTTCGCGGTAGCGGACCCGGGGGTGACCTTTATATTGATGCGAGCGGATAGGGATCTTCTGGAACTTGCTAAAGTATTGGGGGCCCAGGATTCGGCCCACGAGATTACCACATGGCTTTACCACGCGGAGGAGGCAGCCGACTATTTGTGGTCGGAGAGGTTAGGGGCTTATGCAGCCAGAGACTTGCGTACGGATGATTCCGCAACAGGTGTGTCGAGCGTCGCATTCCTGTCCTATTACGCGGGTATCTCCATTCCGCGTCGAGATGCCAGACTCCAGGCGACCCTCAGACGGATACTAGAGGTTTCTAAGTACAGTATTCCCAGTTTCGATCCCGAGCATTCTCGATTTGACTCCAAGCGTTATTGGCGAGGTCCGGTTTGGGTGATCATCAACTACATTGTGGCCCGTGGGCTAGCTGAGTACGGGTTCGAGCGTGAAGCCAATCGTATTCGACTCGATACGAGAGAGATTATTAGAGGGTCGGGGTTTTATGAATACTTTGATCCAATATGCGGTTCCGGGGCGGGTGGGGGACATTTCGCATGGACTGCTGCAATATGGCTCGCGTGGGCATCGCCCATGACAGATTGAAGGCAGTGCATCGCCTAGACCTTTACTAGCTCCGCTTTATTTCTTCTGGAAAAATACTGCGAAGCTTATGACTAGCGGGCCCTAAAAGGTGAATACTCTTGTCGGTGGCTTCGTATCTGACTTTGGTAGTGGGCGTTCTCCTAACGCCCTCTACCTTAAAATACCCCGGGGCTTGTCTGAGGTCGTTGTCCTACCTAGTAAAAATCGTTCTATATCGAACCCAGTAGATTTAAGAAAGTGTTGCCCTGGATAAATCCGAGGGCCAGTTTATGGCGGTCCGATTTTTGTGCAAGGATGAAACAAGTTCGTGTCGAAATAGTTTTTGTATTAATGATTTTGCTCGCCGCTTGTAGCTCGAGTGATCGACTTTCAAAGGACTCGAGGAGCCGTGAGTGGCCAACTTACCAAGGAGATGAAGCAAGGAACCAGTTTTCCTATCTTGAACAAATCACCAAGGACAATGTGGGCACTTTGGAGGTCGCTTGGACCTACACGAGCGATAATGTTGAGCTAGGGGAGCGATCGCAAATGCAGTGTAATCCCATTGTTAAAGACGGTATTCTTTATGGCACCTCCCCCACGTTGAAGGTTTTTGCCTTAGAAGCGGCAACAGGAAGTCCGCTTTGGGAATTCGATCCAAAAACCTGGCTTGAGGGCGAGGGCGTGTCTTTTGGAATCAGTGCAAATCGAGGGGTTGCTTTGTGGGAGGGCCCGAAAGAAAAGCGCATTCTCATGTCAATCGGCGGTTGGCTTTTATGCCTAGAGGGAAATACAGGATTACCAATAGAGTCTTTTGGGGAAGGAGGCCGGACCTCACTCAAGCTCGACCTAGGTGAGAGAGCCCAGGATTTACATGTTGAATCGAGGACTCCGGGAACCGTTTTTGAGGATCTCTTGATCATGGGGACTCGTGTCTCCGAAAATATCGACGCGGCACCGGGTCATATTAGAGCCTTTGATATTCTGACGGGTGAAGTTGCTTGGACATTTCATACCATTCCTCAGAAAGGTGAATACGGATTGGAGACTTGGCCTATTGGAGCCTACGATTGGGCGGGTGGAGCGAATTCTTGGGCAGGGATGAGCGTTGATCGTGATCGCGCGATGGTATATGCTCCTACGGGCTCTGCATCGTTCGACTTTTATGGAGGTAATCGTGTTGGGGATAATCTATTCGCAAACTGTATTATAGCTTTGGATGCACGGACAGGAGAGCGCAAGTGGCATTTCCAAACGGTTCATCACGACATTTGGGACCGGGATTTACCCGCTCCGCCCAACCTCGTGACACTCGAAATTGATGGTGTGAAAAGAGATGCGGTGGCGCAAATCACAAAGTCGGGACATGTCTTCGTTCTAGATCGAGACACAGGAGCGCCGCTTCACCCCGTTGAGGAAATGCCTTTTCCCCGATCTGACTTGCAGGGAGAGGTTTCCTCTCCCACTCAGCCGCTTCCGATTAGGCCAGAGCCTTTTGCCCGGCAGCGTTTCGATTTTAAAGACGTGACCAACATAAACGAAGAAGCCCATAGTTATGTGACTGGAATCCTGGCTAACCTTCGATCGGATGGGCAGTTCATTCCGCCGAGCAAAGAAGGGACGGTCATCTTTCCCGGATTCGATGGCGGTGGCGAATGGGGTGGGGCGTCGGTTGAGCCTGATACTGGAATCATGTATGTGAATGGGAACGAAATGCCCTGGATTATGACTATGGTTGAAACCAAACGGGCTACCGCTCGTGCAGGGGGCTCAGTCCGTCTGGCCCACTTAGGTGAGGAGATTTACCAAAATAGATGTGCGTTCTGTCACGGCCCTGAAGGGCAAGGAGATCCAACGGGCACCTTCCCAAGTATTCAGTCTTTGGGAACAAAAATGAAGAAAGATGAGATCCTGACCTTATTGATGGAGGGCAAGGGATTTATGCCCTCTTTCAGGCAACTGGGTGAGGGGCGGCTAGAAGCGGTAATCGCTTTCCTGCTCAATTCAAAGGAAGAGGTGGATCCACAAGCTCTGGGTCTAGCTTCTAATGAGGCTACACTGCCATATTCTCATACTGGATACAATCGTTTCCTGGATCAAGAAGGCTACCCTGCCGTAAAGCCACCCTGGGGGACGCTTAACGCGATTGATCTCAATAAGGGAGAGATCCTGTGGAAGGTTCCCTTGGGGGAGTTTGAAGCTCTCACTATAAGAGGGGTCGAGAAAACAGGTACGGAAAACTATGGGGGCCCCGTCGCCACGGCGGGAGGACTCATTTTTATTGCGGCCACTAAAGATGAGCACATTCGGGCCTTTGACAAGGAAACGGGTGAAGAACTATGGAAGCACAAACTTCCCGCCGGCGGCTATGCTACGCCTTCTGTTTACGAAGCGGGCGAGCGGCAGTACGTTGTCATCGCTTGTGGAGGAGGGAAAATGGGGACGGTTTCCGGAAGCCGTTATGTCGCCTTTGCTTTGCCCGAAGAGTTGAAATAGATTATTGCAAGAACCATGCGGAAGCCTATTTTTTTTGGGCTTATGCACAGACCATCACGAACCTGTACCCCCTGTGTATTTTTTTTAACGCTTGTTTCTTTTGCTGCTGACGCAGCCACACCTTCCGTTCGTGAAACTGATGCAAGCATCACTGTCTCTATCGATGACCGATCAATTCTAACCTACCACAAAGCGGACGTGCCACCCCCCGAGGGTGCTGACCCTATTTTCACTCGTAGCGGTTTTATCCATCCGGTCTATTCGCCTAGCGGGACGGTTGTTACGGGGATTCATCCAGACGATCACTATCATCATTTTGGACTCTGGCATGCGTGGGTGGAGTGCGAGATTGAGGGAGAGAATGTCGACTTTTGGAATTTGAAGGAAAAGACAGGAAGGGTGCGATATGCTAAAACGCTCTCACTATCTCGGGGGAGTGACTCGGCGGGATTTACAGTAGTGCAAGAGCACGTTGCCTTTCCGGGGAACCAGGATAAGGAAAGAGTGATTCTAAGAGGAGTTTTTACGGTGGTAGCCCGGTTAATTGATGGTGCTTATGAGATCGACTATAAAACGGTCCAGACGAATGTATCGAGTTCTTCTTTGAAACTTCCTGCCTACCGTTATGGTGGCCCCATCGCTTACCGAGCACCCCATCATTGGGATAGGACCAATAGCGACTATCTTAGTTCTGAGGGCAAAAACCGTAACGATGGCCATACCACACGGTCGAAATGGATTGCGATGTGGGGAGAAAAGAAAACGGGTTCTGAAGCGGATACATTGACGATTCTTTGCCACCGCGAAAACCACGACTTCCCCCAACGGATGCGCGTTTGGCCGGAAACATCCAACAACGGAGCCATATTTTTCAACTACGTTCCGATTCAGGAGTTCGCCTGGAAAATCTCGCCAGGCCAAGTATCTATCATGCGATATCGGTTAGTGGTTCAGAATGGAAAACCGGACCCCCACGACCTAAATAAACGTTGGAATCGGTTTGTCCGATAGTCTTTAGGATTTTGCAGATCGATTGTTTGCGGGATTGACTAGTGCCCCTACAATTGACGGGGGCGGGACTACCTTCCGTCGCCGGTGTAGGTTATTTTTCCATCAACTGGGGCCTGAGGCCAAGGAGTGGTCCCGGGAGCCCAATCTTTGGGTTGGGTCGCTCGGACTTTGCGAACTACCTCTTTTACCCAATTCGGTGCGGTGGCATTCTCCTTTTGACCGTAAACCCAAGGAAGGGCGGGGGACATGAGCTGCGACATATCGGGCAAGGCCGATCGTTGCGTTCCCGCCTCTGCTACCCGTTTTGCGAGCCGCTCAACAATGCCTGGATACTCGTTTGCGATATCTTCCGTCTCGCCGGGGTCCACCACGATATTGTATAGCTCCTTACCCACGAGTTTGTAGTCGCCCAGTCGAATCGCGGGAAAACGCACACTGCCTGAGACCTCGTAGATAATTTCCTCTCGTGGAGCGGGCTCACCAGCGAAAATTGTACCTGTCATGTCGATACTGTCTACCGTTTGCTTTTGCTTGTGGCTACCGCCTGCGAGAGTTATGAAGGTGCTATAGAGATCGACGATGTGCATCATGGCCTCGTTTGAAGTTCCCGGCTCGATCTTTCTCGGCCATCTAAAGATGCAAGGTACGCGAACTCCTCCCTCGTAATTGGTGTTTTTGTGGCCGCGGTAGGGAGCGTTCATTTCGGCCCTGAGTCCTCCATTATCATTGGTGAATATTACCAAAGTGTTATTCTTATAGCCATATTGATCCACAGCCCCAACGATGCGGCCGACTGCATCGTCGAGACATTTGAGAGCCGCATAGCGCTTTTCATATTTGTCTGTGTAGCGTGGAATTTCCTCTAAGGGGCCATGGATGGCATTGAAAGGAACGTAGAAGAAAAAGGGTTGGGATTGGCGTTTGCCCGAAGACTTGTCTTTGTGCTGGGCGATCAGCCGGACAGTCTCATTGGCGATGAGGTCAGTCGTGTAGCCTTGCTCGTAAAGCGGCTCCTGATCCCGATGCCAGTCATAGACTGCGTAGCGGGCAGGAGCATTGTGAGGAATGGTGTAGTTGTTATAGTCTACACCCCAGGCGTAGTGTCCGTATTGGTGCGTGAATCCCTGGCCCATGGGAAGGTGCTCGGGTAGCCATTCCCCACAGTGCCACTTTCCGATTAGGGCAGTGAGGTATCCAGCACTCTTAAGCGCTTCCGCCACGGTCCTCTCATTAGTATCCAACGCGTGAATGCGACGGGTCTTTTCACCTTGTTCATTGGTTGGCAAGGTTAGGCCCAGCTTTTTGAGATAGCTTGGTTTGCCAAAGTCCTCTGAGCGCCAATCGCTCCAGGTTCGAAATGCGTAGCGTCCGGTTAGGAATGCGGCCCGAGTAGAAGCACAGACGGCATGACTGTAAAACTGAGTTAGACTGACCCCTTCGTTGCGAAAACGATCAATGTGCGGGGTGTGCTCAGAGTCACCCCCATTGAAGCCCGCTTCATTCCAGCCCATGTCGTCTGCCAGGATTAATACGATATTGGGTCGAGAGCCCACTACGTCTGCTGCTTGAGATGAACTGAATATTAGCAGAGATGCCGCAAAAAGCACGGTCGTTTTAAACTGAGGGGAAGAGGGTTTTGGAAGTATTGGGATCAAAAGGTTTTACGGTATCTGAGGGTTAGTATGAGGAAAAACCGTCTAAAGCTAATGATCGCGGAAATCGCTTTCCTGAACGTAGCTGCGTAGTAATTTTCAATGAGGATCTAGCTTGGGTTCCCGAGTCAATTATTCTTTTGGAATTGCCGTCTGTGCGGATACTTACAAATCTTTACAACTGAAATTTTCGGGAGCGTAGGAATAGTAGGTTCGCTTACGGAGAAAAGTCTTTATGAGTAAGGGACAAGGCAGTCCGGAGATAATGTGCTTATCCATAGGTATTAGGGATTTATGGAGCTCATCGAAGGAAAGTTCGATTCCCGGAAACTCGGTTCGCGTGAAGGTGCCCGATATGAGTAAAGCCAGCTTTGGCTGCATATCTTCGTAATTTGTCTTTTAGGGTACCAGAGACGGAGAATACGCCCCTACCGTTCCTTTGCATAGGAATACCATTTTTCGGTTTTCTAGGACATCTGCGGGTTGAGGTAAGAATAGTCGGGTTTTTTAAAAGACGTGATAATCGAAATCAGTGAGAAAGCAATCGCACTTCTTTTCGTCATCGAAGGGGCGATAGGGGTTTGTGTGGCAAGGGAAGCGTTCTCTTCGTTGAATTAAAACCAGTTGACGAATTGATCGAATGTTGAAGCCTGGGTGGTGGCGAGCCAGATAGCTATTGGATTTAAGAGTCCTCGTCTCGTTGGATTCTATATTGGTAATTTGGCAAAAGTCGGAAATGAGCAAAATCGATCGAATTGAAACTAAGTTTTTCAAGGTGCCCCTTGCTGAAATGCTGACGGACGCAACGCATGGGGACCACTCGTGTTTTGATTTGGTAACGGTGACTATTGATCTGGAAGATGGATATGAAGGAACTGGCTACACCTACACCGGTGGAAGAGGGGGATGGGCGATAAAGGCATTGCTTGATCATGATTTGGTTCCCTTTCTTATGGGAAGAGATGGCTCGAAGGTCGAATCGATTAATGAGCTTTGCGAATCACATATTCACTATGTGGGGAGGGGAGGCATTGCGTCTTTTGCGATCTCCGCGATCGATATCGCCTTGTGGGACGCCCGTTGTAAAAAGCTGAAAAAGCCATTGTGGCAGGTTGCGGGAGGAGCTGGTAAAAGCTGCAAGGTGTATGCTGGCGGGATCGATTTGGAATTTCCGCTTCCCAAATTGCTCAAGAGTATCGAGGGCTATCTCGAGGAAGGCTTCAGAGCGGTAAAAATCAAAGTAGGGCGTCTCGATTTGAGTGAGGATATAGCTCGGGCCCGAGCGGTAAGAGAATTGGTGGGGCCGGATGTATTTTTCATGGTCGACGCGAACTATTCATTGAGCGTGGACGAGGCGATCGAGGCTGCCAATCGATTCAAGGAGTTTGATGTCTCGTGGTTTGAAGAGCCCACCTTACCTGATGACTACCAGGGTTATGCGAAAATAGCGGAATCGACCAGCGTACCTTTGGCGATGGGCGAAAATTTGCATACGATGCACGAGTTTGGATACGCCTTTGAGCAAGCAAATCTTTCCTACATTCAGCCCGATGCGTCGAACTGCTTAGGAATTACGGGATGGCTTAAGGTGGCGTATCAGTCTTATGATTACGGCATTCCAATTTGCTCACATGGCATGCACGAGCTCCATGTGAGCCTCGTTTCATCGCAGTCTCACGGCGGTTGGCTAGAGCGTCACAGTTTCCCCATTGATTACTACACGTCTAGGCCCCTAGTTGTGAATAACAATCGAGCGGTAGCACCGGAATCCCAAGGAATTGGAGTCGAATTCGATTGGGAGAAATTGAAGCCTCATATGGTTGCCAAGAACGAGATTTCCAAGATTACCTAATCTACGTACAAAATGAAAAAAGCGTTTCTCATAACCCTTGTTAACGTTTGCTGTTTGCGCAGTTGCAACTATTGCATCTGCTCAGGTTCCAAGCCAACCCAATAATATCGTCATGATTGCTGATGATATGGGTATGGGGGATACGAGTACTGACTAGAAGTTAACCAGCAACGCCGATGAGACCCAAGTTTACACGCTACAAATGGAACGCCTCGCTAGAATGGGAATACGATTTATGGATGCCCATACGGCCTACTTCTGGCTCGGCAAACACTTGTGATTTGCAGGTTTAGCCTTCAGTCTGGTAACTGATTTTTTAGTCCCTTCGTTAAGATGAAATATTCCTACATGGTAGTAGCCCTCCTGGGATTGATTCCTTGCCTCAATGGAGAGAAGTTTCCTCCTAACCTTGTGGTTTTTCTGTCCGATGATATGGGCCGGTCGGAGAGCTCGGTTTACGGGTCCAAGGAGGTCCGCACGCCCACCATGGATATGCTGGCTGCCAATGGCATGGTTTTCGACGAGGCGTACGTGGCGTCTCCTTCCTGTTGCCCGAACCGGTTCTCATTCCTTACGGGCCTAATGCCTGCCCGGCATGGAGCGCACCCGAATCATAGTCAGGTGAAAGAAGGAACCGAGTTCCTATTCCCACTTTTGAAAGCTAAGGGTTACACGATCGCGTCCTTTGGGAAAGTCGCCCATGGAGCCCGTGAATTCGAAGGATTGGACTTTAACTCGAAATCTCCCAGAAATATGTCGGTGGCGGTTCGTGAATGGTTTTCGTCGAATGAGTTACAGGAACCTGTTTGCCTGATTGTGGGAGACCGCCGTCCACATGTGCCGTGGACGGAAGAGCCGACTTACGATCCCTCCCAAATTTCTCTTCCAGACTATTTGGTCGATACCCCTGAAACACGCGATCACTGGGCTCGTTACCTCACGGATATTACGGGGATGGACAAGGAAATGGGGCGTATCCACAAGATTGCTCAGAAGGAGTTTGGTGAAAACTTTCTATTTCTCTTCTCAAGCGACCACGGTGGGCAATGGCCTCGCGGCAAATGGAATTTGTATGAGACGGGGGTTCAGATTCCGTTGATTGTTTCCTGGCCGGGTCAAGTTCCCAATGGCGTTCGGACGGATGCCATGGTGAGCTGGGTCGATCTCGTTCCTACATTGATTGATTTAGCAGGTGGTGAGATACCATTCGACATCGATGGAAAGCCCTTCACTGGGGTATTGAGAGGAGAAGCGAGGGTACATCGTGACCGCATCTTCACGACGCATACGGGTGATGGGGTTATGAATATCTTTCCGATTCGAAGTGTTCGTATCGGAAAATACAAATACATCGAGAATTTGCGTCCGGATGGATATTTTACAAATCATTCAGACCGTTTGCGAAAAGACGGTGCCGGTGCCTTCTGGGACTCTTGGGACGAGGTTGCTAAGTTGGACCCGATGGCCGCTGCGATCATTCGGAATTACTACACGAGGGACCCGTTCGAGTTGTTCGACTTAGAGGCGGATCCTAAGGAGTATGACAACCTGGCCCGCAATTCAGAGTATCGAGATGTGATGGCCCAAATGAAAAAGGAGCTCACTGAGTGGACAGAATCCCAAGGGGACGAGTTGCTTCCACACAAGGAACCCTATTTGCTTACGGAGCCCATCCCCGAGTTGAGAAAGTAGAATTCGATAGCTTTTCGGGGCGATTCACCTCCACCGGAATTTATGAAACAATTATTTGTATTCACCATTCTACTTTTGTTTTACTAGGTTTCTCCTGATTGACTCAAAGTAGGGGGACACACGGGCGACTTTGAGACGATCCATAAGGCACCAACGCATTGGAGCGTGACAGGGGAAGAAAATATTGGATGATGGATCACGCATCTGGAAACAGGTCAGAGCACAACCGTCATTTCTAGGGGAAAAGTGTTTTTCTCGACTGGCAAATAAGTCTAAAGCGACGCGGAGCTTGCGAATGACATCGGATAGAGTCGCGGAAGAGAGTGAGATCATCAAGTCGGGTCCGCTTTGGCTTTGAAGTTTTCGGGCAGAAGGATGATGCGAGATTGTCCACCGTTTCAATGCTCCAATTCCCGCTGATGGATTTTTGATTTTAGACCAACGCCCCACTCGTGGTGACATCGTCGGAGTGTCCCAAGAAGCTTGTTAAAGCGGTTAGGTCGTCGATGCGACCTGTAGACTGTGAATGGGTGTTATGGATTGGTTTTGGAGAACCTAACACTCCGTTAAACGAAATTATTGTGTTTTCACTTGGCTCCGATTCAACCTCCACTCATATGATTGAGATTGGTCGATGTTGCTTGTTGGCCAGTGTAAAATTAGCGGGATAGATTAGGGATCTGGTTGTGTGGGGGAAATTTTTGAGAGGGAATAATCCAATTACATTCCAAATATCATGTGGAAAACGTTCTTAGTCGTCTTCGGGCTTATAGTTGCGATTCTTTTAGGGATCTTCCTTATTAAAGGACCGCAGTTCGCTCCACCTCCGCTCTTTGTCATGCCTCCTGAGTCGGTTTCTTCAGGGGTCGCTGAGGAGATGGTTTGGGAGAACTCGGTGAGCGCTGTCGGAACGTTGCGGGCTTCGCAGGGGGTTATGCTTTCTGCCGAGGTTTCAGGTACCATATCCGAAATCCACTTTGAATCGGGTCAAAGCGTGATTAAGGGAGATTTACTTTTCGAACTCGATACCTCGGCGGAACGAGCCCAATTGGAGTCTGCAGTGGCGTCAGCGGAACTGGCCGAAGTCAATTTGAAGCGGACGGCGGAGCTAAGGGCTAGTCGTTCGGTGGCTCAGTCAGAGTTGGATACTTCTGAAGCACGTTATAAGGAAGCTATAGCGGCGCTGTCGCAGATTCAGGCACAGCTTGAAAAGAAGGTGATCCGGGCTCCGTTTTCTGGCCGGCTTGGTATCAGGCAGATCGACTTGGGTGAGTATATTAACCCCGGTGCTCCGGTAGTCTCACTCCAGTCCGTCGACCCTATATTCGTGGATTTCTCATTGCCTCAGCAGCAGTTGAGCGAGGTTAAAAGCGGCTATGAATTCCGATTGACCGTAGACACTTACAAGACCAAAACCTTCGATGGTACGGTGAAGGTAGTCGATTCTGAGCTGAACTTGACCAATCGGATGTTCCGAGTCCGAGGGGTTTTAAGCAACGAAGACGGTACGCTGGTCCCAGGAATGTTTGCCAATGTGGATGTCTTGCAGCCGGACTCGACTGCGGTTGTCGCTGTACCCGGAACCGCGGTGTACTATCAGGCCTTCGGTAATACTGTTTTTGTGATAAGGGATTCTGATGATGGAATGATTGTTGAGCAACGTTTTGTTAAGTTAGGCCGGACCAAAGGTGACTTGGTCTCCATTGTTGAGGGAATCGCTGCCGGTGAGGAAATCGTCACGGCAGGAGCATTCAAGCTCTCCAACGGCCGTTCTGTAGTGGTCAATAACTCTAGTCCCCTGCCTGTTTCGCTCAATCCAACCCCTGATGACGCTTAGCTTTGAATTAGCGAGTAACTGGAATGAGCGAGACTATCAAATCCATTACGGACATTTTTATCCGGCGGCCGGTTTTGGCTATTGTCGTAAACCTTGTCGTTGTTATCGCGGGTGGCCAGGCAATCTACAATGCGATATCGGGTTCGGGTGATTTTACAGTGCGCCAATATCCGCAGAGCGAGAATGCACTCGTCACGGTAAAGACTTTCTACATTGGAGCGGATGCGAATCTCGTGAAGGGATTTGTTACGACACCTTTAGAACGAGCCATCGCTGCAGCGGACGGAATCGATTATATCGAATCTAGCAGTGTTCAAAGCCTTTCGACAATCTCCGTCCGGTTGAAGCTGAACGTCGATGCCATTAAAGCACTGGCAGAAATCTCCTCGAAAGTGGATCAAGTGAGGGGGGATCTGCCGCCCGAAGCCGAGGTACCGATAATAAATATTGAAACGGCGGATACGGAATTCGCTTCGATGTACCTGAGTTTCAAGTCTTCCAATCTTGAGCGAAACAAAGTGACTGACTACTTGACCCGGGCCGTGCAGCCAGCGTTGACAGCGGTCAAAGGTGTACAGCGAGCGGACATATTAGGGGCCCGTACGCTCGCTGTACGCGTTTGGCTCAGATCGGAAAAGCTAGCGGCTTTCAATATCAGCGCAACGGAAGTTCGTTTGGCGCTCGCATCCAACAATGTTCTCGCGGCGGTGGGAAAAACCAAGGGGAGCTACGAGCAGATCAGCCTCAGTTCCAACGCGAATCTCACCTCCGTGGAGGAGTTTCAGGATCTGATCTTGCGAGAGGAAAGCGATCAGGTAATTCGTTTGGCCGATGTAGCCGATGTCGAGTTGGGAGCGGAGAGCTATGATAGCGATGTGCGTTTTGGCGGGGAACAAGCGGTTTTTATGGGTATTTGGGCGATGCCATCCGCAAACTCGCTCGATGTAATGAAGCGGGTTCGGGCCGAGGTTGAAGCGATGCAGGACCGTTTTCCGGTTGGATTTGAAGGAGGTGTAGCGTATGATGCTACCGAATACATTGACAATGCCCTACAGGAAGTGATTATGACCCTTTCTGAGACGCTATTGATTGTTGTCTTAGTGATCTTTCTTTTCCTCGGTTCGGTCCGTTCCGTTCTAGTTCCGGTAGTCGCGATACCGGTCTCATTAATTGGGGGGATTTTCCTCATGCAGATTTTTGGTTTTAGTATCAATCTTTTGACACTACTAGCGATCGTTTTAGCAGTGGGATTGGTTGTTGATGACGCAATCGTTGTCGTAGAGAATGTCGAACGGTACCTGCGAAATGGTAACTCTCCAAAGGACGCCGCTTTTAAAGGAGCCAGAGAGCTGGTGGGGCCCATTATTGCAACGACAATCACCCTAGCTGCTGTTTATGCTCCGATCGCCTTTCAGGGTGGATTGACCGGGTCTCTGTTTAGGGAATTCACAATTACATTGGCGGGGGCAGTCGTTGTATCTAGTGTGGTAGCGCTAACGCTATCCCCTATGATGGCCGCTAAAGTTCTCAGGGCGAACAGTGAGGATAAAGGGTTTCGAGGTGTGATTAACCGATTTTTCGATCGGTTGCGTGAGCGTTACCGAAAGATGATTGAAGGGACATTGAAGGCTCGCCTAGCTATATATACACTTTGGGGTTTTCTGACTTTTCTGGTAATACCACTGTACATCCTGTCCTCTATGTCTACCGAGTTGGCACCTACCGAAGACGAGGGCATTATATTCGGGATACTGAGCACGTCATCCAATTCTAACATAGAGCAATCTAGTCACTTTTCAAAACAAGTGCAGGAGGTTTTTTCGTCGACTCCAGAATACGACTACTCCTTTCAGGTTACATTTCCAACAGGGGGCTTTGGAGGAATGATTGTTAAGCCATGGGATCATCGAGAGCGACACATCATCGATATTCGTCAAAGTATGATACCTCATTTAGGAAGCGTTCCAGGTATCAAACTTTTGCCCGTCCTTCCACCTGCGCTTCCGGGAGGTAGCAGCTTCCCTGTAGAATACATCATTTCATCCACCGCCGAAACCGAGCAAATTGCTGCTCTGGCTCGTCAAGTAGTCAATAATGCAGCTGCAACCGGACTATTTGCATTTCCGCCAGAGCTTGATGTGAAGATTGACGAGGCGCAGTCAAAAATAATTTTTGATCGCGATAAGGTCGCGGCTTTGGGAATGAATCTTTCCGATGTCGGGAATGATTTGAGCGTTTTGCTCGGGGGGAATTATGTGAACCGATTTTCGATAGATGGTAGGAGCTACAAGGTGATACCTCAAGTGAAACGATCGGGGAGACTAGCACCGGAAGATCTCGTCGACATGTACGTGAAAGGGCCGAATGGAAATTTAGTGCCACTCTCTAGTTTCGCAACGATTGAGAACTCGGTTAAACCGAGAAGCCTGAATCGATTTAATCAGCTTAATTCCGTCAAGATTTCTGGTATAGCGATGGCTCCTTTGGATACGGCGTTAAAAGTTTTGGAGGAAGAGTCTGCGAAGATTTTGCCGAATGGTTACGTGATCGACTATAAGGGGGAGTCGCGTCAATTGAGGAAAGAAGAGAGCAGTTTTTTCCCTATGCTGATGTTAGCATTGGTATTGGTATTTCTAGTTCTTGCGGCACAGTTTAACTCTTTCAGGGATCCGTTGATTATCATTCTAGGCTCTGTTCCCTTGGGAATGTTTGGTGCTTTGCTTTTCACGGCAATGCGAGCTCCTGGCGATCCCTGGACACCTCACTGGTCTTGGGGATGGACGACCTCTTGGAATATATACTCGCAGGTGGGAATGATTACTTTGTTGGGACTAGTTACTAAGAATAGTATCCTTATCGTCGAGTTTGCGAATGTATTGCAAGAGCGGGGAAGGAGTAAGCTGAAGGCGGCCAGTGAAGCGGCTGCGACACGACTGAGACCGATTTTAATGACCTCATTAGCCACCATTTTCGGGCATATGATGCTCGTGTTCGTCTCAGGTGCGGGTGCTGCCGCTCGAAATTCGATTGGCCTCGTATTGGTAGGGGGTATGGCGATCGGGACGCTTTTCACGCTATTTATCGTTCCCTCGCTTTACATGTTGCTAGCCAAAGATCATCAGAATTACAGTGCGGAGGTATCGGTATGAATTCCATTGAGATAGACAAATCGATTAGATTTGTAGCAAAAGTGAAGGTACTTGGTTTGATTATATTCGCTTCTGCGTCTACCCTTAGTATCGGGCAAGACGATCTTCCCTTAGAAGTGCCTGACACGCTCGATTTGAATACGGCACTCAGCTTTGCGTTGAATAACAACTTTAATATTCGTCGAGCGATCGAGCAAATCGAGGAGCAGGAAGGGATTATTGTTGAAGTGAAAGCACGGACGCGTCCTAGCCTCACATTGAACTTAGACTATCAGAGATTGGATGAAGGTTTAAGTGAAGTAGTAGATGGATTTGGAGTAGCAAGCGACAACACATGGGGAATCAGCCTCAATCTACGCCAGGCCATCTACCAAGGGGGTGGGATTAAGGCGGCTTTGAAAGCTCAGGATCTGACGAGGGAGTCAGTTCGGCTCTTTCTTGAAAGTACGATCATGGATGCCATGCTGGAAGTCACGACTCGCTACTACCGCACATTGCTGGCTCGTGACCAGATTAAAGTCCAAGAGCAAAACATAAAGTTGCTAGAGAAAGTGCTGGAAGATGCTCAGAATAAAGTCAAGGCTGGGGCTGTTTCCGATTTCGAAGTTCTACGAGCAGAAGTTTTGTTAGCAAATGCGAAACCCGCCTTGATTCGTCGTCGGAGCGCATTTCGTGTCGCTATCGATCAACTACGCCGAAGTATAGGATATGGAAACTATCGCCGTGATTCGAATAATCTGGATAGCGTTCCCGAGCTATTGGGAGAGCTAAAATACGAACCGGTAGCCTACGACTTGGCGAATTGCCTAGATTTGGCCTTATCGAATCGCTCCGAACTGGAACGACTTCGCCTGATTGAAGAAGCCAGAGATGCCGGTTTGGAAATTGCCCGATCAGACTACCGTCCCAGTCTTGATTTGATTGGAAGCTACGGAAAACGTAAGAGCAATTTTTCTGAATCTTTCGATGAAAGGCCCGAAGGATGGACCGTGGGCGTGGTGGCTACTTGGGACATCTTCGACGGAGCAGCTCGTAAAGGACGGGTGCGTCAAGCCCGATCACAGCTGGAGCAATCTCGGATCGAGCGGGATTCTCTCCGCTTGGCGATTGAGGTTGAGGTGCGTCAGGCGATATCAGAATTCCAAGAGGCGGAGGAATTGGTGAACGCCGTAGCCAAGGCAGTCGAGCAAGCCGAGGAAGCACTTCGTCTGGCTGATAGTCGCTACGATGCGGGAGCGATAGACCAGCTTGATGTATTTGAAGCCCAGTTTGCCTTAACCGAATCCAGGACGAACCGCCTTGAAGCAAACTACCGGCACATTGTTGCAGTCGCGAATCTCAAGCGTGCCATGGGTGAAGATAAAACCGTTCTTGATTCAAACTAGACCCCACACGTTAATCTGACAGGATTAGTGATCAGGAAACCGTTACCTTTCTCGTCTGCTTGCCTCTTTTAGTTAGATGGATTCGGACCTTGGATAACACTTGGATGGGTTTTCCGAAGAATCCCTTAATACATTTCAGAGGCAGGCTTCTATTTTTCCATTTTGAAGAAAAGAATGTGTTTTGGAAAGTCGTTACCCCTTACTCTTTCTTCGCGACGAATGGCACCCACCTTCTCGTTCTGAGCATGCTCGATGTATTGACCTGTCTCGAAGTCTCGACCGGCAGCATAATTTGGCAGCTTGATTTCAAGGCGAGGGAAGGCATCGGTGTCCCTTCATTCGGAGGGGTTTCGTCCACATTGATAGGTGTGACCTCAATGCTTTCCTGGCAGCTCGATCTACGAATGTGAAGATTTTGTCGTTAGTATCTTTCTCTGAATTTCGTTTATGACCCTTAACCTTCACTAGCCGGCAATCGAACCGGTCCATCCCTTTGAAGAATTGACGATAAAGTTCGTGATTTCGGAGCAGTAATCCCTTTTTAGACTTGAATTTTTTCTGTTCAAGAGCCGATCGCCGCACTGGCAGTTGGATTAAGTTCTGAGAGTCCGTATATACTACTAAACTACCTCCAGTGACTCTAATCTGGCTAAATGCCCAAAGTAAATTTTGCAGCTCGAGTTTGGTTGAGGATGTGAAATCGAACTGTTTGACCTCGATCCCATTTTGGTATTCTGTAGTGGAAGCGGATCGATCGATAAGCAAATGGGCTCCGAAACCGGTTTTCGATTTCGTGTCCACACTGGCATCAATATAGAGTGTCCGTTCGTTCATCCTCAATCTTGTAGAGCCCATGAACCTGCGGAGGCAACTTATTCGCAACTGGGATTTTTACAGAAGAGCTCTGATCACGTGATGGGAATGACGAGGATTTTGCGAAGAACGATACCGTAGTGCAGTGCGTGGGCTCGGGAATAATCGTAGAAAATCGATATTTTTTTGGGGCCGCAAAGGCGAAATTATCTGTTCTCAAGGTTTGCGAGAACAGAACTGGGGAGCTATCTAATTCGGAGTTTGGGTTTTGTGGTGACCGATGACTCTTGGCGGCGAGCGGAAGTGAATCCGAATTGATTTGGGAGTGCTATTCAAAAGTTCTGCATATTTTGGGGCTCGACTTCAATAGGTTGTCATGGTGTGTTTGAAAGTCAAACGGTCGCGTAATCGATGTGCATGGACATGTAAAAAGGGATGTTTTGGCGTGATTTGCGGGAACTTAGTACGGTCAGTGGCAACTATGTATTGTTTCGTTTTTTTGGAAATTATTATTACAAGCCACAGTGCGTTGCGACGCTGCGAACAAATGTTAATGGTAATCGCGGCTTAAAGCCGCTCTCACAAGAAACCCGTTCAACTTTTTGATGAAAAACGTATTCTATGTCTCGCTGGTCTTAATCGTTACGTCGCTCTTAAGCGGCTGCTATAGCACATCAGAAAATTTGAGTGAAGCGAGCTTCGGATCGAGAGCAACGACCTCAGGGAAGGAAACCGTTGCGGATTCATTGATCACCTCGTCGGCTTACGTGTTTGGCTGGGGAAATCTTCCCGCTGGACTGGCTAGTCCTAGAGGGGGGACGACGCAAGGAACACCTGTAGACTTCGCACCCGCTAGAAAACTGCCCTTGGTTGAAATTGCCTCCGCATCGAGTTCATTCGAAAAGGATCGGGCAGCCATTTTGTCACTAGCAGGCGACTACAAAACCAGTTTCCATTTTATGGAAACGTTGGGTCTCTATCATGAGTACGAACCCACGCGGCCCTATTATTCTTGGGCTACAGAAGAAATTCGCATTTTGGAGGATAGTAGGGATTTCATTAGTCTGCAGCACACGCTGGTCATGCATTTCGAGATGGACAATGGCTCCATCATGGAACCGATGGTGATTAAGCATTGGAGACAAGACTGGACATACGAAGATACGGATCTCCACACATTCAGAGGGAGTGCATCTTGGGGCCGTGAACGTCAAGAATCGGAATCAGTATCTGGCAGATGGTCGCAAGCGGTTTGGCAGGTGGACGATTCTCCCCGCTACGAAGCCATCGGACGATGGACACACGATGGGAATCGATCGATTTGGACGGGTGAAAACTCATGGCGACCTCTGCCGCGACGCGAATATTCGGTTCGTGATGACTATGATGTGATGGAGGGCTTTCATCGTATTGTCATTGTACCGACAGGCTGGATTCATGAGCAAAACAACTGGAAGCGGATCGCTGGGGACGCTTCGGAGGCAACGGCATACCGGGGACACGAATTAGGAATCGACCGATACGAGCGAATCGTTAGCCCAAGCCTGGATAGCTCGGATAGCTATTGGGAAAAAACCGGGCCCTATTGGCACGATGTTCGGGAAGCGTGGAAAGCCGTTTATGAAAAATGGGACCACTTTTCGCTGAAAAGCAAAGTCGAGAACCGCAGTCAATTTGAATACCATTTTGAATACGCAGCTAAGCTGGAAAGGGGCGAGCCCTACGATCCTGCCAAGGGGGCGGCGTTTGCACGGGAGACGATTGAATCCTTTCTCACAGAAGCGAAAGAGAACACACGGTATTAGCTCGATTTTTGATCTCAAGGGTCCTTTTTCCACCACCATGCGGGAAATACTTCTACGAGGCGTGTTTTACAGATTGCCAATGAGGTGACCTCAATGGATTGTCTCGCTAGTAGTTCCGTCTGACTTTAGTCTGTCTAGAAATTCGATAACGTGATGAATCGAGCTGTTTTTTATCTTAGCCTAACGCTTACTTTTTCGGCCTGCCTGTGGGGTACAGATAAGCCGAATATTGTCTTCTTTTTTGCGGATGATCAAACGACCGATACCTTGGGTTGCTACGGGAACGAGATTATTCAAACCCCGAATATCGATTCGCTTGCGGAGCAGGGCACCCTTTTTAGGAATGCCTTTGTGAGCCAGTCGATCTGCTGGGTCAGCCGCACGACGATTCTAACGGGATTGACAGGTCGCAGTTATGGAGAAAAGGGAAATCCGGAGTTAGCCCGAGTCAGTGCGGTTGAAACTTTGGTATCAGATATCCTTCGAGAAGAAGGTTATCGAACAGGGTACTTTGGCAAGTGGCACGCGAAGATGCCGAAAGTCTACAAGCCCGAGGATCATTTCGACGAAATGGAGATCATTTTCCGAAATCCATTTTATAAAGAGATGCCTGATGGAAGCCTTCGGCATGAAACGGAGGTAATCGTCGATCGTGGTATCGATTTCATCAAGAGCCAGCCAAAGGACCAGCCTTTCGCTTTGAACCTCTGGTTTAGTGCGGCCCATGCGGAAGATAGTGACCGCCGCCCAGGCATTGGGCAGTTCCCTTGGCCGCGAGCAATGGACGGAGCGTATGATGATGTTGAATTCAAAGCACCTCGTTTAAGTGATCCGGCCATATTTGAAGCTCAGCCGGATTTTCTCAAAACGACGATTAATCGAGAGCGTTATTTCTGGAGATGGAACACAAAGGAAAAGTACGAGTTTAACATGCGTGCTTACTACCGCATGATCAGTGGAATCGACGGGGCACTGGGGCGTTTCATGGAAGCTCTTGAGGAAGCCGGTTTGGCGGACAATACGATCATTGTGTATTCCGCTGACAATGGATACCACATGGGTAACAGAGGATTCGCTGGTAAATGGTCGCATTACGAAGAGTCGCTGCGGGTACCTTTGATCATATTTGATCCTCGTGTACCCCAAAAACAGAAAGGCCAGGTGACGGATTCACTGGCTCTTAATTTAGACTTTCCCTCAACCTTTCTAGATTGGGCCGGAGCAGAGATTCCCGATCGATATCAGGGGAGAAGTCTTGAGCCGATCGTGTCAAAGGGAACGCCCAAAGACTGGCGTAAGGAAACGTTCCATGAGCACTTTGCGGTAAGGCAGAGGATTCCGGCGTTCGAAGGAATCCGCAATGAGCAGTTTAAGTACGCGCGGTACTTTGATCACGGAAATTACGAATTTCTACACGACCTGAAAAACGATCCTGATGAGCTCGTCAACCTAGCGAGCCACCCCGAATACTCGGATATCTTGAAAACCATGCGCCAACGCACTGATAGGCGAGTGGAAGAGTTGGGTGGCCCTCTCGCTACCCCGGCTAGTAAATTCACCTATTCGACGCCACCCTATCCCTATGCCTCAGCCTCCGTTACGAATAAGCCGGGAGCAGATGGGTACCAAAATCTCCTCGAAGGCTCGCTAGGTAGGAATTGGGCAGGTAACCTGGAGCACTGGTTGCTAGATAATGGCATTCTCAAGGGGACGACCGATGGGAGTCTGAAATCAAACAGTTTTCTTAGCTGGAAGGGATCGACGGTTCGCAATTTCGACCTGAAGGTGAAGGTTAGAGTCAGTAAAGGGGGCAACAGTGGGATTCAGTATCGCGGTCAGTCGCGTCCCTATTTAGGTTTGGATGTTGTATCCGGATATCAATGTGATGTGGTTGCAAATGTTTCGAAGTTTAATGGAATGCTCTATGAAGAGAAGGGGCGTCGTATCCTTTCGCACTCGGGCGAGAAAGTGATTGTTGATGAAAAGGGGCGGCCATGGGTTACGGAAATGATGCCCGTGAAGGAATTTCCTCCCAGCGAATGGCACGAGTACAGAGTTCGAGTAATTGGCAATCACCACCAACATTGGATCAATGGTCACAAGACCGCAGACTTGTTAGACTTTGATGATGAGGGACGTTCGCTTGATGGTGTACTCGCCGTGCAATTGCATGCGGGTCCGGCAATGACCATCGAATACAAGGATTTCAAAATTAAGCATTTACCTGACAACCTTCCATTGAAGTCTGCGAAGAATCATCCCATCCCAGCGACCGCTCATGGAGTACGTCCGCAAGGAAAGCTGCCCCCCGACTGGAAAGCGCCGATATATGGCGAGCTATAGTTTGAAGAGTGAAGCAATCCGAATTGAGAACTGAATTACCCATTATGAGTACTCGATTTTTTTTCTCTTTGCTATCGATTATTAGTCTTACTTCCATGTCGCAATCCTCTTACGGAAAGCTAGACGATTGGTCAAAATACCGGGGACCGGCTGAGCAAGGTGTCTCGGAGGCAGTGAATGTTCCTATCGAGTGGTCAAATGAGAAAAATATTGTATGGAAAAGCGAAATACCGGGAAGAGGATGGTCATCCCCATTGTTGATTGACGGTAAAATCATACTCACAACAGGAATGGAGGAAACGGTTAATGACTTGCACGATCTAAAGGTATTGCAAGTAGATGCAAAAACTGGTGAAATCCTTTGGTTAAAGACAGTATTGTATGCCACCATAGAAGAGGGTCAGGATAGACATCCTAAAAACAGTTTGGCCAGTCCAACTCCAGCGATAGAGGATGGGGTGATATATGCTCATTTTGGCCATATGGGGACCGTAGCTCTCGATTTTGATACGGGAGAGACATTGTGGAAGCAGAAAATTTCCTACACCGCTAAAAACGGAGCAGGGGGAAGCCCTGTAGTGGTAGACGACCTACTTGTCTTTACAACAGACAGCTTTGAGAAACCGATGGTAACGGCTCTTTACAAAGAAACGGGCAAGATCGCGTGGCGCACAGTGCGAAGCCATCAGGTTAAGAACAATTTTTCACATGGCACGCCATTGGTGATTGAGAATGGTGGTCGTACCGAAATTATAAGCCCAGGTAGTGGTATGGTGGGTGCCTATCGTCCAGAAGACGGAAAGGAAACCTGGCTCGTACGTTACCCGATGGGATTTTCGATGTCGACCCGTCCCATATACGTCGATGGCGTTCTCTACATGGGTACTGGTTTTTCGCGCCCCAGCTTCTATGCCATTCGAGTCGATGGAGCAACGGGCGACTTAACCGATACACACGTGAAATGGATGTATCACAAAAGCATGCCCAAGACACCATCCCCTAATTTTGTCAACGGTAACGTGATTACTCTAGAGGATAACGGCCGGCTTCAGAGTCTCGATGCGGAGACGGGTGAGTTGCGGTGGATGGAGCCGCTTAGAGGCAAGTTTTCCGCTTCGCCGGTTCAAGTGGGCGATCTTCTGTATATTGTCAGCGAGGAGGGGCTTTGCTTGGTTATTCGAGTACGGGATGATGGCTGTGAGATAATTTCTGAAATGGAAATGGGTGAAGAGACACTGGCCTCACCAGCTGTCGTGGATAACACGATCTATCTCCGGACAAGGCACCATTTGTGGAAGATTTCTGAGGACAGCTAGTCGGTTCACCTACGGAACTTTAATTTTTGCTAGATTACTGTCCCGACTTTTTCACCGATATAACGATACGGTCGTTTTCGATGGATGTTTGCATCCTATTAGATCCGACTAATCCCACTAGCTCAACTAAAGGGTGATTTGATGTGGGCTGCTGTATCATTGAAACAAACGCTCCGCATCGTTAATAACCGCTAAATGGCTTCAAGCTCCTGTTGTCCAGTTGCGACTTTTTTGTTGCTCGATAGGAGTAAGGTGTCCACTTGGTCTGAGATATCCGCTGAAGATAAAGTGGTCGAAAAGTGCACATTGAGCATTCCTGCTCTAAGAGCCTCCGACCGATCGGGTAATGGCAGAAGACTTAATTATCGTAAGGTCTTATTGGATAGATCACCCACCCAAAAGGATCTAAAAGTCTTACGATAGTGCCACAATCGAGCTCATCAAGATAACGGAAATCGCGGGTAGCGATTTCTGCACTGGGTCCCTTACCTTAAGGTGCATTAGGAATGCGAAAATCATTAGTGCTGCCAGTCCGAATGCAGCTGGCCTGATAAGAGGTGTGATCCATATCCCTGTAATTAGTGTCAGAGCGAGAACGATCTTCAGTCCTCCAACGATATACATTAAGGAGGGTGATAGTCCGTAGGTGTCGAACTCTTCCCTCATATTGCGGGAGCTTCCACCTCGGTAAGGTGTGGGTCTTCCGAATCGAATAAGCCACACATTCAGTATTCCAAAAGCACAGGCTAGTTGAAGCACAACTTTAATAGTTTCCATAAGAATTAAGAGTATTGTGGTTTCTGAGGTCAGGGCCAGCGAATTTATTTGTACTGGAGAATGGTTGCTTTTCCGAGGACCAGATTGATTCCTGTTCAATCCGATCGAGTTTCTTCAAAGAGGAACAAGCGTTGCGGTATTCGACTTCAGGGTTAAGAGGCGAGAAAGCTGTCCAACATCCAAATGTGCTTTTCGTGAATTTGAATGCGTGTGGTCATTAGGCCTTCGGTCTTATTATCTCCGTTTTTCCCTACAAGATCTCGAGCCATGGACAGGTTAGCCACGAGTTTGCGATTATGCTTTGAAAGATTAGCGATCATTTCATCTTCCGATGCGTTTTCCGCGATCTGTTCAAATCCTGCCACAATCGAAAGCCGAATGATTCCGCCTGGAGCGAAGCTGTCTAGGGAGCTCAAATCCTTGATTTCGACTGATCCTGTTGAGATTTTTGCTTATTATGATTCAGGCGAGCTATCCAGATTGAGGTCTAAACCGCTGATAAGTAATTGCATTGCAATACCTATGCAAGAATTCCGTCTACGATGTGACCGTGTACATCGGTGAGGCGGAAGTCGCGTCCTTGAAAACGGTAGGTAAGCCGTTTGTGGTCGATGCCTAGGAGATGAAGCATAGTGGCATGAAGGTCGTGAACTGCGGTCGGATTTTCTTCCGCAGCGTATCCAAATTCGTCTGTAGATCCGTAGACCGTGCCTCCCTTAATCCCGCCTCCAGCTAGGAAAATTGAGAAGCCTTTGATGTGGTGGTCGCGGCCATCACCTGCGGCTCCTTGACTCATGGGTGTTCGCCCAAACTCACCTCCCCAAATGATGAGGGTATCGTCGAGCATTCCGCGCATTTTAAGATCCTTAATCAGTGCGGCTGTTGGCTGGTCGGTTAATCCGGAAGTCGTTTTGAAATTCTTTTCTAAGGAACCGTGGTGGTCCCAACCTCGGTGATACAATTGAATAAATCTTACTCCCCGCTCAGCTAAGCGTCGTGCCATGAGACAATTGGATGCGTAAGATCCGTCACCCGGTGTACAGCCGTAGAGATCCAGTACGTTTTTCGGCTCCCTCGAGAAGTCGGCTAAGTCAGGAACCGACGCTTGCATTTGGAAGGCGAGTTCATACTGGGCAATACGGGTCGCGATTTCCGGGTCATGCCGATTGGACGCGAGATGGTTATTCAGGGAGTTGATAGTCTCAACGAGATCACCTTGAGAGCTTCGGCTGATTCCGTCAGGATTCCCTACGTAGTAAACGGGGTCTCCCTCGGACCGCAATTCAACTCCTTGATGCTTGCTAGGAAGGAATCCATTGTTCCACTGGCGGGCGGAAATCGGTTGTCCTTGGCCTCCTCCGTGGGATGTGAGGACAACGTATCCGGGAAGGTCGTTCGAAAGGCTCCCGAGTCCGTAATGCGTCCAAGCTCCCATACTGGGGCGACCGGGTATAATCGAGCCAGTATTCATGAAAGTATGTGCAGGATCGTGATTTATCTGTTCTGTAAACATGGATCGGACCACTGCGATCTCGTCTGCTAGGGAAGCGATGTGTGGGAAGCGATCAGTGATTTCAATACCACTTTTCCCGTGGCGGGCAAAGGGGAAAGTGGGACCCTTTACCTTTAGCTCCTTGTCTTGTAATTGTGCGATTTGCTCGCCGGCGGTAAAGGACTCGGGCATCGCCTGACCATGGTGAGACTCTAATGCTGGCTTGTAGTCAAAGGTTTCGAGGTGGGACGGTCCACCTGCCATACACAGATGGATGATGCGCTTGACTTTGGCAGGATGGTGGAGGCCGTCTTGGTTGGGATTTTCGCCAGAAAGAAGATCACCCAAGGCCAAAGTTCCAAGGCTTGAGAGCGATTTCTTAAGGAAAGATCGGCGATTTATTTCCGTTATGTAATTAGAAAGCGACGACATTATTAATTATTGAATTTTGATTTGTGGGGCACTAATTAAAAATAGCGAATGGCCAAGAGCTGATAGTTAATACCGAGTTATGGTTTCGTGAAGATTTAGAATTGCTCGACTCATACTCGTTAAAGCGGCGAGTTCTACAGGTGGATGATTGGGATCCGGGGTTTTTAGTCCGATGCTGAGAAAAGCGTCAGTTTGGTTTTCTTTATTCTCGAAACGTTTTCGTTCGCGGTTGATGAATGCTTTGAGCGTTTTTCGCTCTTTGGCCGTGGGTCTTCGCGCGAGTGCGTGCTGGTAGGCAGTCTCGATTCGAGCCTGATCGCTCTTCTCCTTCATAAGAATTTCTGCCAACGCTTTGGCTGCTTCTACTTGTGTGGGGTCATTGAGGAGATTTAGCGCTTGAATGGGGGTGTTGGACAGATCTCGCTTTACGATGCATTCATCGCGACCACCCGCGTCGAAAGCAGTCAACATAGGATGGAGAAATGTGCGCTGCCAATGGATGTAGACTCCACGACGGTACTGGTTTTGGTCCGTGTCATGAGCGTACTGTCGTATGGGAAAATTCAGGTTTCGATAGTGACCTTGAGGCTGGTAGGGCCGCACACTTGGCCCACCCATTTTGGTGTTGAGAAGGCCACTGATCTTCAGGGAATTATCCCTTATGATCTCTGCGGACAGTCGAATGGGGCTTTGGCGTGCAAGGAAACGGTTGTAAGGATCGATCTCATACAGTTTTTCGGAAACGTCGCTCGATTGGCGGTAGGTTGCAGAGCTTACGATCTCGCGGACTAAGTGTTTAATATCCCAACCGGAGTCGACAAACTCTGCTGCAAGCCAGTCTAGCAACTCAGGATAGGGCGGATACTCTCCTTGCAATCCGAGGTCCTCAGGGGCGTTCGATAGAGGGGTGCCAAAGTATATCGCCCATACTCGATTGACAAAGGTTCGAGCGGTTAGGGGATTCTGAGGATTCACAATCCAATGGGCGAGATCGAGTCGGTTGAGTCTTTTAGAATCATTGGATTCAATAGCATTGGGCAAAAAGGAGGGACTTGCGGGCAACACCGTTTCTCCGCTTTCATCCATCCAATTACCCCGAGGGAGAACTTTAACCTCTCGCGGTTGGGCGCTCACAGTGAGAGGAGTGTAGCGGTTGCCGTAAAGCTCTTTCTTGAGTCCATCAATTTCTTCACGTTGCTTAGCGAAAGTATTCGAATGATGGATAAAAAACTCCTGCTTCAGCTGGACTTGGGCTTCGATATCTGCGTGGTTGTCTAGAATCGCGGCTAGGGATTTCTGGCCTGGCTTGCTCAAAACACCAAATTGCGAACCTTGGCGAAGGGTTCGGATGCGGAAATTACGAAAGCCTCCGGCAGTCCCCTTGAGGGGGAGAATGGAGACGAGCTTTGCGGTATCGGGCAGATCGAGCGTATCCCTCCTTAGACTAATCGGATGCCAAACGCCCTTGTAGAGCAGAGGGGTTGCTTTGACAACGGGCGTGTTTGACTGGTTGTCCAGCTTCCCTTCGAAATTATCGCCGAGATGATAGGCTTTCTTAAGTATTTGACCGTTAAGTTCATACCTTATCTCAATGCCAAGCGGCCCGCTATAAAGCGCAATTCGGGCATCAAATTCAATGGATGCCAGTTTTTCCAATCCGTAGGGATAAGAAAGGATATCGATTGATTCGGCTTTTGTCGTCTTGTGATGGGCGTTGGTATAGGCAAATTTAGTATCTAATGGGGTGTTGTCCTCTGCAAGCGAGCGCTGAAGTTGCAACCATTGTTCGTATTCCGAGATGGCCTCTGGCGAGCCGGTGGCCATAAATTGCTCTTTCCCTGCGATCGCCTTCTTTACCGCTTCTGGATTCTCGTGAAACACATAGTTGGGTACACTTACTTCAGGGCCAAACCAGCCCTCGTGTTTCGTTGGACCTCCGAGGTATTTGGATACATCTTCTTGGTAGGAGCCATCTCCGGTGTATGCACCTTTCTCCAATATATCCGCGAAAAAGGCGGCCATGCTGTAGAAATCTTTGGTGGTGAATGGGTCGAACTTGTGGTCATGGCATTCCGCGCAGGCCATGGTTGAGCCGAGCCAAGTAGTGGCGGTAGTGCGGACCCGTTCGGACTGGTATTTTTTGATGTACTCCTTGTCCTGTATGCCTCCCTCCCGGCTAATTTGATTGAGGCGATTGTAGCTGGCGGCTACCAGTTGTTCAATTGTCGGATTGGGAAGAAGGTCTCCGGCGAGTTGCTCTCGGGTGAATTGGTCATAAGGCTTATTCTCGTTGAAGGATTTGATCACATAGTCGCGAAAGGGAGTTGCGTCGCGCTCTTGGTCGCCGTGGTAGCCTACTGTGTCGGCATATCGAACCGCGTCGAGCCAGTGAATAGCCATTTTTTCTCCGTAGTGTTTGGATTCGAGGAGCCGGTCAACGAGTCGCTCGTAAGCGTCAGTTCGCTGGTCGTTCACAAAGGCCTTTACCTCTTCGGTCGATGGAGGAAGGCCGATTAGGTCGAGGGAGACTCGGCGGATCAGGGTTTCTTTACGGGCTTCCAATGATGGCTTTAAACGCTTCTCCTTCAGTCGCTGGGACACGATCTCATCGATACCGTTTTGCGTTGGACGTTTGACTGGATTGTAGGACCAGTGGCTTTCGTAGACAGCCCCTTCTGCAATCCAGCGTTTCAGTAAAAGTTTTTCGGTTTCCGTAAGCAACTTATTTGACTTTGGTTCCGGCATGACTTCATTGGGGTCATCGCTGAATATCCGATGGAGCAACTCACCGTCATCTGTGTTTCCAGGGACAAAGGCGAATGCTTCGATGGCATCCTCTCGTATGTCGAGACGAAGATCACCCTCGCGCTTCTCTTTATCAGGACCGTGGCAGAAGAAGCAATTATTCGAGAGTATGGGTCTAATGTGCCGGTTGAATTCGATATCCTCGATCTGATCTACTGCGGCTTGTGCGTTTTTGGAAGAATCGGATGATTCAGCGATGGGAAGGAGTGCTAGGGGACACAAAATTGAAATTATTGCAGCTAAGTTAGATCGGGGCATAGCATCCTGCTTTTTACAGTCTTTGCTCAAGAGCAAGGTGGTCGGTATTATCCGAGACTTTGGAAGAGGCAGTCAAACTATTCAGAGTCAAGATTGAGTAAGATTGGCAAAACCTACCACCCCAGAGCACTAACTCTAAGTCAGTCGTTTGAAGGGACGGGTTGTTTTAGTGGGCAAGTGTGACAAGCTTACTAGATTGTTTCCATGCTCGATGTTTGACCTCAGCAGACAATGGTATCAGGCATTTGACGTCGCGTTGTGAAACCGCTCCTATAAAGAGCGAACAAGAGGTGGCAGTATAGCAGACTGCAACTTGAGGTCTACACGTCGCAGATATGTACAGCTGCTTCGAGTGACGCGAGTGGATTGGGACCGGCAGGAATAAACTCTTGGGCGACGTAGCCGTCGAAGCCAGTTTCCATTATGGCTTCCATGATGGCGGGATAGTAGAGCTCTTGTGTCGTATCTATTTCAGCCCGTCCTGGAACGCCGCCTGTATGGTAGTGAGAGTAGTACTCGTGATTCTTACGGATCGTAGCGATGACGTCTCCTTCCATGATCTGCATGTGGTAAATATCGTAAAGAAGCTTGAAGGCTTCTGAGCCCACCGTGTCGCATAAGGCAACCCCCCAGCTGCTGAGGTCCGCCATGTAATCCGCATGGTTTACCTTGGAGTTGAGTAGCTCCATAACGACGGTGACGCCGTATTTTTCCGCGATGGGGACAATCTGGTTGAGCCCCTTGGCGCAGTTGGCGAGACCTTGGATATCGCTCAGGCCGTCCCGGTTTCCGGAGAAGCAAACGACTTGCTTGTATCCCGCATTGCTGATCTGTGGGCACACTTCTTCAAACCAACCAATCAGGGTTTCGTGGTTTTCCTCGCGGTTTAAACCCTTCTTGATACCCCCGGGAACTCCGGTGACTAAGGAGCAACTAAGACCGTGTTTTTGAAGAGTGGGAAAGTCCTCAATGGCAATCAAGTCGACTGCGTTCAAACCCATTCCCTTGACTGCTTCGCAGAACGGGTCCAGCTCAATGCCTTTGTAGCACCATTTACAAACCGAGTGATTGATGTTTCCCTTGAGTTTACTGCCGTGATGGGCGGCACTGGCCTGGCTGGTTATTGCTTGGGTTGCTGCTGCTGCGGCGGCCCCTGTGGCTAAAGATTTGATAGCAGTTCTACGTGGTATGGATCGGTTCATGAATTTGGTTGGGGTTATATAATTAGAATGTAGCCTAACAGTGTCGGTAGCTTTGTAAATGGCTCATTCGGGCTTTTGCAAGGTTAGTGGCAATTTTCGGGCTCCCATTATCGTATTTATCGGATGGGTGCTCGGAGATCGCCGGATTAAAGATTGAAGTTATGCGTAGCTCAACCGTGCTGAAAAAGTAAAAGCAGTGGTCCTGCCGTGCTGAATTCAATGTCGTCCGGATGAGTAAATATCGCTGGGATAGTTTTTTCCTTGGACATGGTTTGAGTTGTCTATAGCTCTTTGACGTAGATATTGCGGAACTGTACGAGGCTGGAAGCTCCATTCCACTCCTGCTTAACCGAATCGTAGCCACCGTGGTGTTGTAGCACGATAGGACCGCTCTCTGGAATGCCAGGCAGTTGAGCGTTGTCGAGGACCCGTTTCCCATTTAGGTCCACTGTTAGTCTATCGCCCTTGAGGGTGACGTGAAAGGTATTCCATTCACCGACCGGATTATCGGCGTTCACTTTGGGAGTGACCCCTGCTCGAATCAGGGGGTCCTTTTGATTATTGCGATAGCCGTAGACTTCTCCGGATCCGATGGGCCAAGTCCAGATGTTGAGCTGAGCCTTCGAGGATCCGCGAAGATAAATGCCTGAGTCAGCTCCAGGAGAAGGAGTTGTCACTTTTTCCCCAACTGCATCCAAGAGGTAACTACCGTCCGGAAGCACGGTGGGGGTGTTGTATATTCCTTCGGTTCGCTTGAGTCGCCACTCCGCGTGAAGCGTAAAGTCCTTGAGCTCTTTGCTTGACCAAATATTCTTGTCACCTTCCATTTTTAGGTTCGGCTCGCAGTCGATGACCCCGTCTTTGACGCTCCAAATGTCTTTGGCTCCCTCAATTTTGAACCCCCAACCGGTCAAATCCTTGCCATTGAACAGAGAGACCCAGCCTTGGGATTCCGGAAATGCCTCGTTATCGGAGGAAGTACAGCCGAGAATTAGTATTAGGAAAAGGGAAGCGGTACAGAGGAGCACCCTGTCGAGTATGATACTGCGGATTTTTGATTGATCGGATATGTGTTTCATGATTCTTTTGACTAGTTAAAATTACTTCCATGTTTCTAATAAAAAACGTATCCAATTTTTGCTTAAAACATTGTTAATGTCGGTTTCTTTGTAGCCGCGTTCGGTAAGAATTCCGGAAAGCTTCTGAATGTCGGAAATGGTATCCAGATCGATGGGACTTTGCTCGGTGCCAAAACCACCATCTAGATCGGTTCCGATAGCTGCGTGGAGGGAGTTTCCCGCTAACTGGCAAATGTGGTCAATGTTGTCAGCCATGTGTTCGAGGGTGGGCTTGAGTTTCTCCGGTCTCGTTACTCGCTTTGTCCAGCCGGGAATGAGCATCCAGGCATCTAGCACCGCACCAATAACCGCTCCGCGACTGACCAACTCGCGAATCTGTTCGTCGGTGAACTGGCGTTCGTTAGGCACGAGGGTACGGCAATTCGAATGGCTGGCCCAAACGCGGCCACTGAAGATATCCATGGCTTCCCAGAAGCTGGTATCGGAAAGATGGGTGGCGTCGAGTATGAGCTCGAGCCGTTCGATTTCTTTGACCAATTGGCGCCCTTTTTCGCCGAGGGGTCCGTCCGAGTCTGTTCCATAGGCATAGGTTCCCGGGCCGTAATGGGCGGGCCCGATCGCACGAAGACCTTGCTCCCGGGACTGCTCCAGGTGATCAAAACTGAGAATAGAGTCGGCGCCTTCCAGACTGAGGATGTAGCCAATAGGGGTTTTTTCTGGATCAATCTCCCAGGCGTCAATATGGGCGAGCAGTCCTTTGCGATCTGTGATCTGAACCATTTTTCCGGCGAACTCCATCGCTCGGTACCAGGCGAGTTGCCCTTGCGTCTGAGCCCAAGCCTGCTCGGGGGAGTTCCAGCCGTGTAGAGGATTCTCCGGTTTGACATAGCGGGCGATTTGCGTTGCTACACAAAGGCCAATTCCGCCTTCGCGCATGGCGGGCAGCGATACGGTGCCGTTGCCCCGGTCGTTCTTGTCGGTCATGCCCCTCTCAGACCTACGAATGTCTGGAATCGGCCAGCGGAGGTCGCGATTCCATTCGAGAGCGTTCATGGCAAGGTCTAGGTGGGCGTCGAAGATCAGCATATCTTGCTAAATTTTTATTTAAGAGGGACGGAGATACTGCGGTTTAAACAGGATGCCGAAAACAATGAGGCTTATTGGTACGAGGTCTATTGATTTCGTTCAATCGTGGTCTACACTTAGGTGAGTCCCTTCCTTTCAAAGGATAGACATCGCTAGGAAAGCGTTTGAATCTTGAAAATAACCGAGCATGCTTGGCTCAAATTGAATGTACCCAGGCGGGAGAATGAAGACTTTTGTCCGAGCGTTCGTTGGTGGTAGTAGATGAACGAGGAAACGTTGTTATTAAGGATAGAAGAAAATTTATGAAATTTGGAATAGTCGCGAGCACTGTGTGGTAAAGCTCTCAGACGGGAGGATGCCCCCGGTACATCCGTCGTCTCTGCTCTCTTACTCTTGCAGTATCTGCATCCGATCCGTCGTGGGTCGAGCCGAACCGCCGCTCCCAGGGGGCGTCGACAGTTCCGTAGTTGCATTCAAAAAAACGATGATGCAGGCGATGGTGGAAATTAGCCGCATCGACAATAGCATCATTTTTTACCAGCAGCTTCTCGAACCCAACATGGGAAAATGCCGGCCCCATGTACCTGCTGTAGAGGTGCACAAGGAGAATTGTGGGATGCGATGTTAGCACGAAATGAACCAGCACTGAAGAGATGTAGATAATGTGTTGTACCGGATGCATGGATATACCAGACCATGGCCCGATTTGAATGTTGCGGTGGTGCAACCGATGGACCCGTCGATACAGTGGCGGCCAATTCAACAGACGATGGACCAAATAAAAATGTGATGACGTCAGAACGGGCAATTTTAGTAACCATACTAAAAATACAAAAAGATGATCCGAAAAATCGAAACTCGGAACCACGCCGTTGGCCAATGCCCAAAGATAAAAAACCTCATAGGCGGACCAGACGGTTACTCCGCTAGCTAGCGACCAAAACACGTTGTCTCAGACCTGGTTTCGAAATGAAAAATTGCCGCTCTTCTCCAATTGTTCAGGGGCATCGTATTTGAGCCGCTTGCCCTGGGTCCGATAGGTAAACAAGTAGAAATGCAAGCCACTGGCGACCACGGTCATTCGAAGCAGATTTCGGTGAAAATGGGCAGAGCCCATTCGATCGACAACGATCGCATGGTCGACAAATCCGTTAGAAAATATCGGTAGACAAGCCATGCTACGATGAGAAAAAGGGCGTTCCGAGACAGGGTCAACCAACGTTTAGTCAGAGTTAGCACAAATGCCTTCAGATTGGGCGGCCAGTCGACTAGGGGTGAAAAAACAACCGTGCCGTGATGGTTCCATGCATCTCGGCCTTTCCCTTGACCTTGAGTATTACGGTTTGATTCCGTCATGGTTGTGTGTATTATCTAGAGTCGTCGGGTAGAATATCAATCATTCTTAAATCATGCTACCGAACTTAACGAGTAGAGGGTTTTCCTTGCCTGTGAACCTTGACCCCGTGCCGTGCAATGTTGAACCTGTACAGCTTCCCGTAAACGTTTCACCCGATGAAAGACTTTTTGATAGCTCTAGGACTCATCTACTCATTGTTCGTCCCACTCGAGGCATCAGATCGGTACATCCCTTTCAATACACAGGAACCGGGCCGAGAGCCGCTGGCCCCTGAAGAAGCGGCTGCAGCGATGCAATTGCCGGAAGGATTCTCAGCTACGTTGTTTGCGGGTGAACCTGATGTCCGGCAACCGATTGCCATGAAGCTGGACGACCGAGGGCGGGTCTGGGTGGCCGAGTCTTATTCTTACAAGGAGTGGGAGATGAAGGGGGAGGATCGAATTCTAGTTTTCGAGGATTCCGACAATGATGGGAAGTTCGATTCGCGAAAGATCTTCTACGAGAAGGCGACCCATTTGTCAGGGATGGTGGTGGGCTTTGGTGGAGTCTGGATATGTGATTCACCCAACCTGGAGTTTATCCCGGATCGCGACGGTGACGACGTGCCGGATGGCCCTCCAGAGATCGTGTTGGACGGATTTTCGACAGCAGCTAAACACAACTTTTTCAATGGTTTAACATGGGGGCTCGATGGTTGGCTTTACGGCAGGCATGGTATCACGGCGGCGTCCTTGGTCGGGAAACCGGGTACTCCCGCCACAAAGCGGATTGATATCAGCTGCGGAATCTGGCGTCTCCATCCGGTTACCCACGAGGTGGAAATAGTGGCTCGTGGAACCACCAATCCCTGGGGTCTCGACTGGAATGATATGGGTGAGATGTTCATGACGGGCAACGTGAACGGTCACTTGTGGCACGTCATTCCCGGTGCTTACTATCCTCGAATGCACGGCCAAGGTTCGGCGGCACACGTTTATGAACGAATTCCTATGACTGCCGATCATTTGCATCACGAAGGCGAGTGGACGGATCGCAGGCAGTTCCGCGACAATGCGGAAGGACTCACCAACCTCTTGGGAGGCGGTCATTCGCATTGCGGAGCGATGATCTACCTGGGTGATAACTGGCCGGAGAAATACCGCGACACCCTCTTCCTTAGCAACACTCACGGTCGACGCATCAATAATGAGATTCTACAAAGGTCGGGCTCTGGATACGTGGCAACTCACGGCAATGATTTTATGATCGCCAATCACCCCTGGTATAAGGGAGTGACTCAAATCTATGGACCGGATGGCGGGGCCTATCTGTCTGATTGGACGGATTTCGGAGAATGCCACGATAATGATGGGGTTCATCGCACTAGCGGCCGTATTTACAAGGTTGTATACGGAGACGCGAATCGTTCCGGTCCGGTCGATCTGGGGATGGGCTCCAATTTGGAGCTAGCCTCCTATCAGTTACATCGTAATGACTATTATGTCCGTCATGCCCGACGGCTCTTGCAGGAGCGTTTCCACGCTGAAATAGATATTGAAGATGCCCGAAGGGAACTGTTTCGTATGCTCGATTCGGGTGAACACGCCGTTGATCGGCAACTGCGATTTATGTGGGCCCTGCACAGTTCTGGTGGAGTGGGAGAAAAGCGACTCACCGCGTTGCTGAATCATAGCGATGAGCATGTTCGAAGTTGGGCGATACGGCTTATCGGAGAGGATGGGTATTTGACAAAGGATCAGTTTCGAAAGATCAGTGATCTAGCGAGGGATGGAGTGTCTCGGTTGGTCCGCCTGTACGTGGCCTCCACGCTTCCTCGCTTTTCAGAGGATCAGCAGTGGGTGTTGGCGGAAGAATTAGTAACGGATTTTGGATACGTATCCGACCAGAATTTACCGTATATGATTTGGTATGCTTTGCTTCCTCTCGTGGAATCGAATCCCGCGCGAGCACTTGGGCTTCTATCCAACTGCTCGGATTCACAGGTCTACAAGAACATCGTGCGTCGTATTGCGTCTGACTTTGATTTGAATGCCGATTTGATGCCTCGGTTGGTGAAGGAAATAACCGCTACTTTGGATCGAGGCGACCGGTTGCAGGCACGAGCAGGGGTGAAGGGGATTGCAGAAGCTCTCAACGGTTTGAAGGGAATCGAGGCACCAGCGAACTGGGAATTGTTGGCGTCGTCATTAGATGCGGGTGTTCGTGCCATTGCCGCGGAACTGGAGAAGGTCTTTGATCAAAGCGTGCAGATGACGGAGCGGGACTGGTTGAGTCTGTTGGAGAATCAGTCTCGTCGCAATCAGGCCATAGTTGAACTAGCCGCTTTCGACAGTCCTGCAATAGCGGCTGCGATTTTGAGACCCTATCGCCGTTATTTAACTGATGACCGTCAAGCAACTATGGCCACTCTGAGTTCTAGAGTTACCTTTGCGGGAACACTCCTAAGGGCCATCAAGAACGGCATGGTTCCTCGGTCCGACCTGTCTGCCTTTCATGCCCGCCAGATTTACAATTTAGGTGACGATGGGCTGAACGCTCTACTCGAACAGGTTTGGGGGCAGTTGCGTCAAAGTCCAGAGAACAAGCAAGCGCAGATAAAGAGTTGGCAGGCAAACCTGACTCCAGATCGGTTGAGGAATGGGAGCATCGCTAATGGGAAGTCCCTATTTCAACGAAGCTGTGCGTCATGCCATACCCTTTTTGGAGAGGGAGGCAGTTTAGGCCCACCGCTGGACGGTGGTGATCGCCAGAACCTATACTACTTGCTAGAGAACCTTATCGATCCAGGCGCGGTATTGCCGCAGGACTACCGCATGAATGTGCTAACGCTAAAAGATGGACGAGTGTTGAGCGGCAACATCACCGCTCAATCTAGACACACTATAACGATCGCCGGTCCGAATTCCTCAAAGGTGATACCGGTATCCGAAATAATAGAACAAAGTCAGACTGAGCAATCGACGATGCCGGAAGGGTTACTGCAGACTATGGATGAACGAGAGGTGGTCGACTTGATCGCCTACCTCCAGCAGTAGTCAACTCAAGGGCAACTCCCCACTCTGTGCATCGGGAGAGGCGATTTGTACTCTTCGTGGCGGTGGGATCTAGTTAAAAGACTCGCGAACTCAATCGAAGATTGCCTGAAAGTATTTCCATCTTTAGTGGAATCTACCATAATAAACCTTTAACGTCTTGATTTGAATGAACCGTACCTCTGTTAAAAACCTCTTCACCCTCGCATTTTCAGTCTTGTTGTGGATGAGTAGTTCGTCTGTTTCCCAAGCCAACATAGAACCCATCCCGCCGTTTATGGGAGACTGGGAAGGCGGCTGGGTTGACGCTCCTCAGAAAGACGGCAACGCAAGGAACAATCCCGGCCTCGTGGCTCGCGTTATAGGTCTAGGCAACAATCGATACGAAATTCAGATTCTGGAGGAGTTCGATAAGCGGGCGGACTTTAAGGTCAAAACTGAGGAAGTTTGGAAGAACGGTAAGATGACATTCGATCAGAATGGATACTCCGGCAAAATTACCAACGACAGTTTCATCGGTAAGAAGGCCGGCGGAGCCTTCGATACTCCATTTTCCTTAAAACGCGTGCATCGCACCTCACCCACTACGGGTAAAAAGGCTCCTGAAAACGCGGTGGTGCTTTTTGATGGATCCAACCTCGATGCCTGGGAGCGCCGAGGGGGTGGAGATCCAACCTGGTTGACTAAAGACGGCTATTTTGAAGTGCTGCCCAAAAAGGATAACAACAATGTCGGTGGATCCATCCAAACGCGCCAGAGTTTTGGAGACGTGAAGGTACACCTTGAATTCCGATTGCCCTACGAGCCCGAGCATCGGGGACAAAAGCGAGCTAACAGTGGTTTCTTCCTGCCGGGCGGATACGAGATCCAGATTCTCGACAGTTATGGTCTGGCCGGCATGTGGAACGAGTGTGGCGCACTTTACAAGCAATCACCTCCGCGAGTGAACATGTGCTGGGCGCCTGGTGTGTGGCAGACCTTCGATGTGGAATTCAAACGTCTCCGTCGTGATTCGGAGGGCAACAAAGTTGATCACGCGGAATTTACCGTTTGGCACAACGGAGTGAAGATCCACAACAGCTTCCAGATTGAAGGAGCGACCTCCAACACCCAAAAAGGGCGCGAGCTAGGGGAGAGTGGCAAAAATGGGGGCCTTTCCCTTCAGGATCACAGCAACAAGATTCAGTTCAGAAACATATGGGTTGTGGAGCATTAGGAGTTCATTTTTAAAGTTGAACCTATCTATAATTTGTAAACATAATACGGATACGAAATTTGAGGACCGGTGTCGTATTCATTGAGGATTAGAGTGCAGGGGGTGGTTAGGTAGGTCATTAAGATTAAAAGTAGGTAAATGAAAGTTGCGATAAGACTCATAGCGTTTTTAATATTGAATTTCACGGCCTTGGGAATTGGGGGATTACTGATGGGCAATGGACCCTCATCAGATTGGTATCTCCAGCTAAGTAAAGCGCCCTGGACGCCTCCGGGTTGGGTGTTTGGGGTAGCCTGGACAACAGTAATGCTATGTTTTGCCGCTTACATGGCTCTCGGATGGAGCGAATTATCTGATAAGAAGCGGTGGATCACTCTTTATACGATTCAATGGGTTTTGAATGTATCCTGGAATCCATTGTTCTTTCGCTATCACCAAGTGGGAGCTGCCATGGTAGTGATTATTCTACTAACCATTCTGATCGCCTGGTTTCTATTCGGTTACTACCCACGATTGCGGATGAAGTCGGTTTTTATTCTGCCTTACTTTCTATGGGTCATGGTAGCCACCTCTCTCAATGCCTATATTCGATTTATGAACTAGCTTTTCCAGTTAATACTTCGTCTGGGGTAATTGCCTTGGGGTATGGCCCTGGGAATGCGTTTATCGAATTGCTTTACCCGTTTTTTGGGACGTGCTTCGGGATGTAGTGATCCGAATTGCTTAAACCCCAACGCGATGAATCGCTTCTGTTGTCGGCGAGTGCCGTAAAGGTTGGAAATAGACCAAGAAGAGTCGTGGGATGATCGCATTGAGAGTTAGCGGGGAAAAAGCTTGGTAACAGGGCGATCATGGGAAAGTGGCAGGACGCTTCGAGCATCGATCTCTCTCCTTAGCTTCCAAAGTCTCATAGTAACTCTCCGCGTTCCAGGGAGAACATGATAAATGTATTGAATAGTTAATCACAAAATGTAATCAAAACGCCAAAATTAAGCACTTTCATGGATGGCTAATATGTCAGAATCAAGCTCCCATATTCTTACATTTCTACGGGCTCATTCAATTGAAGAAATCGAGTTATTAGAAACCATCAGGGAGGGGTGATAGCAAGGTGCTTGTATTGTTGCATTGACTGTCTGGGTGTTGCCGGTGTTATCTTTTATACAACTAAAATGACCCCAACTGTTCACGAACTAGCTTGAATGTCGTCGGACTCATTCATTAAGTTGTAATCATTCGGGCGTACGGATCGAGGTAAGCTTTCTCACATGGGCGAATGCATTTGTCCATTGGCATGGGTAATTGATTATTGCTATCCTATGTAAATTATAGAGAAACACCTCTCGTCCGTTTCAACTCCCTACTGATACTCCCTGATGAAAATTTCCCCAATCGATCTATCGATCGTTATTGGCTACTTCGTAATCATCCTCTGGATTACAGTACGTTTGGGCAACGGCGTTAAAGACTCTCAAGACTACTTCCTGGCCGGGCGTAAGATGAAGTGGCCCATGATTGGAGCTTCGCTTTTCGCTACTAATATATCCGCAGAGCAGTTTGTGGGGCAAGCAGGTTTGGCCGTCGTGATAGGTGTAGCGGTGGCCAACTACCAGTTGGCGGGGGTTTTGGGATTCGCCTTGATGGGGATCATTTTTCTGCCAGCCTACATTCGACTCGGAATCGTAACAACCCCTCAGTATCTGGGAGTGCGTTACGGGAAGGAGTCTCTGCGGTTCGCCTCGATCTTCCAGATTCTCTTTCTCGCCCTAAACGTCGTGCCTCTCTCCCTATATGCGGGGGGACAGGTAATGATGGACCTCTTTGGTTGGAGCTCGATTGTACCTGGTATTCTGGTACTGGCAGCGACAACCGGCGTTTATGCGGTACTAGGAGGTTTGAAGGCGGTCGTCTTGACGGATTATATCCAGATGTTTATTTTGGTATTGGGAGGAATCCTAGTCCTTATTTTCGGGCTATATGCAGTGGGAGGAATCGACGCGTTCATGACCAAAGTGAATACCTACCAAAAGACAGAAGGAGTCGAGTTGATGTCACTCGTTCGAGGAACGGACGATCGCTATGTTCCTTGGACAGGAGTGGTATTTGGTCTAACGGTACATTCGTTGTTCTATTGTTCTATGAACCATTCGGTCGTCCAGAGAGCTTTGGCGGCACAGAGCATTCATCAAGGGCAAATGGGCGGTTTGCTCGCGGCTCTGTTGAAATCATTGACACTCTTCATAATCGTCATTCCAGGTGTGATTGGCCTGATGCTGATACAGGATGGCTTTTTTGCGACAGCTCCGTCTTCGCCAGACCAGATTTTTTCGACGATGGTCCGGACACTGCTTCCGACGGGGCTAATTGGATTAACCTTGGCCGGTCTAGTGGCGGCTTTGATGAGTTCGGTCGATTCAAGCATCTGTGCAGCCGCAAGCCTCATCACTATGGATTGGTACATAAAGGCCAAGCCACATGCCAGCGAGCGGGAGCTCGTGATTGCGGGTAGAGTGGCCGGAGTGCTGATCATTTCTTCAGGCATACTCTGGGCCATTTGGGTGATCCCGAATTTCAAGTTTCTCTTCGACTACCTAGCCAAGTTCAACTCGTATTCAGTGGGTGGAGTCCTTGCCTGCTTTATGGGTGGCCTGCTCTCGCCGATACCCAATCGGAAAGCCAGTTTTTGGACTTTGGTAATTGGGTCATTAATGGGATTGGTCATGTGGCTCGCGGCGGATAACGCGATGGTGGGGGCCTGGGTGGACCAGATCGGGTTGGGCTTCCTCAAGATGCATTTCCTCCACGCTGCCGCCTTTCTAGCGGTGTTTAGTTTATGCTTACTATTTGGGATATCGCTTCTGACCAAAGAAAGCGGCAGGGAGTTGTTCGAATTATCCAGGAAACGAGTTCTGTCCGACATGGAGCCCACCGCCAACGAGAACAAGCAGTTCCTGATTTGGGTGATTATTGTGGCAGTGGTGTATTTCGGAACCTACGTGCTTTTCTGGTAGCGTTTTCCCGCTTAGATTGAAGAATTGTGAAGATTGGAGCATCTCTAGTCCAAGTGCTGGTCCTGCGAAAGGTTGCAGTCGTCACGTTAAGCGATTTCCTGAAAGAAGGGGATCTGGTTCGCCTGAAAGGGGGTCTTCTTTGCGATTGGAGGAGAATTTGTTAGAAGGAAGCTGGTTAGTTTGTGGCATTTCATCGGAGAAGCACTTGCTTTTGGGCAAGGATAAACCATCAATCAAAGGCGGTAAATCTCCGTATAAAACCAATAGAGCATAAATCATGGCTACTGATAAAAATTCGAGAAGAACGTTTGTTCGCAGTGTAGTGACTACTTCGGTGGGACTGAGCGTCGCCCCCGCTGCAATCGGAAGCGAAAATAAATCGGCAATTAAGGCGGCAAAAGCGGACGTGAACAGCCCCGATTGGAGAAACCGTCAATCAGGGATGTCATACCGAAAGTTTGGCGACACTGGAATGATGGTTTCTGAAATTGTGATGGGAACAACCCCATGGAAAGATGATGGTTACGTTAAAATTATCGAGGCGTGCCGAGAAAGAGGGATCAATTATATTGATACGGCTCCAGCATATAGCAAAGGAAACGCAGAAAAAGTAATAGGAAGGTATTTCAAAGAGTCTGGAAACCGCGATAATTTTTTTCTTTCCACGAAGATTAGTTTTTATGACGAATTTATGCGATCGCTTGTGGAAGACGTCTTGAGTGGATTGCCGCTCAAAAAAAAGGCGGATCTAGAAAAGAAGGCGGTTTCCATGATTGAGGAGCGGGGAGTGCTTAAGCCGGGTTATCACTTCAAGTACTTTAGGGGGCAGGACAATAAGTTCAAGACAGCCTATATGCGACATTTGGTGTTGAAGGAATATGGCGTTAGGAAGGAATGGAAACCCAAGATAAAGGCCCGAATGCACGAGCTGGTGGAAAACTCACTCAGAGCTCTGCAAACCGATCACCTCGATGTGCTTCACTGTCCTCACGGGGTTGCCATGCCGGAGATGCTCGAGGATGAAAATATTCGCGAAGTATTCGACGACCTGAAAAAGAAAGGCTCTGTGCGGTTTGCCGCGTTGTCCATGCACAACGACGTGGCGGCCAATCTGGATAAGGCGATCGAACTCGGTCATTATGACGGAGCGATGGTTGCCTACAATGTTGGAAACCACGCTGCACTCGAGCGTTCCCTTCTCAAGGCCAAGCAGGTAGGTATGGGAATAGTAGCCATGAAAGTAGCTCGTGCGGTAAGCAATCCAGGAATGGAAACTCCGCAATGGTGTATCCAAAAACTTAACGAAGCTATTCCAGAGAAAATGTCGATCCATTCGAAAGCCTATCTTTGGGCCCTGCAGAACCAGAATATTTCCTGTTGTGTCTCGGAAATGCCGACACCTGAAGCCGTTGCAGACAACGTGGCAGCTACCGGTCGAAAAGTTTCGACTGGAATGGGTTAGATGGTGAAGTTCTTACTTCAATTGCTCGCGGACCGTCTCTGGTGCCTCTAGCAGAGCTTCTCGGCCAAACTTCGTGATTGATGAGCACTTCAACATTTTAAAATTAATATAAAGGCAACCTGTAATTTGGCGAATTAGCATCTCCAAGGCAAAGCTGCTTAGTCTATTTTTATAGTATACTTGACGTTAGCAAAGAGCCTGTTGAAGCAACAACCCTGGGTTTCCTTAATATTCATCCACGGATTTCGCTTGCCCGCTCGATAGCCTCAAAGTTTTGAGCCCGCCGTATGGTGAAGTGCCGCGTTAGTTAGTACTGATTCGCCCAAGGGGTGTTGCACGAGAGCGAGGCGCACCTTTTGAATATCCGGAGATCCGATACTTTTTCTTTTCGGTGTGTCCTTATTGTTGATTTTCAGAATCTACATCCTAGTCATCAGGGCTATGAAACTATGCAAAAGACGTTTTCTTCTCCCCGCCTTCCTATCGATAGTATCGGCTTTATTGTGCGTTGCCTGTTCTGATCGCGACGGAACGATAACACTTCGAGGAGCATCCCAATTTGATGGAGACCACTCGTATACTCAGACTCTAAAAAAATTCCAAGAATTGGTGCAGGAGTACTATGGGAAGCCGATCAATTTCGAGCTTTATGAAAATAGCGAACTAGGATTAGAGAAAGACTATTTTGCTTACATGAGCCAAGGTCTCTCAGTAGACTACGCCATCGTTTCTCCTTCACATATGTCGACCTTTTCGAAGGCGGCTCCGTTGATGGATATGCCTTTTCTCTTTCGCGATTCGGAACATTGGAAAAAAGTGCTCGATGGAGACGCCCTGAAACCGATCGTAGAGGAGATAAATGAAAAAGCTGATGTCAGGATTGTCGGCTATGCGGGCGGAGGAAAGCGGCACCTTATTGCAAACAAGCCAATTAGGAATATGGCGGAATTAAAAGGACTCAATATTCGAGTCATGGGGGCACCGATACAAACCAAGATATTTCAGGCAATCTCAGCTGCTCCGACCGTAATCGCGTACAACGAAATTTATAACGCGATCCAAACAGGCGTTATCGAAGCGGCTGAGAATGAAGCGACAGGGATTCAGCAAATGAAGTTTTACGAAGTCAGTCCTGAAATTTCACTTACACAGCATGCTATCACGATCCGCCCCTTCTGTTTTAGTGGAAAAACGTTTCGACGACTTCCTGAAGATTTACAGGCTGCTATTTTAAAGGCAGGTAGGGAAGCGGGGGCCCATGGGAGACGGATTGAGTCGGATCTGGATGCGACCTTAATGGCCCAAATGGAAGACGAGGGAAAGCTCAAGACGCATACTTTTGAAGAGCGGGGTGCCTTGCTGCGTTTGGCGAAACCTGTAAAAGAAGCTTACGCGGCTGAGGTCGGGGCCTCCGATGTGCTCGCTCAGGTAAATAGCGTTAAGTAGGTTTGGCTCAATCATTTCGTAACCTTGGATTCCGTATTGAAAAAGCCTCTGCAAAGCCGCTGGACAGAAACCGCTCTCGATTTGCGCTTGTCAACCGAACCACTCCCTTAAGCCAACGGATTGACCCGACCACCCGTGTAGATTGGATTTGAACGGCGTTCGAACTCAGAAACTGTGAATAGGCTCGCTGGAATAGTGGGCAAGTCGTCAAAAGGTGATTAAGGAACCCCCTCTGTATCTCGGGCGAATGTATTACGGTGTTCCTTGGTAGGTCGCTTTGTGAATTTGCTGACGACAATGAATACAGTTGTATTCACAAATGCCCCACAAAACCCGGTATCGAAGAGCTTGCCGAGTGTCGAGGTCAGTTCTTTTAAGGAATTCTCTAGCCCTCCGGTGAGGAAGATGTTGGCGAAGGGAGTAAAGAGAAAGACGACAAGAATGCCGCTGGTAATTCCAGAAATAGCGCCAGCTTGCGTCCCCCGCCTTACGAAGAGTGCATCAATAGCGAGCGGCAAGAGCTGGCAGGAGAATGCCATCGCAACGAACATGAGCTGGGCAATAAGAGAAAGCGTTTGAAAATCTGGATTCCTGTCCCCTACGCTAACCAGCCATAGGGCTAGTAAAGTGGCCACTATGATCACTCCGCGTCCGAACCATGCTCTCTCTCCTTCGCTCGCTTTTGGCCGAATGAAGCGATCGTAGACATCGCGTGTTAAGACTGCACTTAAAGCGTGCAAATTGCTATCAGCCGTACTCATGGAGGCCGCCATTACAGCGACTAGTATTAGAGAAACCACAATCGCGCCGAGTCCGCCTCCAATGAGGAGTGGCACATGTTCCTGTATCATGGCGACAACGACTTGATCAAACTCACCTCCGCTTGTTCCAATCTTGGGGTGAGGAAGCAGGTTACCCGATACAGTGGATGGAGGATAAAGAGCTCTCGCCCCCAGACCTACTAGCATGACGCCAAAAAGAAAGCAGCAGGGGAGTCCAACTGCGAAAATAAGGGCACTTTTCTTGAGGGTGTCGACAGATTTCGCGGCATAGTAGCGCATCCATTGGCCGGGCTGTATCATAGTGGCTAGGGAAGTGAACATGCAGATTGTCATCAGTTTCCAGGGTGACCAGGCACCTGATGGGCCCGGCACGGACAAGGCGGCGGGAGGAAGTTCAGAAAGCTGGATGAAAAAGGAAGACGGTCCTCCCATTGCCATGACCGTTGCGAGGCCGGCCACAATCATTCCTGAAAGGAGTAAGATGCCTTGAACCACGTCCGTCCATGCGACGGATCGCATTCCGCCGATGAGGACGTAGAGCATGGTCAGAATAGATAGGGCGATTGCACCTACATCGAAAATACCGTATTCCATTCCGAAAAAGGAGAGGTTTTCCGCGTCGGGAAACATGCGTTGGGCAAGGTAGCCACCCGCCTTGATCTGCATAACTATGTAAGGAATGACATATAAAAAACCTACGAATGCGACGAGACCTCGCAAAAGGGATGACCCCCCGTAGTAGTCGGTGATTAAGTCGGCTGGGGTTACGTAGCCACGTGCCCGCCCAATCCTCCAGATCCGGGATCCGAGCAAATAGATTGCGGCCCCTGATAGTGGAAGATTCAACACGAAAAAAAGAAAGCCAACCCCGTCTTTGTAAACGAGTCCAGGTACTCCTAGTAGGGCAGAGCTAGAGAAGAACGTAGCCATAATGGTTAACGCTGTGACCAGAACTCCTTGGCCACGCCCAGCCAAATAGTAGTCCTCTTCGGATACCTTACTTTTCAGGTATCCAATAATTCCGAACGACAGAAGCATGCCGAGATAGAGAAGAAGGACGATGTGAGGAGTGAACCCCATATCGATGGCGGCGAGGGGTAGCGGCAGATTCACTCAGATTCGCCTTTCCAGATCAATTTATAGGCAGCAATGATCACCGCGGCTTCGACTGCAAACCAGAATACGGCCCAAAAGTAAAGGGCAGGAACTCTCAGAATGGTGCCTCCGCTAGCAGCGTACTCATTTATTAGATAAAGCCCGGGACCGGGACCCATAATGAGAGCACAAAGAAATACGGAACTAAGTATCCAAGACAGCTTGCGTGAGCTCTTGACTGAAGGCGGATTTGGGCCATCCATTCTAAAGCGGGATCAGAATCGTATTCTCAATTCGAGGAGAAATGGGCTATTTCCCGAGGAATAAGTCTCGGCCTTTCACCAAGGACTCCATCTTTCGGTTCGCAATCGAGCGTTTCAGCATCCAGAAGCCGCAATCAGGATGTACCCAGCCAATACGACCGGGACCTACGGCATCGGCCGCTTTTTCGATTCTTAAGGCTACTTCCTCGGGGGATTCGACGTGGTTCACCTTGATGTCGATGACGCCAATGCCCAGCTTGATTTTAGGATCAATTTCCTTAAGAGCGTCCAAATCACTGTCCGGGCGATGTGCCAGCTCAAGAACCAGGTGGCTGGCGTGCAGGCCATTGAGGAAGTCGACAAGAGGTTCCCAGCCACCCGCCTGAATGGTCTGTCCTCCGTAGTTGCCGAAGCAAAAGTGAACGGCTTTCTCACCCGCTACTTGGGCGAGAATCCGATTGATCGCTTCTTGAGCTAGGGGACCGTTCTCAGGGCTGCCGGGAATATTGGCCTCATCGACTTGCACGCAAGCGGCAGGAAGGTCACTGACCTGTTCTGCTAAGGCATCCGCGATGGCGAGGGTGAGCTCCTCAAGGCTCTTATAGTGATTGTCGAGTAGGGTTCGGGCGAGCATATAGGGGCTCGTCAGGGTAAATTTGAGCGGGCCATTGGCCACGGTTGCTGAACGTGAGCAAGCCCCAAAAAGATCGAGCGAACCTTCGCCAATGGGGCCCCTAACGACTCCCGCTGGTTTGAGGCGGAAGCTCATTTCCTTTTTGTTCTGAAAATTGCGGGCGTCTGTGATACCGACATTGGTATCAATTCCGCCAAGCCGGGAAATGAAATATTCAATCATCCCGTTGGTGTCAGGGTGATTGAGATCAAATCGATAGAGTTCTCCGTCGGTTGGGAGGTCGATTCCGTAACGCTGTTGAGTATGGATAACGACGGCGGTCGCATCTTCGACGGACTGTTCACTGGGCAAAGCAGCCAGCCAGTCGATCGGGCTGTAAGATCCTACAGTGGTGGTTAGGATCTCAGGAGATGAAGGGAGATTGGTGGCGTCTTTCATTCGGAGTTAAGTTAGGTAGTTTTGTAGGATACAGCTATGTTAGAGAATCTGTTTTATAGTAGACCGGTTTATTATCAATTTAAAGATCGGGTAATGTGCGTTTGCAGATCGGGCAATCTAATTAAATGGCCTGGCACTGCACGATGGTTAAGGATGTAGGGAGTATTAGATAGTAGGTGAATTCCAAACGACATCTTTGTAATTGGTGGTGTGGATGGTTGGCGATCCTCTATTACCTTGGGAAACTCAGAAATGAGAACTGTCAGTGCCGAAGGGAAAGCTCAAGAGTTCGTGGATGGGGAGGACTCCGTTCTGGATATTTAGCCGAGCATAATTGTTCTCTGAAATGTACATATCGGGAAAGCTGCTAAGAGCACTTTCCTGAGTCGAAGCATTAAACAGAGATAGGCCCTTGAAATAGTGATGACCGTTTCGCTCGACGCTTGCGTTTCCCAGGCACGCTTGAACAACCAAATCCATGTGATTAGCTACCGGCCCGATGTTGGCTAGGTCTTCACCGCTCATCAGAAATCTGCTGGTGCCACTATCGAGATTAAGCTGGTTTATCATGGCCTTATTGATAATTCCCTTAAAGATGCCTTTGCAGTTTTTGTGGCTGGTTCCTCTGTAGCCGAGCTGCAAAGCAGTGTATGCGGAATCGAGGGTGGCGTCTGACTCGTCTATGATAATCGGAGGCGCTTGAGTCCAGGACTTAAGAGCGTCTCCGATGGGTTCGGTGAGCGCGAGATCGCGATGAAACGGTTGTTCGACGAAGACGAGATGCTCGAAGAACGTTCTCATGGGTTCGGATTCTTGCAGTGAATTCCAGAACTCGCGGAAGGTCGAAACCTTGTGAAACTGTTCGTTACCATCTAAGGTGAAGGCGAAGTCTACCAAATTGAGACGATCGAACAAATTTTCGATTGCGCCTAGTCGTTCGAGATCTTGCTCAAGATGTCCGTTAACCTTTATTTTGAAGTGATTAACTCCATAAAACTGGATACATTTTTCGAGCGACTGAGGCAGGCCATCGTGTATACGTTCGTCTTCGCTGATTTCCGCTTCAGTCAAAGGATCTACCATGCCAACCGTATGTCGAATAGTGATTGATTCCAGAGGCGCAGGAAAGAGATCCTTTGGCTCCTTCCCCTTTAGTTCTGGCCGGATGGAATCCCAATGGATACCGAATGCATTTTCTTGCAGTAGGTTGGCAAACGTACGCCCTTGTTGGCGGCAGAAGGCATCAATCAACGCTCGTTCAATCAGAGAGGTCCCGAAGTGTGCGAGCAAGTGAGGAGTGGAAGAATCAGCCGCCCAGTCATCCTGTTTTTGGTAAAGTTCAATCCAAAAATTGAATACAGAATCACTAATGATCATTTGGGCGAGCTTTCCTGCATTCTCTATAACCACTAGCATATCCTCGATCTCCTCCAATGGATCTTTCTCGGGATCCTTGGTGAACCACTTAGGGGGTAGATGGTCGGCGGAGATTCCAGTTTGATTCACACCGTCAAAGTTGACATCCACACGAAGAAACACGTGTGGCAGATGGGTCATTGTGGCGATTCCGTACTTGAAAGGCATGCGCGTGCTGGCATTGAAGCGTTCGATGTCGACTGATAAAATCCGGATTTCCATGATCAAGCTAGGGTTTGGCTATTAGGCGTTTCTTTCAAGAGGAATATAGATCTTTAAATCTGGCAGGATTAGCGTATCTATGGTTTTTTAAGGGGCTAGGCTGCAGAAGAAACCGTTTATTGCGGCAGGCTATTTTGCGGTTAGCAAAGCCGTGGGACCGGGCACTCCTAAGCTTCCAGACGACATTGGAATAGGAAATAGTTCGATTGAAGTGAGATTGTTAAATAGCTTTTGTCGAAGCTTGCAAGGGGTTCGATGGAGGTACAATTTCAATTTTAGAAGATGAAAGCGGCAAACTATCAAGGAGGTAAGCAAATCGAAGTTGGCGAGAGTGCGTCGATTCCACCTAGACCTGGGGAGGTCCGTTTGGATGTAGCCTATTGTGGTATTTGTGGAACGGATATGCACATCTATCACGGCCATATGGATCAACGCGTTAGTCTTCCTCAGACGATTGGGCACGAGGTATCCGCCGTTGTGGCTGAGCTGGGCGAAGGAGTCGTGACGGCTCAAGTAGGAGACAAGGTAGCGGTGCGGCCTCTGTTGTTTGGTGAAGCGGCGTCCATTGACAAAGGCTTTTCCCACGTCGGCAAGAATATGAAGTTCTTCGGAATCGATCGTCCGGGAGGAATGCAGTCCTCTTGGACGGTTCCTGCCTATATGCTGCACAAATTGCCGGAGGGTATGTCTTTGAGCCATGGAGCACTAGTTGAACCGGCTGCGGTTGCGGTTCATGATGTTAGACTTGGGAAAGTGAAGTTTGGAGAAACCTGTGTGGTAATTGGGGGAGGTCCGATTGGGTTGCTAGTTGCGCTTGTCGCTAAAGTGAAAGGTGCACGAGTCATACTCTTGGAGGTCAACGAATCCCGTTTGAGTTTTGCGAAGGAGTTGGGTGTCGAGGGAATCAACCCCCTTACCCAGAATGTTGTTGAGGTTGTCAGTGAAATGACCAACGGCGATATGGCGGATTGTGTATTCGAGGTATCAGGATCTGGGCCGGGTGCAGAGCTCATGACCGAGCTTCCCAATGTACGGGGTCGAATTGTCATGGTGGCGATTCATCCGGAGCCGCGCTCAGTAGATCTATTCAAGTTCTTTTGGTCTGAGATTCAGTTGATCGGGGTGCGTTTGTACGAGGAATGTGACTTTGACGAAGCGATCGAGCTTATGGGAGAAGGAAAGCTCCCCATTGACTCGCTTATCACGGAGATCGCACCGATAGAAGAGGTACAGGCAACCTTCGAGAAAATAGATGCGAACCCCGATGGGATCAAGTACCTGATCCAGTGTGGCAGAGAGACTGAAGTATGGTGGCCTAATGAAATAGTTGGTATATGAAATCTTTAGCCAGGTTCAATTTGGAGGGGAAAACCGCTCTTGTTACGGGCTGCAAGCGTGGCATTGGCAAATCGATGGCCGTTGGGTTGGCGGAAGCGGGAGCAGACATCATCGGGGTTTCCGCGACTTTGGAACGTTCCGGGAGCGAAGTGGAGACGGAGGTACTTGCTCTAGGATGCTCATTTTTTGGATACACTTGTGATTTCTCTGATCGTGAAGCGCTTTATAGATTTATCAAAGAAGTAAATTCCGACCACCCTAAGATCGATATCCTTGTCAACAATGCGGGAACAATATTACGCAAGCCAGCCGTGGATCATCCCGATGAGTACTGGGACAAGGTGATTGATGTGAATCTGAATGCCCAATTTATTCTCAGCCGGGAGATTGGTAAGGGGATGGTCGAGCGAGGAAATGGAAAAATTATCTTTACGGCATCTCTTTTAACCTATCAAGGGGGAATCACAGTTCCTGGATATGCGGCCAGCAAGGGTGGAATTGGGCAGCTCACGATGGCCTTAGCGAATGAATGGGCTTCCAAAGGGATCAACGTCAATGCGATTGCCCCGGGCTACATTGCAACCGATAATACTGAGGTCTTGAGAAATGACCCGGAACGGAGCGCTTCGATTCTTTCACGGATTCCAGCTGGAAAGTGGGGCCAAGCCGATGATTTTAAGGGACCCGCAGTGTTTTTAGCCTCTAAGGCCTCCGACTACATGCACGGAACGACCATGCTAGTAGATGGAGGCTGGATGGGTCGGTAGGCTCCTTTTTTCAATGGGAAAATAGAAGATCAGGTGCTGTCATTAAGGTTCAATCAAAGATTGTTGATGAAAATAACCTGCCTTACGCTCTGCGTTCCATTACTCGTTTTCTTGAGGCTCTTGATTTGGAGAAAAGTAAGTCTAACAGAAGGAAGATTAGTAGACATTTGGTTTATTGTGTAACCAAGAGAAAGTACTTAGAATAGGAGGTAGTTATTCGGAGTATTAGCTTACAAAGAGTATTAGTTTACCAAGATTGTAAGGTTACTAAGAATGTCTTCTTTCCAGTTAAAATATATGCACTGACGCCAACAGTTTCAGCCATAAGAAAATCCAACGAGATTCTTGGAACAAAAACATCTCTCTAAGTGACAGAGAGAAAACATTAAGGGAAAAGTCCTTTGGATGCACTCACAGAGCGGTCCTTAGGCACAGAGAAGAAAAAAGAGGGGCGACTTATGGGGATAGGTCGCCTCTTGTTTTAGGTGGCTCCGAAAGCCAAAATTAGCAAACCTTCTGTCAATACTGCACAAAAGGTGTTCAACCGTTAGGAGTGCTTGATCTCTCGGAAATGAGATGGAAGCGTTTCAATACGCTTAAGTAAGCCGTCACGATGTTAACCTGTATAGCGATGTCGGAGAGGCGAATCAAAGGGGCAGTTCGGCAGAGCTGCTTCTTTTTTTATTTCTACCGACTGAAACTTGCTATCTTTGGTCTGTAAAAAGTTGGAATGCCCAACGACTTGAGAAACGCTTTTAGTTCTGGCGAAGCTGTGCTAAATATCTCAATTTTTATGATCTCAAAGTGCTCCATAAAATCGCCGAAAAGGGATTCTAGTTTTCCTCCCTCTGAAATATTCTGGCCGTGGACTAAAACGGCATCCGAACTCTGTTCGTTTTGCAGACATATCGGAAGGGCACCTTCCGGTTCAGCATCCAGCCTTTATAACTTGGTATCTTCTGCTACGGCTGGGCCGGAACATTTGGTACATCGGCCAGTGGGGCAGCTGCTCGTTAGTTCAATGCAGCTGCGAAGCAAGGAGTTGGTAGGTCCGCTTTCCATTTATCGCAGATGTACCTGAACGGCGAGGGTATATAACAGGGCAAGATTGTCGCCAACGTCTGTGCCGCCGTTGCCTTTGCGAAACGCATTGAAGGTGCCGGGGAGATTTTGTTTATGCTGAACGAGGAACTGACCGAGGAAGAGATCGATCAGTCGACACAGACACTCACTGAGATTAATGAGCAGCACCAAGATATGCTGGGAGGTTAAACCCTAATTAGTAACTCCAGCGACACCATCTTGCTCCGAGTTGTACTCAAGCTCACAGGAAGTTTGCTCCTTATTTAGCCATGG
>MDTA01011449.1_pt1 | contig 85774 bp, 114 predicted proteins | sample 811151 | NCBI WGS metagenome assembly MDTA01 (sample SAMN05326648, study PRJNA326480) | marine metagenome | isolation source: seawater | place: Indian Ocean: South | collected 2010 | reverse complement strand
TTCCTCGGGTACTTCCTCGGGTACTTCCTCGGGTACTTCCTCGGGTACTTCCTCGGGTACTTCCTCGGGTACTTCCTCGGGTGCATCAACAAATGTCCCCTCTGATCGAGATGTTCCTCCAAAACAACAAGGGGTTGACATTTACATTTATATAATTATTATTGCTGTAATTATAGCCTTGTTAATTGGAGCTTATTTTATATTTTAAAAAAAATATTTATCTATAAATAAACAAATGAGTAAAAGTGAAACATGTCCGCCGGTTCCTTCTCTAGACCAAAAATTTGAGAAAATCCAAGATGTTTTAAATGCAGGAGGTGCTAATCAAAAATGTAAATCTGTTTTTAATAGTGCGGTAGACTCTGGAATGACAAAAGTAGATGCAGCTGCGGCAGCATTTGTTTTTCCGTTTGGAGGAGGTGGCGTCAGCACGTCGTTTACTGAGTCTCAAAATAAAATGCGCGAATCTTTGAATAAAGAAGGGTGTTCAGATTTATTCATGAATATTAATCAGCAAATAAATTCTACACAGTCTATATTATGCGAAGTAAGTAATACAAAAAGTACGACATCGCTATCTGGTTCTGCTAATGCAAGTATTAAAATTATACAACCCGAGCCGACCGAGGGGATACTGGCGCAGCGAACTGCAGCTTTAAATCAGCTCATCAAACCGGTTCAGCCTCTGCAGCCCGGTCTTACAGGAAAACCTGTTACAGAACGAGACATAGAACTCTATACTATCGCCATGCAAAATTACAATGATGCAATAAAGGTTCATAAGCAAGAAATGGATGATATAATGGGTAAAGTTACAATTTCAAGAACTACTTTTAAAAACGTGGCTAATGTTGATATGCAAGCTATTTCTAACTTATCTAACATTTCGACCACTTCTATAGCAGAACAGTATAAACAGACCGCGCAGGCATCTGCTGTGAATGAACTTAAAAATAAAACAGGCCTCGGTGCCAATTCTGACACTGTAAAATCATTGGTAGCAAATAAAATTAGCAATAAAAATCAGAGTATAACGCAGAATATTAAGAATATGTTGCAAAATACGACTATGTCTTCGCAGGCCGACGCTAGTGTTCTTATTAAATCTTACGGAGCTATAGATATTACAGGAGTAACTTTTGATCAACATGCACAAAGTAGACTTATTACTAAAAATATAATTTCGTCTGCTTCAAACCTTGGAAAATCTATAGCGCTAGATATACTAAGTGACGCACACAGTGTTACCCAGTCTGATAAAGAAGCTACTGGTCAAGATAAAGTACTTAAGGAGCTTTTTGAAGGTCAGGAAAAATTGTCTAAAACAAACGCGGAAGGTGCCGCAAAAATGTTTAAAGGAGTAACAGGGTTTTTAAGTAGTATAGCAAGCATGTTTGCATTAATTCCAATCGTAATCGGAGTTGTTATATTATTATTCTTTCCACAAGTTTCTAATATAATCGCACCAGGTCCTCTTAAATATGTACTAGCGGGTGTATTAATGTATTTAATCTTTGCATATTTTATTGGATTCTGGCCATTTGGTAAGTCTGAAAAGAAACAGGGGGATGAAGATTATGATGAAAGAGATATTTTCCCGGGTGGTTTAGGATTTATTCGCACCATACCTAAAAGCGGAAAGCACCCTTACCGCCGTCATCACTTTTCGACCGGATATTAATTTTTAAAAAAATAATATATACATCTTATTAAATGAATACATTAGTATATACTATTGGGGTTATTTTGATTTTAATTGGTTTTTATTTTCTTGTGTCACGCGAACTAAAAGGTAATGTAACAGTACCAAGTCACGTACCTTATATACTTTCTCAAAAATGGGGTTCTAGAGATGGTCATATGCTACACGAAATTAAAAATTTACGTGTTCCCAGGTGGCATTGGGGAGACTGTTGTTCGTGAGCAGCGGGCAATAAAAAAAACGTAATTATTTTTTTTTTGAATTACATACGAATTAATTTTAAGAAATAATTTATATGTAATTATAAGAATGAAAGTGATCACTCGCAGTGGTAATAAAGAAGATGTAAGATTTGACTTGATAACAGACAAGATTAAATCTTTATCTGATTCTAATGAACGTTGGGGTAAGAAATTAAATACCGACCCAGTGTTTGTTGCTCAAAATATCTGTAGTTTAATTTATGATGGTATCACGACAACAGAACTTGACGAATTTGCTGCGAGTTTTTCTGCAACTCTTTTTAAAAACGACCCAGATTATTTGATATTGGCAAGCAGAATATCAATAAATAATCATCATAAAAATACAGAATCTTGCTTTAAAAGTGTAATGCTTAGACTTAACGAATGTGGTATAATTTCAGATTCTTTTATGACCATCGTAAAAGAAAAAGAAGACTTTATTAATAGTATAATTGATTACAATAAAGATTATAATATTTCTTATTTCGGATTTAAGACTCTTCAAAATGCTTATCTACTAAAACAAGATGAAGTAGTACTTGAAAGACCTCAGCATTTGTTTATGAGAGTTGCTTTAGCTATACATCAAGACGATATGAAGATGGTTCAAAAAGTTTACAATTCATTCTCTCATAAATATTACACCCATGCTACTCCGACCCTCTTTAACGCGGGTACCAATTATCAACAAATGAGTTCTTGTTTTCTTCTTGGGACAGAAGATTCCGTAGAAGGTCTATACAAGACGGCTGCAGATATGGCTCAGATTTCAAAGTGGGCTGGCGGAATAGGTGTGCACATCTCAAATGTTAGAGCAAAAGATTCATACATCAATAAAACGGGAGGTAAGAGTAATGGTATAATGCCTCTTCTTAAAGTTTATAATAATATTTCGCGACACATCAATCAAAGTGGAAAACGTAACGGTTCGTTTGCCATATACATTGAACCATGGCATCCAGACATTTATGACTTTTTAGATGCAAAGAAAAATAACGGCGCCGAGGAAATGAGAGCACGGGATTTATTTTACGGACTGTGGATACCTGATTTATTCATGAAAAGAGTAGAAAATAACGAATTGTGGTCTTTGATGTGCCCAAATGAATGCAAATGTTTAACTGACACTTGGGGAGAAGATTTTGAAAAGTTATACATTGAATACGAAACCAGTGGGAAATATAGAAAACAGGTAAATGCCATGGAACTTTGGGAAAAAATTATTAATTCTCAAATTGAGACTGGTTCGCCATACATTTTATACAAAGACTCTATTAATAGAAAGTCTAACCAGAAGAATTATGGAATGATTAAAAGTAGTAATTTGTGTACAGAAATTGTAGAATATTCTGATTCAAAAGAAACCGCTGTGTGTAATTTAGCAAGTTTATGTCTTCCGACATTTGTAAAAAATGGTATTATAGATTATGATCTATTGGGAGAAAAAACACGTGAACTTGTTCATAATCTAAACCATATCATTGACATCAATAGATACCCTACACAAGAATCTGAAATATCAAACAAACGCCATCGTCCAATTGGAATTGGTGTACAAGGTTTTGCAGACGTTTTAATGATTTTAAAAATACCTTATAACTCAGACGAAGCACGGTTTATAAATAAATGTATATTCGAGTGTATGTATTATAATTCACTTGTCGAGTCGTGTAATTTAGCAAAAAAGTCTGGATATTACGAAACTTATCCTGGGTCCCCCGTTAGTCAAGGAATACTGCAATATGATATGTGGGAAGCAACCCCTGTCTTTATTAAACCCAAACAATGGGATTCTCTGAAAGCTGATATTAAAGAACATGGTATTCGTAATAGTCTTCTTTTAGCCCCAATGCCAACTGCATCTACTGCACAAATAATGGGAAATAACGAATCATTTGAACCATATACTTCAAATATTTACACAAGAGCCGTACTTTCTGGGAGTTATATTATAGTTAACCAACATCTTATTAACGAACTTAGGGGACGTAATTTATTTAGTAAGGAAATTGTTGAAGAAATAATGCTTAACAAAGGCTCTGTTCAAAAATTAAATATACCTCAAGACATCAAAGAAGTTTATAAAACAGCTTGGGAACTTCCGCAAAAATGCATTCTTAATATGGCAATCGACCGAGGTGCTTTCATTTGTCAAAGTCAGAGCCTAAATCTTTTTGTAAACCCTCCTCAACCTAAGATAATTCATTCTATACATATGTACGGATGGAAAAACGGACTTAAAACTGGTTCTTATTATATCAGGACTAAGTCTATTCTTGAAAATCAAAATTTTACAACTGAAGTAGGAAAAGAAACCTCCGTGGAACCTAGAGACTGTTTGATGTGCAGTGCATAAAAATTAAAAACATTACTACAAATAGTATAATTAAAAGTATAATCATATGTATATTAGTAGAACTAAATGCATTATTTCTATTTTTAAAATTATATACAAATTCTTCAAGTGTTGGAGAATTTTTGTTTAATTTATTATTAACTTTTTTATGGAAATTATACGTCCATTTAATTAGATCTTGTTTGGATTTTAAAAAAGAATCTATATCACTTTCTTTAAAAAATTCTTGTGAAGAAATTGAACATTTATTACACGGTAAAACTTTTACAAAAGATTCATAAAATTCTTTATAAGCATTTTTATCGTTTTCGTTTGGAGATTCTGGATAACCAAATGCAACGAAGTGAAAGGTTTCCCAAAAATAAGGTCCCCATATTTTTGGATTAATATTTGACTTATCTGATAAACTCATTTATAATTATATTTATATTTTATTTACTTAAAAACTTCGAATATACTAAATTGTATTGTATTATATTATCATGGAATATCCTCTCGATGACACGTGGACATTGTATTTGCATTATAAAGATTTAGGTAAATTGTATAATGAAAATGTAGAAAAACTTATAGAAATTTCCGATGTAGTAACTTTTTGGCAAACATTTAATAATATACCAAAGATTTATGAAATCTTTTCAGACGGGCAAACTATTAAAAAAATGAAAAGAAATAACGCAACCCCTTGTGCATATTCTTTCTTTAGAAATGATGTCTTCCCGTGCTGGGAAGACGAAAAAAACAAGGAGGGGTTTGAATTTTCTATTAAAAATGGAAACAATTTTAACAAATTTCAAGATGAATGGTTAAATAGTATACTAGAATTAATTTCTAATAAAGACGATAATTACAAATTCATAAATGGTATCAGGATTGTAGATTGTACAAAATACGATAGTGTCTTATATAGAATGGAATTTTGGGTGGATTTAGAAGAAAGGAAATCTTTAATTGAAAATATATTAAAATCAGATAACTTTGGATTTAAAAAATATAAATTTCTATACAGGAGCCATAAAAATATGAAAGAAACGGTATAAAGTATTGAATACATTTACATTTACATTAAATATGGACCATATATCTCAGCGTTTAGAATCTATTGAACTAAGACTTCAAAATATCGAACAAGTTATTGAAGCAAAATTAGACCCATTGTTAGATCTTCTTCAAGTTGTAATAAAAACTAATCTTGTAAATTCAAATGTAAATGTAAGTAAAACATCTGAACAAGAAAATACTCCACCAGTCGAACTTATGTATAGTGAACAAGGCGATAATGTATACATCTCTGGAACAAAAACTTATAATAATCGCGAAATAATTAAAGCAACTTTTAAAGGAGCAAGTTGGGATAAAGAAAAGTCAGCTTGGTCATTTAAAAAGTTTACTGATTATGAAAAAACATTAACTGATGTATTTCCAAATATAATTAAGGATCAATAGTAAACACTGATGTAACGTATTTGCCTGACCCAACTTCTAGTCCATCAACTCTTCGAATGCGCGAGTCCTTGTGACAAAAATAAAAAATTTCTTTCTTACGAAGACCTAAGGTCTTTGACATATTCTTAACACCGAGTTTAATTCCCGGGGAGTTATTTAGAAGAGTAAATACAGGGTTCATAATTAATTATAAATACAATTTCTCTTTAAATTATTATATTTATAATTAAGTAAATAATGGATTTTGGTAAGAAAGGAGATGCGAAAAAGGCTATGAAACTTATGTGGAAGGAAGGTATAACTCTTAAACAGGCTTGGAAGCGTGTAAAGGGCAAGGAATCGAAGAAAAAGTCTTCGAAGTCTTTGTCTCCTAGAAAGAGAAAGGCTCAGGCTATGGCAAAGAAAGCGATGAAGCTTAAGTGGAAGGAAGGTATCACACTTAAACAGGCTTGGAAAAAGGTAAACAAGTTCGGTGACACTGTTTGTCCATCGGGTTTTGAACCAAATGCTACGTGGACTGGTAAGTCTGGACAGCTTCAGTGTATAAAAATGTGTGGTCCTGGGATGTACAGAGATCCTACCACAAATAGATGCAAGAAGACTCCGTCTGCACCATCTCGGCGTCAGATCCCCGTTGGAATGGAAATTAATCCGGCTACGGGACGCCTTAGAAAAGTTTGTCTACCACCGAGCACGAGAAATACTAAAGGGCGTTGTGTTGCCCCTAAAGCTGAAATTATAGCCCCTCTTGGAATGGAAATTAATCCAGAGACCGGGCGTCTTAGAAAAGTTTGTCTACCGGGTCAATACAGAGACCCTGTCACTAAAAGATGTAGACGAATTAAGGAGGAATCTCGTTTAATAGACGCCCCGGTTCCAATTCTAGAACCACTGTTGGGAGGCGGCCAAATGACGCAATCTGATTACAGAGACTCTACATATATGCCTCCGGGTATGGCAGCATTTGGAAGATACGGAAGACATAGATATGGTGGTCGCAGATGTGGGTTTGGAACATGCAAGGCTTGCGTACGTTAGATCGCGTCGTATTTCCAGTAATTATAAAAATCTTTTTTAGTCCATCGCGAGGCATTTAAATTATCTAATTTCCTCATAAAATTTTCAATTCTTATTATTTCGAGTTTAAAATTTTTAAGAGGTTTTTATCTACAAACTGGTCTATAACCGGCTTTAAACCAAAAACATCGGCCGTAAAAATTTTTATCAAATTCATCCTGCGTGTTTTTTTTTTGCATGTTATTGAAAAATTTAAAAAATCGACCATTGATCTTACAATATCAAAAATCAAGTAATTCATATAATAATTAATTTTTAAAAAAAATGTATATTATATATTAAAATAATGGATTCGTATTTTGGTATGGCAACTGTGTGTCCTCCTGGTTACAGAGCTAACAAGCGGTGGAGAGGTAAGCGTGGTCAGCGTCAGTGCCTTAAGGGTGTTCCCAAGAAGACTCTTAAAGAGTTACAGACTATCGCGGCCGCGAACGATATTTCAATCTACAAGCGTCGCAAAGACGACATGGGCTTCACTCGTACACCTTTATCAGCCCGTGCCCTTAAGTACCGCCTAACAAAGATGAAGGTTGCGCATTTTGGCATGGCAACGGTTTGCCCTCCTGGATATTCTGCTAATCCAAAATGGCAGAGAAAGCCCGGTCAGCGTCAGTGCCTAAAGGACAAGGTTAAGAAAGCTCGTAAAAAGACTGTTACAAAGAAGGCTAAACCAACTCTTAAGCAGCTACAGTCTCTTGCGCGTGCAAATGATGTTTCGATCTACAAGCGTCGCAAGGACGACATGGGCTTCACTCGTACTCCGCTCAACGTTAAGGCGCTTAAGCTTCGTCTAACTCGTATGAAAGTGCCTTACATGTAATAATTAATACATTATTTTAAATTAGCCTAAATTATAATTTATAATTTATAATTTATAATTTTTAAAAAATATAAAGTTATAAGTTATATTATATTATAATGGAGCCTATACTTTCAGAAACGTCAAATAGATATGTTTTACAGCCTATAATTTGGACAACAGTTTGGGAGGCTTACAAGAAACATCAACAGGCTTTTTGGACTGCGGAAGAAATAGACTTTCCAGCTGATATATCAGATTGGGAAAAATTAAATGACAATGAGAAGTTTTTTATATCTAATGTTTTATCGTTTTTTGCTGGCTCTGACGGTATAATATTCGAGAATATTTCTATTAATTTTATAGACGAGATCAAAGTTCCCGAAATTAGAGCTTATTATGGTTGGCAGGCTGCTATGGAAACTATACATTCTGAAACATATGCATTGATGATAGATACCTACATAACCGACCAAAAGGAAAAAATTAAAATTTTAAACGGTATTCAAGAGTTACCCGGTGTTAAAAAGAAGGCTGAGTGGACTCAGAAGTGGTTAAATAAAGACCTTCCTTTTCAAGAAAGACTCGTTGCATTTACTATAGTTGAAGGTATATTTTTTTCGGGCTCATTTTGCGCAATTTTTTGGTTGAAATATGTAAAAAAGTTAATGACGAAAGCTCTTGGTAAAAGTAATGAACTTATAGCAAGAGACGAATCTTTACATACCGATTTCGGAGTACTTTTGTATTCTTATATAGTTAATAAATTATCAAGTGAAAAAATGAAAGATATGATGACATCTGCCGTAAACATCGAAAAAGAATTCATTTGCGATTCGTTCGAATGTAATCTTATAGGAATTAACAAAAATTCTATGAAAACATACATAGAATTTCAAGCTGACAGGCTAATGCAAAAATTTGGGTATGACAAAATGTATAATGTAGAATGTCCGTTTAGTTTTATGGATACTATGTCTTTAGACGGAAAAAGTAATTTTTTTGAACAAAGAGTCAGTGATTATAATCGCCCTGAACAAATAAACGACAAAGAATTAGAATATCTAGACGATTTTTAATTAATTTAAAGACAATCGATATTATTAGTTATAATATAAATGACTTCGGTTTCCGATAAACCTGTTAATGTATCTGAAAAGACTTATACAGTTACACAGAAAGACATTCAACTTATTCTTACAGTTGTAAATGTAGTATCTACCCGCGGAGGATTTAAACCATCTGAATTTAAACTGGTTGGAGAACTTTATGAAAAGTTGGAATCTCTAACCAAGGAACAGGGGCAATAAATTACAAAAAAAATATCAACTTAAAAATTTATATCATCAATAAGTGTAGAAATGACTACTATTATTGATGGTCGTGGAAATATTTCAAGAATCGAAAATTCTTCCGATACAACAATCGAAGAAGAACCTTCTTTTACACCTATGAGTATAGAAGAATATCGTAATTTAAAACTAACCCCGGAACAGGAATGGAATAATATTTATAATCCTAAAAAATGTTCAATAGAAGCTTTAGAGGCTATTGAAATTAAAAAAAGGGGAAAAGGCCCGGATAAACCTGTTTATTCAGTTGGCTCTAAAGAACCAGGGCCTTATTATGATCCAGCTTGTGCTCATATTCATATTTGGAAAAAAGTAAAGTTAATACAGAATTTTACATGTGAACAGTTTCATAATGTACCTTATATACAGTTTACAAATAAAAAACCCGGTTTATATTGCTGTATATGTTATGAACGCCGAAAACAATTTCAATTTAAGTGGAAAGAAAATCTCGGTGATTCATACGAAGAACCTACGATCTTTCATAATAAAAATAAATACAATAAAGAAGATTTTTTGTCCCCTTCTTCTATAAAAGTATTTCCCAAAACTGTCACGCACGTTCCCATTTCAAATGAAAATAATAAAAAGATTTTAAATTGGGAAAGATTAGTAAATAGAGTTTTTCATTCTATTTATAACGAAAAACTTATTTATCCTATATCAAAATACAAATCGTTGTATTTGTGGCCATGGCAATTAACTGCTTATCAAAAATTTAAACTAGATAATCCAGAATATAAATCAAGTCATATTTTTATTAAAAGTGACATCGATAAATTTAAAGATAATTATGCAATTATAGTTTAAGAATAACGTTTATACTATATAAATATGAGTAAATACGATAATTTATTTATCAATATCTGTAAACAATATGCAGAGATGTCGTCTGCTACTAGAAAAAAAGTTGGTGCAGTTATAGTTAGAGACAATACTATTATTTCAGATGGATATAATGGTACACCAGTAGGTTTCGATAATAATTGTGAAGATGAAAGTGGTAAAACCCTGTGGTATGTATTACACGCAGAGGCAAACGCTATTACAAAAATGGCCAGGTGTAATATAAGTTGCGATTGCGCAACGCTTTACGTCACCCTTTCTCCGTGTAAAGAATGCTCAAAATTAATAATCCAATCAGGTATTAAAAGAGTTGTTTACAAGGAAAAATATAAAGATACATCTGGTTTAGATTTCTTAGGAAATTTTAATATTGAGTGTATTCAAATAGACTAATGGATTCCCTCTTTAATCTTGAAACCGGTTATATAAATTGGGACGAAATTAAAAACTTAACTAAAGAAGTAGATTTACATAATGCTACTAAAAAATTTCGTTGTAAAAAATGTAATAATTTTTTTTACAATAAAAATTATCAAGGAGAATTTCCTCTATGTATACGCCATCGAAATAATACGTTTAAAAAAAATTAATTTCATATTTTAAAATACTAAATGGATGAATCAAGAATCGACCGTCTTGAAAAAGAACTAAGTGAACTTAAAGTTAAACTTTCGGGATCCGAAAAACCTAAAAAAGAAAAAAAACCAAGAGCGGTCTCTGAATATAATACGTTTATTAAAAATCACATAGCAGAACAGAAACAAAAACTAGGATCGGACTATAATCATAAAGCAGCGTTTAAGAGTGGAGCAGAAGCTTGGTCAAAAAGTAAGAAACCTTGTTAATACTAAACAATTTTCGCATATATAACATTCCAACAGATCTGAATAAAATATATAATTTGGTCTACAACTACAGTGTATATTACATTCCTTATTTATAAGAGCTCTGTAATATTTATTGATTGTAAACATTTCCCTGTTTAAATTTGATATCTGTGACAAACTTTGACACATTTTAGTTACCTTATCATTTAAATTAATAATGTTTGAAAAAAAAATATCATTATCTTGTTTTAAGAGTTTAATTATATTTTCCTCAACTTTAATATTAAAATCCTTTACAAAAAATTCTTTTTTAAATTTAAAATCTATTAATTTTAACCTATTATAACATATTATCACTATAAAGTTAGATATCTTAGACATAATAATGTGTATTTTCTCAAAGTAACTTGATAAAATGTAAATATATTGTATCTTCGGATAATTGTATATGTCGTTCAAAACTATTATGTAATTAGTGTATTTATTGTTTAGTTCCTGTGTTATATTGTTGAATTTTGATTCATAAAAACTTACAAGTTTATAACACAAAGAATCTAGTGTGTATAAATTTTCATTTATATTAATCACGCTTGAAAATATATAATTTAAACACTCTAACAATAAATTACTCTTCAAATCTTCGAACAAATTAAAGGAATCTTTTATAGATTTATATTTACTATATAATTCCGGGTCTAATATTGATTTAGAAGGCCTAGAGTAACCCTTTGAATATATTATATCTTCTGAATCTACTTTAATATCTGTATTTTTAATAGTTATAATAGACATTTATATTATTAATTTGATAATATATGTCTCAATATTAATTTATTATATTTATTAAATTCACTGCCGTGATTATCATCTTTCCAAGTAACGTGGTTCGCGGCAGTGTGTGTAAGTTCGTGGGCAATTAAAATCTTCAAATCATTGATTTTTTTTAGTTTTCCATTCTCTTTTCTTATATTTAGAAAAATTTTACGATATTTAGCTCTGAGTTTACCATCTGAACCTATATTAATATTCCCTGTTCTCTTTACTTCTTTTGGTTTATTTAAACCCTCGAATTTAATGTAACCCTGGTCTTCTATTAACTGCATTTCTTGTAAAACATATGGTGTGCTTAAAAGTAAATTTATTTCAGGAGTTCTTTTTTCTTTAAACGCAATAGATATAAACGTTCTTTGTATTAATAAATCGATGTCGTTTAATAATTTAGCAGCTTGTTGTGCATCTTTAAAGTCTAAAACTTTATAATTTCCTACATTTCTGTAGTTTTTATTTTCGTTAAAATCCCATATAATCATTTATTATTATAAACAGTTATTATTTATTCAAAATAATATTAATACTTCCGTCGTCTTCTTTTACTGTTCTTATTAAAGGAGGTCTGGTCTTGTGTTTATTTTTATGTTTATTACTTATAATTTGATTATTTTTCCTAGTTCTACTTAGAATAGAACTTTGAATGGGTTTTTGACTAAACGTATTTGTAACAGTTGGTACATTTAAAACTCTATTTTGATGTACATTTGTTTCATGAAATTTTTTTAACATCATAAACATTTCAAGAGGTAAAACTTTTGCTATCTTTGGTATTAATCCTATAGAAGTAGGAAGTGTATTGATTATAAATGGGAATTTCTTGACTCTTTTATCTAACAATAATATTTCAGCCTGTTCTTTATCTACTATAATTAAAATTGTAGATAAGTCTGGGAAATTATATAACTTTTTTAATGCTAGATAACTTTTATAACAGTCTTTTAGTAAATATACAGTTTGCATGTATAATATATTTAATAATAATTTATAATTTTTTTTAAGTTTTTATTATATAATATTATATAATAAATGGTTCAGTCCTTAGAACCAGAAGATGTAGACGGAGACATCTATGACGAAATTTACAATCTAGAAAAATGGCAAACTATGTTATCCGACTTAATTTCTACTAATAGTATATCCCAAGAAGAATTTGATTCAGAAATGTTAAAAACTCGTTATTATATAGACATTAAAAATAAAACATACGTTTTAGACGACGACGATGCTGTTATAGTAGAAAAATTAAGAAAATACAAGGCTTCTCTTAATGAAAATTATAAATATGGAACAATAGATGAGATAGAATTTAATCGGGAATACAATAATATACTAAGAAAAGAGTATGATATACTTAAAATGTCAGAAAGCGAGGAAACTGAATCTAAAAACCCGCGTGTCGTTATAGATCTACCCATGAACGAAAAACTTAAGAAATTGCACGAAGCGGAAATAAAAAATGATAAAGCAATAGCAAAAAAACATGGTATATTATTTCCTAATTTACCGTTCGGAATTACAAAGGAACAGGTTAATCAATACTACGACCTTAAAATTACGGGGCAAATAGAAAATAATATCCCCGATATAGAAGATTATTTGAGAAAATACGCGACTACAAAACAACTAATAGGTTATTATACGTCATCTTATGAAGTAACTAAGATTTTTTACAACACGGAAACTAAAACCTCAAATTATGATTTTAAAATTGTCGCCCCAATGAGTAATAAACTCCGTGATATAACTGTTTTAGAAAAACGATCTAATTTATTAAACCCCGAAGAACAGGCATATTCGGATAGGTTAAACATTCTTAAAAACAATCTCAGACAGATGTCTAGAACGGATTTATTAAAGTGTGCAGGTGTAAGAACTTTAAAATACATGTCATACATTGAAAGACTGAAAGAGAATAAACAAAACGTTATTCGCTTTAAAAATCATCCCGAGAATTATAAATTATTACAACAAATAATAGAAGAAGATAATATATATTATAACATACCATCTGAGCAATTGTTTAGACAATATGTATATACACGGCCAGATATATTTGCAGCACCCATCGAAGAAACCGAAACAGATATCGTAGAATATGTAGAAAAAGGTAACACCGGTTATTTGGCTATAAAAGAAGGAGCGGATCTTAAAAATCTCGGAGAAGGTCTCGAAAATTTCGTAACAATTTTTCCTTTGCAAGACGAACTTTATACTAAAATAAAAACAGAAGCTGGAAATCAGTCCGATATTGCACAGACATGGGAATTAAGAATGTCTTTGCCGGGTAGTAACACAAAAAATATAGTTAAAAGATACTTATCATTTGACGATTATTTAAAAGACTTTAGAGAAATTCTTGTTAATAATTCAAAATTTTTAAGAGGTAAATCAAAGGATATATTAAATAGTAAAATAAGAAAGATAAATTATTATTTAAAGTATGGCGAAGACCCCGAAACTTATTTACCCACTGGTCACACATCAGTTTCTGAATTATTTAAAAATAGGACTCAAATTTATTCTATGCGTCAAGAAGGGTTGTACAAATTATTAGATCTCTTTACAACTTATTACCCAGGTTGTGATACATTAGTTGAAAAAATAGAAACCGATATATTCGAATATTCAAGTAAAAATTACGAATTTAACATATCTAAAATTTTATTTTTAATAAATAATTATCAAGAAAAACTTGATGATTTAATTACGGGAGACGAATCTATAATAAATTTACTCACTTATGAAACACCAAGAACATTACCAGAGGAAGACATTGACATCAGAGGGGATAAACAGGAAAACATAAATAAATTGTTAGACTGGAGACCCGATACTTCTTTTTATGACACATATAAGTCTGAATTAGAACGTAATAATTATAGATTTTATAAGTTTAAGAAAGAACATCCCGAATTGACAAATTTGCAGATTTCACAACTAATGAGTCAATACTCTGAAGATTTGCAGTGGAAAAAATCTCTAGATAACTATAGAAAATTAGAAGTACCCGATGGTTATATAGAATTAAATTATAGACTTAGATATCTGCTTAAACAGAGAAATAAAATTCCATCTAGAAGAATATTCACATTGGCTACAATATCTGATAGAATATATTCGCAACAAAAATTTTTATCTACATTTACAAAATGTAAAATTCCTGAACCAAAAGAATACGCTATCTTAACTGAAACAATAATCTATGGTTTAGCGAAAACTCCAGAAGAATACTCTTATTATATAAATTTAGTTAATAGCGAATATAAGAAACTATGCGAGTTTTTTACAAAAGTTAATTTAAAATGTCAATTAGATTCTAGCGGAACGGTTAAGTGTATCTTATCATTTGAACCTAATGTTCTTACACCTGTTATAACTGAATTTTTACTAACACAGGGCGAATTTAGTACAGTAGATGTACAAAGACTTAAAAATTTTACAGAAAATGTAAATTCTTCTAAAGTAATTTCTTATATTCAGAATCTCAGAGGAGATGAAATAGATTCTTATAATAGTTCTATAATGGAACAAGTAAACCAAGATCCTACTTCTTTAAATGAGATATATCTTAGAGCATCCAGGATAATGAAAACTGCTAAAATGAGAAAACAATTAGACCAATTAGCAAATATTGTAAATAATACTTACAAACCTCCTATAGTTGTCGTAGAAAAACCTGTTAAATTTAGACAAGGAAGGGAGTATACACCTAAATATATCAAAGTTGGGGATTATTATGTTTACGGAGGGTTCTATCCAATGTTTAACATGTATGGAAACGATGGAAACATAATAAAGGAAAATTATACAAGATATGATTTGGAACAGTTGGCTAGTATTTATAACTTAGAACTTTTAGAAGACTCGTTTGAACTTTATAAAAGTATAATGCAATTTATTTATAATTACGACAAAAAGGATATAATAGTTAACAAAATTAATTTTAATCCGATCGAGTATAATACATACTATGAGTATATGAAAATTCCTACAAAAACAATAAATTATACAATAAGACCACGGGTTGGTGTCAAAGAACCCGGTGAAGTCTATACTGTTATAAAAGATCAGGTTAAGATTTATGGGGTACCGTTTTCATTTAATGAAAACACTATACCTATTTATAGCGAAGAATTGAAAGAGAGTGTTGACAACGGGTATGTAATAATAGAGGGACCGTGTATATTTCAAAAAACCGATTCAAAAAATACAGGTACAAGCGATAGTTATATCAATGTAGAATATAAAGACGCCAGAGGTAAAAGTAAATTATTCAGAGAGGGTGTATCAAGCAAGAAAATTTTAAAGAAAAAAATGGATTCTTTGAATACATGTAATAGATTTATAACAAAAGATTCATGCGACGATCCAAATTCTTATTCACTAGATGTAAACGGTCTCAAGTTTAAATGTAAATGGTTAAACGAAAAATGCAACGGTGTTATAGTGGAATCCGATGAACTTAAAAATTTTGATATTAATAGGGTCAAATTTAAAGATTATTCGAAAAATAAACTTTGGACTACTGCTATAGATAAATCTATAAAATACGTAGAAGAACTTACTAAATTAAACGGTTTAACACGGGTAGAAATAAACACTCTTGCGTTAGAACAAAAAATAAGATTATTAGAATATTATAAAAACCTAAACACGCGCAAAAAATTATTACAAACAATACCGGAGGAAAAAATAGAAGTAAAATCTTACTCATTAATTGATCAATTTGAAGACCTATTGAAACCAAAAGATAACGTTACAAAACCAGAAAAATTTATTATTGATGGTTATACAACTATTACAATATATAATCTAACATCTACAACTATGAAATTGCCTATAAAAATAATACCGGGTAAAGAGTACACGGTTAATGGAAACATAGTTATTCCAAAGGAATATAACAAAGATGATAGGAGTTATATATGTGAAATTAAAGAATCCGGAGAGATAATAACTCTATACGCAGAAGAGTTTAGAAGAAAAACAGGGGAAATTGTTACGAAACCCGTGCCTATTTTCTGTCTAATTAAAAATGAAGATCTTCCTTTTATGAATAATTTACCCGGTTATTATTATTATCTTAAAACAACAGTGTATTTACCGGACAAAGACGAAATAACAAAGACAGAAGAAATTTCTAAAATGACCACTGTCCCTTCAAATTTTATTACACCTAGTTCTTTGTTAAATGGAAAACCTCTTGTAACCAGAGCTGATATATTAGAAGCAGTGGCAAATACAGCATTTAGTAAATTAACTACAGACGGAGGGTTTATATACGACATTATAGAAAAAGTAAACGCCGAAAAAGATGCAGTAGAATTTGCTGTTAAAAATAAAATAGACATTAACGAACTGTTTACAAGAATAATCGGAACAATAACCCTCGTAGACGTAATAGAAGAATACGAAAAGATAAATCCTAAAAAGATAATGTCTAAAACGGAGCTTACAGATATAATACAAGAAGCTATAGAAAATAAGAATAAGACTAAAATAGCAGAATATTTTGTTCGCGCCAAAAAATCCAAAATAGATTCTGAAATTATAAAAGAAGCCAAAAAATTATTAAAAGAATTGCCCGACGTCGAAGAAGTTAAAATAGTAGAACCGCCTCCCATTAAAGAAGTTCCTAAAGAACCTGAAATCAGCAGAAACATTTATACCGCTCCTAGACGTAGAAGATAATTACGTTTACAATTAATATTTTAAATAAAAATTTTAAATAAATGAGTTCTCTTAATTTAGTCGTGGTTTATCACCCAAATTGTAAAGCTTCTACAGATTTTTTAATAAAGGTTAGTAGAGTACAAGAAGCTGAAATAGAATACATTAATGTAAAAGAAGATAAAATTGAAACTGGTATAGATATCGATGTAGTACCTTTACTTATTATAGATAATGATCCTTCTAAAATATATAAAGGTAAAGGGGCTTTTGATAAAGTTGAAAGTTTATTAACTACTGAAAAACCTGCTTCTAAAAAACCGTCTGGTAACAAGTACGTAAAAAATGTTACTTTCGTAGAAGAAGGGGAAAAAAAAGAAAAGATAGATCTAAGTAAAAGATAAAATAGCGCGGTAATAATCACCGTTTTAAATATTTAATTAAATTAAATGGCGCAACAGCAACTCCCTGATTTTGGTCAAATTATGAAACTCGCGCAGAAAGTGGCTAACCAAATTGAACCACCCGAAGAATTAAGAAACGGAAAGAAACACCTTACAGAAGAAGAAATGACTAGTGCTATTTCTAAAATTACAAAATCTGTATCGGAAGTTGTGAAACCAGAAATGTTAATACCTAATAGTAGTAAAAAAACGGGGAAACAAAAGGTTTCTCCGTTGGTACCAGTTAATAAGGAAGAATCAAAAATATCATTAGATATACCTGATCCTCAGCCAAGTAGTAGAAAGGAAAAGAAAAAGAGAGTTGTTGAAATTGAATCAGATGACTCAGATGACAATGATCCAATAGCCCCTCGAACAAAAGATATGGCATTTACATTGTCAGTAAGTTTAGAAGAATTGTACAACGGTACTAAGAAAAAGTTAGCTCTAAGAAGAAACAAAATTGATACTGACGGATCTTATGAAGAAGAAAAGAAAAAGTTATCAATTAAGATTGAACCTGGTATGATAGATGAACAAACTATTAGATTTAATCACATGGCAGATGAAAAACAAGGTTACGAAACAGGTGATGTAGTGGTTACGCTTGACGTAGAAGAGCATCCAGAATTTATTAGAGATGGAAATAATTTACTACTTGAAAAGGAGATTTCATTAGCAGAGGCGTATAATCCTGTCTTATATTTTAAACACTTAAACGGGGAAACATTTAAAATAACAGGCGAACCATTTGATATTTTTGGAGATGAAGATGACATGTTAAAGAAGATTAGTGGTTGTGGGATGCCCGTTTTAGGAGAACCGGGTTCTTATGGAGACCTTTTTGTAAGATTCAAGTGTGTAAATAAAACTAAAATAACAGATGAAATAGTAGAAGTTCTAACCAGAATATTCCCACCCCTTCTAGAAAAACCAGACATTCCAGATGAAGAATTAAAAGAAAAACAATTTGAAATGGTGACCGAAACTGATCTAGAATTTTTAGAAGATTCTGATTCAGAAGATGATTATTCAGATGAAAGTTACTCAGAAGAATCTTCCGATGAAAATTAATTTAAAAACAAAACTTATTTTAATATATAAAATGCTAAACAATGGTTGGGAATTTTATATATTAAATCCATTTGATGAAAATATAAAACAAACTACTCAAGATAAATATAATGATATGTATAACAAAGCTTACGAATGCTTGCTTGGGCAATTATGTATTCCTTCTCCAAACGATTTGCTTTGCGCAGAAAATACTACATTTATATATTATATAAATTGTTCCGACGAGAATGATAATATAGAATTAGAAGAAACATATGACTACACGTTTCGCAAAAGTGTCTTTTTTGATAAAAAATTTAAAAAAATTAAGTCAGACATAGACAATTATTATAAATTACATAATATCAAAGTTTCTAATATATACAAAGAGGATTCAAATTATTTCATAGTACTAGAAACAAAGTAAATAATAAATAAAATAACAAATGAAACGAAACCGTCTCTAAAAGACTTTCCATATTCAACTGAATAGTCGCCGAGTTCAAATTTTATTTGTGTCATTTTGTGATATGGATCTATTATATTGAGTAATATAGGTGTTATTATATCATCTAATAAACTACTGAATATTTTATACACGATGACAGATACAAACACATTAAGTGTAAAATTATCAACTATAAATTGGTAAAAACTATTTTCCATTATATTTAATAATTATAACATATTTAAATTTTATTTAAATTTTTGTACCAATAAGGAATGTCTGTATTCGTCCATTTTGCAAAATAAGTTTTTTCCATATTGTAATAATTATAATATGCTTGGGTGTCACGGGTATGTTTGCATCTTTTTGGCATGGCTTGATGTAATTTTGTTATATTACCATTTGGAATATAAACAGGAATAAAAGACAGGCAATGTTCTAATTGTTTTTGAGATGCATGTATTTTGCCAAATCTATGCGTGTATTCTTTGCATAAATTTATGAATAAAGTGTAAAGCCAGATGTAATTTCCTGAGCTCGCCCGTGTCCATACTGTACATGGGTTGTTTTTAAACGCTACGCTGTATAGTCTTGGATTTTTATATTTACCGCATATGTGATGAGCCGAACAAAGCATTTGAGCGTATTCTAATATCATTTTTCTTACATGCGCATCACAGTGCATTTTTGCGCATATTCCAGGATTCAAAGACAAAAAGAATATATTCATTATTTTAATTTATCTTTATTAAAAATATTTAGGTTATCTATTTTTCTGCAATAAAATATAATTATTTAGATTATTAATTTTCTACAATAAACTATAAATGACTCCCGTTGGATACAAAATTAAAAAATTAATGAAAGAAGGGTATCCTCATAAACAAGCTATTGCAATATCTATTAAAATGAATGAAAAAGGTTGTTTAGGTCCGAGAGGAGGAAAAGTTTGCTTCGGTAAAAAACAATTTCTTTTTAATCCAAAAAATCCTAAGAAGTCTTTCGACGTATACATAGATAAAAATCCAAGAGATACTATACCTATTAAATATAAAACTTATTCAGACACTTTAAAGACTATCCGTAAACTAGAACGTCTTTATAAATCTAATAAGTATACACATAAACGTATTAAACAGGTTGCGATGATACTAATGGTAAGACTTAGAGTACTTAAAAAGAATAAAAAAAGACATTATAAATTAGCAAAGAGATATCATGACTTTTTGGGTAAAAGAACAAAAACTAAAAATACAGATCGTAAAAAATTAACTTTTAAGATATAAATGTATACATAATGTAAAAAAAGTCAGACAAAACAAGGATCCAATGTAAATTAACATATACAGTTCTAAAATTTCGTTATTACTCTCTTGTACAACGTCATCTAATTGATCATACATTAAATCAGTAATTTCATTTTCATTATAACTCAATTGAATTCTTTCATATAAAGGTAAAAACACGGTCATTTACACTATTTTATCTGACATCATTTTAAGTTCATTAATTAAATCTTCTTTCTTAAGATCTTCGAAACATAATATAGGCAAATTTTTAGTGATAGCGTGTTTAATTTTTGAAGATTTATATTGTATATCATCTACATTCTTTTTTGTTAAAAGAAATTTTACATTATCGTCTATAACTTCAGATATTATAAAGTTGTTTTTAAGTATTTTTTTAACTTCGGGTGATTCCGAAAATCCAGAAATAGCTATATTCATAATACAACATTAATAAATATATTTTAATTCGGTAAAATATCTGTACGGTGTGGGGTTCGAACCCACGAGGCTTACGCCAGCAGATCTTAAGTCTGCCCCCTTAGACCACTCGGGCAACCGTACAGGTATTTTACTTATACATTTAAATATGAATTGTCTTTAAACCGGTTTATAAAATACAATAAGTCTATATACACATTTTTTATTTTTGGTAATATTAAATATTTTATTATCCCATAAAGATTTGTCTATTTTAGCCACGTTAAAATTATTAGGAACTTTTAGAACCGCTATTTTAGTAAAAGTATAAATTTCATTTATGATATCTAATACATTAATGTCGTCTAAATATAGATCTATCTTTTTCTTATTTTTATAATCATTGCCGCCCCACGGCGGATCAAAATAAACAATGTCTTGTTTTAACATAAACTTAACCCAATTATATGAACAATTGTACGTAAAGTTTGGGACATTTGTATTCTTACAAAGAATATAGTACATATAACTATCTTTTTCGATTAAATTAACTTTTTTAAAATGTTTTATGAAATGAATAGCATTTCCTCCAATCCCGGCCGTAGCATCTGTGATTATAGAATCGGAATTTATAAACATTTTGATAACCTTATTAATTTGTCTAGCCTGAGAACGAGTGGTATAAACATTTATTACATTTTCTGGAATTATTAAATTTCCAGAAAAGTAATAGTTACTTTCCATAATTAAATATTAATCTATATAATTTTTAAGTTCATTTTGAAGATTAGAAATATTCGATTTTAAGACTATTATACTTCCGACAGTGTTAACGTACATCTGATTTTCCCTGTCATATAATTCTTGTGCCTCGTTTTTTGTCGCTCCCGACCTTACCGCTTTCCTGATCGCACGATCACGGATTGAACTTAGTTTAGAAATTTCTTCGGTATACATTTTTAATTTTTTTTTCTGTTCAGCTAGTATTTTTTTAATCTGCAAAGCTTTTTCTCTTTTTTCCTGTGATAACTTTTCTAGTTCTTCTTTTTTGTATTGTTGTCTATATTTATGAATAGTCTCAAAATGATCTCTTAATTTTCTTGAATAATCCAATGTAGGACCAGTGTTGTCTGGTATGTAAAATATGTAATGATTTGCATCGGCTACATAGTCAGTAAATGCATATCCAATTGGATACATATTTCTAGCACTTAAAAATTGGTTTTTTGGATACAATTTCCAATGTGGGTCATTGGGGGCTCCTATTATATAATTATCAACCCGGATGTCTTGAAAACCGTTACTTAATACGGGAGGCATATTATCATTGTAAAACCTTAATTGATATGGCATTTATTATTATAAAAATATTTTTAATCTATTTTAATTAGTTTTTCAAGTATAATGCATGCATTGGTTTCTAAAAGTATATTTATACAATTCGAAGTCTTAAACAAGTTTATAGGAAAGTAAAATTCTTCTATTTTATAATAAGAGTACATTACAACTAAAAATTCCTCTATGCAACATGTTTTATTTGTATATTTCCAGAGAGTATATAAAACTATATAATCATATTCCGTCATTTTATAATCTTCGAACCCCGTGTTGTCTTCGTATAGTTTAAAACATTTCTTGAGTCTTTTTTCAAAAGATTTTACAATTTTATTAACATCGATGTCTTCGTTATCGTTTATTTCTGATATGTAATCATTAATACACGTCATATATTGTATTTTAAAAAAATAATATATTTTAAATTGTAACATGAAAAGGAGATTAGGTCATTATTCTGATTCTGATGAAAACATGTTTGATATAACAAGTTATAAACTCGATAGTTTAGATAATCTAATTGAAATGATAACAGATTATTCAGAGAAAAAAATACCAAAAAGAAAATACAGACGTTTTTATCCTAGTAAAATGGACGTCCTTCCTAAAATATTACAAGAGCTTATAGAATTAAATAATATGATAGGTCTTGGAGTTCTTAAGAAGCAAATCATAGATCAAATTTTATATTTTATACAGGGTATAGATGAAACTGTTATGTTACATACCGTTTTAGAAGGACCTCCGGGTACAGGTAAAACGACCGTTTCACATATTTTATCTAAAATTTATTCTAAACTGGGTATATTTAGAAAAACTAAATTCAATGTTGTAAGAAGAGCAGATTTAATTTCAGAGTATTTGGGGGGTACTACTATTAAAACTATGGAGACTTTAGATAGATGTAAAAACGGAGTTATGTTAATAGACGAAGCGTACTCTCTGGGATCCAATTCTGGACAAGAAGATATGTATGCAAAAGAGTGTGTGGATACAATCAATCAATATTTGACAGAGAATTTTGATAAAATAGTGTGTATTATCGCGGGTTATAAAAAAGAATTAGATTCTTGTTTTTTTTCGCTAAATCCAGGTCTTCGTAGAAGATTTCCTTGGACATTTACAATAGAAAATTATACAGCATCTGAATTAGCCGAGATTTATTTTAAAAATATATATGAAAAAGAATGGGAAACTTCTTGTAAAAAAGACGAAATTATAAATCTTATAAATCAAAATATTAAATTATTTGGCGGTAACGGCGGTGATATAAATAATATTATAGAAAAGGCAATAATTATAAACACTAGAAATAATTTTGGTAAGGAAAATTTATACAATATATCAATTAAAGAGTTTACAGAAGCCCTTGAAATTTTTATTCAAAATAAAAAAGACAAGGTTGATTCCATTCCATTTGGAATGTATAATTAATTATACGTTAGTGATACTATATTTAAATATATCAATACAATAGTGTATTATTGTAAGATGATATCATATAAAAAAATTAATATATTAGATTTAAGAGTAACACCTGAATATATATTAAACAATAAAGATAAAGAAGTTTATATTAAAAGTCCTATTATAATGTATAAAATCAAAGACGGATTTATACAACTTATAATTAATAAAAATTCTGATTCTCATAATTTATTTTTAAATATGTGTGGGTATATAGATAGACTTTTTAAAATAAGAGATATCCCTGTTAATTTAATAATTGATAATAATATAATAGTAAACCACACGGATACTTCTAAATTTTATGATGAAAATAGTAAACTAACGTCAAAAGGTAATTTTAAAAAGGAGGGTAAAGCAGTTTGTTCTTTTACGTGTAAAAATGGGGAGTTTAATTTAAGTCAAATCCTTTTAATAAAATAAAGATTCGTTCCATTATTTTAATTAAAATATTAAACCTAATTAAAATATGGGTGCTTTTAAGGACGATGTCGAAGTCTACGATCCGGTAAATACAAACAAAAATGTCTATTATTCCAAAGTTATGTATAAACACGCTGAAATAAGTTTACAAATAAACAAGGGGTCTATAATTCTTAATAAAGAAAAGCAAAAAGCCAAACTTGTAGTTGATGAATCCACAGCGGAATTTATGAGAGAAATATCTGCGGCGATCGTAGAAATAACATCTGAAAAGAGCGAACACTTTTTCGGTAAAAAAATAAACTCAGAAGATTGCGAGAGTATTTATAAAGAAGCTTTAGTCAAGGACAATATATTACATTGTTTTTACGACGACGATACTTATTTTTACAAAACAAAAAATACTCAGGTAAGTATTGAAGATATCCCAACTGAATTAGAAGGTATAGCATTATTAAAATGTAGCGCGGTCGTTTATACAAAAAATTCGTTTTTCATAAGATGGGAGGTTTCGCAATTTAAATTGAAAAAACCTAAAATTCTTGAAGAACCATATTATATGAAAGAATACATAATAAAAGATTTACCAGAACATTCTAATCCTCTTGATGGAGATCCTCTCTTTAAAAAAATAGATGAAATTTGTCTTTTTTAATCATTTTAAAGACTTTATTTATATTAAATATTATGGAAAAAATTATACAATGTATAAAAACGGTTAACGATGAACTGGGAAATCACTATAAAGAAAATATATACCAATATGCTCTTTACGTAGAATTAAATTCGAAGGGGTTCCTTGTTCAGACAGAGGTTATCATTCCTATATTATATAAGGGAGTTTATGTAGGGTTTGAAAGAGCGGATATAGTTATCTACGATTCAGAGTTTACATACATTCTTGAATTAAAATCTCAAAATTCTAGACTTTCATCTAAAGAGACAAATCAATTGAAAAAATATCTTAGAAATATGAACTGCGAAAAAGGACTGTTAATTAATTTTTTCGAAACTCTTGAAATAATAGAGGTCACTAAAGAGACCTCCCGAAAGATTTAATGTGACAAGCCTCTGGTATATAATTTGCATTAAATGTTAAAGTTTTATTAATAGGAGCTAAATTAACTTCAAATATATTTTCGTTATTATCGGGTACTTTTACATTTTTATCATTAATTAAATTATGTAATGTGTATAATTTATTTAATGTCAAGCCGTTTATGACTGTTAGCCAAATGTCTTTCGTAGTCGGACCAGATACATTAAATTTTTTTTTAAAATTTCTAAGTTGCGTAGATTGATTTTTACTACGAAATACATGCGTTTGTTTTAACGCGTTTTCAAGAACGGTTGTATCCTTTTTATTTAGTATTTTATTAACTTTTATTATATATGCGCCCTCTAAAGAAAATACTATATGAATAAGAGTACCGTCCTTTGCAAAATTTATACATTGAGCCATATCTTCGCCAGATGGCCAGCCATAAACTGCGTCTTCTGAGATGTAACAACTTCTTGGATGTGTGTGAAAATTTATTATGCCTTGTGGAGTATAAACACTTGAGCCATTTCCTTTATTAATCTTAAATTTGGTACTTTTTTTATCGCAAATTTTATCTTTACAGTTTACATCAGTGAATAACAAGACACCTGCTATTTCATTTTTGTCGTTGTTTAATGAAGTTTTTATCATTTTAATAAAGTCTGGGTCTATATTCCATTTAACCCTTTTTTTAGAAATTATACACATACTTATATATTTATGTACTTATTTTTTTGTAGTTTAAAATAACAATTAAAAATAAAATACAAATTGTAAACCATGTCTGAAACTCTTAATGTTAATGTATTGGTGGCGGCAAAAGATGAATATACAAAACAACTTATAAACACCATAAAACCCGGGTTTTATGATATTATTAAAAATGTATACACAGAATCTCAAAAAAACAATATTCGTAGAACTCTTTCTTATTCAAATTTCCAAAAAGAATTAAAAGGGGTTCCAAATTGGACGAGTTTCAAATTAGAAGAAAAACTTCATGGTATTAATTCTAAATTTCCATATTTAATGGATCTTGTTACTGCGATTTTTGTAAGTCACGTTAAAATACTTGCATGTGTAAGATTAAAGAGTGAAGATAAATCTGTTAAAATTAAAGTACCTAATCTAAATACATTTTTACACAAAATATTAATAAAATGCTCCGAATGTATTTATTATAACCCAGAAATGATACATGATGATAAAGTTAAGATATTAGAAATAATAGTAACATCTATAAATGATACAATTGCCAATCAAATTCCGATAGAATATATTTTAAATGAATATCTTTCTGGAGTATTTGACGAAGAAGAAACTAGATATCCAGAAAAGAATGATATAGTGGAACCAGATGAAGATTTTTCGGATGAGGAATTATACACAGATGTAGAAGCAGGAGAAAAGAAAAATATTCCTATTATTCCAATACAAAAACCAATTAATAAACAAATTATACCAGGGACTCTAAAAGACGATATGCCCTTTAATAGGGAAGACCCGTCGGTCAATAAAAAAAATTTGCCAGACGAGATAGAAGAGTTTAGTGATCTTAAAAATAACAAGTATGATTCGGTGAAAGTTAATAAACAAGAAAACATAGATGATGCGTCAGATGATGATTTTTCAGACGAAGATGAAGGAGAGGAGGAAACCGAAAATGATAAACAAGAACCCACGCTTTTTTAAGAAGTTTAAATTCTATAGTTTATAATATAAATGTCTGCGTTAAATGATGTTATAAATCTTCAAAAAAGACAACAAAGTAGATACAATGAATTAAAACAGGGCATTCTTAACAAAATAACAGATAAAATAGCTCATTTGGCCAAACATGGTGAGATGAGATGTGTATATACTGTACCGAGTTACGTATTTGGTTCTCCTAGGTATAATGTCGCAGAAATAACAGTGTATCTATATTACGTTTTTAAGAAAGAAGGATTCTGTACTGTTCTACTCGGAAATGATAAACTTTTTATTTCGTGGGACATTAATGATATTAACACTTCCAACTCAAACAAAAAGAAAAAGAATAAATTATTTGATATAAAACCTTTGATTAATATTAATAAATAATGGGGTGTTTATTTTCTTTTCTAAATACCGATGTTGAAGAACCAGAAACCCCGGATTATTTATCTTATTCTGAACCCTTTATTAAAAAAGAAAGATCTTTTGATAATTACTCCATTAATTCGTGTGATTCACCTCCTTCCTATTATAATGAAATAGTTGTTAATAGGTTTCGTAGAACATCTGGAGATTAAAGTAATTTAAAATAATAATTACTTATTAAGTTAAGCAAATGATTATTCTTTCCTTTGATATAGGAATAAAAAACCTGGCCTATTGTTTGATAGATTCGGTGGATAAATGTATACTCGACTGGGATGTATTAGATTGTTCTGGAAAGAACGAAACTCTACGAGTAATTGAGGAATTGGATCAATTAGAATATCTAAGAGAAGCTGATATAATTCTTCTTGAAAAACAACCGTCTTTTAATCCAAAAATGAGAAATATATCAACTGCTATATACGTTTATTTTATACTAAGAGTACAACACGAACAACAGAGGATGGCAAAAATTCAATTTTATGCCGCAAAGTACAAATTAAAGTGTTGTGACGTTAAAATAGAACATAAATCAAAGGATAAATACAGACAAAATAAAAATCTAGGTATAGCACACACGAGATATTTACTTAATAGCCATCAGGATTTTTTTGAACGCCACAAAAAGAAAGATGATCTAGCCGATTGTTTTCTACAAGCACTAAGTTATATTAAATTTTTTACAAACTCATATGTACAGAATACAGACGCATGATAAGGTATACTTCTAATTAGATATATAGTCATTCCTCTGTAGTATTCGCCTAGTTTAATTTCTTTGATATTATTTCCATTTCTAATTTTTGCTCGAATTGTGTCAAATGGATAAAAAATGCATGTTGCAATTGTTTTTGAGATAGATGTGATTAAAAATGTATTAAAGGTAGAATTATTTGTTTTATCTTTAAGATATTCATACACCGGTATTTGAACTGTAAAATTTAAATTTAATATATAAGTAGGTATAAGACCTCTATAACAATTAATTAGGGACACATTATTAATTTCTTTACCGGTCTGAACCCTCTGACGAAGTACCCAAAAAGGAGTGGTGAATGTACTTGCTGTACAGCATGAAACGTATGCAGCAATTGGTTTTGGTACATCAGTTTCCTTTATTTTTTTATACAATGGAAAGTAAATAGCCCAAAAAGAAGGCACTGCTACAATGCCATATTTTAACCCACTGTATAAACTACGAATAGAATAAGTTATTTGTTTATTAAGTTGATAGTTAATTCTTATTGTATCTAAAGGATTGCAAATAAATGTAGAAACTATTCCTGCACCAAGAGCTGGGACTATTTCTTCCATTTTATATTAAAATATAATATGTTTTTATATATATTTATTTAAGATGAATGTATTCATAAATTAAATTTGCCACTCTAGCGTTTTTAAATGTACCGTATGTATGATCCTGCAAAGAATATAACATAGTGTTTATTTTATCAAATTGAGACTTGTTTATTTTTAATATCGTTGGATTAAAGTTTTTAGGTATATATTTGGTCATTTCAGACACATTTTGCTTTCTATTATTCGTAACATTAGAATTTTTGACTACGGTGTAATAAATAGATAAAAGTAAGTCTGTAAATATACTTTGACAAAAAGAATCTTGAAATCCTCTTTTACAACGTTTGGATATAGTTGACTTAATTCCGTCTTCTACGTCATCTTCTGACATTATTTGATTAAACATCTGCTGACGCATTTTATCTATAATTTCCTGACTTGCTCCAAATTTTGTTACTCTTTTCATGGGAGATCTTTTCTTCTTATTGCATCTCGACTTAATTTGTGCTTTTGTTAACTTTTGTACCAATTTTGGAGTCTTAGAGTCTATTTTTTTACTTGGACGACAATAAGCTATTTTTTCTTTTGTCTTACGCCCACATGGTTTTCTTTTGGGCCATGCGCATGCGTCTACCCACTTTTCTTTATACCATCTTCCGAGATTTGTTTTTCCTTTAGATCCGCGATATTTACCTCCCTTTGCTTTGTATTCTCTTACTAGACGTCCTGAATCATACGCGCCCCATCTACGGCCTTTAATTGATCTTTTAATTCTAGCCTTAATTGATGCATATAATTCCTTATTAACTACATTATCTGGTACATTGTATTTTTTACCAAATGCGTTTCCAGTTGCATATTCTTCTTTAAGCCAAGCTAAAGCCCTGTTGTACCATCTAGGTTCATCATAATCTACGTCATGCTCTATTTTATCCAAAAGTGCTTCTACTTTTTCCTGAGACACTGTTATATTTGCAGCTACTTGACCCTGATATACATTGATGTCTGGGTCTAAATCCACAAATTCGCCGACAACGTGTTCTAAACATAAATACCAGAGATCGTCATCATCAAAATCTTTAGCTGTTAATATATCAGCTGCGTAATAAAGCCATTGTGAGGTTTCTCGCCGAGTAGGGTTTAAAACAAGCCAAGGTTTGCCGTATTTAGATGTCATTTGTTCTGTTGCATATTCAGGGCTTTCATATTCGGCATTCATTCGCCAAAGAAGTTGTTTAAGAAATCTTTTAGTCATTGTATTACTTGGTATTTTTCTGACATTTCTACCTCTTTGTATTCTTTGGATATCAGAAGATGATACATCTCTCTGAATTAAATTTTGAATATCGCCCGGTAAAATATTTAATGAAGTATCTTCGAATGGAATTATTGCTCCGAATGCTAATTTTTTACTACCCGTTATCCCTTTAGGAAACTTACCAGTTCTATTGTAAACACCAAGTCTACGCTTATAATCAGCAAGACTAGCCTTTACACTAGGTTTATTCCATAGAATGTACATACTCAGGTATCCAGGCCTCGTGGGATCATTCGTACGAAGGTCTTTCTTGTGACGAGAAATGTATCTTTCTCTTCTTTCGCGATCTTTATGGATTGTGAAATCTGACATCCCAGCGGCACCAAATTTACGCACATAAGTCTTACCGTTCTTTTCAAACGTAATTTCATACTTCTTTTTACCCCCTTTTAGTTTTTTAAAACTCTTTACCTTTATCATTTAATTATTATTAAATATTTTAATTAAAAAACTCTAAAAGTTTTATTTTAAGGATATTGTTTAGGAATAAAGAGGTCTTAAAAAATTATATATAATTAACCAATAAAATATTGTAACAACTGTTATTATTATAGTTTTTTTTAAGGTTGGTACTTTATTTTCAAAGAAAAATGCAAAAGCAAGGGTTATAAATACATTTTCTATAATATCTTCTATAACAATAGAATAGCCTTTTTCTAATTTATTAACCATTTATTAAAAGTAAAATATTTAATTATATTTTTAAATTTGTCAAATGGTTGTTTATTAAACGATTTTAATTATATTCTTGTAGTTTGTCAAAATTTAAATATTTAAATACATTTTCTTTGTCAATGTCTATTTTCTTAAAATAGTCTAAATATGTTTCTATATCTGGAATTTCACCTTCTAGTGATGTTATAGCAGATAACTCAGCCGACGCTAAATATACATTAGCGTCCTTTCCAAGTCTATTTGGAAAGTTTCTGGTTGATGTAGATAATACAGTAGCTTTATCGTCCACCCTAGCTTGATTACCCATGCACAAGGAACATCCTGGAACTTCTGTTCTAACTCCAGATTTTTTATAAATATCGTAATAACCTTCTTTTTTAAGTTGTAATTCATCCATTTTTGTAGGAGGAGCCATCCAAAGTTTAGATATAGATTTTTTATCATTTAATAATTTACCCGCTGCTCTAAAATGACCTATGTTTGTCATACAACTTCCTATAAAAACTTCATCTATTTTTTCCCCAGATACGTCAGATAAGAGAACTGTTTTATCTGGATCATTGGGAGCGCATAATATAGGTTCTTTAATGTCATCTAAATTTATTTCTAATATTTCTTTATACTCGGCGTTGCTATCTGCCTCTAATAATTGAGGATTATCTATCCATTCTTTCATTTTTTTAATTCTTCTTTTGATTGTTCTCGCATCGTTATACCCCTCTTTGATCATCCAGTTTAAAAGAGTAATATTTGATTGTAAATATTCTATAATTGGTTGTTTATTTAATTTTATTGTGCAACCTGCTGCGGATCTTTCGGCGCTCGCATCAGAGAGCTCAAATGCTTGTTCACATGTTAAATTTGGTAAACCTTCTATTTCTAAAATGTTTCCATTGAATATATTCTTTTTATTTTTCTTATCTAAACTTAGTAAATTATTTTTTTCAGCGTAATAAGGTATGCTATGAACTACATCTCTGAGAGTAATTCCGGGTTGCATAGTTCCTTTAAATTTAACTAATACAGATTCTGGCATGTCTAGCGGCATTACTCCAGTAGCAGAAGCAAACGCTACTAACCCAGAGCCGGCTGGGAAAGATATTCCTATAGGGAATCTAGTATGCGAATCTCCGCCCGTGCCAACTGTATCAGGAAGTAACATACGATTTAACCAACTATGTATAATACCATCTTTTGGTCTTAAAGATACGCCTCCTCTGTCATGCATAAAATCTGGAAGAGTGTTATGAGTAATAATATCTATATCTTTAGGGTAAGCGGCTGTATGGCAAAAAGATTGCATAACTAAATCTGCAGAAAATCCTAGACACGCTAAATCTTTTAATTCGTCGCGGGTCATGGGTCCAGTTGTATCCTGTGACCCAACTGTTGTAACTCTAGGTTCACAATAATTACCCGGGTGTATTCCGTCTACCCCACACGCTCTTCCTACAATTTTCTGCGCTAAGGTAAATCCTTTTTTATCGTATTTAATTTCTTTTTTTCCAATAAAGAAATTGCTTGATGTCATATTTAAACTTTCTCTAGATTTTTCAGTTAATTCCTTGCCAATTATCATATTAATTCTACCTCCTGCCCTGACACTATCTAGAATTGTTGGGCATTTTAAATTCCATTCGCATATTAGTTCATTTGTATTTTTATCAATTGTTTTTCCATTTTCAATATCTAAAATAATTTCTTGCCCCATTTTAATATCTTTAACGGGCATTTCAATTGGTAAAGCACCGGAATCTTCCATTGTATTAAAGAATATGGGGGCAATTTTTTCTCCAAAGCAAAAACCACCCTGTCTTTTATTTGGTACATATGATATATCTTTTCCAAAATGCCATAGTATACTATTAGTTGCACTTTTTCGACTAGAACCTGTTCCTACTATATCTCCAACGAAAGCAATTGGATTACCTTTTTGTTTTAGCCATTCTATAGTTTCAATAGGGCCAATCTCATATGGTATATCAGGTACAATTCCATCTCTTGGACATTTTAACATACTTAAAGAATGAAGAGGTATATCTGGGCGAGAAAATGCATCCTGTGCAGGAGACAAATCATCAGTATTTATCTCTCCGTTTACCTTAAAACAAGTTAAAGTTATACTTTTTTGTAATTTTTCTCTATTGAAAAACCATTCTGCTTCTGCCCATGATTTTATAACTTCTTTAGCATATACATTTCCCTTATTCATCATCTCTTCTACAGAATTAAAGTAGTCAAATATTAATATATTATTTTTAAGATTATCCGCTGCAAACATTGCGTGGGAAGAATTTAATAACTTCACTAGTGCTTCAATTGAATATCCTCCTTGCATTGTACCAAGCATATCAATCGCATCTAATTTAGAAATAAAGCTGTTTTCGTTTCTAGATTCTGCAATGTCTAATAAAAAATTTGCTTTTATTTTAGACGTCGAATCTACTCCTGGTACAATTTTATTTTTTAATAAATTAAGTAATTCAGAGTGCTTATAAAACAATTGTTCATCTTCAATTTTAGAACTAAAATTTATTTGATTTATAAGTTCTTTGGTTTCTTCTAAATTTAGAGGAAGAGGAGGAATACCTAACTTATTTCTAGTTATCGCTTTATTTTTAAATTTAGATAATAAACTGATACTAGAACTTTTCATTTAAGTTTATATTAGTTAGTTTTTTTTAAATTCTTTTATAGACATAGTTTTATATTAAATATAAATGATAAATAAGTTGCATAATGTTATTAAAAAAGAAAGAATAGTTGTAATTGGAAGCGGTTGGGCGGGATCTACAATTGCTAAAAACATAAACTGTAAAACCAAATATAATCTTACTGTTGTAAGCAATAGAAATCATATGGTTTTCACTCCATTATTAGCGTCAAGCTGCGTAGGGACCCTCCATTCATTGAGTGTAATTGAAAACGTTAGACATATACAACCAAATCTAAGAGACCCCGATAATCATTTTTACCTAGGAATTGTGAATTTTATTGATAAAACTAATAAAAAAATTCATTGCAAAGCAGTTAATGATAAAACATTCGAAGTTGATTATGATAAATTAGTGATTGCAACAGGCGGTAAGCCTTCTACGTTTGGAATAGAAGGAGTTTCTAAATATGCTCACTTTCTTAAAAATTTAAATGACGCCCAAAAAATAAGAAATAATATTCTTAAAAACATTTGTTTATCTGGTATACCCGGAACAACTCTAGAAGAAAAAGAAAAACTAATGAATTTTGTAATCGTCGGAGGAGGTCCGACCGGTGTAGAATTTGCAAGCGAACTATGTAATTTTATAAACGAAGACATGCATAAATATAATCCGAATGCAAAAAATCTTGCTAAAATAACAATTATAGAAGGAAATGAAATTTTAGGAAGTTTTGATTCAAGTCTTAAAGATTATGCATATAGTAAATTAATAAATGCCGGTGTTAATATTAAAAATTCTCAAGTTAATAAAATAGAAAAAGATAAAATTTATTTATCTGACGGGACCATTATTAATTATGGTATATGTGTTTGGTCCACCGGTATAGAACCAGGGGATTTAGTTAAAAATTTTGATTGTATTAAATCTAAAAACGGAAAAATTAGAGTAAACGAGTTTCTTAATATTTATAACTTAGATGGAAGTATAAATGAAGACATATATAGTTTAGGCGATTGTGTTGAAATAGAAAATAATCCTTTACCCCCTTTAGCTCAAGTCGCAGAACAACAAGCACTTTTCCTTTCAGATTCTCTTAATAATCTAAATACAAAAAATAAATTCAAGTATAATCACCGGGGTTCAATGGTTACACTAACAACAGGTTCGGCTATATTAGAATCTACTGTTAAAATTAAAGGAATAACATCTTGGTTCCTATGGAGATCTGTTTATCTTACAAAATTAATATCTATTAAGAATAAATTAAACGTTGCTTCACAGTGGTTTGGATCTTGGATTAAAGGTCGAGAGATTAGTTTTTAATAATATAATAAACTATAATAACAATAATTATTAATAATAACGGCTTTAATAATGTATTTAATGTAAATATTTCTTTACTTTTATATTTTTTTTTATCTTCCGGATATAATCTTAAATAAAATGATAAAACATTTTCACAAACGTTTTCCATTGATGTAAATTGATATACATTGTTACCGTTATGAGGACCAACCCAGTAAAGATTTTTAAAATTAGAATTTATAGGAAAAGAATCTACATAAGTTGTTTTTTTTGTTTTCATAAAAGGGGTGTCATCTGTAGTCCATTTATTATTTTTATATGTAACTCTTTTATTCAAAATTAAACTGGGGATTTCTTTAATTTTAAGTAAGGAATTTATTTGTCTATAAGCCTCTTTCATCAATTCTTTTTTATCTATTGTCTGGTTAGCGGTTTTATTTGTAAAGTTAGATTTAGTATCTAAATTTACTATAAGAGCGGATATTAAAGTATTTGTTTTGTTTCCCATTTTCCCGTCAAAATAATCTGACATTACTATCCACGCCACGCCCCATTCTCCAAAACCGTTTCCCCAAACATCTCGTATATCAATTTTATTTTCGAAGTGTAATGTAAAAGATATATACGGTATGTAACTATTATCAACTACATAATTATCTATTTCTGACATTGAATTGAAAAATGAATATTTTAATGTATCAGATTCTTTAAATAATTTTGCGGTGTGTAGAGGAGGAGTTGTTATAATTAAAGAATCTGATTTATATTCATCACTGTCAGTTTTAACAATATAACCGGTATTGACCCGTTCTATAGTCTTAATGTCTTTGTTATATAATATCTTAACACCTAATGAGTTTAATTTTTCAATAACAGGGGTCCATAACCATATATCATTTGGTACAATAGGTTCAACTATTTTATAAAAAGCGTTTTGATTAAAAATAGAGAAAAAAGCGCCTGCCGAATAAGTCATAGACGTTGCTCCATCCGTGAGTGTACATAGCTTATTTATATAATCCTTGGCTTCTTTGTTAAAATTAGGAAAAACATCATTTACTGATAATCCTTTAAAATACTCAGGATAGATAATAAATATAACGTAGTTTACAAAAATTTGAGATATTTCTAATATATTTGCAGATTTAAATAGCCCATCTATTCCTACTATAAAATCATACTTATAGTCTTTCATATTATCTCTGAACTTTATATCACATAGTTCTAATAACCTTTCAAATTTAAAATAATTTGTTAGATAAATTCTGGGCCCATGTTCAGAAAAACTTTTATCGTATCCTACCCTGTCTACTCTATGAGAACCTCCGGGCGTGTCCCATTTTTCTAATATAGTAATATCATTATTTGAATCTTTTTTTGCAAGAAGTAGCGCTGTAAATATACCGGATGGGCCTCCGCCTATTATAGTATATCTCATCTAATATAAATATAACAAATAATTAATTTAAAAATATAATTAATTTAAACATTAATACTAACATGAATAATGCACCTATTGGCGCTAAGATATTTAAGGCAAAGTGTTCGTCGTGTCATACAATAGAATTCGGGGGCCCTAATAAACAAGGTCCTAATTTGTGGGGTATTTTTAACAGAAAGGCCGGTGAAACACATGGATTTAAATATACTCAAGCAAATTTAAATTCTGGTGTAATATGGACAGAAGATGCTCTTATAGAATACCTTAAAAATCCAAAAAAATACATTAAAGGTACAAATATGGCATTTCCGGGATTTAAAAAAGAACAGGACGCTAAAAATGTAGTTGAATTTTTAAAATATTTTAAGTAACTTTTAAATATCTTTAAAATTAAAACTTGTTCCGCAACCACATTTAGAATCTATATTTTCATTTTTAAAATCAAATCTAGACCCCATTATGTCTGAAATATAATCTATTTTAGTTCCAATTATATATATTAAAGATTTTTTACACAAATATAATTTATAATCTTCGATATTTACTATTTCCGCGTCTACTTCTTTAAGTTTATCATTAAAAAATTTAAATTTATATGAAAAGCCGTTACAGCCTCCTCCTTTTATATACATAAAAATAGAATTACAGTCTTTTTGATTTTTGATTATATTTATTAATTGTTTTGTGGCCTTATTAGTTAATTTAATCATTTATTATACATCTCTTAAAATAATATTTTAATTATCTTTAAAAAGGGTTTTAATTTCTTCATTGGGATAAACATATCCAAAATCTGGCTGATCTTCGTGACCTTCTTTTAAAAGTGTATAATCCCCCGTGTTTGTACACAAATTATAAATGTTGAAATTATCGGCAATATCAAACTTATCTGTTCTTGATGAAAGATTTACAGAAATGCTTCCCTCTACTCCGCTTATAATTCTATGAAATATACCAGCCGGCCATACTACCATAGCGGGGCCATCATAATACAATTTATCATTTTTGTAAATTTTATCCGGAGTTACGATAAAGGACGCCTTTGTTTTAGTTTTTGGATCAAATATATCAATGTATCTAGTGCCTTGTAAAACTAAAAGATTATCATCTTGACCTGGATGCATATACCAAGGTCGTTTAACTGGTACTACTCCAATATCTGGATCTTCAACGGGTCCGGGTGATATAGAATTAGGTCCATGTATAACTCGGTCTATTCCGCTAATCTTTGGAATATCAGACGGTACCATTTCGTCAAATTTTACTCCTTTTGTTCTCCTTAACATTCTAAGCGGAATAATTCTGTACATTTTTAATAAATATAAATTAAAATATATTTTTAAATTAATTGGCACAAAATAATTTAATGTTATTAGATGAATGTATTATAAGTAAATATGGAAGATCGTGTATAACTACTCGGAAATTTTCAATTAATAATTTACTATTATACCTTTTAATAAGGAACTTTGAAAATGTTTTTAAAAAGTATATTAGTAACACAAAATATTGTGATATAGACTTAAATCATCTAATATTTAGTTAATTTTAACTTCAAAATCTGGAAATATATTATATAAATATGTTGCGTCTCCTTTTAGATATATACTTAACTCTGTGTTTTTATGCTTAATTTTAATTTCTTCACGGGTTAAACCGTCTTTATAACATATTGGTTTAATTTCGTCGTCTAAAAAATAAGGAATAAACGAAATTGCAAAGGCTGCTCCTGAGACTCCCTTAAAATTTTTATATTTTTTGCTAATTTTGGGCGGATTTGGGTTATGAAGATTAAACCCATGAGATATTGTAAAATTAAATATTATAAATAAATATATAAGATATTTCATTTTATAATTTATATATTAATTTTTTTTAAATTAATTAATCAAATAGACTTGCTATAACAGTCGATAAGAAAACTATAGTAAAAATTATCAAAGAACTTGTAACTAATACCTGACCGTGGTGCACTAACATGTGCATTATCTGACTAAAAAAATCTAATTGAGCCGCTCCATTTGGAGGTTTAATTTGAGAGGGGGTTGCAAATGGAGATAAGATTATAGAAAGAATTATATTTAAGAATACTCCTACTAACGAATTTAAAAGGGCTGTTTTGTACATTTATAATCTATATATATATATATTTTTTAAATTTTAAATTTCCAGATGTCTACATGATCCTCTAAAAAAATGTATTTTTTAAAACCGTAATTATACATTGTCTCGTCTATATTTTGAAGATAATCGTTAATGTAAGGTTCGCCCGATAACATCATATTACTGGGTTTATAGTTAGTAGAAATATCTACTATTATAATTTCTTTTTTTGCAATTCTAATAGAATTTCTAATTATTTTATTATGACCCTCAAATGGCATTTCGTGAAAAGCAAACATACAAGAAACTATATCAAATTCTTTGTCTCTTCCGTAATTTTCTGCGTTACCAAACTTATAATTGCTACCAGGGTTAAATACATTACTTAAGCGCAACATTTGTAAAGAAGTATCTATGCCCACATGTCCTGGTTTAGTTGAAAACCCAGTTCCGCAACAGAGATCTACAACATCTCCTTGAAATGTATTGTAGATCTCTTTTCTTACATTTCTCCCTGAGTACGCTTTGTTATCTATAATTTTAGTTATAACAGGGCTACAAATAGCATGAATATTTCCAAGAACCCCTATGTTTCCCATGTTATGAATTTGACTATTATACCAATATGGAGGTTTAGAAAATCCTAAAATTAAAATCAATATATTAAACATTCATACTTATTTTATAATGAAAATATTTATTTAAATAAATTTATTCAAAAGTTTAGGACACAAATAAGACTCTTTACATACTTTTCTTGTATTTCCTAACTCATTCGCTGTATGATCTATCCCTTTTAGTACATTTGTTTTCCGTTGTTTTTCTGTATCTCCCCTTTTAATACCATTCATAAATTTATTAAATATTTTATTTGCACAATATGTACGGATGTCTTTACAAGTTATATTAGATTGAACTTTTTCTTTTAAAAATGCATTTAAATCCCCTGATGTTAGTCTAGTACCCGTGTTGTAATAAAACAAATACGGACCTTTGATTTTAAGAACTCTGTGAATAAAAGAAATACTTTCGTTATTGGTTATTATTTTATTGTGTAATATACCTTTTTTACCCACAAAAGATAATGTATTATTATTGAAATGAGACTTTAATAGTGTAGAAATCCCGTAAGTTCCGTTTTCTTTTTTATAACTCTCGTTTCCAACTCTAATACATAAATCTTCCATTAATTTAATTACATTGGCTATAACACATTCTTTTGAAAGATCTCTTTTAGACATGTAGTGTTTAATTATCCTATAGTATTTATTATAATCAAATGAGTTCATTTTATTAAACTTGGTTTTTTTTGCTTTTTCTATAAAATCCTTGTTGTATATGTATTGTTTTCTTCCTTTAGAATCATGACCGGTCGCCTGAATTTTAGCTTTACTGGATTTATCTATTTTTACATTTGTCCACGTGGGTGGTATTTTTAAACTTTTTATCCTCGGAAGGTCTTCTTTTGTAACTCCTTTGTAACCAAATTTATTATTTACAAAATGTCTGGAAATGTAAGACATGTTTAAAACTAGTTTTATATTTTATTATATAATTTAAAGCATAAATATATATTATCTAATAATGAACTATAGATATATATTTAGTGTTTTGTTTTTATCTTTTTTTTTTATAACTAATCCAGGTTCTCAAAAAGAAGAGTGTTTATCAGTTCCTCCCGGTGGGTTTTCAGGATTTTGGTATTTCATATCAAAACTTCAAAAAAATAAAATAGAAAATGAAAAATATTATTGTGCATCATCTGGTTGTCTAGCCGTAATTTCTAATTATATAGATATACACAAAGTTTATAATTTTGCATTAATAAGTAGAAGTTACGGAGGGAGTATTGAAAATATGAAAAATAGTTTTATACATTTATTGATTAAGGAAATAAATTTTGTTCCAAACATTACGGTTGTTACGTTGTCAAAATATGGCACATGTATAGAAAGGACCCCTAAAAATAAAAGGCAATTTAAAACACTACTAATTAAAACGACTGATATACCTTTTATAATTTCTACGCACGGGGAAATAGACGGAGGACCTTGTTTTTATTTTATGAATAGATGTAAAAGACGCATAAATTTGCCTCTTACTTATAAATTTATTATAAATATACTTAATTATAATTTAACAAATGATGACATACTATATTTTTACAATTATATTTAAAGAAGTAACTTATATATTTTTTATAGTATAAATGCCTGATTGGGATATCTTAGTACTCGATAAATCTGGATCTATGTTTAAAAACAAACAAGACCTTGTAGATGGGTTTAATAATTTAGTAACAGAACAAAAAGAAGAAAAGTCCGCGAATTTTTTAACTGTTATTACATTTAATGATGTGGTTGAAGTGTTTAAAGAAGAAACTTTTCCGAATGTATCAAAAATAGAAAATTCGGATATAATCACAAAAGGTACAACTGCTTTATTAGATGCAGTAGGCGAAGTATACGACATGATACTTAATAACGATAAATATAAAAAAATTACTCTCACCGTTATAACAGATGGACAAGAAAATTCCAGTAGAAATTATACAATTGAAACATTGAATGAAAAGAAAAAATTAATAGATGAAAAGTATACACTTAATATGGTTTTTATCGGCGCTGATATTTCGTGCGTAACTGAAAACGAAGTTAATACACACGCTTCACAAAGCGTAGATTGTTCTGGAGATATACAAGAGGCTCTAAGAATCGCATCTAGAAGTATGTCTAGCGGCAGAGACAGTAGCCAATATATTCCCGAGGGAATAGTTTATTCAAATCCTGTAACCCCTCTTGTGATGAAAAGAAGTTTTTCATCTACCAACGAAAGACCACCCAAAGTTAAAAGATGTAAAACTCTTTGCGATAATTAACTATCTAATATATTAGATAATACTCTAAATGTGTTGTGATCAATAGTAACAAAAACTTCCTTGTTATTATTCATTAATTTCATTATTCTTTTTTCTTGTCTTTTAAATTTCTTAGTTTTTCTCTTAGGGCGGCGCTCTTCTTCTGATACCAACATTTCAAATTCTATGTCATTGTATTCGTTTTCAGCGGAATCATAAGAATCCTCTTCTTTTTCAGGTGATATTATACTTCTACAAAAAGGACACTCGTTCTTAATAAGTTTATCGTGACAATTTGTACATATAAAATGTATACATGGAAGAAAATTAATACAATCTAAGTTTTTATTTTCCATACATATACCGCACTCGAAAAGTAAAGATGTCTCGGATTCCATTTAAAATATATTTATATTTAATTAACTCATTTAATTAACATTTCCATTTAAAACCACAATCAGTACACGTAACAAAAGTAGTCATAGGTTCATCTGCGCTGCGAGTTTGCATCTGGTAATAAACGGTTTTCATTGATTTACATTTATTACATTTAAACATACCATCTCCGTGTTCTTCTTTTTTGAAGATGGCTTGATTTAATGTTTTAACTTTAAGTACTTCCCAAACGTCTGGGTTCATTTCTTCTCTCGACATTTTAACTAAATTATAAGATTGTACAATACCATCCTTAATTTTTTCTCTCAAAACTGGAGCATTGGTTGTATAGCTTATATTTGCTAAAACTCGTCTTGCGTTTACAGAATATTTTTTTACAAAATTTTTATCAGACCACTTTAAGGGTAGATTATTATTTTTACAATATTCAACAGCATTATTAAATACTCCCTTTTCCATATTTAAGATAAGTATATCATTTGTATCAAGTTTCATAAAATTTGCTGCATTTTCTTTAAAAGTGTTTCGGCGATATGACATTTAACTGCGTATTTTAAAATTTATATTCTAAATATTTTTAATATAATTTATTTTATGTAATTTTTATTAAAATTTTATATTATTATATTAAATATGTTAACAGACCGCGTAGATAAAACTTTAACTACGACTGCTACTACAGCAGTTAACTACATTGACGAACATCATAAAACAGCTGTTGCGCATGTCGATTCAGATAAGCACCCCTCGACTGCTGCCTCAGTAGAAACCGCTGCTATAAAATCTAGCGAACAGGTTGCTAAGGCGGCCACAGAACAACACAATAAAGTAACCGCCCGTGTAGCGGCAACTTCAGATAATAAGGAAGTTAAGAAGGATGCTGTAAAATCTAGCGAACAGGTTGCAAAGAAAGCCGTAGAAGATCATCACAATTTAACAGCTCAAGTAACTAAAACAGCAACCGACAAAGATGTAGCAAAGGCTGCTAAAGATAGCAGCAAGTCTTTAACTTCACATTCTGCCGATTCGCACGCAACTGCACACGGTGAATTAAATTGGAATCTTATATTACTTTTTCTTTTACTTATAGCGGCTCTCGTTGTGTATTTTTATGTTTATGTAATTTAAAATAAAATGTTTACATTATTATAAATGGTAGAAGAAAAAGAGAATAATTCTTTAAGCTGGATGGTATATATCCTAGCTCCATTAGTTATAATAGTTGCTATGTATTTACTTTTCGGGGGAGGTGAATACGGAGATGACCTTCTTGGGCAGATTTTTTCTTTTGGGAAACCGCAATATCACATAAGTAATGCATTTGGTATAGTCAAGTAATTTTACAAAAAAATAATGTATTTAAAAAAACAATTGATTTATCACTAATAACAATGATAAAACGACTGTTTTTCGACGAGGCTTTTAATCAGGCGCTAAGGTCTGATATGAATTTTAATCATGGATCTGTAGTTATTTACAGGGGTAAGATAATAGGAAAAGGCTTTAATAGATATATTAACTCTGATTACTGTGATAAAGTGTCTTTGCACGCAGAAGTAAGCGCAATTAACGACGCTCTTAAAAGAGTTAGCGCCGAAGAACTTAAGAAATGCAAACTCATTGTAATTAGAATTAATAAAGAAGGAGATTGTCTTAATTCGCGACCATGTTGTAAGTGCCAAGAATATATAAATAAGTTTTGTATTAAGAAAGTTTTTCATTCTTAAAAAAACATATATTTAACATCAAAAAAAGACCAGACACAACGCTTAAATTAGATAAAAATGGTTTATATTTAAACGGAAATGTATAAAATATTAAAGTAGCGAGTATCGTAAAAAGTATTAACATATAACCACCTATCGATGCTATATTAGCATCTTTAGCAAAGGTTCCGTAAAGTATTATCCCAGAAGACAATAATTCATATAAACCTGCTACAAGAACAATCATTTGAGAGATATCGCTCGTTAATCCTGTTTTGTTAGCAAACCGAGAGGCTTCTGACGTACCTAATGAAATTGTTTTATTGAAACCCGATATTATAAACATTATCATCATTACAAAAATCGAAAACTGTACATTAAAGTCCATTTATATTAACAAAATGTATTATTTTATAATTTAATAAAAAACTCCCATGGGGTCGAAACCCTGGTTGGTAGATTCAAAGTCTACAGTGATTACCACTACACTACACTACACTACACTACACTACACGAGTTTGTATTAAATTAATATACTCCTCCAACCGGGTTCGAACCGGTGACCTTGCGGTTAACAGCCGCACGCTCTAACCGACTGAGCTATGGAGGAGTATATTAATTAAGCGCTTTCAGTAGGAATTGAACCTATCTTCTATATATGTATAGACGCTTTTAATTAACGTATTTTATTGACCCAGATGGGTCTTTTAAACATGTGATTTTTATTTATTTACCATGTATTTATTTATTCATAGTGTATTCATTTATTCATAGTGTATTCATTTATTCATAGTGTATTCATTTAATGTTTACTCTACGTCAGCGACTTCTTCGTCGTCGTCGTCGGCTTCATCCTCGGAGTCTACAATTGCATATCCGGACAACTTATTACTCTTATAAATCTTGGCTTGGAGAAGCTTATATCCAACGCCATACTGAGTCTTCCCTACAAACCACACCCCAGTGGATTGTATAAGGCATACTGCTTCGCATCCCTTGGGAATAGCAGACGTGTTTACATTACCATCCGAGTCCACGATTTCAATTGGTTTCTTATTTTCATCGTAAAGAACAAACTGTGGAGTTCCATTCTTATCAAAAGGAAGCTTTACCTTAAGATTAGAAGGCCACTTGGAATCCTTTGGAAACTTCTCAGCAGACTTATAGAATTCGCTTACGAGTTCTTCACTGAGTTTCTTTCCAAACCACGTAGTATTTTCTTGGGGATGCAACTTCGCTTTAGCATCAATAGACCGAATGTTGCTTGTAAACTGAATTAGTTGTTCATTCTTCGTTTCCGCGTTTGCCATAGAAAGTGAAATGTGGTACTTCACTGGACCGCCGTTTTCAGGCTTAGACGAATCTACACCAAAGGGAATACGAACGCGGCACGTCTGAAGAATAAACGCACTGTTACGCTCACTTCCAGTTGGGTTATAGTTTACAAGAACGCTCTGCCCACCTAGTTTATTCTGTCTGGGGGTCAAAAAGTTAATCGCATCAGCCTCAAATTCGTTCGGTAGTACAATCGTGTGGGCCATTATGTTTTCTTTGATACTATTATATACAGATTGTCTTTAAGTTAATTTTTTATTTGAAATTTTAAGGTAAAATTTTAAGTAAAAATATAATCGTATTAATGAAATGTATATAATTATTTTAATTATAATATCTATAATCGTATTAGAAATTTATTATTTATTGACGAATACAATGTTAGAGACTAAAACTAAAATTTTAAAGAAAATTGAAATGGAAAAAAATAACGATAAAATTTTATTTAATGAATATAATGTTAAAGACGATAAAAAAATACGTCACCACCCGGGCAAGTTAATGATAAAAAGTGATTATAACCTATTTATAAACACCGAATTTAATAATATTTTAGTTAGAAAGGGTTATATTTACACTATCGATACTCCTTTTGAGTTAGAAATAGTTAATATGTCTGAAGAAAATATATTATATTATTATATACAAGACGCGCAATAATGGAGGTAAACTGTAATAAACGCAGTCTCCGTTCATTATAAGACTGTTATAATTTTACATGGAATGAATCAACATATTAACTATATATGATACATAGTAAACAAATTAGGAAAAAAACTGTACAAAATTTATTATAGATATAATTAATAAAGAAAGTAAAATAATAAAACTGTCTATGGTAACCTTGATAGGTATTTCGCAGGGTGGTACAGTTTGTATTAATGCAACCCTACGATTAAAATTTAAAATTAAAATATAAAATGTATCGATACTATATTTTCTACATAATTATTATAAATATTCATATTGTAAAAGTCAGGTTTTTCAGTCTAGAAAAGACAAGATATATAACCCTGCTTTTCAAAATTATTGCTACGATCTTTTAAAGTCATATAATAACACTGTAATAAGGTCTTACAGAAATCGCGGACACCGTGAAAATCTAGATTCCATGTCAACTTTTATAATTTAAAACATGCGAAAATTACTAAAAAATAAATAATTTAAAAAATAACAACACATTAACAGTGTTATTAACAATGGACTATGACAATGAAACCTCCGACTGTTACGCTGAAATTTCAGATGAAATTCTATTTGAACTTAAGGAGAATTCTCAATTGAAAAGTATAAGTCTTTTTAAAGATTATATCAGAAAAGAACCCGAGTTTTATGGAATACATAGTATATCATCATTTGAATTACTAGAAATGTTTAAAAATCCTAAAAATAAAAAGGCGAAAAAACAAATTACTTGTTATCAATATGAATTGTTTGATGATTTGGGAATTACTATTTTTGGGAAATCTTATCCATTAGAATATTACAATAGAGTTTTTGAAAAAATTTATGATAGAATTTATATTTGAAATAGTCTAGACTTTAGTGAGGGATTTTTATTATAAAATGTTTCTATCTTTGAAGCCTCTGATGATATCAATACGGTACTTAATCCTGATTTTTCTGATAAATAAACAAGAGTGAATTTTTTATCATTCGTTTGTTTAGCTATATAGTAGATTATGCCATAAAGTTCTTTATCTTTTAACGGATTACTTAGGTAATCTCTTAAGTCGCGTTTGATTTTATTTAGTTTCTTAGTTATTTCAGGTGGTATTACTATATCACTCGTTGTACCAATTGGTAATGATATATATTTTTCAAAAGGAGTATTATTAAATACATCTTTCATTATAAAATTATAAGAATAAGCCTCGCCTATTTGTATATCAAACATAGACACGAGCTTTTGAATATTAATTTGTAATTTACTATAAACCATAGGATAATATATACACCAAAGACTTAATGCGCGTTTTTCCTTACCGCGGATATCTGGCTTAATATTAATCAAATTATAAAACATTGAAAGTATTACTGTTCTAACACGGTCAAATATTATAGCATTATAGTTTATAGCTAAAGTGTCTAATATATCATTTATTCTTTTGAGATCATTAGCCATTTTAAGTTGTTCCGGATGGCTATTTATCCATGCGTTCACTTTAGCAAGATCTCGTTTAACTTCTTTTCCATCTTTTACTATCGTAACAAAAGTCGTACCGGGTTCTATAAATGTACTTTTAGAAAAATTTATGTCCTGTTTATAACTTTTAAAAGGATTTATATTTGCAGAACTTTCGGACATTCCGCAATCCTGGCATATTTTTTCGTGATTAGAAAAAATTATTGAACTTGATTTGCATAATCTGCACGTGTCGTGACTGATATCTAATTTAACCGGTTCTACACTAATTTGTTCTTTAACGAAACCTTGGTTTTGTAAACAATTTATCAAATACTGTTTTCTATCGTTAACGTTTTTAATACCATCCACTTTTTTCTTTAAAAGTAATGCAGTTAACTGCTTTGACATTTGATAATATATAAATATTTTTAATTAATACATTTTTTAATGTTTATATATTATTAAATGTCCAATCTTTTCATTGAAGCGGTTGTAGTTGGTATAATGACTATAATTTTTGGAAACTTAGCTGGATTATTAATTGGGCCTCTTTTCAAAGTAGATTTACCACAAGTTTGTAGCACCTGGAATAAATTTTATACTATGGAAATAACTTTATTTGTAACAGGTGTTTTAATACATCTATTTTGTGAATTTTCTGGTATCAATAAATGGTATTGTAAAAACGGTTTTGCGTGTATAAGATAATTTAAATATATATTATTAATGTAATTAAAATGTTAATGTGGATCGTAATAACAGGGGGTATATTATCTTTTTTTGCATCTATGGGTATTGGGTCGAATGATGCAGCAAATGCGTTTGCAACTTCCGTGGGTTCCAAAACTATAACATTAAAACAGGCTTCGTTTATGGCAGCAATACTTGAAACCTCTGGTGCGATATTGATGGGTAGTCACGTTTCTGATACAATTAGAAAAGATATAGCAAATTATGAATGTTTCGAAGATGAACCAGAGCTGTTTATGTATGGATGTATGTGGGTTATATTTTCTGTAGCAATGTGGTTATTTATTGCTAGTTATTTTGAAATGCCAGTATCTACTACTCACTCATGCGTAGGAGGTATGATAGGTATGACTATAGCAATCGTGGGCAGCGATTGTGTTATATGGTATAAAGAATTAAACAGTTTTCCATATATAGGCGGCGTGTGCGGAATAATATTGTCTTGGTTCATATCACCGGTATTATCGGGTTTAATTTCTTCTTTCATTTTTGGATTAGTTAGAATTTTTGTTTTGCGTCACAATTATTATTCAAATAGATTACATTTTGTTTATCCAATTTTAATAGGTACAACATTAACGTTGAATTGTTTTTTTATAATATACAAGGGAGCAAAAGGTATAAATCTAGATGATTTACCTATAGAATATGTAATTGGTATATCGTTCGGTATAGGTACTGTTGGTGGGTTATTAATTTTACCGTTTTTACCTAAATTACGTAAATTGGTAGAACAAAAATTTGAGAATGTTTCAACAACTGGGACACTGGAGATAGAATTACAAGAAATAAATAATAATGCAAAAAATTTAAACATTTTATCAAACGATCAATTAACAAATGTAATAAATATACACACAAATGCAGAAAAGTTTGATCCAAAAATAGAAGAAATGTTTAAATATTTACAGATTTTTACAGCAGGTTGTGATTCTTTCGGTCATGGTGCAAACGATGTGGCAAATTCAATGGGTCCATTTGCGGCTATTTATTTAATTTACAGAGAAAATGGGAATATATCAAAAAAGGTAAATATGCAAAACGATGCATATTGGATTTTAGGAATAGGAGGTGTCGGTATTGCACTAGGTTTAATATTATATGGCAAAAAAATAATTAATGCAATTGGAAATAAATTATGTAAAATAACTCCGGCACGCGGAACATGCATTGAATTGGGGTCAGCATTAGTAATTATAGGAGGTAGTAGATTAAAAATACCATTATCAACAACCCATTGTCAGGTCGGTTCTACTATAGGAGTAGGAATTTTAGAAAACAAATCTTGTAAAAATATAACTAATATAGAAGGTATAAACTTTTACATTTTAAGAAAAACTGTATTTGGTTGGATAATTACTTGTATAGTAGTTGGTTTAACTACAGGATTATTGTCTGCACAAGGCGTATACGGTCCAACTTCTTCTAAGGTTATTAACTGTGAAAATAACAGCTTAACTTTTATTATATAAAAATTATTATATAATAAATTAACAATAAAGAGCCCACGCGGGGGATCGAACCCCGAACCTCAGGATTAGAAGTCCTGCGCGCTATCCAATTGCGCCACGTGGGCTCTTTATTGTTTTAGTCAATGTTAGCAATCATGTTTTTAAAAAAATCAGGAATATTTTGTATGTTTTTGATGTATTCTGGACATAATTTATTTACTTCATTTTGATCTGTGTATCTACAGTCCAAATGTAGACAATTTACGTATTTATTTGCATATACAACAGCCTGCGATTCTCCAAGTAAATTAACATTTTCTTTGTAATACATTGCTAAAATATAATTATATTTATTTCCTCTGTGTTTTTTACAAACTTTATTTATACAACTTACTAAGCACTCTTTGGGTTTCGAACCACCCGCTTCTTTACAGGGGGCTTTGCGGGGGCCTTTGGGGCATTCTCTACAGAATCGGTAACTACATCTGCATCTGGAACAACACCTGGGGTAGATTCCGGAGTAGATTCCGGAGTAGATTTTGCGGTTGCGACTGTCTCAACAGCCTTCTTCTCCTTCTCCGACATAGGATAATGTGGCTTTAGATAGCGCTGAATATTAAAAAACGTAACCGGCTGATCTGGGTCACGGAGAAGGACCTTTAGACGAGCAGCAGCATCTGAACCCTCGAGTAGAATAAAACGACGATTCTTTGGATCCTGGAGATCGTTTGTCTTAATGTAAGCATTAATTGTTGCAGTAACCTCCTGACGCGAATGTTCCGTGTCTACATCAAAACCCAAAAACTTGCATAGTTCATTGGAAATAGCAACAGGCTTCTGTAGAGCAGAAGGGCGCTTTGGTGCGTCTGGGTCAGCGTCTGCAACGGGAGACTTACGAGCACGCTTGCCTCGAGAAGACTTATTAACTTCCTTCTGGAGAACCTTCATACGAGCACTTAGACTCTTAGTACCCTCCATCAGGGCGTTAAAATCCTTAATAAGTAGATCAAACTTCTCGAAAGTAGTGGGAACTGGCTCTTCAACGGTTGTCATTATTATAATTAATAATATTGCTTTTCTTTAAATACTTTTACATATACATATCTGCTTAAAATAATTAAAAGAAATCAAAGATATATATTTAAATGACTGATTTAGAGATATCAATAACAAGGGTAGCAGATTTCATTAAAAGATATAAATGTATAAGTTCTATATGCTTTAGATTTACATTGGGTAAATACACAGATATGTTTGGATTTGAAAAACAACTATTTCACGAAGAAAAATACAATGATATTTTAAATCTACTAAATAAATGTTCTTCTTGGGACTTCAGCGTTGAAAAGAACCATGAAAAATTTAAATATGAACCTGAAAAAATAGTAGATACATTAATTATAAAATGTGAAAATGGACCATATGATATAATTCTTACAGCAGAAACAGTTAAAACCACTCCTTTGTTTATGTCAGAAGAATTCATATTAAATGAAAATATCTATAAAAAGAAAAATCATACATTCATATTAAGTAAATGCGTTTCTAATCTAAATGAAATCATTTATGGCGCGTCTATTATACCTGATATACCAAAAGGGTATACTGATAGTTATATTTCCCATTCTAGTATATTGAAAATATGCGATTTAATCTCTGTTTGTAATGATAAAAAAGAACGGTTAGTTCTTACAATTTTACAAAAAAATAATTAACTTAAATAAATGATAATATCTTAGGTATAAGAAGACATGTTCTCAACGTTTAATGAAGTAAATAAATCTATAACGAGAGAAGACATTAATAAGATTACCGGGTTTAATCCTATTAATGTTTTATGCTATCAAAAAGCATTTATTCATAAAAGTGTACTTAGATTTTTGACCGATGAAAATTTAAATTCCTCTTATGAGCGTTATGAATTTTTAGGTGATTCGGTTCTCAATCTTATCATAGCAAATTTTATTTTCTTAAAATATCCAGATAAAGAAGAAGGTTACTTAACAAGAATTAGAACTAAACTCGTAAATGGAAAAACCCTGGCTTATTTAGCAAAACAGATAAATCTTAATGAATTTTTAATAATAAGTAAAAATGTCGAAAATATAAATGGCAGAAACAATGATCGCATTCTAGAAGATGTATTCGAAGCGTTTCTATGTTCTATTAATACGGATTTAGGGTATAAATACGCTGAAAATTTTGTTCTAAGACTTATAAATAAACACATCGATTTTAACCTGTTAGAAGAGGACAACAATTTTAAAGACATATTACTCAGAAAATGCCAACAAACTATGCAAATTAACCCAGAGTATGAACTTATTTCTACTACAGGACCTGCACATAAAAAGGTATTTACATCGGTTGTTATAATAAAAGGTATTAGATATAAATCTGGTACAGGAAATACTAAAAAAGAATCTGAACAAAATGCTTCTAAACATACATTGGATGCGATGGATTAAACAGCCCCTGTACTACCGAAACCGCCGCTACCTCTAGAGGTAGCAAGATCTATTTCTTCAATTTGATACCTTGGTAGATTTCCATCAAATGCTACAATTTGAAAAAAACAACAACCTTCTTGAAACAATACATCTGAATCTCCGATATTATCGACAACGACCATAACATCGCCTCTATATTTTTTATCAATAATTCCGATTGAATTCGCTAGTCTAACAGATGTTTTTGAAATTGAACTACGAGGCACGAGCATGTAACCATGTGTAGGGTTTGCTTTAAATTTTAAATTGATCTTAAACGAACGAGCTTTTGATGGGATAATAACAGATTCTTGCATAGGTATATCTAGACCAACGTCTCCGTTTTTTATAGCCTTATTATATGTAGGGTGAATTTTCCAGTAGTGATCACTTTCAGGATCAATAGAAAGAAAAAGAGGCATGTTTTAAATGTAAATGAGTTATTTTTTTAAATGTATTTAAAAATATTTTGTATGTAAAATTACACAACATGAATAATTCTAAAATGATATGTATTGCAAATAAAATTAAATATCTTGGAAATTCAGGATTTGTTAAATTAGTAGATTGTATGCCAAGGGTTATTCCCAACAGTTCTGTAAAACTTATGTGTGATCATGCTATTGTACAAGCAGCAAGGGTTTCACTAAATGACGGAATTAAAACATACGAAAAAGACGCAAAACTTATTGATTTTTTAGTTAAACACAAACACACAAGTCCATTTGAAATGGTTAAGTTTAAATTTCATATTAAATGTCCAATTTTTGTACAGAGACAATGGATTCGTCATAGGACTGCTAATGTAAATGAAATATCGGGTCGTTACTCTGTTTTGAACCCAGAGTTTTATATCCCAGAAAAGATTTATGATCAAGGTAAAATGAATAAGCAAATGTCTGGTAATGAAATCACGGATCCTCATACAAAACAACTATTTAACGATTTTATAAGTAATAGTTTCAATCAGTACAATACTTATAAAATGTTGGTAGATAGAGGTGTTTCGAGAGAAATGGCTAGAGTAGGCCTACCTTTGAATATGTATACCGAATTTTATTGGTGTATTGATCTTCATAATTTACTTAATTTTATTAAATTGCGTTCTGCGTATAATGCACAGTCTGAGATTAAAGGTTATTCAGATTCTATGAAAGAACTTATTACAGATCTTTGTCCAGAAACTATTAAATCATTTGATAAATACAATTAAATTTAGAATATACAGAATTTTGAAAAGAATTTAAATATATACATTTTGAAAAAATCGATAAATGGATTACTAGCTACTATTGGCTTAGGATCAAATTCTTCTAAAAGTATAGATTCAAAATCTTCTTGTTTTGCTATTTTTTTAAATTTTGCATCTATATTTGCAGTTACTGACTGTCTCGGTGAATAATTAAAACTTTCAAATTGAATGTCTGTATCTATTTGAAAATAAAGGAGTTTCAATTTTAACATAATTCTTTTAAGAATCTTTTTTTGATAATCATAATATTTTTTGAGTATACAGTTAAATAGATTGTATTCATTTAATAATATTTGCGTAAAATGGGTTTTTTCAAATACTAAAGTATCTATACTGACACCTTTGCTCACTCTTACATTATCATCTTCTATTTCATATTTCTGTTTTTGTATATATTTATCTATACATGACATTACAGAAATAATTATATTATGAATACTCTGTATTTCTTCAAACGAGTACTCTTGAAAATTAAGATCATCATATGGGGTAAAATGTTTTTCATATATAACATCTTTAAATAATTCTACTTTATCAACATTGCTCAAATTGTATATTATTTTTTTATACAATTTATAATACTGACCGTACATTTGATATATAAACAAATTAAATAGACCAGAATAATTTACTATATCTTTTTTAGTTAGATTAATTTGAAAAAATAAAGTATCTAACGACATTAAATATTCGGATGATTTAGTAGCCTGAAGTAAATATTGTTTATATATATTTTCAAGACTGACGCATTTATTATCGATTTCATTTATTATTCTAATAATGTCGTTCTTAAAATCTTCAATTTCAATGAATGAAAGTGAGTCAGACATATATTATATATTATTATATTTAATTATAATAATTAATGAGTTCGGATGCGTTAAGAGAATATGTACCGTGGGAAAATCACCACGAAACTATATTTGTTGACTGGGCGGACAAGGCGGCGTGTTATAAATGGATGCACAATAAATCTTACATTAAATATTCTTCTAAAAGAAATATGTATACAATACCTGTTATTATAATGTCTACTTTAACTGGTACTGCTAACTTTGCATTAGAAAGAATCCCAGCAGAATATCAAGACACTGCGTCTGTAGTTATAGGAAGTGTTAATATTTTAGCAGGGATAATAACTACTGTTGCGCAGTTTTTAAAATTAAACGAATTGACAGAAAGTCACAGGACTGCGAGTATTGCATGGGATAAATTTCATAGAAGTATAAGAATAGAACTTATAAAATCCCCCGAAGAACGCCCAGATATAAATTATTTCATTAAAACAGCCCGCGACGAATATGATAGACTTATGGAAACGTGTCCTCAAATAGACAAGGATATAGTTGAAATGTTTAGAAAAAAATTAACAACAGGGATCGACAAAAATGATGTAGTAAGAAAACTTAAAAGCTTTAATAGGTTAATAAAACCAGAATTGTTTAACGAAATTTCTTCGTTGAAAGATGTAGTGTTTAAGAGATCTACTAAAAGATTAGATATAGAACAAGGTGACCGTTCTAGAATAGAAAAACTTATAATAGAACGTGATAATTATAGACAAAACTATAATAAAGTATACGAATTTGTAACAAACTTTAGAGAAAAGTATTCAAGACGTCCTTCTAACGAAGAAATTATATCAAATGTTACAGAAATTGAATTACCTGAAATAAACATGATTATAAACGAATTACATTTAGATCCTTAAAAAAGTCTGCTTAATATGCGAATAATTAGCAATACTACTTATAAATTGAGTTCCTGAAAGAAAAGAATCTAATAAAGTCGTTATTATTAAAGTTATATATAATTTTACTAAAAAATAATAAACTTAAAATTATTTATTATAATAATATATAAGAAATGTCTCTCTCAGACATACAGAGACAACGATTACTCACTTGTCTTAATAAATTATCTTTAAAATCCGGGTTCGATTCATTTGAAAAATTTAGAAAGTATAAAGAAAATAAAATATGTTTTACGGGTTATAAAGCTGTTTATCCGGATGTTCAAGTTATTTCTAATGTAGAAGACAAGACATATGTAGACAATCTTAAAGTTATGACCGCACAAAATTTATACGATTCAAAGACAGGTAATATAATTAAACTAGCAGATAAATTATCAAAGGAGCTTAAAATTTCAGAACCACCTATTAATTGGTGGGCATCCGAAAAATGGGACGGAATAAGAGCTTTATGGGATGGGGAAAAAATTATATCACGGGGTTCTGGAGTAGGTAAACCAAAAGTGTATACATATATTCCAGAGTGGTTTAAACTCACGCTACCCCCTGGTATAGCCCTTGATGGGGAAATTTGGATTGGAAGAGGGTTTTTCCAGAAAACTAGCAGACTTTCTACTCTTAAACCTGGTAAAAGTTATACAGAGGATCAAATAAATAACATATGGGCCGGAAAAGAAGATCCTCCTGTAATATTTAAAGTATTTGATATACCTACTGAAAAATCACCTTTCGAACAACGCATGAAACTATTACAAACAGTTGTCAAAGACCGTAAAACGTGTTGGGAACAATTAACTTATACTGGGAAAAAGGTATTCCCTCTTCAGTTTACAGAACAGGTTAAAATTAAAACCATGGAACAACTTATAAATTTATACTCAAAGTTAACATCTCAAGGAGCAGAAGGTATAATGGTAAGAGCTCCGGGGTCTCCATATGAACTCAAAAGAAGCAAATATATGTTAAAATATAAAATCAAAGAAGACGCAGAATGTATTGTAAGAGGATATACAATGGGAGAAGGAAGACTTAAAGGTCTTCTTGGATCTTTGAACTGCGAAATTATACAAGACTCAAAACCATCCGGAATTTTTACTCAGATAGGAACTGGTCTAACAGATTCTCAAAGAGAAAATTATGTTATATCAGGTCATCCAGAGTCTATTCCAATTGGAAGTATTGTATCTTTTAGTTACATGGAAATGACTAAAGATGGAATTCCTAGACATCCAGTTTATCGCGGAATTCGAGACGACATTGCTAAACCAAAACCTGACGTTTCAGTAAAACAAGTAAAACAAATACTTACTAAAATAATGAATAAAGTTTCTACTTCAAAAGAACAAAATTGGCAGTTCAAGGTAAAATATTATAAGCAAGCTATAGGAATACTTAATGATGATATGAAATTGAGCTCTGTTGAAGATTACATCAAAGTATTTAGAGAAAACGGGATGCAATTAAAAGATGAAGAAAATTTCAGGGCAAAGAATGGAACATGGAAGAGTACTATTTTACAAAAGATAGATACAATAATAAAAACCGGGGAGGTAGATAACATCTCTACTGATCTCGAATCAGAAGCAGTTGAAAATTTAACAAAGATTCCCGGTATAGGACCTGCAAAGGCATCTGAATTGTACCGCGAAGAAGAAATCACAAACATTTCTCAACTAAGAGAAGCTTATTCTATAAATAAAAAGATTATAAATGATAAGCAAGCAATTGGACTACAACATTATGACGATCTACAGAAAAGAATTCCTAGATCAGAAATGGATGAATGGAAAGACATACTCGAAGATACATTCAATGAAACTCTTGTCGAATTAAAAGAAACTGGCAAATTGGTAATAACAGGGTCTTACCGCAGAGAAAAACAAGACTCGGGAGACATAGATGCATTAATCACAACTAATGTTCACAATAAAGATCTTATGAATACATTTTATAATAACTTAATTAAGAAAAACATAATATCGCCCAATAATGTATTATCAAAAGGTCCTATTAAAATAATGGCTGTTTCAAGTATAGACGAAATATACAGACACCTTGATATTTTTTATTACACCTTAGATGTTTATCCATTTGCGCTTCTTTTTACTACAGGATCTAAAGATTTCAATACAACTATGCGATCACATGCCCTTAAAATGGGATATTCATTAAACGAAAGAAACTTAACTCATGGATCCCCGGGTGGTTCACCCGTTACAGACCAGGAATATCTCGCTGTTATAGAAAAACAGAGACCCGAAACAGAGAAGGACATCTTTAATTTCCTAAAATTTAAGTATCTTTCGCCAAAAGATAGATAATAAAATGTTTGTTATTAATAAATGAGTTGTTATTCATACAAAACTATTAATAAAACTAATAATCCCATTCTTAAGAATGTTGACATTACTGTAATTTTAATAATGGAAAATTCAGATAGGTTTAAACCAGATCCATTTTTATTAAATTTAAGTAAAAAAACTGTAATTCAATATAACAAAGGCTTTAGAGCCTGTAAAAAACCATCTATAATAACAAAAACAAATAACGACATCGTCCACGCTTATTATACTGTATTTGAGTACACAAAAGGATATAATAACGTATTAGTTTTAGAAGAAGACGCAGAAGTTTTATATTACACTCGGTATCATTATGAATTTGTAGACGATTACATTTCTGGAGATTTTAAAGTTTTTTCTTTCGCCACTTACGGCGTATTTACAAAATTGAACGACGCGTTTTATAAAGTCGACGTGGCACATGGCGCACAGGCCCAGATTTTTAGCAAAAACGAACGTCTTAAAATTATGCATAATATGGAAAACAGTAATTTTATAGGAGAAATAGATGCAACTTATTTAAAAAACAATGTAGTTGTTTATAAACATCCTTTAATAGTTCAATTATTTCCTAATACCGAAAATTTTAACAACTGGGGTGGTAATAAATATATAAATAGACTTGGAATTAAGATAGCAGATCTAGATAAAAATAAATCAGGATGGGAAACTATTTATATGATAAGTAAGATAAGAGGACAAATTAATTTTAATAGGGTATTAATTGCATTTATTTCATACCTGTTTGTATTATTTATTTACAGAAAAAAATCAATATTAAAATAAAATGTATTATAATTATAATATATAATGGAATTGTTACGAGATTATAAAGTTCAACAACAGTTTCAAAAATTAGTAACAAAATTTCTTTCTAAAAATGAAAATTATGATATGTCTAAATTTATAGGAGGACTTCCTATTACATTAGAGAGAAAAGACGTGTCGCAACTAATGACAAATGAGAAAAGTAAATATACTGTAACACAAAAAGTAGACGGAACAAGAGTTCTTATGTATATAGGACCTGATTCTGAAACTGCTTCAGTTAAACAGAGGACTGTATGTTTCGTTGATAGAAATATGAAAATTTACACAGTAAGAAACGACACGCGAGACATACTTCCGTATGTAAATTCAAGAGAAATGTTAATCGACGGGGAGTTAGTTTTCTTTGACCAAGAAGGATATTCTCATAAAGAATTAGAATCCAGATACGTAAAAGGTGTTTCCTTTATGGCTTTCGATATCTTATTCGGACCGGAAAATATAGATGTCTCAACTGATGATACAAAAATAATGGGACAAGAATTTTCTATGATTGTACCAGAAGACGGTAAACTTAAAACCTTTCCATGGACATACATTAATAGGTATGATATTTTACATAAACTAATAATTCCATCTAAATTTAATAAATCAGAGCCCGTTCTCACAGAAGCTTTTAAGTCTGTTAACTGGTTTAACATAGAACTTAAACCTATTTATTTTCTAGAAAGTTTAAAAAGTCACCGAGTTCTTTACAATGAATCTAGGACTGGTTATTTACAGACTCTCTTGACGTCTAATCGTAAAGACTTTTATAATTTTCTAATGTCAAAATATAAAAAACAAATAAACACTTTTATAAAAAGAACCATAAAACTAGACGGTTTGATTTTCACGGCATCCGACACTCTTTATACAATCGGAACTTGGAATAAGATGTTAACTACTCAATATAAATGGAAACCAGTTAATGAACAAACTGTAGATTTACTTGTTAGAAAAGTAAACGAAACCAAGGCTGCGGTTTTTGTGTCTAAAGGGGGGAATATAGAACCTTATCAAATGAATTATAAACAAGTGATAGTGGATACCCCTGCTAGTATAAAAGATAATGATGTTGCAGAATTTACAATAGATAATTCGGGGATTTTTGTTTTTAAAGAATTGAGAAAGGACAAAAAAATTCCAAATGCTTTAAAAACCGTATTGAATGTCATAAATAGTTTTAAAAACCCAGTAAATATCAACGATCTGTATTATTTTTTAAATCTATCAGAGAATTCTACAAAATCCGAGATTAAAAAGGTATTAGAATATTCTAATAAAACAAAACTGTTACAATGTGTCGCAAATTATAAAACTATAAATCTTCTACAGCCTAAACAGGCAGATGTGATAAACGATATGATAAAAAATGTTAATTTAAATAATGGAATAGAAGTAGAATTGCGTTTTGGAGTTATAAAACAACGTTTTAATCCCAAAATTTCAAAACAAGATTTTCTAGACATCTTAAGAAAAGTAGAAACTTATAAATTTGCCAAAAGTGTAGACGATTTTATAGACATATACGCAGAAAACGTTAGAACTAGATACATTTTCTCTAAAGATTTTGGAAAATACATTTTATTAGAGTCTATCGTTAAAAATAGAATATCAAATGTAGACATCTCTATGCAAGAAGTAATAAATTTTGATATTCGGGTTGCAATGTCATCGGAGGTAAAGGTTAAAAAATATAATACAGAAGGTGATACATTCAGAAAATATCGCGTATCTTATACAGAACCGAGCGAACTTTTTAGAATAGATTTTACTGCCATAACAGAAGGTGTATATTCCGATAGAAACTTTACAATGAACAAGGATTCTATCGAATCATTTCAAATAGAAATTGAATTTTTGAAAAGTTACATTAATGTTAATAATTTGTTTAAATTTATAACAAATATGTTAAGCAATTGATAATAGACCGTCTAAAAACGTATACGTGTCTTTTTCGGTATCCCATTCGTCTGGACTATTAAAAAATATATATTCAAGAGGGTTAAACTTTGTAAGTAAAATATTTATAGTTTCGTCGAATGTATTTAACATCTGCGATTTATCAACTATCGATATTTTTCTATTTGGTACAACTTTTCTACTTGCGTCCCGGTTTATTCTAATGTTAAAGTATTCATTTACAAATAAATTATCTGGTATCTCTCTTTTGTTGAATGTATAACTATTTAAAAAATCTAAACCTATACCTTCGGGTATACCTTTATTGTCGTAACCAAATTTAATTGTTTGTCTTGATTTTTCTAGAATTTGTAATTTAATTATATCTGGATATTTATCTTTATTTCCCCATATTATATAATTACAACAAGATGTATCTACGAAAACTAATTTAATGTATTTATCGGTCTGTATTATTTCATAAGAACCTTCTATTATATTTGAATATACGTCGGGGTATATTAATATTTCATCTATAATACTGGTAAATACTAAATTTTGTAAATCAAAAAGTATAACATACCTTTGCTGAAATGTATTACTCGTTAAAAGTTCATTATAATATAAAAGATCTGTTATGTGGTATTCATTTTTAAATTCAATCTCATTAAATCTAAGATACCCGTTTAATATGATAGTGTCTGTAAATTTATTAGAAATTTGACACTCAACCGAATTTAATTTTTCATTGATGTAATAATTTCCATCCGGACTCAAGACCAAAAAGAAATTTAAAGCATCTCCTGGTACTTTTCTGACATTATATACACTCTCTGTGAATTTTTTGATACTATAATAAGTCATATTTTCTGTGATTACGTCACTTGGATTAAATAATGATATAAATTTATCTGCGTTATATTTGTTGTATCTTTCATTCATTATTGACACGTCGTTTTTAATTAGTTTACCACTCGAATTTAGGGTTAAATCAAATTTAAATAAATTTTTCTGAATACAATTTAATAACTGTTCTCTTCTAAAAGAATTTAAACCCGGAAACACTCTTGAATCTCTTTCAAAATCCGTACCTTTAACTGTTACTTTATTACCATCGTTTGTTTTGACAACGTATTCATTTGATTTTTTGCTTAATTTTTTAATAATAGTCACGTCTTGTATTCTGCCGGCTATATTAACTTTTGCGGATGCCCCTATAACGTTACTGCCGGGTATTAAAATCCCAGAACCGAGATCTTCACGGTCTGTTATATTATAAATCTCGGCTTGAGATTTATTTCTTGGAAACCCAGTTAAAAGATATCTTTTCATCATTTCTACAGATTCTTTTGTTTTAGTTTCACAACACGGATACCATAGACCGTCGGTATCTTGAACTCCTTCTGGTTTTAAATATTGATAATTAGGATCCGGACATGTTCCTTTCCATGAATATGGTTCTGGTCTCATTCCTTCTTTATAAGTTTTATCTCCGGAGTCTCGGGTTCTAGTAAGTCTGCATATTTTTCCACTTGGTGCATAACCAGAAACCGTATTAAAAACAGACGTTGTTTTTTCAGCCATGCTCAACGATTTTCTAAGTAAAATATCTGATTCTGAATCAAATAATTTATTAAAGTTTATAACTACATTATTAAACATACTTTCATTCAGGGGTGTAAAACTGTCTCCACATAATCCTTTTCTGATTTGTTTATCACTGCATAAAGATAGTGTCATCATTATAACTCCAAATTTATTTACAACCGCTGTTAATTTAACCCCGTCTGCTGGTATACAAACAAACTTGATAAATTCTTTAGACAATACTTGGTTTCTAGTAAGTCTTCCGATAGAATATTCCCATTCTATTATTCTAATACCATTGAAATTTATTATATTATCACCGCCCGCGGTTCTTTCTATTCTTGTAAAATCGCTCGCTACTAAGTTACCCAAAGAATCAAACGGGCTTATAATGTTATCTAAGTTTTCAAAATTAATTTGATTTCCGGGTTTTTCTAGAACATTTAGTGTAAATTGTCCGGACATTGAATGTATATAAGATTTATCTGCTATATAAGCGTATCTATCGAGACCTGTTAAATTATTAAAATTTTCATTGTTAACAGAGCCGGAATTGTTAATACGGGTTATCAAAGTATCTATCATTTCTTTTATCTCAGATCTATCATTTGGTATATTAATTAAGTTAATAAGGCCATTTTTACTTATTCTTATCGAGGTTTTATTTAAATTTTTCTCATAAGAAATGATTATATTATTTAAAAATTGAGTGGTAGTTGTTTTTGAAGCTAATTTTTTGGGGCCTCTTTTTTTGTATATTCCAAAATAAGAAATATTAGTCAAGACATTTAAATTTTCGGATAGATTAAAAGTTCCGTCTTCAACTATTATTTCGTCTGGAATTAAAAGAATCTCGTTTAATTGTTCTTGGGTTAACACTTTCATTGTAATATCATCTTTTAATTTTTTATAATCCCCTTGATAATCAACTTTAGAGAGAACATAATCGTTAAAACCCGACATCGATAGATATAAACTGTTGTCTTCTGGAAAATCACAGGTTTCAGAATGATCTTCTGGACCTATTTTACCACAATAACTACAGTATAATCCCTCTTGAATAGGTCCTATCGGAGGGCGATTGTAAGTATCGTTTATTGTTTCGCTGCCAAAAATCTTTTTTTGTGATAAACTGAGTTTATAAAAACCGGTTTCTCCTTCATCAAGTTCAAATGAACTTTTTAAAGCATCTATATCTATTATTTCTTCAGCGGAATCTAATTTGTTGATAAACATATTTATCCCATTAATTTTAACTTCAGAGGACATATTTACTATTAATGTATATTTTAAAATAACAAATATTTTGCGAATTTAAAACTATATAAAAAATACAGTCATATATATAACATACAAAATGTCATCGGAGGTAACAAAATTTAATGTTTTATTTGAAGAATTTTTAGAGAAAATTATAACCGCATTTCCAAATAATAAACTCAAAACCTACAGACGAGGATTTTTATTGTTAAAAACTACGTCAGTATCCGTTCCTGTTAATTTATTTATGGCAGGTTGTATAAATTATAAAAAGGAGATAATTGCAAGAAACGAAACATTTTTCCTAAAAGATAAAACTATATCTGAAAAGGCTGGTATGTTTGGTAATTTTACAGAGGACTGCGGTCTGGATTCATATTGGAATGAATTAAGTTCTAATACAAAGAAAGCAATATGGGACTATGTTCAGTCTTTGTTTGTTCTTGGTGAAATAATAGTTAATAAAAACCCCGATATGTTTAAAAAATATAATTCATTGTATGTATCTGATTACAAAAAAGAAATCAGTAATTTGCATACAAAAGATTTTTCAGTGGACTTTTTAACAAAATTAAATTCTTAGGTATCTATTAAATGACAACTTATTGGTTTAGCGACTTTTGTTCATTGTTTAATTCTCTTAATATAAACCCTTTTGTAGGAACAGATAAGAACTTCCAGTTTAATTCTCTTACAAGACTTATAATTTTTATGACTTTTCTTTGTGCTATATTATTTCAGGACTCGCGTAACCAGATATTTTTAGGAGGAGCTATATCTATATTTTTGTCCGTGATTATTTATATGTTAACTTACAATTCGTCTGAAATGTCTACTAGATTTACAGGTGAACTAAAATCTTACATTGATTCTCAGAAAATAATCGAAGACCAAGACGAAAACTTAAAAATTGGATTATCAAAAATGGGCGAAGTTGTACTAGAAGATCAGAAAATAAATGTTGAAAATGAAGTAACACTTGACTATGTTCCAAGAAACACTAAAAATATAAAAACAGTGATGTTCTTAGAAGGAAATAAAATGCCATCACATATTACAAACGAACCAAGAAATCCAAAAGATTATATATCAACTGGCAAACAAGTAACTTCTGGAACCACAAAACAATTACATAGTTTAATTGGTAAAAATTTATCCGGTCCCATCTAAAATAATTATTTAAAAATAAAATATAATATTATTATTAAACTATAATGACAGGTACTGATCATCAGTATGCTCCTAGTAAAACTACTCCTTTAATTTCTGTATCTCATCCAACTAGATACACTAAACCCCCTATTGACGTAGATTATGGTTTTATGCACTCGGGGGAATTGCCAAGTACAAATAATAAAAACGATGTAGTATTGAGTAACCTTACGTATACCCCTGATGTCCATCATACTAAAAGACTTATACATGCAGTCGAAAAAACTAGAACTAAATCGTTGTTAAATGATCACGATGACGAAGAACGTCTATCAATATTTAAAGATAAACCCCCGCCTCAAAAGGGTGAATATTATATATTAGGAGACTTAGATGAAAGTATAAGCGATACTTATTATTTATGTCCTCTACAAATTAATATGAAAGAAAGGGAAAAACCATTTGAACGTAAGATACCGAGTGTGAAATTAAGCATCTTGCCAGATGAACGCTCCGTAAATGAACATAATCTAACGAACTCAAATGACAGACTTATGAGATCTGCAACAAGTATTAAAAAGGTTTAAAAAAATAATAAATGATTATAGTAAATGTCGAGGGGCGTAGAGCCAGCTATGTGGATGACTTCTAATATTAGAACTATATTAATTCGCAGGGGAGAAAATCAAGAGATTTCTGTAGAAGAAATAGATGAAAGTGAAATCCCTCCTATGCAAAATGTAAGAGACGATGTATTTTTACACCCTTTGTTAATTGCTTTATCTCATTCTTTGATATTAGGTGATGATTTTCCAATGGATACACAAGAAGAAAAACACAAACTATCTGAAGACGATTTTAAAAACCTAGAAACGTGTAGTGAAATTACAAATTGTGCAATATGTATGGAAAACAAAAAATCTAATGTTAAACTAAAATGTGCACATATTTTCTGTAAAGGATGTATTAAAACATGGCTCACAGAAAAATCTAATACGTGTCCTAATTGCAGAGTCGAAATTTAATTAATTTAAATTAAATATCGTAAATTATCAAATAATTTAAAATATTTAATTATAATAATAATGCAGTCATTAGTAATTGTAATAATACTGTTGTCTTTAATAGGTGTATATATAAACCTGGGAACAGTTTCTGAACTAAATGTACCAGAATTTAATAAAAGTTTAGAAGATAAAAGTTTAGAAGATAATAGTTTAGCAGATAAAAATGTATACCATAATAAAGGTATGTCAGTTGACGATATTTCACATCACATCAGGGAACAAACTGTATCAGACGCTAAATATGACGCCATTGGAAATAATTTAGTAGATAATATAAAGGACGGTTTAACACCTGGAGAAGAATTAATTAACTTAAAAGTTCAAAAAGGCTTTGCACCAAATACTAGACCAAGCGGTGCTGGTACAAGACCGAGTTCAACTGTAATAGGTCCTTATGGTTTATCTAAATCAAACCTGTCTTATAAAAATAATTTCCCATATGAAGAAAAATATCTGGCAGATGTAAGTGCAAGCGCTAAATCTAATAGTATACAAAATAGCGCCGCTAGAAACCCTAAGGCTACGCCATATATAGGAGAAATGGTACTTCCGCAAGATGAATCTAGATTTAAAGAAGACTATAGTTATACAAACAGGGCATATGCTATTGTAAGAAATCAAATTGCTAATCAAAATAAGAATTTACTTGATAATACTACAAACGAAAAAGAAATTAATAATAGAGGCTCCAAAAAAATTTACAGAGTTACACCGGACGAAATGTATATTAAAGATAAACCAAATCTAATGAGTATTAAAAACAAAATAGATGAAAATAGTTCTAAAGAAAAATCAAATAATAAACATAATGAGATATCTCATTTTACGAATGTAATGAAAAACAATTATAATTTCAAATAAAAAATATTTATTATAGATTAAATGACTAGCAGTCTACCAGGAGAATGGCATGATAAAAACGGAAATAAAGTGGGTAGTGATAAATATTATATGAATGACAGTGTTCGTGAAACACAAAAAGGTTTAATTAAAAAAATAAAAGACAGTCCTCCGATAACAATCCCAGAGGTAGATCCTTTTAAAAAACATACTCTTACAAAAAATTTCGCGCAAAATGTAGATGTTCAGTTTAAAACAAGATCTAGTCAATTACCTAATTCTTATTTTAAAGAAATGCCCGCATTGATTAGAGTACGTGATTGTAAAATTGAAGGTCACTATTTACCCGGAATTACTGATACTCCTAATGATTTACATTCTCGTCCAAGAGAATTTGCTCAGGTTAAAAAACGCAACGAATTTGGATTCGATAGAACTATGACTAAAGAAATTACGCATCACAAAATTGACCCCGTTTCAGTTTCAAACCCAGTCTCTCAGAAAAATAAGATGAATTACGTAACAACAAATCCCAGGGATGTACATGGACACGCGGACGTCATTCAACCTGTATCTCAGATACGTACTAAAATTTTAGTTAAACACTAATTCATTAATTTAATTAGTTCGTCTATATTTGTATTTGTAACAAGACTTTGTTCAAAAACTGTCCTTAGTTTAATAAAAGATCTTTTATTTTCTATAGAATATTTAATTGTATCTATGGATACCCATTTAATATCATTAATTTCTAAAAATTTTTTGTCAATTTGTACATTTGATATAAACTTTTTAGTCGATAAAAACCGATCTCTGTAGGAATTTGAAAATGGTATTTTAACCAAAAACATGTAATAAGGATGACCGCTTGGAGTCTTTGAAGTTATACATTTTACGGTCTTGTTTTTAATCAAACTTTTAAGACAGTCGTAGTCGTATACAGCACCCAGTGTTTCTTCCCAACCTTCTCTAGCAGCGGTAACTTCTGAATCAGATTTGTCACTTAGTTCACAACGACCCCCGAAGTTAGACCATTTGTTATCACAATCACGTCCCAATAAAAAATAAGGTGTTTGATCTAGTGTTTTAGAATAAAAAAGTATACCCGCTGCATATATAATATTATTAGTTATCATTTTAAAATCAATAAATTTTACTTTTATACTCTTTAATTTAAAAATTAAGATAATTAATACAATACGATGAGACGAGCATATGGAAAATATATTAGATAAAAATCACATAAAAGGTCCAATTAATTTATTATTTACTCGTTCGGAGAAAAGTAAAAAAAAAGAAACCAATGATTATAATATGAGTGGTTTTGTACCAAGAATCAAGGTTGAAACAGAAAAATCTTCGCGACCGACTGTAAATATTAAAAACCCTGTTAGTATTGGAGGCATAGAGGTCATAAGAGATCCGGAATCGGATAACGAATCTGTAGCATCTGGGAGTACAATTGAACCGGATGTGCGAGTCCCGAAAAAATCATCGAAGCACAGAGAGTCTCATATGAAGAGTAACTCTAAATTTAATCCAGATGATTATCAGAATTTTGTTAATAGTTCAAAAACTAAACAAATGAACGACAAAGACGATTCAGATGAAAGTGAATATTCAGGTGAATCCGGAGACGATTCAGAATATTCTGATGGTTATTCAGATTCCAGTTCCGAAGCTTCTCAAAAAAAGGATCCTAAAAAGGAAAAGCAGGAAATTTTATTAAAGTTGTTGGCGCTAGAGAAGAAGGGCGTTGCACTCACTAAAAAATATTCAATGTCATCTAAATTATCCGATCTTCGTTTTGAGCTCGAATTACATAAAAACAATTCTGAATTAGAAGTAAGTGTTAAATTTCAACAAAAAGTTTTAATGGCTGCGGTAACAGGTCTTGAATTTGCCAACAAAAAATTTGACCCAATTGGCGCAAAACTGGATGGTTGGTCCGAATCTGTAATGGAAAATTTAGATGACTATGAAAGTATATTTTTAAAATTACATGAGAAATACAAAAACCGCACAGAATTACCCCCCGAGTTACAGCTACTGGTAACATTAGCCGGAGGAGCATTTATGTTTCATATAACTAAAACTTTATTTAGTTCAGCAATGCCAAGTGGATTAAATGATGTACAGAATTCAGAAATAATGAAAAACATAGCCGCCGCGATGACCCAATCTAATACACAACCTCCTTTGGTTGCAGGGGTTTCGTCTAAAGAAATATCTGGTCCATCTATGAATCTTTCAAGTATGTTAAAAGACGACGACTCTATATCCAGCGGAACTGTCGAAACGTCTAAAGAAGTAACTATAAATCAGAAAGGAAAAAGAGCAATTAATTTATAAAGACAAAAAAAATAAAAAAAAATAGTTTATATTATAATAAATGGTATTGTATTATAAAAAAATTAAAAAGGAGCCCGAAGAGTCAGATTTAATACCAGATGTAGAAACAGAAGCTATATCTCATAGATATAATATACCAGCAATTACAAATACCTATCAAGAGCCTGAAATACCAAGGGTTTCAAATAATAGAAGATTACCCGAAAATCAAGATTTATTTGATGAACTTTACAAAACCCCTTTTAGTGATAGGAAAGAACTTTATTATAGTTTATTAGAGGACAATTTTAATAGTTTATCGTTAGACGACAAACTAATAATAATGTATAAAACGTCTATTTCTAGAACAAATACAGCAAATAATTACATATTAATGTGCTTGGCTCTTTTAGTGATAATTGCATTAAAACTTTATTCTAAGTGATATATACAATCTTCGTGTTAATATTATTTATGGTATATCTATTATTTTTATAGAACGATTTTCTAAATTCTTCTATAGTTATTTTACCTCCATACTCTTTTAAATTTAAAATATTAGGAGCAGGGATTATTCTAAAATTGGGACCAAAAAGTTTTCTATAATACTGCCCAATAATGTAACTTTTTTTCTCAAAAGTCTTACTATTTAGTGCGTAAGCTTTAGCACAATTTGGAGAACAAAAATTTCCAAATAGTTTATACCTGTCTAACACAGATGAATAATCATATGGTAAGGAAAAAGGAGTGTTATCAAATGTATGATGACAATTAAAACATCTAATATTCGTAATTTTAAGTTTATTCATACTTTCATCTAATCCATTAGTGTAATGTCTCGTAGTTTTACAAATAGGTTTTTTAAAATCACATGTATCTTCTTCATCACTCGATATTGTTAATTCACAATCCGCTGCTTTATTATCTACGAAATAATTATCTAAATTTGCATTTACATCTACATTTACTCCCTGTTCTTTATCGTGAACTTTGATACACAAATTTCCGAAATTTAAAGCATTTGTCGTGTAATTATCTTTATTTAAAGGTTCGGTTGCTTCAAATTTAACTTTTTCAATTCCTTCCGTGCTGTAGTTATTTTTAAATGGAGTAGTTTGCCACTTTTTTTTACGACCTCTTTTCTTTTTTTCGGGTTCTTCTTCTATTTGTACAACTGCTTCTTCGATGGGTTCTTTAACAGTTTTTTTACGGCCTCTTTTTTTAACTGTTTCTTCCATTTAATAAATAAATTTAAAGAATCTTTATATAAATATATAAATGTGGACATTATATACTTTAACATCGCTTGGTTTAATTGGATATTTTTTAAATAAAATTTATAGAAAGTTATATCCGGTTGTATTAAAATCTTTTGACGACGTATACAAAGACGACGAGTACACATTATTGTGTTTTCATATTAAATATGAAGATGGGACAAACGAAGACGTATTAGAACTTTCTAATGAAGAAATAGAAAAATTAGACTCCGAAAATAAAATTAAATACATCATTATGGATTATATGTTTAATGGACAGTTTATGAAATACATAACATACGAAAAAGATATTACATTTCCTTTTTACGTATTTAATATTACTCCACCTAGGTTTCCCTATTATCCAGAAATGGTTATTTTAAATAATGTAGATGTAACCAGTTATATTACGCCTTATCTGGGACCACTCTGTAATTTTTATAATGATAGACACGATCCGATTAAATTAGAAGACGCACTGTCTGATCACCCAGATTTTGATAATTTTGATTTTAACAAAGGAACCCTATTAATGATATCTAATAATACTCCTATTAATGGTAAAAAAATCATATCAAGAGAACTTCCTTGTAAATTGATCTGGAAACGTCACGCAGCAGTTGATCCGAGAGACGAAGACAAACTTAAAGATTTTGAATTCATTGACAAGGAATCTTAGAATATTTTAAATTAACTTAAAAAATTAAAATGATTTAAATCTAAATAATGTCTGACGGAGAGATTCTATTTAGATTTAAAACTGTTCAAACGAATGCTATAAGAATATTATTCGAATCATTGAAAAATATTTTAGCGGACGTTAATTTTAAAGCAGATTCTTCCGGTCTTAAACTCACAACTATAGACGGTACTAAAAATGCTATTGTAAATTTATTGCTCGTCCATGATAAATTTGAGGAATATATATGCAACAGAAGTGTTAATATAGGACTTAATTTATTATCCGTATTTAAAATTTTAAAAGGTATAAAACATACAGATACTATTGCATTTACTATTTATAAAAAAGACGAAAATAGTATGTATATAGAATCACAAAATAGCGATAAACGGGCAACTATAATAAGCAAAATTAAACTTCTGGATATGGATGAAAAAATATACAACATTCCGGACATTGAATTTGATTCTTATATTACTATGCCATCTTCAGACTTTCAAACTTATATTTCAGATTTATCAAATATTTCGTCTGAAATAGAATTTATATCTAATTGTAATAACTTAACTCTTAAAACAGTCGGTGATTTTGCTGAACAAATTATTAAAATTAATGAAACTAATAACGACGTTAAACTAACAGAAGAACAAACAGGTATTTATAATATAAAATATATTCAATTATTTACTAAGTCTACAAATTTGTGCGGAACTGTAGAGATATATTTAAAAACTGGTTATCCGTTAACATTATTGTACAATGTAGCAAACTTGGGCCAGATCAAGTACTGTTTAGCCCCAAAAAATTAAATATTACCTCTACGAGATTTGTCCATTTCTATACTTACAATATCGGGTTTATAACACGGTTTACAATTACATTTATAATAAAGTTTAATAAATAAATCTTTAGTCATTGTCCAAAAAGACTTAAATAAATAAGAATTTTTAACCAATTTCAACGCCATAGTCAATTGTTTTTCGTCTAAATCAATTTGAAACTTTTTTGTTAAAATTTCATCTATTGACAAAATAATTATATTTTCGAATTTATCAGATGTAAAATTTTTATAATGTTTTGCATTTGTTTGAAGAAATGTAAGTAAATTCAAAGTGAGAGGTAAATAATCTATTTTTCCATCTCTTAATTCTTCTTCGAAGATATCTAATAAACCGTTAAAAACAAGTGTTTCTATGAGTCTAACGTAATAGTCTTTTGATCTAAGATGTTCTATTAAGTTTTTAATTTCGTGCATTTGCTAATTAATTAATAAATTTTTCTATAAAAAATAACGCGGCAACCACGACAACACCTGACATAGAATCTATTACAAAAGAATATGTAAAACCAAGAGGTTTATAATAATATTGGAAATAAATCCGAGTATCTCATGGGAAATCCCACGAGACCTGAAATAAGAAATACAAGAATTAATTGTAAATATACATTATTTACATCAAACATTTCAAATGTGTATATAATAAGAACGTAAGCTATAGCTCCTACAAACACTGCTATAAGAGTGGCTCCTAAACAGTGTGATATTTAAAATATTCGTGCAGAGTTGTAACCCATTTCATATCTTCTATTCCGAAAAAAGAAATATTGCCTTCTGAAATGTTTCTCAAGAAATAAATTAATTAATAATGAAGATATTCCTTGGATGTAAATTATTTTATAAAAAAATATATTTAAGTATATTAAAAGAAATAATGGCCATGAGTCCGATGGTAATGTATTTAGGTCTTGCTGCTGTTGTAGCAGTATTGTTTTTCATGTTTGTAATACCCGAGATGAAGTCGCGTGTCGGGGGTAAACCACCTGGTTTGGTAAATCATATATTGTCTCAACCAAATAAAGGTCTTTATACTAATCAATCACATGATTTAGTCTCAGATCTTTTCGAAACAAATGTAGGTCCAGCTGAACGTTATCACGAAAAACTATACGCTTTAGGTGGCGGACATGGCGTGTCGGGATCAAAGTCCAAACCTATTTCGGACGAAGATTCGGAAGACCGCCCTGTTCCTATTCCCGAGCGTCACGACTTTTCTAGCCCGTATGCTAGAAACGACGCACATTTTACAAAATCCCACGGTCATTTACCGGCTAAACATTGGGAAAAAAAGTTTAAGCATCACAATGTTGACGCAGTAACAAATCATCACTCTCGTCATCACGGGCGCGCGGGGCACGGCCTTCACGAAGTTCATAACTAAGGGTCTCTAAATGCATAATTATCTAAAAGAATTTCAGGGGTAGTCTCGTCTATTGTTTTTGTTTTGTAAACGATGTTAAATTTTTTAGAAATATAAAATGAATGTCTTTTTTTATTCCAATTGTTGAATATAGAAATACAATCATTTATATCTATGACCAACGCAGGATTTTTATTTTTTTTGCGAAGTATTCTTCCAACCGCTTGTTCTACATTTCCCTTTGGGGATGCTAAGATTAATGTGTCTAGATCTGGATTATCATAGCCCTCGGATGCCATCTGAAAAGTAGCAAGTATTATTTTACATTGATTAGATTTTAATAATTCTTCTCTTCTCATTCCTCCGTAATATATACCAACCGAATATTCAGATAATTTTCCTTTAAGTCTGTCGCAATGTGCTTTTCTATCTGTTAATAATAATATTTTACGGTCAGAACTATAACATTCATTAAGGATATTTAATATAAAATCGTCTCTAGCCGATATTTCTGTTATGCCTGTTATACTCGCTGGGCTATTAACTTTGCCATTTGGGAGATATTTTATAGTATTAACAGGGTGTTCGTAAAAATTATAAATTTGTATTCCAGGTTCTATTATAAGTAATTGAACGTTAACGACTGGTTTTCCTAGAAACCACTCTAGAGTGTGTTCTAATTTATCTGCTCTTTTGAGAGTCGCAGTTAGTCCCAAATTGTATTTTGATCCTAATTTATAAAAAACGTTGGAAAATACTTTAGAACAGTAATGATGTGTTTCGTCAAATATAGTAAATGTAAAACACTTGAAGGTGTCTTCCGGGTATTCTTTCATAGAAATACTTTGAATCATACCAATTGTAATACTTTGTGATGTGTCTACATTGGGACCTTGAATAATACCCGGTGTAACACCTGTGAATTTAATTATTTGTTCTTTCCATTGTTCTAGAAGCGAGTCCTTGTTAACTATAACAAGTGTTTTGAATCCAAGTAAACTAGCTATATAAATACTTGCAAATGTTTTTCCCCAACCTGTATAAAGACTCGCGATACAAGAATTTTTTTCAAGAAGCGTAGAATGTATGCATTTAATAATATGTTTTTGATATTCTCTTGGTTCGTTGTTTATATTTATTTTTACGGTATGTATATCATTTAATATAACATTACCTTCTTCGTTAAAATATCTAGGTATATACATAAATTTATTAGTTATTTTATACATATTATAACTAATAGGAACCGGCGCACCAGGCATAAACGGAAAAACAGTTAATTTTTTTTTAAGGTCGTTATTAATAGGCACCTGTCTACCAACTGGCATATTACGTTATAATGTAAAATTATTTTTAAATTACATTAAAGTGTAATGAAATTAACAAGATACAAAATTAATATCGCGATTTACGAATGTAAAAAATTTTATAAACGTAATAAAAAATTAGGTAAAAAATCTAACATTTATAAACATTCTAAATTTGTATTAAGGAATTCTAATTTTAAAATAAGTTATGAAACTGCACTTAAATGTTTGGAAAATTTAAAATTAATATACAACCAAGAAGATAAACATTGGGCAGAAACAGATGGGGAATATGTATACATTAATACTTTTAAAAAGTTTACACCAGAACTTCTTATTAATACATTATTACACGAGACATTACATTATATTGTATTAAGAGACGGTAAATATTACATTCCCGAAGAAAAAGAACATCACATTATGTATTTAATATGCAGAGATTTCATTTAGTTTGTTTTAATTTAAAGTAACTTAAGTGATTTAACCAACCGTCCTTAGTCTCAAACCCCCATTCTTTATAACTCTTAGATGGTATAAATAATGTCCAGCATTCTTTAACATTAGAATCTAATTCTATCCTATGAAAAGTGTTTGCAGTGCAATAACGAAAATCCCATGGTTTTCTCCAAAATTTACCTTCGTGAGTATGTTCCCAATATCCTCCTCTTAAAATTATAGTTCTAAAATCCCAAGGGTGATCATGAAATTCATCGGGATCTGATTTTAAAAATCTATGTAAAAATACATTGAAAGGGAAATATCTTCTTTCTTTTAAAAAAATGTAATATCTTTCTAAATAAGGTTCATTGTTTAGTCTATCATAAATTACTCGTCTTCTTCCTAGATAGTCCATGATTTTTACAAAAATTTCGTAAAACATTGCTAATGTACTGTATTAAATTATAATGTAAAATTATTTTTAAATTATATTACATTATAATGTAATGTAATGTAATGAATTGGGATGAATTACCTTTAGAAATTAAAAGAATAATTTTTAATTATAGAAAATTTTTTACATGCGGAAATTCTTGTGCAAATAAAATTATAAACAAGTGGAAATGTTATAAAACAAGAGTGTTAATAGGAAGATTTAAAATGCTAATGTATTTAAAAGACTTTAGAATGTTTAATCCAAATTTAAAACAATTTTTATTAAGATCAAAGTTGTAATTTAACCTTCTATGCAGCCATTATAAACATTCTCTGACGCATAAGTTTGTAAATATTTCATAAATTGTAATAAAGATTGTTGTGTTATTTTTGTAAGAGGCTTATTATTCGTTAAAAGAGAAACTGTTTTGCTATTATAAAGATTTGTTGTTTCTAAATTCCATTTTTTAATTTCGCTTATTATAAAATCTGCGAGGGTTTTATTATCAGGATCTTTTATGATATCTATCCAGAATTGCAATGCTGTATGAATATTTTTTCCATATTGCCCAGGATATAGTTTATATTTTGTATTATGTAAATTTAGATATATAATAGTAGCAAATGTTTGACAAAAATGCGCGGTACCTTTTATTTGAAAATTAAGACTATAAGAATCTTGAACAAGTCTATTTTTAATAGAATACCAATGAGAACCATCAAAATATAAACCATTTGGCGCGTTTCCTGTTTTTACATTTGCTTTACTTATTCTTTTTGAAAGTGGTAATATAAAATCGTCTCCATTCTGATCCGTTACTTCTTGTTTTTTTACATCCAGAATTATAAATGGTTTTGTTACATTGGGTGCATCGTCTAATACAGAACTTAGAATATCAGGGGATCCAAAAATATCAACTATCCACTCTAAATCATCGCAACTTCCCTGTGAAATTTGTTTTCTTTTAGGCATTTATTATATAATATTAGTATTTTTTAAATTAAAAATAAATTTAAAGACAAAATATATTAATATTTAAGATGGTAAAATATCATATACTTACAGATCGCACATATAGATACAACAAACGTAGTAATATTAAATATATTAATGAATTGTCCTCAGAGATAAATAAAAAAGTAGAAGAAAATAATACCATTAGACGCTCATTGGTTGACACTGTTAATAAATGTAAAAGAATCAACTCTTCTTATTGTTTTGTACACAAGAATTATACAGATATCTATAATTCTTACAATGATTTGTTGCAAGATTTTACCAATGTGACCAATTTGAATAATGAACTTAAGAATGGAAATCAAGAACTAACAAATACAAATAATATTCTTGAAACCAGAAACGCTGACCTAAACAATACATTGGTCAGTCTAGAAACTAAATACAATAATTTACTTTTTGAATATGATGAACTTCTGGATAAATATGTTGAAAACGAGATCCAAAATGAAAATGAAAATGAAAATGAAAATGAAACTAAATCAATTTAAAGGATAAATAAATAAATATATTGTGTAGTAGTAGTATGCAGATATTCGTTAAGACGTTGACCGGTAAAACTATTACTTTAGAAGTTGAACCTTCTGATTCAATTGATAATATCAAGTCTAAGATTCAAGATAAAGAGGGAATTCCCCCAGATCAACAGCGTTTAATTTTTGCGGGAAAACAGCTAGAAGACGGTAGAAATCTTTCTGATTATAATATTCAAAAAGAATCTACACTACACTTAGTTTTAAGACTCAGAGGAGGACATTAAACTGTAATTTATAATTTATAATAATCATATGGAGACGTAGCTCAGTTGGTCAGAGCGTTGGTCTTATGAGCCAAATGTCGCGGGTTCGAGTCCCGCCGTCTCCATATGATTATTGCGATTTTTTAATCGACTTAGAAATAAAATTTAGTTTTTAATTAGTAAACATGGAATGTTCAATCTGTTGCGAAAAATTCAACAGATCTTCTCATTTTAAAGTAGAATGCAAAGGATGTAACACAGAAGACGCCGCGTGCCGAACCTGTTGTCAGACTTTCATTTTAAACGGGACACAAGATCCAATGTGTATGTTTTGTAAGAATCCATGGGATAGAGATTTTATGAATAACAACCTAACTAAAAAATTTGTCGACAAAGATCTTAAGTTATTTTCCGAAAACGTATTCGTAGAGCGTCAGATTTCTCTTTTACCCGATACACAAAAAGATGCTATAAAAGAAAAACAGATAAGAGATTTATCTGAAAAGATAAATGAAGCTAATTCAGAACTCAATCGTATTAAGAAAATGCTTCACGATCAAAGAGAAATATTGCGCGCGTACAATTTGGAGATTTATAGACTAAGATCCGGAACTGTTACTGAAACAACTACAGACAACTTTACTGTAAAATGTCCGACCGGAGATTGCAACGGTTTCTTAAATTCCAAATATTTTTGCACATTATGCGACACTAAATTTTGCAGAATGTGTATGGAAATTAAGGGAGAAAATCATGTATGTAACGAAGAGACAAAAGCTACTATTCAAGCAATTAAAAAAGAGGCTAAACCCTGTCCTGGTTGCGGAGAAATGATATCAAAGATAGACGGTTGCGACCAAATGTGGTGTATAAAATGTCACATCCAATTTTCCTGGAGAACAGGGGTACAGATAACAGGATATAATCACAACCCCGAATATTTTAGGTGGATGAGAGAAACTGGACAAACTATTAACAGGAATCCGTATGAAGCAAATAGACAAATGATGTGCGGAGTAGTTTTGGATGATTCTACTATCACTCGAATAATAATGAATGTTTTTCCTAACAAAAAAAACATCCTGAATTTATTTCAATCGTTATATAGATTTTATAGACATACTCAACACAATCTTACTCATGCAGAACACGACGAGAATAATGACAACGAATTGAAATATCTGAGAGTTAAATTTTTACTAAAAGATATCTCACGAGAACAATGGAAGGTAAAGTTGCATCAGATAGATAAAAAGACTAAAAAAATCGTAGCGTATAATAACATATGGAGATTGATACAAACTGTGATGGTAAGTTACATGGAACAGATTATAACGTGTTCAAACGAGAACTCAAATGCAAGCGAATACCTTAAGATTTTAAAGGAAGCTCATGAATTTAAAACATACGCAAATGTTTCTTTTTTAAATGCGTGTAATACATTTGGTTCAACATCATGCCCCGGGATAGATGATAATTGGAGAGAGGTATACAATTTGAAAAAATATTTAAAGACCAAGAATAAGCAAGAATTTGATTGCCTCCGGCCTTGAGAGACCCTTCAAAACTAACACTTTTTGAAAATAAAACTAAAGTTTAAAAAACTACAATACAAATCTTCTTGCGTAAGTGAATATTGTGATGTATAATTATTATACCATTCGTGGAAACTTTTAGTCATTAATGGTATCATATTAAACGTTTTACATTTTTCTACTAGATGCTGTTTAAAAAGAAAATATTCAGTTGACGCGCCTCGATATTCAAAATAAGTCTCTCGAGGCGTTTTTTCTGAATTTAATCTAAAGGAATACATTTCTTCACTTACGTGTTCAATACACATTGCTTCGTTTTTAATATTTCCGTTTTTAAGTATGTTTTTAATACAATCACCGTCCATTGCTGTACCAATGAATATACCATTTGTTCTAAGTTTCTTAGATATTAAATTCAGAACGACGTCAATGTCTTTTACAAAATAATGAAAAGAAAATTGACAAGACACTACATCATAGATACATTCGCGGTCTTTGTCATTTAAAGAGTTTAAAACAAAAGGGTCTGTTGCAGATATATTCCAGAAGTAACACTTTGGTATATTTGCTTCCGATTTTACACTATTGTAACGTTTGATGGCTCCGTCAAAATCATTCTTTTCGTATATAGACCTAGCATCGCAATCAAACCCTGTTACATATCTAAACCCCCCTTTTGCCCATTTGAAAATATCACCTCCCCTACCAACGGCTACGTCTAGTAGTTTTGTACCATGGGTCATTTTTTTTGCATCGAGTATAAGTTGTAATTTTATCCAGTTATGAAACTTTCTCAAAGATTCGGTTGTGACACATTTGAGTTCTTTATCTATAATGTTTCCAGATACAATATTTTCGTAAATCAGGTCTGCGTCTTGATTCATTTGATTCATTTGTATAATACTCAACATTGTATTATAAAAATGTACCTATATATAGTTTTTTTATGCAATAATTAAATCAAATTTATACCATATTAATAGCTTCATCTACATCATCTACATTTTCTACATTTTCTACATTTTCTACATTTTCTACATTATTTACATCAGGGTCTTCCATGCACATTATAGCCATTGCGGCATAATTATGAAGGTCCATCAAAGTGTCTTTTAAAGTTTCATCTGAAACATTAATTTCAAGACCTTTTTTAGATATATTAGTAAAACGCGCCATTTTATCGGAAATTCTAACTAATACTCCAATAGTTCCATGTTGAGCGAATGCATCTCCATAATCGTTATTTTTCTTTAAAAAAATTTCTTTACACTCAGCCTGGATTTTTTCTAGCTGTGCTGCGCGGTTCATTGTTAAATTTTAATGTATTATGTCTTTAAATGTATCCACATTTTTCCACAGTTTTTCCATCGAATTTAAACGGTTTAGCGCAACCATATACTAATTTTTCATTATATAACCTTTCGCATTCTTCTTTTGATGTATGAGGATATATAAATTCATTATTTGATTTATAAACAGCGTGTCTAAAAATACCACATTTAATATCAGACATATGAACTTGACATAAACAATTACAATTTGGACACATGAAATAATACATACTCTGAGATTCAATAAAAGTTATTGTTTTATCGTTCATTGATGTGTTAATATATTACTATTTTTAATTATATTTAAACTTTAAATAAAGTAAATTATTAATAATGAAGTGTGATTGTGGACTAAATGCCTTTTTCTATGAAAAAATTTGTGAAGAAGGAAGATTATACTTTTATAAATGTGGGTTAATTTTAAGCGAGTCTAAAAAGAAAGTTAAATGTGATTTTCTAATTGAAAAATATGTAGGAGAAGCCTTAATTTCAACGGTAGTATGTAAAAAAGAAGAAACTGCTATTTTCAATAAAATAAATACAGAAGAAAATTATAGATTAGATTTAAACAAATACATCAATTTATGTGAAATTACAAAAGATAGACCAAAAAGACTCAGGAGTAATTACTTAGCAAATATTAATTATATACTTAATAGATTAAATTTTCCTCTTTTTTTCGAAGAAACTGAAAGTTTGGAAAGTCTTAAAGAGAGAATTAAAAAGAAATGCATACCAAAGAGAAAAATACAATCGATTTTTCCGATAAAACTTATAGATTACCCAGAATATTTAAAACCAGTTAAAATTAAAAAAGGAAGGAAAGAAAAGAAGAAAATTGTTGCAGAAAAAAGTGTTAAAATGGATTCAAAAGTTTTATATTATGAAAAAGAAGAAGAAACAACTGAAGAAAAAAGAGATTGCTACAATATTGTAAATGTAAATGAAACTGTAAATGAAAAAATATTAGAATCTGATAATGAGTCAGATGAAGAATCTGACATAGAGAATAACACCTTTGACGTAGATGATTACGAATCAGTAGACGAATACGACGATTTTGATGTCGGTGGATTTAGTGATTAAAAAATATAATGTAATTGTATATTAATCTATGTTATCTAAACTTTTAGACGAAGAAGGTCAAAATAAAATAAAAGATACGTTAAATTCTGTAGCCTTTCCTATAAAATTTTACTGTATAATCATAACAGCTTTGCTGTTATTAAATGCATTTTATTTATATTGTATTTCACAAAAACTCGGAAATTAATTTAAAAAAATAACTGATTTAAATTTAAATGTTAAACGTTTCAGATCAAGAGATTCAGTTTTTTAAAAACGATGTCACCCAGTTTAGCGAATTAGAGGCTCAAATTAAAGATCTTAAGAAAAAAATAAAACCAATTCAAGATAAAATTAAGGAATTAACAAAGATAAAGCAAGATAAACAGGCAGAAGTTTTGTCTTTTATGGAAACAAATGAATTAGATATGTGCAATATAGACACTGCTTCTTATGAATTGAAAAGTACAAAAACTACTAAACAACTAACAAAGGGTGATGTATATGATAGGTTGTATAGCTATTTTTCAGAAGATGTAGAAAAAACATCAGGAATGAACCCAGAAGAAAAAGCTAAGTTTCTACACGATTATATTTATTTAGAGGGAAGAGAAAAAAGTGTTAATAAAACTTTAAAGGCGAAAAGCTAATTAATTGTATATAAAAGGTCATACATCTATTATATCAGACTCTTCTTCTGAACTATAAATTATATCATTTGGTTTTAACTTTATTTTTTTAAATTTGTTTTGTATAGGTCTTTGTATGTTAAATAAAATACGGTTATTTTTTTTTTGGTAGGGTTCTTCAACATTATACAAGATAATGTATTCTTTATATGTTGTATAATGTTTATATTCTGCGAAGTTTTCCAAATTAAACATAGATGACTTAGTAGTAAATTCGGTTATTTCTCCAATTTTATCGAAAACAAGAAATGTCTTCATTCTTATAATGTATAAAATATTATTTTTTACAGGTATAAACTATTATAAATTTCTAAAAAATAATGTTTATTAAAAAATCATATAAAAAAATATTTTATATAAAATTATATCAAGTAATGTCTAATCTTGAATCTAACCGTCCTTGGATTAACGAAATTAAAGAAAGAGTTAAAAATGCTGATGATGATGAAATTTTTGAATATTTCCAAGATCTAAGTAAAAAATGGACAGTTAGTAAAGATAATGTCGTTGAAGATGCATATAAAAAACTAAATATTTCTTCAATTGATGAAATAGACACTTCTATTCTTCAAATAGAGCTAGAAAAAGCCATATTTGAAGCCACTATAGTTTATACAAAATTTAAAAATTGTGTTCAAGATTTTGCAGAATATAAGTCAGAATGGGATAAATTGTATGAAGTAATTTTTTACAGCGAAAGACTCATCAGGGACACGTACCTGTTGTTTAAAACATTAGAACCCGGTCACAATTCGCTTTCAAATGAAGACCCAGATGTTCTATTTAAATATACACGTTTTACTGACGATTCTAAAAAAACTCCTTATCAGTGTCTTCTACTATTTCTATTAGAGACGCTGTCAGAGGAGGGGTTTACGAAGTGTGGAGGAAATCTTTATAAACCCGTTATTAAAAAAGGTAATAATACACATGCATGGAAAAAACAATGTACAATAAAAGAATTGATTTATCAAAAAACTGACCATAAAATCAATTTTATTCAGTGGAAGAATGCTACTGCAAACGGTGGAAGCAATATTAACAATGCAGAAAAGTATTTCAATGAATTTGTTGGCCCAGAGCTTCCAGCGCTTATAAAAGATAGGCGCTTGTTTGCTTTTAAAAACGGAAACTACATAACTAAGTATAATATTGCGGGTCCAGAAGAAACGCCTGTTTATACAGATGTTTTTGTTCCGTATGGAGAATCGCATCCATATATCACAAACTTTTCAGTGGCTTGTAAATACCACGACACTGATTTTAATAATTTTAGCGAATATTCAGAAGAAGATTGGTTTAAGATAATAGACCACTGTCCAACATTCAAAAGTCTTCTCGATTATCAAGAGTTTACAGAAGAAGTCCAGAGGTGGTTATGTACTTTTATGGGAAGAATGTGTTTTGATATTGGAGAGCTTGATAACTGGCAGGTGTTATTGTATCTACTTGGTCAGGCTGGCGCAGGTAAAAGTACAATACTTATGAAAATTCTTCAGAAGTTTTACGAAGAAGAAGATGTTGGTATTATAGCAAATAACATTGATGCAAAATATGGCATTAAACCCCATGCACATAAATTTATGGTACTTGCTCCGGAGATTGCTGAAAATTTTAAAATGGAACAAACTGATTGGCAATTGATAGTAGAAGGTGGCAGAAATACTTACTCTGAAAAATACAAAAATGATGAAACTATTGATTGGAAAGTGCCTATGATTATGGGAGGTAATAAAATGATGAGATACAAAAATAATTCAGAAAGTGTATCTAGACGTACAGCTGTTGTAAATTTTTGGAAGAAGGTTATGGTTACAGATACAGAAATTGATAAAAAACTATTGAAAGAATTGCCTATGATACTTAAAATGTGCGTCCGTGGTTATTACTATGCTTTAAATACCCACGGTAAAAAGGGAATCTGGAATATTCTACCAAAGTATTTTCATGAAAATAAAGAAGAAATGGAACAAACTACAAATTCTTTGCAGAATTTCTTGAAATCTGGAAAGGTTGTGTTTGATAAGAAATTATATATCCCAATGAAAGTATTTTCTCAGGCATTTAACGATCATTGCAGAGAGAATAATTTGCCTAGGGAACAATTTACAAAAGACTATTTTATGGGTATCTTTACTAATAATAATATTAAGATTGTTCAGCAGGGTACACGGGAATACCCTGTTAATTCCGGGGTTATATTGAAAAGAACTACATTTTTTACTGGTATTGATATACCTGGAGACGATAACGACATAGACGACCCAGAATAATTGCGTTTTATATTAGTATTTTAAATACTGATATTTAATTAAAATGGCCTCTGAAGAAGATTCCAGTCTTGTTTATATAGTTTTGACCGTTTGTGTATTGGCTATCTTAGCGTTTTTTGTATATAAACTTTATTCTAGAGTTAATGAGCTTTTTGAGAATCTAGAAGGACTAAGAAACGAAATAAAACCCAAAGAAACCCCTGTTATAGATGAAATCCAAATGCCTACATTAGAAGAAGATTTACAAGTAGAAGACCCTGGTACAAGCCAGAAACATTCCGAAAAGAAGAATTAATCATTGAGATTAATATATGAATTTATAAGATTTTTAAAATATTCGTATTCAGAATCTTTAACATATAAGTTCCATTCTATTGCATTTAAAACATGACTCTCTAACGGACCAGAGTCCGTTATTTCAAAGTCTAAACAATATTTATTAGCCAATATTAAACACGTTTCTAATAATTGTTTAATATTTGTATAATTAATAGATTTTACTTTTATGTATCTATTTAAATAGATTAATGCTACTGTAACACTGCTTCTTTCAAATATTTCATTACATCTATAAAAGTCGGTTATAAATGTATGTATAAAACATTTATTGGTAAATTTTTGAAATATCTTATGAGTAGTGTTAACAGTGACATCGGAATTCAGTATATTATTTATCTGAGATAGAGTTAGCATTAATTTAATATAAAAAATCATTATTATTTTGCAATAAAATTAAAACTTTATTTAATACGAATTTATAAGACTTTATATCGTTTCCCCCTGTTATCATAATACTACCCGGTCTAAACATTGCACAAGTTATTATATTCTCTGTGTACGGGTTAGTAAACTTTATATTAATACCGGGGTACTTACTAGGGTTAAATGTATACATTTTAATACAGTCTGTTTCTTTTTTATCAAAAAAATTGCATACATTTGCCTGTTTGATGTTTTTACTTATTTTAAAATCCGAATTAATCATACATATTCTTACATTTGATATATATGAATCACTCTCAAACGCGTCAAGATTGCACAATCTTTTATAAACTTTGCGTATAGCATAGGTGGCTGCCATAACATTCAATATACCGGCCAACTGAATGTTTCCGTTTGAAAAGATCTTTAGAGATACCCGGTTTTTATTTTGATACTTAACACCTGTATAAGTATTTATACAGTTATAAAAAGTTTTATAACTAGTTTCTTCACAATAAGTTTTTCTGTATTCTTGTAAGTTTATCTTGCTATTAAAACTACAACAAATTGTCATCGTAGATATAGTCCACGGTTTTGTCACAACAAATTTATCCGTTTCTCGTATGTCTTGTAATTCATTGTATATGTTATAAAAAGAATTAAAATTTTCATTACATATACAGTCGTTATACTTGCATTTTGGATCGCAAATTTTGCAGAAATCGGTCATTTAATCTCTTTATATTTAATTATAAATTTTCTTTATATCATTTTTTTTTGCAATTTAACAACGAGTCAGGTGTTCACTATCTCTATTAAGTTAATATAATCCAATATTACGCTATTTGTTATAGACTCTTTGCACGCTTTTAAAATTATACCAGAATCCTCTTCTGTGTGATTTTTTATAAGATGATTAGTATAATATATGATTCTAGGTAAGATATTATGATAAGTTTCTTCAATAGACAATTCCTTGTTTTCTATTTCTTTTACTATATCATATAAACAATAAGTTACAATATGTAAATCGGTATTTTTAATCATACTCTTAGAAATAAGTATTTTATTAGTTGTCTTACCGTAATAATATCTTACCATTTTGTTAATTTCTATTAATTTAGCGTCGTCTATAATTTGCCTGGTACACGGATCTCTAAAGTTTTGAGTTTTATTAAGGTACTCGATAAAGAAGTAAAAATTATAATAAAAAAATTTTTGATACACCTTTATAGAAATAAAAGGATACTTTAGAGGTTCATGACATATAGGACAAATATTGTCTATAATTGTTTTTTGTCTTAATTTATTTTGAATAACTCTAATTGCGTTAAAATGTTTCAATAGGATTAATAATTCGTTCTTTTTTAAGTCATTAATAAATTTTATCCCCTTTATTTTACATAACCTTTTCAAAGCCTTAACATTGAAATTGTTTGAATAAGATATCAACATACCATTTAATTATAATATATATTTTTAAATTAAATACGTTAATTAAAATGTGTTTAAAAGAATAAAATATATAAATTATAATGTCTTCATTTAAGATTTCTAAAAAACCCGCGCACACAGACTCTAGAATGTCTATAATAGCAAAACACGAACAAACATTAGAAACTATAGAAAACGAAAAGAAAAATTTAAGTAAATATAAATCGGAGTTAAATTTATTACATAGGGTTAGAAGTATTAATAAATCTAACAAAGATATACAAGAGATAAATAATAAAATTAAAGATCTAGAAGACAGGATATGTGACATAGAATCAGAGAGAGATCTTTCTGATTATTTATTTAAATCTATGGATTTTATAAAAAACATAGACATTGAAGAATATACAAATGAATGTAATAATAACGGAGAAATATTCAAATACATTTCTTTAGATTCAAAAAATAACAGGGGAGAAATGTATAAAATGTATATGGCAACGTGTTTCCCCGAAGAAGCAGGGAATATAGTCCAAAGAAAAAATATATTTAATTGCAAAGAATGCGGATGTAATACCGTTCGTGATACTGCCGACGGAAAATTAATTTGTTACACTTGTGGATTAACAGAAATTTTTAATATATCAGATCTTCCAGAGTGGAATCATGCAGAAAACCACGAATACATCAAGCCTTATAGTTACAAAAGAACAAATCACTTCAAAGAATGGATTACCCAAATACAAGGTCGGGAAGGCACAACTGTTCCAGAAGAAGTTATACAATTACTTATTCTCGAAATCAAAAAGGAAAGACTAACAGATAAAAGTCTAATTACATACTACAAAATAAAAGAGTTTCTTAAAAAACTAAAATTAAATAAATACTACGAACACATTCCTAATATAATTCATAAAATTACGGGAAATAAACAACTTATTATATCTCAAGAATTAGAGTCTAAATTGTCAGATATGTTCAACGAAATTCAAGAACCATTTGAAAAGCATTGCCCCAAAAACAGAAAGAACTTTTTAAGTTATTCTTATACTTTATATAAATTTTTTCAATTGCTTAATAAAGACGAGTATCTTATTTATTTTCCATTGTTAAAGAGTCGTGAAAAATTATTCGAACAAGAAAATATATGGAAAGGAATCTGTAAAGAATTAAATTGGAAATTTATTAAATGTATATAAAATGTATATAAAATGTATATAAAATGTATATAAAATGTATATAAAATGTATATAAAATGTATCTAA
>MDTA01221234.1_pt1 | contig 86074 bp, 85 predicted proteins | sample 811151 | NCBI WGS metagenome assembly MDTA01 (sample SAMN05326648, study PRJNA326480) | marine metagenome | isolation source: seawater | place: Indian Ocean: South | collected 2010 | reverse complement strand
GAGGTTGAAAAAGCTCTGTTTGCCACCACTGCTTACCAGTATCTGGTTGGCTTCGTAATCCAGGCCGTTGTCCCGTTTGAACTTCGCAATAATCGCTTTTTTCAGGGCGGGCGTACCATCCACGGCGGTGTACTTGGTCTGGCCGTTATTGATGGCTTCAATGGCTGCCTGTTTGATGTGATCAGGTGTGTCGAAGTCCGGCTCGCCGGCACCCAGGCCGATAATGTCCTGGCCTGCTGCGCGGAGTTCCGCGGCCTTGTTGGTGACTGCGAGAGTGGGAGAGGGCTTGATAGCCTGTACTCGGCTGGAAAGTTGAAGGTCCAAACTTGCGCTCCTTAAAGCTGCGTCTGATAGGGCTGCGACCGCCGGGTGCCAGAGCTGCTGGCTGATTTCTGCCCAGCCGTCGATCGCACTGATGGTATCATGAAGCCAGTGTATCGCTAAATTTCTCTAATGGTAGGGACCATAACGCCCCTGCCTCGGTTTTACCGGAGGTTTTCGCCAGTTATGGCCAGTAATCAGGCAAACGTTTCCGCAAGGGAAGGTGTGTTCAAAGTAGATTCACCGTTCCAGCCAGCCGGCGATCAACCCAAGGCGATCGAGGGGCTGGTAGATGGCATTCACTCCGGTCTCGCACACCAGACCCTGCTGGGGGTAACCGGCTCCGGTAAAACGTTCACTATCGCCAATGTGGTTCAGGAGGTTCAACGGCCAACGATCATCATGGCCCACAACAAGACGCTGGCAGCCCAACTTTACGGTGAGTTCAAGGAATTCTTTCCGGACAACGCCGTGGAGTATTTCGTCTCTTACTACGACTACTACCAGCCCGAGGCCTACGTGCCCTCGTCGGACACGTTTATCGAAAAAGACGCGTCCATCAACGAGCACATCGAACAGATGCGTCTGTCTGCCACCAAGGCGTTGTTGGAAAGACCGGACGCCATCATCGTGGCAACGGTTTCGTCCATCTACGGTCTGGGTGATCCCCAATCCTATCTGAAGATGATGCTGCACCTGGATCGGGGCGATCAGATTGACCAGCGGTTTATTTTGCGGCGCCTGGCCGAGCTTCAGTACACCCGGAATGACGTTGAGTTCCACCGGGCCAATTACCGTGTTCGAGGCGATGTGATCGATGTGTTTCCTGCGGAATCCGAGAAAGAGGCGATCCGCATTGAGCTGTTCGATGATGAGGTGGAGAATCTCAGCTATTTCGACCCTCTGACTGGCGAGGTTCTTCGCCGTGTGCCCCGGGTAACTATCTATCCGAAATCGCATTATGTCACGCCCCGGCAGACGGTTCTGGATGCAGTTGAGCACATCAAGGTGGAGCTGGATGAGCGGCTGCAGCAACTACGGGACAACAACCGCCTGGTGGAAGCGCAACGCCTGGAAGAGCGCACCCGGTACGACATCGAAATGATGCTGGAATTGGGCTATTGCAACGGCATCGAGAACTACTCGCGCTATCTATCCGGTCGCCGGCCCGGTGAGGCACCGCCGACACTGTTTGATTACCTGCCGCCCAACGCTTTGCTGGTGGTGGACGAGTCCCACGTAACCATTCCCCAGATCGGCGCCATGTACAAAGGTGACCGTTCCCGCAAGGAAACGCTGGTCGAGTATGGATTCCGCCTGCCATCGGCGCTGGATAACCGGCCCATGAAATTTGAAGAGTGGGAGCGGATTGCGCCGCAGATGATTTTCGTATCGGCTACGCCGGCGAACTACGAGGCCGAGCACGCCGGGCAGGTAGTGGAGCAGGTGGTTCGACCCACCGGCCTGCTAGATCCGGAAATCGAGGTGCGCCCGGCCTCTACCCAGGTGGACGACCTGCTTTCCGAGATTAATGCCCGGGTGAAAGTTAAGGAACGGGTTCTGGTGACAACGCTGACCAAGCGCATGGCGGAGGATCTGACCGACTTCCTGATGGAGCACGATATCAAGGTTCGCTACCTGCATTCGGACATCGATACCGTGGAAAGGGTGGAAATCATCCGGGATTTGCGGCGAGGTGAATTCGATGTGCTGGTTGGGATCAACCTGTTGCGGGAAGGTCTGGACATGCCCGAGGTGTCTTTGGTGGCCATCCTCGACGCTGACAAGGAAGGGTTCCTGCGGTCGGAACGTTCATTGATACAGACCATTGGCCGTGCCGCGCGGAATGTTCACGGTAAAGCCATTCTCTACGGCGACCGAATCACGGGTTCCATGCAAAGAGCCATTGATGAAACCGAGCGCCGGCGGGCGAAACAGCAGGCCCACAATGACGAATTCGGCATCACGCCCCAGGGCCTGAACAAGAAGATTGCGGACATCATGGAAGGTGCAGGTGGCGGTGGTCGAGGCCGTCGCAAGGCCGAGCGCCCGGGACAGAAAGCGGCGGAAGAGGCAGAGCAATACAGGGCGAAAACCGGAAACCGGTCGCCGGAGGAAGTTCTCAAAGAAGTATCGCGGCTGGAGGACGAAATGTACAAAGCCGCGTCCGAGCTGGATTTCGAGACGGCGGCCCGTCTTCGGGACGAGATTGCCGAGCTGAAGGAGGCGGCCCTTCGGACCGCATGATCAGGCCGGCCGCTTTGGCCCCACGATGACTGCGGCCTGCAAGGGCTGGTTCCTGCCATAGCGGGAGATCTGGCTGAACACCCTTCGGTCGACCGGCAGGTATTGTTTGTCGATCACTGTTTCGCCCGCCTCGGCGTCGATTTCCGGATCGTGCAGGTACACAAACTGGTCATCAATCGCGCACACCGTCACCCAGTGGGGAACGCGGCTGCGGTTCAACTGCCAGGTGCTGATCAGGATGACCGGAACTCGCCCTTCGTGGAGGGCTTCCTCCATGGCTTCGAGGGTCAGGGGGTCATGGTGCAGCTGGATGTCGGTCTGGCCGATGTCATGAAGAAACCCCTCATGGACCAGTTCCAGAACGCGTTTCTTGTCCTCGCTTCTGACGGTGTCCTTGAACAGCGCACCTTCCATACTGATCCACGCGCTGGCTTCAAAGCCCCGGTTCCAGGCAGCCAGTGCCAATCCATGAGGGCCGCAGCCACCATGGCCGGCCAGCATGAATATGGTGGTCGCCTCCCGCCAGAGTCTGAGCTCCTCGAGGGTTGTGAGCGGTTGCTGCTCATCCAGGGCGGCCATGGCCATGATCAGTGCGGCGGGGCCACAGGAAAAATCCGTGGTCTGTGGGTAGTAGGGGACAGCCGGAAATTCCCTTGAAGGCTCATAGAACAGAATCCGGCGCTCAAAGCGCAGGGCGTCGCCATGGTCCTCATAGTAATCCCGATAGGTGCCAAACTGGCGGTAGCCCAGCCGATTGTACAGAGCGATCGCGCCCTTGTTATCTTCACGGACTTCCAGGCGCATGATGATGCGGCCAGCGTCCACCGCTTCGGATTCCGCCTCACGCACCAGTTTCTCGCCCACACCCCGGCCCCGAACAGTCGGTGACACCGCGATGGAGTAGATCCGCGCCAACCGGGTAGCAGCGCTCATCAGGACCAGACAATAGCCCACCAGTTCGCCATCGGCTTCGGCGATTATCAAGCGGTCCCTCGGCATCTCCAGGAAACGGCGAAAGCTGCGCCTGGAAAGTCGGTCCTCTGTGAAACACCGGTTTTCAAGCTCAACCAGGGCGTTGAGATCCTTGCTGGTGGCTTGTCGTAGCTGGAAATCAGGCATTGAGATGCGGCCTTGAGAAGAGCTTGGAGGGCATGCTGGTGGGCTTCCCGTATTCGGCTATTATGGGTGAGAGCAAGGGTAACGCAAAGACTGTAAGGATGCGTAAAAGCACGCATTATTCGTCGATTGTGCACCGATCATCACCGGCGTATCGTTGCGTCAAATATCACAGGCAAGACCTTTCAGGGAGGAATGCCTTTAATGTCCCGTTTGCTTATCGTAGTGGACCGCGCCAAAGACTGGGCGCCTTATTACCCCAGTGAAGATGTACTGACGTTTGATCAGTATCTCCAGTTCTCGGCACCGCCGTCCAGCCGGGTAAGAGTCATTAACCTGTGCCAGAGCGCCCGGTACCTGAGCAAGGGGTATTATTGCTCATTGCTGGCGGAAGCCCGTGGCCACCACGTGGTGCCTTCGGTAATGACGCTTAATGACCTGGGTAGGAAAGGGTTGTTTTCTCTCGAGCTGGAAGAGCTTGATGAGAGCGTTATCAACTGGCTGGAGGCGTCGGGTTCGGCAATTGATCCCGCCAGTGATGAGCGCGCAGCTACTCATGAAGTCCGGATCCGGACGTACTTTGGCCAGGCTGAGCATCCGGATCTCAAACCGGTTGCCAGGGCCCTGTTCGAGCGTTTTCCGTGCCCGATTCTCGAGGTTGTCTTCAAGCGCCGCAAGCAGTGGCAGATCGAGTCCATGAAACCGGCGGCCCCGGCGGACCTCGGCGAACAGGAGCAGGACGTATTTGCCGCCGCCCTGGATCGTTTCAGCAGCATGGTGTGGCGTAAGCCCCGAACCCGTCGACGTTACCGCTACGACCTGGCGGTTCTGGTCAATCCCGATGAGGAAATGCCGCCGAGCGACAAGGTTGCCCTGAAGCGATTCGAAAAGGCCGGTCGCAAGCTGGGTATCAATGTTGAGCAGATCACCCGCAGGGATTACATGCGCCTGCCGGAATACGATGGCCTGTTCATCCGGGAAACCACCGCCATTGACCACCATACCTACCGTTTTGCCCGCAAGGCAGCGGCGGAGGGTATGGTAGTTATTGATGATCCTGTATCGATCCTGAAGTGCACCAACAAAGTCTTTCTTGCGGATCTTCTGAAAAACAACAAGGTTCCCACACCCAAGACGCTGATCCTGTCCAAAGACCAGAAGAACGCGGTTGAACAGGTCATCAGCGAGCTGGGCTTTCCCGTGGTCATCAAGATTCCGGATGGCGCATTTTCCCGGGGCGTTACCAAGGCGGAGGATGAGAAGCCCTTGCGAGCCGGTCTAAAGGACCTGTTCAAGCAGTCGGCCCTGGTGCTGGCCCAGGAATATCTGTACACCGATTACGACTGGCGCATTGGTGTGCTAGGTGGTCGGGCTATCTACGCCTGCAAATACATGATGGTGAAAGGCCACTGGCAGATCTACCAACACGGTGAATCCGAGAGTGAAAGCGGTGGCTTCGAGACCATGCCCACTTACGAGGTGCCGAGAAATGTGATTCAGGCGGCCCTGAATGCCACCAAGCTGATTGGTAACGGGCTGTACGGTGTGGATATTAAACAATCCGGAAACCGGGTTGCCGTGATTGAAGTCAACGACAATCCGAGCATTGATGCCGGTGTCGAGGATCGCTTCCTCGGGGGCGAACTCTATACCCTGATCATGCAGGAGTTTCTCTCGAGGATGGAGGAGAACCGGCGGAGGTAAAGGGGTTGGCCGGCTTCTTCAGGGGCCGGCCACCCAAACCCGGACACTGCCAAACCAGGGGTAATCCCGAAGCTGATCCCTGATGTTTGCGGAGGAGAACAGGGTTTTTTCCTCGTACTCGTCGAGAAACAGTTCCAGGTGCACCTTGTTCTTCAGGTAGTGCAGCCGCAGGCGACTGTGGTGTGGAAGTTCACCAATATGCCGGGCCAGTACAGCCCGGATGTCTTCTCGGGAAGGCAGGCGCTCAGAGGTCAGCGGCTGGTCTTCGTCGTTTTCAGCGTCGATGTGGAAATTGATGTCCCGAATGTTGTCCAGGGCGTCTCGCATGCCCGAGACCACCTGCATACCGATCTGATGTCCCTCTGAAACGCTGATTTCCGGCCGGACCACCAGGTGAATATCCAGCAGGATGTCATGGCCCATGCGACGGCTACGAAGTTCGTGGACGTTGCGCACGCCGTCTGTGTCGCGGGCAATGCTCTTGAGCATCTCTGTGTCTTCGTGAGAAAGGCCGGTATCCACAAGCTCTTTTACGCTGTCCCAGGTGAACTTCCAGCCGATGTGGATAATGATTCCGGCAATCACCACTGCGGCAAACACATCGAGCCAGATCATCCCCAGCATGGCACCTGCGGTCGAAACCAGAACGACGATTGAGGAAAACGCATCGGTTCTGCTGTGCCAGGCGTTGGCGATAATCAGATCCGAGCGAATTTTCAGGCCTACATGGCGAGTGTATCGAAAGATCCACTCCTTCCCGGCCACCGACAGGGCCGCCGCTACCAGGACCGGCCAACCGGGGACGGTATCCACGTTGCCTTCGATCAGACGAAGCGTGTTTTCCCAGGCCAGGGCAGCTCCTACCGCGATCAGAATACTACCAAGCACCAGGGTGCCGAAGGTCTCGATTCGCTGGTGACCGTAGGGGTGATCTTCATCCGGTTCCTGGCGGGAAACTTTCATGACACCGAGGACAACCAGATCCGAGGCAACGTCGGTAAAGGAGTGAATGCCATCGACCAGCAGTGCCTGGGAATGAAAAAGAGCACCTGCAATGACTTTAATGACACCGAGTACGGCATCGAGAATCATTCCAATAATGGTGACCCTTGAAGCCGCCCTCATTTCGCCCGCAAGACTGTCCCGGTTCTGTTGAGCGGAGGAAATCGGCTCTTGCATTGCAGAACTCCTGATCCGAAAACAGGTGCCAGTATAACGTTATTCTTGGAGTGTGTGGCAGTACCGGCCCGAAAGCCGAATTTCAAGTGATTTATGCACATCATTGCAGAACGGTGACCGGGTAACATTTTGTTTAGTATTTGTCGACAGGCAAGAAAAAAATTTATAACCTATTGAAAATAAAGTTAAATTTAACTGGTCAAAAAATGATCAATCTGTAGGCTGGCGCAGTTATCAAGGGATGGGAACCGTTGCCCCTCGATTTTCAACAGGGTTATCCACAGATTCCGTGGAAAAGGTCATGAGACTGCGATGATACAGTCATTTAGAGCTGATTTTTCTCTATCCCGGGAAGCTGTGGAAAACTTCCGGTATACTCCGCCCACTTGGATCAGGGGAGTTTTTTCAGATGTACGGCGTTTTCCGCAACCTGCTTTTCCGTCTTCCGGCTGAGCAGGCTCACAATATTGCATTGAATGGTCTGGATCTTGCGCAACGATTGGGCGTTTTGAACGTTTTTTCGCCAAAAATAGATTCATTGCCAGTGAATGTTATGGGGCTGGATTTTCCGAACCCTGTCGGGCTCGCCGCAGGTCTTGATAAGAACGCCGATCATCTTGATGCACTTGGAGCCCTGGGCTTCGGATTCATTGAAGTGGGAACAGTCACGCCACTGGCGCAGCCCGGAAACCCCAAGCCGAGAATGTTCCGACTGCCGGAACATCAGGCCATCATTAATCGCATGGGTTTCAATAACGAAGGGTTGGACCACTTGCTGGCGCGCGTGGACAATCGCCGGTACCGCGGGGTGTTGGGAATCAATGTTGGCAAGAACAAGGATACGCCCAACGATCAATCCGAATCGGACTACCGAAAGGGGATTTCGGCTGTCTACACCCGCGCCGATTACATTACGGTGAATGTGTCCTCGCCCAATACGCCAGGGCTACGGGATCTGCAGTTTGGGGACTCCCTGAAAGGGCTTCTGGAAGCCATCAAGGACGAGCAACTGAAGTGCGAAAAAGAACATGGGCGTTATGTGCCTGTAGCCGTAAAGATTGCTCCGGACATGGACGATGACGGTATCCGTTTTGTGGCATCTGCGCTGCGAGAGACGGGGCTGGACGGCGTGATTGCCACCAATACAACGGTCAGTCGTGATGCGGTGGCGGGTCATCCTTATGCCAATGAGGCCGGGGGGCTGAGCGGAGTGCCGGTTCGGGAAGCGTCTCTGAGGGTCATAAAGGGACTTTACGCGGAGTTGGGGGAGTCGTTGCCGATTATTGGCGTGGGCGGCATTACCGACGGCGAGAGCGCAGCAGAGAAAGTCCGGGCCGGAGCCAAACTTGTACAAATTTACACAGGGTTTATTTACCGTGGGCCTCAGCTGATAAAAGAAGCCGTTGAGGCGATCAGGCAGGTACAGTGATTGTCGGTGTCCCAGAACGAAGGTGGGCCCGCTTAGCGGGCCCGAGCGGGGAATGAACCCCGTAGCGCTTCTTCGCATGGTATGGGGCGGGAGGCCCCATTTGGGTTACTCTGGGTACTGCGTCAAGTTGTGTAGAAAAAGATCAGATTAAGATTCGGGGTTAGTTCAGCCGTCAAGCCGTCGTAACGTTAGCCAGTTTGTGGATGCCGGATACGCCGGTCATGCCCTCCCATTGATCTGTGCGGCCTTCTCGCCACCCGTTCAGCCATTCCTGACGAACTTCCGCCTGTTCAATCGGGCAGCTGTCTTTGGATTTACCGGACACGCCAGCGAGATAACCCCGCTTGTATGCACGAGCGTACATGTCTCTTTTCTGTCTTTTCATGCCGTTCCTCACTGATGGATTAACAGAACAAGCGTGTACACACCTGCAGTGGCTGCGACAACTGTTACCCGCTCCGGGATAACCCACTATTGTCAGCTCAAGCCAGAGCAGTCAGGATCCTGTTAACGGAAGGTTTGTTACCTTCCGGAACGACGCGTCAATTACAAGGTAAGTCGAACCTTGCGCGGATGTACACTAATTATTTCATCTATGTGACGCTTTTTTTATAGTTATGTGAACTAAAAAATCACCACCAATTTCGGAACAGCCAGTATTCCGGAAACTTACCAGTCGCCGCTGATACACCAGGAGTTGAACTTGTCCAAATCTGTATTTTTCGTAACCTGCCCGAAGGGGGTGGAATACCTTCTGGCGGACGAGCTCAGCACTTTTGGCCTGGACACCGTGCGCAACGCGCCGGCGGGAGTCTGGGTGGAGGGTGCCCTGGAGGCTGGTTATCGCGCTTGCCTTTGGTCACGACTGGCCAACCGGGTGATCCTCCATGTCGAAGAAGTGAATGCCAACAGTGGCGACGAGCTGTATGACGGCGTTGTGCACATGGACTGGCAGCAGCATATTCCGGTGAATGGAAGTTTCCGGGTCACTTTTCTCGGTCAGAACGAGGCAATCCGGAATACGCAATACGGAGCACAGCGGGTAAAAGACGGCATTGTGGACCGGTTCCAGGCCAATGGAGGCCCGAGGCCTTCCGTGGATGCCAAGAATCCCGATGTCATTATCTCCGCTCGACTGAATCGGGGGCGCCTGTCACTGGGAGTCGACCTCAGCGGCCACAGCCTCCATATGCGCGGCTACCGGACAGATAAAGGCATAGCACCACTTAAAGAAAACCTGGCGGCGGCATTACTGATGCGTGCGGGCTGGCCAGAGATTGCCTCGACCGGCGGCGATTTTCTGGACCCGATGTGTGGGTCCGGCACGCTTGTAATTGAAGCCGCGATGATGGCGCTGGATATGGCGCCGGGCCGCAAACAGGAGCAGTTTGGCTTCGAGAAATGGCCTGGCCATCAGCCGGAGCTCTGGTTTTCCTTGCGCCAGGAAGCAGAACGTCGCGCCCATGAGGGTAAACAGAAACGAATCCCCAGGCTGGCGGGCTTTGACCAGGACAGTCGGGTCATTGCGACGGCCTGGAAGAATATCCAGCGGGCTGGGCTTGAGAGTATTGTCCACGTTGAAGCTCGATCGGTTGAGGCCCTGGAACCGGAGGACGACTGGTCCAAACATGGGTTGGTGTTGACCAATCCGCCATACGGTGAGCGCTTGAGTGAGCGCAGGGAACTGGGCGCCCTGTACCAGGCCCTGGGCGCTGCAGTGAAACGCAGCGTACCCGGCTGGCGGCTTGGTGTGTTTACCGGTGCCCCGGAATACGGCAAGTCCATCGGTTTGCGAAGCTACAAGCAATACCGGCTTTTCAACGGCAAACTGCCTGCTCAGTTGCTGTTGTTCGAAATCAATGACGCCAGCGCCATGACCCCGCGGGGCCCCGATATCCCCGGTGAGATTACTCCTCGTATTGCCAACGAGGAACGTGCGGCCATGCTTCGTAACCGGCTCAAGAAAAATATGAAGACCATTGGCCAGTGGGCGAGAAAGCAGGGCATTGGTTGCTATCGGCTTTACGATGCCGACATGCCGGAGTTCGCCCTGGCAATCGATATCTATGAGGGCCGGGTACACGTGCAAGAGTACGCGGCCCCGAAATCGGTGGACGAACGTTCCGCCCGTGAACGTCTGGCCGAAGCTCTTGCAGTGATTCCCGAAGCGCTCGGCGTGGACCGGGAAGACATGGTGTGCAAGCAGCGCCAGCGCCAGACGGGCACCAGCCAGTATGAAAAACAGGCTGCCAGTGGCGAGTTTTTCAAGGTTCACGAACATGGCTGTGTGCTGAAGGTGAACCTGAAGGATTACCTGGACACCGGTCTGTTTCTGGATCATCGGCCGGCGCGGCACTGGATTCAGCAACACGCCGCAAACCAGCGGTTTCTGAATCTGTTCTGCTATACCGGGGCGGCCACGGTGCATGCCGTGGTAGGAGGCGCCAGCCGCTCTCTCAGCCTTGATATGTCAAAAACCTATGTCGGATGGGCAGAGGAGAATCTGGCCCTGAACGGTGCGGATCCCCGGAAACATCGGGTAGAGCAGGCGGATTGCCTGGCCTGGCTTGCGGACCGAAAAACGGCGGACCAACGGTTTGATCTGATCTTCATGGATCCGCCCACATTTTCGAACTCCGCCCGAATGGCGGGCGTTCTGGATATCCAGAAGGATCATCCCACGCTGGTGAGGCAGGCCATGGCGAGGCTGAGCTCTGATGGATTGCTGATCTTTTCCAATAATTTCCGGCGATTCAAGCTCGACGAGGCGCTGGAAAGCGAGTTCGAGGTTTCCGAAGTTACCCGGGATACCCTGGACAGGGATTTCCAGCGCAATGCCCGGATCCACCGGTGCTGGCACATCCGCCATAAGGCATAAAGGAAATTGAATAGAACGGTAGGTCGGATTAGCGAAGCGTAATCCGACCTGTATTCTAGAACTCGTAGCGCAGGCCGCCGGAGAACTGGAAGGTATTCACATCCGTGGCGGTGTCTTCGAAGAGCTTTCCTCCTTCGAACACCAGGAAGGTGTCGTCCATTACTTCGAAGTCGAGGCCAGCAATCCAGCTGACGCTGAAGCCGCTGTCTGGAAATTCGCCTTCGAGGTCCAGAAAGGGGTTGTTGCGGTCATTCGCCGGGTCGCTAATCTCCCCCTCGCCACGGATATAGGAAAAGCCAAACTGTCCGTAGAGGTTGGCGTAGTCGGTAATCGGATAGTGCAGGCCGATATACCAGCTGGCGTAGTAGTCAACGCTCAGTGTGAGGTCACTATTCGGGACTTCGGCGTCTTTAAAGCCACCGCCGGCCCGCAACTCGGCGTGGAACAGGTCGGTGATATGACCACCCATCACCAGTGTTCCGCCAGTGCCCCACGCCGTCTCCTTGGTGTTTTCACCGATGGTGCGGTGGTTGTAAGTGGTTGCCAGCAGACCGATGTAGTGTTTGTCTGCTCGAGGAGTATCCTGGGCCAGAACAGCCTGGGAGGCGAGAAACAGGGCGGGGACAAGTGGGCAGATAAGGGGCGTTCGCACAACCTTGTTCATTGTTATCGGGCTTCCTGACGTGGGCGAATACGGGCTGATTCTGCCTTGTGTAACCGTTTGTTACGTCGACCCGTGTCACACTTCCCTGTGTCTGTTCTGCACCGTTAAAGGTCTTCGTCGAACAGGCCTTCTTCCCGAGCCATTAGCAGCAGGGCATATACGCCATTTTCGGGCAGTTGAGGTTCCAGGCTTTCCTCGAACAGCAACTGGCGACGACGATCTTCCAGGGTTTCGCTGTCGAGGCCGGTAATAAGCTCACTGATGGGTGCGATCTCAAACGGGGCTTCCTGTCCTACTGCCGTGAAGATCAGGTCCACCAGAATCTCGTCCGGATCAAGGCCGTCCACGAATACGGTCTGGTCTGGCAGGTCCTGGTGCAGTTCCCGGGCCAGTTCGATGAGGGGCACGCCCTGTTCTTCCAGGTAGAGCAGGTCGATATCACCGAGGTCACCGCCTTCGGGGAGCCAGTCATCGGAAGGGGCGATCACCACGGTTTTCATCCGGCCGTCTTCCAGCGACCAGGCCATAGCGGTTGGGAAAAGCGCGTCGTCGGTCTGGCAGTATTCAATGTCGAGAAATCTCGGTGCAGGCACGTTGGGCTCCCGGTGCTGGTTAATTTGTGACCCGGTTATAGGGAATGTCCGTTGACCAGTATGAGGCTTTACGGCTTCATGCCATACTGATGGCGCAATTATCTTTTAATCAGGGACATCATGGAACACGCTGAATTTAACAAAGATTTATTGAAGTTTCTGAACACCTCTCCCACACCCTGGCACGCAGTTGACACCATGAAGCAACGGCTCAGTGCGGCCGGGTTCCAGGAACTGGATGAGCGGGAAGACTGGTCACTGGCCAAAAACCAGGGCTATTTCGTTATCCGTAACGGCTCTTCGATCGTTGCCTTCCGCACCGGCAGCAAAGACGTTGTCACCTCGGGGATCCGTATGGTGGGTGCCCATACCGATAGCCCCTGCCTGAAGGTCAAGCCCACACCTGAGCTTCGCCGAAAGGGTTTTTTCCAGCTGGGGGTCGAGGTCTACGGCGGTGTTCTGCTCAACCCCTGGTTTGATCGGGACCTTTCTCTGGCCGGTCGGGTTACGGTGTTGGACGAGGACGGCAAGGTGCGGGATACGCTGGTGGATTTTCGCAAACCCATCGCGTTTATCCCCAGTCTGGCCATCCACCTCGACCGCGAAGCCAACAGCAATCGGACGGTTAATCCCCAGACCGATCTGCCACCGGTTGTGATGCAGGTTCCGGAAAGTGACACGACCAGCTTTGTCGATTTGCTGTCACAACAGGTCAGAACAGAATCCGGACTCAGTGTTCGCAAGGTTCTGGGCTACGAGCTGAGCTTTTACGATGCCCGTGAGGCGTCGTTTGTCGGTTTGCGCGATGATTTCATCGCATCCGCTCGGCTGGACAACCTGCTGAGTTGTTACATCGGCCTTCAGTCTTTGCTGAAAGCTTCCGGTGATCAGGCCGCTCTGTTGGTCTGCAATGATCACGAAGAGGTTGGCAGTATGTCGGCCGAAGGCGCCCAGGGGCCGTTCCTCACGGCGGTGCTGGATCGTTGGGCCGGCTCCGGCAAGGCTCGGGCCATTGCCCGTTCGATGATGGTGTCGGCGGATAATGCCCACGGCATTCACCCCAATTACATGGATAAACACGACGAAAATCACGGTCCGATTCTCAATAAGGGGCCGGTGATCAAGGTTAACCACAACCAGCGTTACGCCACCAACAGTCGCTCGGCGGCTGTATACCGCCACATCAGTGACGAGCTGGGTTTGCCACACCAGACGTTTGTGGTTCGAAGTGACATGGGCTGTGGCAGTACCATCGGGCCGCTCACGGCGGGTAATCTGGGAGTGACCACGCTGGACATTGGTGTACCGCAGTTCGGTATGCACTCTATTCGGGAACTGATCGGAACCGAGGATGGCTTCACGCTGTTCCGCGTGCTGACCGAATTCATGCAGCGCGAACAGATTTTCTAGGGCGGGAAACGAAAAATGCCGCTGATTCATCAGAAGCAGCGGCATTTCGAAATAAGTGGCTCCCCGAGCTGGGCTCGAACCAGCGACAAACGGATTAACAGTCCGTTGCTCTACCAACTGAGCTATCGGGGAACAGCATCAAGTGGCGCGCATATTAAGCGCTTTGATTTACGGGGTCAACCCCCTGATATGAAAGGCTAAAAATTGTACGAAAGCAGGACTCTTCACTATCGTCCGCCACCGTGGCTACGCAACGGTCACGTCCAGTCGGTCTGGCCCACGCTGTTTCGCAAAGTACCCATGGTGGATCCCGAGCCGGAAGTGATTGCGACGCCGGATGACGACGAACTGCACCTGGACTGGTACCGGCAGGGCAGCGACCGTCTGGCGATTGTGTCCCACGGGTTGGAGGGGCATAGCCGGCGTCCCTACGTGCTCGGTTTAACCCGAGCCTTGCTGCGTGAGGGATGGGATGTTCTGGCGTGGAACTTCCGCTCCTGCGGCGGCGTTATGAATCGGCAACCCAGGTTCTATCATAGCGGCGCCACCGAGGATCTCGGCCTGGTGGTCAATCACGGTTTGTCGGGTAACTACAAAACCCTGTTCCTTTCCGGGTTTAGCATGGGGGGCAATCTGACGCTGCTTTATCTGGGCGAACAGGGTGAGGGAGTCGATAGCCGGATCTGCGGCGCCGTTGCCTACTCGGTTCCCTGCGACCTGGCCGGCAGCGCCGATATGCTGGCGCTGCCCAGCCGAAAGATTTACATGCAGCGCTTTCTTCGGGATCTGAAGGTGAAAATGCAGGAGAAGGCAGAAAAGTTCCCGGACCTGATCGATGTTTCCGGGTTTGACGCGATCCGCAGTTTTCATGAGTTTGATGACCGCTACACGGCACCACTGCACGGTTTCCGCAATGCCCGGGATTACTGGGCACAGTGCTCGGCACTGGGGCGCATGCGAGATGTGCGGGTGCCGGCGCTGATGGTCAATGCCGCCGATGATCCTTTCCTGTCGCCGCAATGCTTTCCGGAGTCCCGGCGGCAGCTCGGCGCCCATGTGCGCCTTGAGGCGCCCCGCTGGGGCGGTCATGTGGGGTTTGTCGAGCATGCCAGGGACGGGTTCTACTGGTCAGAGCGCCGGGCCTTGGCGTTTCTTCGGGGGTTGCACTGAGTCGGGGTTACTGAAGGATCGGTTTGATGACCGGCCAGACGTTGTCCAGCAGTTTGGCCTGGGCTTCCTCGGTAGGATGAATACCATCGTCCTGCATCAGTCCGTCCTGGTTGTAGATGCCGTCCAGGAAGAAGGGAACCAGAGCGGTGTCGTAACGGTCTGACAGCTTCGGGTAGATTTCGGCGAACATCTCTGTGTACCGCTGTCCGTAATTGGGAGGTATCTGCATGCCCACCAGTACGGCACGCGCCCCCGAACCCTGGACTTTTTCGATCATGGAGGCGAGATTGGATTCGATAACATTGGGCGGAAAGCCGCGAAGGCCGTCGTTGCCTCCCAATTCGATGATAACCACTTCGGGCTTGTTCTCCTCAAGCAGTTCGGGCAGACGACGAGCGCCGCCATCGGTGGTCTCTCCGCTGATGCTGGCATTGACCACTTCCCATTCCGTTAGTCCCTTGTCTTCCAGGCGCTCACGTAACAACTGCACCCAGGCAGTTTCGGAGGGGACGCCATAGGCGGCACTGAGGCTGTCTCCGACAATCAGAAGCGTGCTCTGGCTCGCCGCCACGGGCAGCGCCAACAGGGTAGCTACAAGAAAAAGAATTGATCTGACGTACACCAATGCCGTATGCATAGACAACCAATACACCTTTAAGTCGTTTTCAGGACCCAGGATCGGGAGATTCCGTGAACCAGATGACCAATATTAACCCGGATAGCCAGAGCCCAATGTTACGGGTAAATAACCTGACTCACCGCGTCAGTGTTGAAACCGATACGCTCACGATCTTGCAAGGGGTCACTCTTGAAATCAATCGGGGAGAGTCCGTAGCCATTGTCGGGCGCTCAGGGTCTGGAAAAACCACACTCCTGGGTCTGTTAGCCGGCCTCGATACTCCGACTGAGGGAACGGTTGAGCTGGACGGGTCGGTGATCAGCAAGCTCAGCGAAGACGAGCGGGCAAAGCTTCGGGCCCACCGGGTTGGGTTCGTGTTCCAGTCCTTCCAGCTTTTACCTGCGCTCACCGCGCTCGAGAACGTTATGTTGCCCCTGGAGCTGGCGGGTATGAGCGCTCCGGAAAAAAGAGCACGTGAATTACTGGAACGGGTGGGCCTGGGCGAACGTCTGACCCACACTCCAAGACAGCTGTCGGGCGGTGAGCAGCAGCGGGTAGCGATTGCGCGGGCGTTCGCTTCTGAGCCGCTGATTCTGTTTGCTGATGAGCCGACTGGCAACCTGGACAACCGCACCGGCCAGGCAGTCTCCGATCTGCTCATGGCGCTCAACCGGGAACAGGGCACAACGCTGGTAATGGTTACCCACGACGAACACCTGGCGGCGCGCTGCAATCGGCAGTTCCACATTGAAGCCGGCGTTCTTACCGAACCGAGCGCGGCTCAGGAGATGGCACACTGATGGCGGCTGCAAACAAGCTCATGTCGGTCCGCCGGGATTGGCGGGAACGGGATGTTCGTGTCGTTCTTGCCGCTCTGATCATTGCCGTTGCCACGGTTGCTACCATCGCCCTGTTTGCCAGCCAGCTGCAACGCACCCTGGTTTCCTCAGCCAGTTCGTTCCTGGCGGCGGATCGGCAGCTGGAAGCGGAAAATGGTCGACCCATTCCCGATTCATGGCTGGAGGAAGCGACTGATCAGGGGCTTGCAACCGGTCGAATGGTGGAATTCTCCACCATGGTTTTGGGCGCTGATAATTTCCAGCTGGTGTCGGTGAAAGCCGTCAGCAACGAATATCCGCTCCGGGGGGATATCGAAATACAGCGGGACCCAACGGGTCCCAGGGAGCTGGTCAGTCAGGGGCCCGGGCCAGGAGAGGTCTGGATCAACCCGCGCCTGCTCAGACTGCTGGATCTGGAAATCGGAGAGCCCCTGGAAGTCGGGAATCTGAACCTGACCGTCTCAGGTCTCCTCATTCGCGAGCCCGACGGTGGTTTCCGGCTCTCCGCGCTGGCGCCACGGGTAATGATGCATGTGGATGATGTCTCAGCCACCGGGGTGATTCAGGAGGGCAGCCGGGTTGAGTATGTTTATCTGTTTGCCGGTGATGAAGCCTCGCTGGAGTCTTACTATCAATGGCTGCAACCCCGCATGGAGCCCAGCCATGAATGGGAGGGCGTTCGCGATGGTGAAACCTTCTCCCGCTCCCTTGAGCGTGCCGAGCGATTCCTGCTGCTCGGCGGCAGCCTTGCGGTTCTGCTTGCCGCTGTGGCGGTTGCTGTTGCAAGCCGGCAATACGCCCTGTCTCAACGCGACACCGTCGCATTACTGAAGACCCTCGGTCTGAGCGGCGCTGGTATTGGCGGCTTGTATCTCAGGCGTCTGGCACTCTGGGGCGTTACCGGCATCGTCGGTGGCCTGCTGGTGGCCATGCCGCTTTACTGGTTGCTGACTCGCATGCTGAGCGAGGTACTGGAGCGCCCGGTGGACTTCCAGCTCGACCCTTCCGCCCTGGTACCCGCGCTTCTGACCGCTCTTGTTTCTCTGTTTGCCTTCGCCTATCCGCCGGTGCGTCGGCTTCGCAATGTGCCGGCCATGCGCGTACTGCGAAGCCAACCCGGTGAAACAGGTCGTGAGGCCTTGCCGGATATCCTGATCGCCATTGTGGCGGTGTTCGGACTGGTCTGGATGTACGCCGGCGAACTGGCCCTCGTGGTTTCCCTGCTCGGTGGCCTTGCCCTGCTGCTTGGCGCCCTTGGCCTGGTTGGATGGCTGCTAGTGGCCACACTGCGTAAGGTCCGTGGCGGCGGTAACGCCTGGCGTCTGGCATTGGTGGGCCTCTACCGGCATCGCAGGGCCAGTCTGTCCCAGATTGCCGTGTTTGCGATGACATTGATGCTTGCCGCCACGCTGATACTGGTGCGGACTTCATTACTGTCGGACTGGCAGGCCCAGTTGCCCGATGACGCGCCCAATCACTTCCTGATCAATATTGCGCCGGACGCGGTTGAGGACGTTGATGCGTTCTGGCAAGAGCGTGGCCAGCCCCTGGATAAACTCTACCCCATGGTTCGCGGCCGTCTGACCGAGCTCAACGGACAGCCGGTCAAGGAAACGGTCAGTAAGGATGAGAATGTAAACGCCCTTAACCGTGAACTGAACCTCACCTGGATGTCGGCTCTACCGGAAGACAATGAGGTAGTGGAGGGCACCTGGTTCGGTGAGAACCAGAAAAACGGCGTCTCGGTGGAAGCCGAACTGGCTGCACAACTCGGCCTGTCATTGGGCGACAAACTGACCTTTACCATCGGTTCCGAGAAGGTAACGGAAGCTGTCACCAGTATCCGCACGGTTCAGTGGGACAGCATGAAACCCAATTTCTACATGGCCTTCCCGCCGGAGGGCGGCCTGACAGACATGCCTGCAACCTGGATAACCAGCTTTTATCTTCCCAAGGACAGCAAGGATGCATTGAACGAGTTTTCGCGCCAGTTCCCGACCGTTTCGGTACTGGAAATCGACCACGTGATCGAGCGAATCCAGGAGATTGTCCGCCAGGTAACACAGGCGATTGAAGCCATCCTGGCGCTGATTCTTGCCGCAGCGCTTGTGGTTATGGCAGCGGTGGTCAGTGCGACGCTCCAGGACCGGCAAAGGGAAGGGGCCTTGCTACGAACTCTGGGCGGCAGGCAGAAACTGTTAGTGCGCAGCACTATGCTCGAGTTCGCGTTGCTGGGAGGCTTTGCAGGTTTATTGGGCGTGGTTGCCGCCGAGGCGGCGGTCTGGGCACTGCAGTTTCGGATGTTCGAGGGCACGTTCCAATGGCACTGGCATGTGGTGCTGCCTATCCCGCTGGTTAGCGCCCTGGTTCTGGCCCTGTTTGGCCGATGGCAACTCCGGCCGGTTCTGAGCGTGTCGCCCATGCTTCTGCTAAGGCGCCTGGAGTAAGGCGCCCGGGGTAGAGCGGCGGCAGCGGTTATCGGTAGTTGGCGAGAATGGCGTCAAGTTCGCCGTTCTCTCTCATCTCCGCCAGTTCGGCATTGAATTGATTGGCGAAGGAATGCCAGTCCTTACGCAACATCAGCCGGAAGCCATAATTGCTGATGCCCTTGCTGGTTATGTCGAAGTGCTGCCTGAGGCCCTCGTTCCGCAGGATCCATTTTCCGACCAGCCGATCAGCGACAGCCGCGTCGAATCGGTCGCCGTGCAGCACGAACGTGAACATGTCCTTGTCCCTGGAAACATCGAAACGGCGAACTCGGCCCTCTTCGAAGTAAGGCTCGAGCAGCGGATACCGGTACCCGAGGTGAGTAACAATGGTTTTTGAAACCAGATCGTCTGGGCTCTCGTACGAGAAGTCCGATTGAGCAGGTGCAAAAAACACCTCTTCGATGTCCACGACAGGGTCAGTAAACAGGAACTGCTCCGGATTATCTGCCCACTCCCGGGCCCTTGGCGTGCCGTCGATGTAACCCTCAAGCAGCATCTGATCAACCCGCTTTCGCGGAATCCTTTCCGCAATAACCCTGTAGCCGAGGCGTTTGGCAACCACGGACACGACATCCCACATGATTCCTGAGGGTTGGTTCTGATCAACGATCAGATAGGGGGGATAGCCGTTGGGAGAGATGTTGAAACGGAATACACGCTCTTCCCCGGACACTTCCTCGGACGCGGATACGGAAAAAGAAGGTATTGTCAGACCAACCAGCAGGATGCCGAGAATGGCAGAGGTGAGGCAGGACACTCGGTTTTGCATGCGGAGGGGGCTCTCTACGAAACGATGCTGTAGGTGAAAAATGAACCCGGCTATCATCCCTGCCAGAAGTGGCTAATTGTCCTCTTTTGCTCAGTCCTTTTCAATGATGTGATTTCTATCTTAAGAAAAATGCTAAAGCCGGGGCCGCGTGCGGCCCCCGCTTTCCGGTTATGCCCAGGCGCGTCGCAGAACCGCGCGGGCGTCCTCCAGTGTCACTTCCTTCGGGTTGAACATGATGGAGCCATCATCCAGCGCCATTTCGGCGATGTGATCCAGCTGATCCTCGGTTACCTTGCCGGTTTCCTTCAGTGTACGTGGCAATTGGCACCGCTTGTGAAGGGCATCCCGAAGTTTGCGAATGGCGGAAATACTGGCCTCTGCCCGGCGGCTTGCAGGCGTTGCTGCGAACACTTCCGGGCCTTCCAGATACAGCAACAAGTCGCCCAGAGGATCCCGGATGGTTTCCAGGTTGTACTCCAGCACATAGGGCAGGTAAAGACTCATACACAGACCGTGGGGTAGGTGACAGATAGCGCCCGTTGCGTGTCCCAATGCGTGCACCAGGCCCACCATGGAATTTGAAAAGGCAATGCCGGCCATGGTCGACGCCTGGGCCAGCTCCAACCGGCCGTCGCTGTCTTTCGGGTTGTCCATCACATTGAGCAGGGAGTGGCTGATCTTTTTGATCGCCGCGGTGGCGTAGGCGTCGCTCAATGGGTTCTTGGCCATGCAGGTAAAGGCTTCCGTGGCATGGGTCATGGCGTCCATCGCCGTTGCCGCGGTGACGTGCGGCGGCAGGGTAAGTGTCATGCGCGGATCAATGATCGCCGCGTTAGGCAGCAGGAACGATGACGTGAAGGGCAGCTTGACGCCCTTGGTTTCATCGGTGATCACGGCAACGGAGGTGACTTCCGAACCGGTACCGGCCGTTGTGGGCACGACGAAGAAGGGCTTCAGGGGATGCTTGAGCACGCCGGCACCGCTGTACTTCGCGATATCGTCACCACCCTCGGAAACCAGAATATTGACGGCCTTGCCGGTATCAATCGCCGAACCGCCGCCGACGGCGATAATGGAGTCGCACTTTTCCTGACGGTAAATGCCGGCGATATCACGCACCACGGTGGTGGAGGAGTCTGGCGGAACATCATCATAGATAGACGTGATTTCCAGCCCGCTTTCCTCACAAGCGGCGATAACGGGCTCCAGCAGACCCGCAGCCCGTACGCCCTTGTCGGTTACGATCATCGGCCGTCTCGCAGCCATGCCTGTGAGCTCATAGGGAATGTGTTCAAGTGCGGCCTTGCCGGCAATGACTTTCACCGGGCAGAAGAACTCATAATATTTAGTGGTCATCACGCTCTCGCTGTCTCGACAAAATTGGTGGCAACTTTCAGGTAAATGCGCGCAGCACTGATCAGTTTTTCCGGCAGGTGCAGATCGGCCGGGTACTCCTTCACGGCCCGCTCGGCGATCAGTTTTGGCAGAATGAATGACTCAAGCCGGTTCAGCACCCGGGTCATGCGCACCGCATAGCTGATGTCGCCATCGACCAGCATGCGGTCATTGGCGAATGCCACGGAGGTTTTCTCCTGGAAAGACAGCACCAGAAACGCATGGGCAATGTGCTTGAACTGAATTGACAGGTCGACGGGGCGGGGCGCCTGGTCACCGTGGTAGCGGAATCGCCCCTGGCCGGTGTGCTCCACGATCAGCTTTGAGCCGTCCGGCATCACCATCATTTCAAACAGAAAGCCATCCGGCAGGGCCCTGGCTTCATTCTGAACCTTTTCGTCCACTTCACTCACAGCCTGCAGTGCCCGCCCCATTACCTGAAACATCAGTTCCACATACAAGCGGCGCGCCTGGAAGACCATGGGCTGGATACGTTTCGCTAACATGTCCGTCATCCAATCATTGTTGATGTGATCTGATTTTTAGAGTTATTGCTCTAAAAGTCAATGGAGGCGTTGACAGAAGATGTGCGTCAGACCGGCAATCTTGATCCCGGGCAATAAAAAGGCCGGAACCCCTCGGGACTCCGGCCTTCTAAATCCAACGTTTCCGGCGGCAATTATTGCGTGAGTGCCGCCAGTTTACGTTTGGCCTCTTCAGCCACGTCACCACCGGCTTCGGCGGCCTTGCTGTAATAGGCAATGGCTTCATTTCGATTATTCTGTTTTACCGCGACATCGCCGAGTCGCAGGAAGGCGATGGATGTGGGAACGGTTTCATTGGCTTTGATGAGGTTTTCCCTGGCCTTGTCCAGATTATTGAGTCTCAGGGCATTCAGGCCGTTGTAAAGGCGGTATTTAAACATTTCGGGATAGAGCTCCACGGCCTTCTCGAAGTCGGCAGCGGCTTTCTCGGCTTCCTTCTGCTCCTGATAGATTCGACCGCGCAGCGCGTAGAACATGGCCTCCCGCGGAAGCAGGCGAATCGCTTCGTTTACTTTGTCCAGGGCAGGTTTCATTTCACCCTTGGAAGCAAGCTCCATGGCCTTGTCGTGGGCCTCGTACGCGGGTTGCAGCGAACGGAGCTTGGCCATCTTGCGTTCGTAGACATCCGCTCCCCGATAGCCGCCGGCACCGATCTTCTGAACCAGTTCGCGGTTTTCCTGCACCCTCTTTGCCGAGGGTGGGTGGGTCGCAAACAGACCATCAATGAAGCTGGACTGACGGCCCTCAGAGAGTTTCAGAAAGAGCTCCTGAAGCTCGACAGCCGCCTGCGGGTCGTAGCCTGCCTGTTTCATGTAAAGAATGCCGTAATGATCAGATTCCAGTTCATCTCCCTGGCTGTATTGCGCCAGCGCGAGTTGGGCCCCCAATGCGGCACCACCCATGATCAGCCCGGCCCATTCGTTATCCGAAAGGGCAAAGCCGAGGCCAGCAACGCCGGCACTGATCAGCATGCCCTGTTGCATCCGCTGAACACTGTGTCTGGCCGCAGCGTGAACAATCTCGTGGCCAAGAACCGAGGCAAGCTGAGCCTCGTCCTCGAGTTCTGTCAGCAGGCCGCGATTGATGGCGATCTTGCCTCCGGGCAAGGCCCAGGCGTTGGGCACGCTGCTGTTAAGAACCACGAATTCGTAGGGCAGATCGGGACGATCGCTGACCTGCGCCAGCTTCTGGCCGACCTCGCTCACGTACAGATTCAGCTCGGGGTCGATATAAAACCGGCCGCCCTGGGTTTGCTGTGTGGGCTCGTATTGCTCCGCGCCCATGGCGAGTTCCTGGCTCTCGCCGATCAGCGAAAGCTGCTTTTCGCCGGTAACCGGATTAACCGAGCAACCACTCAGCAATACCACCAGGGCAACGATAGCGAGGCTGGTTTTGATAGCAGACAGGTTCAAGATGAGCTCCCTTTTCGATGAATCTATGTCGGGCTTCGTTGTAAATCTTTACCCGATTCCTGAATGGCCAGTTTATAGCACATGATTGGTCGTGGGTGGATTACCGCACCGCCTCGAGCGGTGGTGGCGAACAGGTCCTTGGCGTATCATAAGCCCCTGTTCCCGCTCTGTTTCGCCATTTTCAAATCTAGGGCAGCCAATGGGTAATCTTCTCGAATTAATCGCTTTGCTCTGGTTCCTGGTTTGTTGGCTGGGTTATACCGAGTACTCCAAACGCCGCGCCGCCGACCGACCCTGTCTCTCCAACACGCTCGACCTTTATCGGGAAGACTGGATGCGCGTCATGTTGCGCCGGGAAAACCGGATTGCCGATGCGTCGGTGGTTGGCAACCTGGAGCGAAACGGCGCCTTTTTCGCCTCCAGTTGCCTGCTCATTCTTGCGGGTATCATCACTGCGCTCGGATACACCCAGGAAGTGATGGAAGTGTTCAGCACCATGCCATTCGGCACCTTGCCGACCCGGGAAATCTGGGAGCTGCGCATGGTGGTGCTGCTAGTGGTGTTTATCTATGCCTTCTTCAAATTCACCTGGTCCATGCGGATGTACAATTTTGTCTCGGTGATGGTAGGCAGTGCCCCGCCACCGGACGATACCAAAACCAGCCCGGCAGGACGGGAAGCCTTCGCCCGCAGTGCCGGCAACATCTGCAACCTCGCAGGCGACGCGTTCAACCTGGGTCTTCGATCCTACTATTACGCGCTTGCCGTGGTAGGCTGGTTTATCCATCCGATCGTTTTCATGGCGGCGTCCACCCTGGTGGTCATCGTACTCTACCGCCGGGAATTCTGTTCTACGGCACTGGAGGCGTTGAGAGCAGGTAAGGTGTTCGAAGAGCCGCTGCCCGGCAAGGCGGAAAGCAGCGCAAAACCCAAAAGCTGATCCACAGGTTGAACTTGAATGAACGATGACATCCGACGGAAACGGGTTACCCGTTTTATCGACACACTCAACCAGGCCAAAGAGCTGGGGCTTACCGTTACCGAAGCCAAAAAGGGCAGCCTGACACTGTGCCTGCCATACAGTGACCGGATTATCGGTAACCCGGACACCGGTGTGATTCATGGCGGCGCCATTACCACCCTCATGGATACCACCTCAGGCTGTGTGATCCTTTGCGCACTGGACGATTTTGAGCTTTGCCCAACGCTCGACCTGCGTGTCGACTACATGCGCCCGGCACATCCCAGGAAGCCGGTCTACGCAAGGGCCGAAACCTACCGGGTAACCCGTAACATCATTTTTACCCGGTGCGAGGCTTACCAGGAGGGCGGTGAAACCATTGCCAACTGCGTGGCCACCTTCATGCGTATTGGCAAGGATGCCAGCCCGAAACACTACCGGGATCTGATTACCGGAGGTGAAGAATGACCGATCCTGAAATCCTCCGTTACACCCAGGAGACCGGTGACTTCAGCCGCATGCTGAACAGCATTCCCTACGCCACCTGGATTGGTCTGCAGTGTGAGCGCTTCGGTGACGACCTGATTTTCCGTCTGCCTTGCAAGGACTCCAACCTCGGAAACCCGATCCTGCCGGCCATTCATGGCGGTGTGATCGGTGGTTTCATGGAGATGTCCGCCAACATCTACCTGATCATGTCCCAGGAAAGCCTGCGTATGCCCCGCATCGTCGATTTTTCCCTGGATTACCTCCGTGCCGGTCTCAACCGCGAAACCTACGCCGAATGCCGCCTGACCCGCCAGGGCAACCGCGTAGCCAATGTGATGGTCAGCGCCTGGCAAAAATCCCGCTCGCAACCCATTGCGACTGCCAGGGCACACTTCCTCCTCGAAGACTGATTTGCGAATGCACCGGGGCTTGAAATGCCCCGGCGTGCCCCCACTTTTGCTCAGAACGAACACAATAGCCTGGTGGCGCGGGTAGGAAGGGCTTTCCAAAACCGTGCGGAGCCATGGGTGAAGAGCGAAAGCTCTTCACGGGCAGGCCATGGACGGCCTGCCCAGGACCCTTGTGCGACGCAGGAGCGAAAAGCGCGAGGGGCGGAGCCGAGCGTACATGGATGTATTCACAGCGTGTTTTGGAAAGCCCTTCCTACCCGTGCCGCTCCACGAATCATGAGGTAACTCGGGCGCTGCCATTAGCCCGATTATTTGTAGCAGGAGACAAAAACGCCATGACGGTTGAGACGCAAAAAGAGACTATGGGTTTTCAGACCGAAGTGAAGCAGCTGCTTCACCTGATGATTCACTCGTTGTACTCCAACAAGGAAATCTTCCTTCGTGAGCTGATTTCCAACGCTTCAGATGCCGAGGACAAACTGCGTTTCGCAGCCCTGAAAGATGACGGCCTTTACGAGGGGGATCCTGAGCTGAAGATTCGCCTGGATTTCGATGAAGAGGCGAATACTGTCACGCTGACCGATAACGGTATCGGCATGACCCGTGACGACGTCATCCAGAACCTGGGCACCATTGCCCGTTCCGGCACCGCCGAATTCCTGCAGCAGTTGTCTGGTGATGAGAAGAAGGACAGCAAGCTGATCGGCCAGTTTGGTGTCGGTTTCTATTCGGCGTTTATCGTGGCCGACAAGGTGGATGTGTTTACCCGCCGCGCCGGTGCTCCGGTAGAAGAGGGCGTGCACTGGGAGTCCAAGGGCGACGGTGAGTTTTCCATTGAGCAAGTCAATCGGGAAAACCGTGGTACCCAGATCGTGCTGCACCTGAAATCGGACGCCAAGGAATTTGCCAACGGCTGGAAACTGCGCAGCCTGGTGAAGAAGTACTCCGACCATATTTCGTTTCCGGTGGTCATGAAGGCCGAGTCCGATGAAGGCGAGAAGAAAGACGAGTACGAAACCGTCAACGATGCGACCGCGCTCTGGACCCTTCCGCGTACCGAAATCAAGGACGAGGAGTACAAGGAGTTCTACAAGCACATCGCCCACGATTTTGAAGACCCGCTGACCTGGTCCCACAACAAGGTGGAAGGCAAGCTGGACTACACCAGCCTGCTGTATATCCCGGCCCGAGCGCCTTTTGATCTTTACAACCGGGAAGCGCCCCGCGGCCTGAAGCTGTATGTGCAGCGCGTGTTCATCATGGATGACGCCGAGCAGTTCCTGCCGCTTTACCTGCGTTTTGCCAAGGGTGTGATCGACTCGAACGACCTGTCCCTGAACGTTTCGCGCGAGATCCTGCAGAACGACAGCACCGTGGAAAGCATTCGTACCGCGCTGACCAAGCGGGTTCTGGACATGCTGTCCAAGCTGGCCAAGAAGGATCCGGAGCAGTACCAGAAGTTCTGGGGTGAGTTCGGCACTGTATTGAAGGAAGGCCCGGCGGAAGATTTCAGCAACCGCGAGAAGATTGCCGGTCTGCTGCGCTTTGCCTCTACCCACACGGGCGAGAGCACACAGAATGTCTCTCTCGATGACTACATCAGCCGTATGAAAGAGGGGCAGAAGAAGCTCTATTACATTACCGCCGACAACTTCACCGCGGCCAAGAGCAGTCCGCACCTGGAAGTATTCCGCAAGAAGGGCATTGAGGTTCTGATCCTTACCGATCGCATCGACGAGTGGATGATGGGCTACCTCAGCGAGTACGACGGCAAACAGTTCCAGGACGTCGCTCGTGGCGATCTGGACCTGGGCGAAGTCGAGACCGAGGAAGACAAGAAGCACAAGGAAGAGGCGGCCGAAGAGCACAAGGATTTGCTCGAGCGCATCAAAAATGCTCTGAGCGACCGGGTTCAGGAAGTGCGTGTAACCAACCGTCTGACCGACTCACCGGCCTGCCTGGTTGTGGGTGATTTTGACATGGGTGCGCAGATGAAGAAGATCATGGAAGCCGCCGGCCAGAAAGTACCGGAAAGCAAGCCGATCTTCGAGATTAACGTGGACCATCCACTGGTGCAGCGCCTTGAGAGCGAGAAGGGCGAAGAGCGATTCAAAGAGCTCTCTGCAGTCCTGCTGGACCAGGCTACCCTGGCCAGCGGTGAGCAGCTCCCGGACCCGGGTGCCTACGTTACCCGCCTGAACCGTCTGTTGCTTGAATTGGCCAACTGATAGCCGATGCAGCAGATTATAGTGGATATCAGCATCAGCCCTGATGAGTGGATCAAGCTCTATCAGGGCGTTGCCACCGATGTTCACACCACGGCCCGGGACGGACGCTCCGTCCGCTTCCCGGCCCGTATTCTCTCCCGTTTCTACCTCCGCGATGGAATTCGCGGCAGCTTCCGCATCGTTTTTGACGATGCCGGCAAGTTCTCCTCCATTGAGCGGCTTTAAACGGCCAGCACTCCATCCATAAACAAAAACTTTCACAAATTTATTTTTAATTAATTGTATCGTGGTTTGGTGCCCGGGCTACAGTGAAAGTGTTCTCGTCAGACAGGAGTATCCCTATGTCAGGAACGGTTTTACTCAGTCGAAGTGTGGCGTGGCGTGATCTGGTTGGAATCCTGGCGGATTACTCGAGCAATTTTGCCTGCTCACAGTAGCCGTTTTCAGGTCCTCGGCGCCAACGGGAATCCCTATAGGCATTCACTATTCAGGGTATAAGAAAATGTCAGAGCAGAGCACTTTTTCTGTCCTATAGTTAGTGATGCCTTGATCTAAAGAAGTGTCGTTTTGCCAAACCCAATGAGGAGAGAAAAATGACGGATAACAACAGCTCTGGTGGAAAGTGCCCTGTGATGCACGGTTCCAATACTCAGGAAAAGTCTGATGTAAAGGCTTGGTGGCCTGAGAATCTGAACCTGAACATTCTTCATCAGCATGACCGTAAAACCAACCCGATGGGCGACGATTTCGACTATCAGGAAGAGGTCAAGAAGCTCGACCACAAAGCGCTCGAGAAAGACCTGCACGCCCTGATGACCGATAGCCAGGACTGGTGGCCAGCTGACTGGGGTCATTACGGCGGCCTTATGATCCGTATGGCATGGCACGCTGCGGGCACCTACCGTCTGGCCGATGGCCGCGGGGGCGGCGGCACCGGTAACCAGCGCTTTGCACCGCTGAATTCCTGGCCTGATAACGGCAACCTGGACAAGGCACGCCGTTTGCTGTGGCCGATCAAGAAAAAGTACGGCAACAAGATCAGCTGGGCTGACCTGTTTATCCTGGCCGGTAACATTGCCTATGAATCCATGGGCTTCAAGACCTTTGGCTTCTCCTACGGCCGCGCCGACATCTGGCACCCGGAAGAAGACATTTACTGGGGTGCTGAGAAAGAGTGGTTGGCTCCGTCTGACACGCGTTACGAAAATGTCGAAAAGCCTGACACCATGGAAAATCCGCTGGCCGCTGTCCAGATGGGCCTGATTTACGTGAACCCGGAAGGTGTGAACGGCAATCCTGACCCTCTGAAGACCGGTGAGCAGGTACGTGAAACCTTCGCCCGTATGGCCATGAACGACGAAGAAACCGCTGCCCTGACCGCTGGCGGTCACACCGTGGGTAAGGCACACGGTAATGGCGATGCGGAAGCCCTTGGCCCCGAGCCGGAAGCCGCAGACGTCGAAAACCAGGGCTTCGGCTGGATGAACCCCAATATGGGTGGCAAGGCAACAAACGCTGTGACCTCAGGCATCGAAGGTGCCTGGACCACCAACCCGACCAAGTTCGACATGGGTTACTTCGACCTGCTGTTTGGTTACGAGTGGCAGTTGACCAAGAGCCCGGCTGGCGCAAACCAGTGGGAGCCGATCGACATCAAAGAAGAGCACATGCCGGTTGATCCGACCGACATGACCACACGTGTCAAGCCGATGATGACTGACGCTGACATGGCCATGAAGGTCGATCCGAAGTACCGCGCCATCTGCGAGAAGTTCATGGCAGATCCCGAGTACTTCAAGGATTGCTTTGCCCGCGCCTGGTTCAAGCTGACGCACCGCGACATGGGTCCGAAAGCCCGTTACATCGGTCCGGATGTACCCGCTGAAGACCTGATCTGGCAGGATCCGGTTCCTCAGGGTGAGACCAACTACATCGAAGAAGTGGTCAAAGAGAAAATCGCTGCAGCCGGCCTCAGCCTGAACGAAATGGTCTGCACCGCCTGGGACAGCGCTCGTACGTACCGCGGCTCGGACATGCGTGGTGGTGCCAATGGTGCCCGGATCCGTCTGGCTCCCCAGAAAGACTGGGAAGGCAATGAGCCCGATCGTCTCGACAAGGTGCTCAAGGTCTACGAGCAGATCTCGGCCGACACAGGCGCCAGCATTGCTGACGTGATTGTGCTGGGTGGTAATCTGGGTATCGAGATGGCGGCGAAAGCTGCTGGTCACGAAGTCCACGTTCCCTTCCTGAAAGGCCGTGGTGATGCGACCGACGAGATGACCGATGCCGACTCCTTCGAACCGATGGAGCCGTTGGCTGATGGCTTCCGCAACTGGCAGAAGAAGGATTACGTGGTCAAGCCTGAAGAAATGCTTCTGGACCGTGCCCAACTGATGGGTCTGACCGCGCCTGAAATGACCGTTCTTCTTGGCGGCATGCGGGTGCTCGGGACCAACTATGGTGGCACCAAGCACGGCGTATTCACAGACCGCGTTGGCCAACTGACCAACGACTTCTTCGTGAATCTGACCGACATGGCAAATCGTTGGGAGCCTACTGGCAAGAACTCGTACAACATCGTGGATCGCAAGACTGGTGATACCAAGTTCACCGCGACCCGTGTTGATCTCGTGTTCGGTTCCAACTCCATCCTGCGTGCCTACGCAGAGGTCTACGCTCAGGACGACAACGAAGAGAAGTTTGTGAACGACTTCGTTGCAGCCTGGACCAAGGTCATGAACGCCGATCGCTTCGACGTTAAGAAGTAAACCAGCCGTAACCAGCCGGGCATTCCATTGCGGAATGCCCGGCTACCAACTTCCCGCCAAATTCCCTACAATCCGCTCCGTCTGATTTTTGATCAGCCACAACCTTTACCCCTTTTGATCAAACCTCTGGAGCCTTCATGCGAATCATCCTTGCCCCGATGGAAGGCCTGGTCGACGCACCGATACGTGAAACCCTCACGAAGGTTGGCGGTATTGACCGGTGCGTAACCGAGTTCGTTCGCGTGACCCACGGCATGCTGCCACCAAGAGTGTTCTACAAATACGCCCCGGAGCTGCATAACCAGTCTCTGACCCGGGTGGGTACCCCTGTTGCTGTTCAGTTACTGGGTTCAGACCCTCACCAGATGGCTCGACATGGCGTGCGCGCCGCAGAACTCGGCGCCACCCAGGTGGATATAAACTTTGGTTGCCCGGCTAAAACTGTGAACAAGCACAAGGGCGGTTGCGTGTTAATGCGTGAACCAGAGCTGATGCATAAGATTGTGGCTGCCGTACGTCAGGCTGTGCCCGCGCGGGTGCCGGTCACGGCCAAGATGCGGCTGGGCTACGACGACCGTTCCATGGGCGTGGCTTGTGCCCAGGCGCTGGAATCCGCCGGTGCCGGAGAGATTGTTATTCATGCCCGCAGCAAAGTGGATGGCTACAAACCGCCGGCGTACTGGGAGGAAATCGCCCGGGCACGGGAAGCGGTAAAAACCCACATCATTGCCAACGGCGAGATCTGGACGGTCGCAGATTACTGGCGATGCCGTGAGGTGTCCGGCTGCGATGACGTGATGATTGGCCGTGGCCTGATCGCGCGGCCAGACCTCGCCCGCCAGATCAAGGCCAGCCAGCAGGGTGAAACCGTGGCTGATATGACCTGGACGGAGGCCGTAGCGCTGGTTCGCGAGTACGCGACCGTTCTCCAGGGCTGGCTTGAGGACCGCTATGTGACCGGTCGCATCAAGCAGTGGCTCAATTTTCTCCGCCAGGGTTTTGCAGAGGCAGAAGCGCTCTGGCCAGAGGCTCGAAAAATTCGTCAGGTGGCGCCCATGATGGCATGCCTCGAGCAGCCGGTTATCCTTACAGACACGCGCGCAGCCTGACCCCGATCCTTCCCGAGTTGGAATTTCCTCCGTTGACACTGGTATCAACGGCGTTTTTGCTCGTATCTAAGCTGTTACTAACAAAAAAGCGACTGGGAGGACGATCAACATGTTTCCAGGACTATTCCGTTACGCCCTGGCGAGTGCCGGAGTGATTGCCTGTATGCTTCTGGTTGCGGCCTTGCCCGCCGCAGCTGATGACCATGTGGTGAAGGTGACCCCCTTGGGTAGCCACGATGGTGAATTCTGTGGCCGTGACCGGGCGCTGGTGTTCGAAGATCCGAACGGCACCCGGATTCTCTACGATGCCGGACGAACCGTTGCCGGGCCAGACGATCCACGTCTGGGCAAGATTGACATTGTGCTGGTTTCCCATATGCACGGGGACCACGTGGGCGACCAACGAATCAGCAAGACAAACCAGGGCACCTGCGGGTCCCCGGACACCGGTGTTTCAACGCTGCCACAATCCAACACCGTCGATATTGCGGTGAAACACAACGCGAAGATCGTGACAGGCAGTGAAATGCCTGCATTTTTTGCCGCCAAGCTCAAGGACGCTGGCGGTGATCCCGCCAACTCCATGCTGGTGCGTTTTGGGGGCGAACGTGAGGTTGGCGGAGTGGCGATCACCACGGTGCCTGCGGTTCACAGCAACGGCGTTTCACCTTCCTTCCTGACCGGTCCATTGGCGGAATACCTGGCGGCTGCCGGTGTGGGTGCAAGTGTGGGACCACCAACGGGCTACGTGTTGACGTTTTCGAATGGCCTGGTCGTTTACCTGTCAGGTGATACCGGTATTACCGCTGAGCAGCAGGTGGTTGTGAGAGATCACTATGGTGCGGGGCTTGCGGTGATGAACATCGGTGACACCTTCACAACCGGGCCCAAACAGGCTGCTTATGTGATCAACGACCTGGTGCAGCCGAAGGCAGTTATCGCCTCCCATGCGAACGAACCGGCTACTTCAGGTGGCAAGGTTCAGGAAGGGACCCGCACGGCACTGTTCCGGGATTCAGTGACCGTGCCGGTCCATGTGCCTCTTAGCGGACGCACCATGGCGTTCAACGGCATGGCGAGCTGCGTATCCGGCTGCAATTGAGGCAGCACCCTGACGCTCGGCAGTTGCCGATCAGCCTTCCATCTCTGGTCGGTAGTTGCCTGAGCGTGCGGCACCGTTAAGCCGGGCGCGCTTGAGTATTGCTGCTTGGGCCTCGGGGCCGTTGTCCAGGTTGCCCGCCCAGGCTTTTTGCGCCGGTTCCTGAAGTGCGCGTCCATAAGAAAAGCTGAGTTCCCAGGGCTGGGGCCCGACACTGTTCATGGCGTTCAGGTTGATAGTCGCTTCTTCCGGGGTCTGACCACCTGAGAGGAATAAAATGCCCGGTACCGCAGCCGGTACCGCCCTGCGGAACACATTGAGGGTTGCTGTTGCCACTTCTTCCGGCGACGCTTTCGGATTGTCCTTGCCCGGTGTGACCATGCTGGGCTTCAGGATCATGTGCTCCAACTGCACTTTATGCCGGTAAAGTGCGTGGAAAACCTCGCGAATCACCGCTTCACTCACTTCCGCGCAGCGCTCAATGGTGTGGCTACCATCGATGAGTACTTCCGGCTCGACAATGGGCACGATGCCCAGGGACTGGCAGATTGCTGCATAACGGGCGAGAACCTCGGCGTTCGCCTCAATAGCCTGTCGGGAGGGCAAGGTGTCGGAGATATGGAAGACGTCCCGCCATTTGGCGAATCGCGCCCCCTGGTTTTTATAGATTTCCAGGCGGTCCTCCAGGCCATCCAGGCCAAAAGTGATCTCATCCCCGGGAGCATTCACAAGAGGGCCTTTACCCTTATCTACCTTGATGCCCGGCACGATGCCTTTGCTGGCCAGCAGCTTGGGTATCGGCACATCGTCCAGACTTTTTTGTCCGAGAGTCTCTTCAAACAGAATGACCCCACTGATGAATTCACCCAGCCCGGAAGCGGAGAAAATAAGGCTCCGATACTCCCTGCGCATGTCCTCGCTCGATTCCACGCCAACGGCCTTGAAGCGTTTGGCGATGGTGGGGTGGCTTTCATCCGCCGCTAGAATTCCTTTGCCGGGCTGAACCAGTTCCCGGACGGTAGCGTTGAGTTCTTCCTGAATGGTCATAGTGAGCTCCTGAATTGATCCTTGAAGGTCTAATTGGTCGTTCGGGCCGCCACCTTATTGTAGACGTTGAATAGCGGGCCGGAATTTGATCTGCGCTAAGGCATAAACCGACAGTGTGAATTACCCTTTAAAAATAACACCAAGGAAGAGGGAAGCCCGAATATGAAAACCGTTGTCAGCGTCAGCCTTGGATCTTCCGAATACGATTACGACCTGGAAACGACCTTCCTCGGCCAGCCTTTCCGGATTATCCGAATTGGCACGGATGGTGATCTTTCCCGGGCTGAGGCGGTTCTGGAGTCGGTGCATACGCAAGCAGATGCCATTGGCTTGAGTATGGTTCACGATCATTACGAGGTGGGCCGGGAGCAGCTTGAACATCCAGATACCGCTCGACTTGAGGGTTGTGTGCCCGACAAGCCCGTTACCACCGGTGCCGGCCTGCGGGCGATACTTCAGGAGTGGGCGGTCCGTCACACCCAATCCGAACTCGGGCATTTCTTTGATAATGCCCGTGTACTTTTCATGAACGGACAAGCCGGCTACCGAATTGCCCGGGCTCTTTCGGAACATACCGAGAATCTTTTCTTTGCCGACCCGTACACGGATTTCGGGGTGCCCAGGCTGCTGACTTCCCTGAAGCAACTGGAAACCTACACCTCGCTGACGGCTCCGATCATGTTCAGGCCAGCAGCCGTGAAAGCGGTAGAAACCATTCTTCGCACACCCTTATATCGTCTGGGTGAAAACCTCGTTAAAGGCTCATTGCACCATGCCGTGGCCGATTCCCACGTGATCGTAGGCGCCATCGGTGATCTGGAGCATTTCACGCAGAAAGAGCTGGATGGCAAGACCATCATAACTTCGCGGGTTACTGACTCGGCGCTCGACTGGATGCGGTCCCGCCGGGTTGCCATGGTCGTTGACTACAGTCCCTGGCTGGAAGGCCGGCCCCTGGGCGTGAATGTGATGGAGGCGATGATCAGCGCCGCGCTCTCCAGAACACCGGATCAGCTGGGACCGGACGATTATCTGGATGTTATCCAGAGTCTCGGTATTGAGCCACGAATCCTGTATCCGGATGGCTACCGTCGGGTGAACCGGTTTGCGTTTGTTATTCATCCGCTTTCCCAGCAATACCTCACCAAGACGCCGCCGCTGGATTGGGTTGCCAATGTTTCACCTCCTGTGGTGATGAACCTGGTGGAAAAGGCCATCGCCTATTCACCACCGTTTATTTATTCGAAGGTGTCCGGAATCCGGTCACCGAATGGCGATGAGGTAGAGGGCTGGCTGATTACCGTGGGTGGCACCCCCCGGGAAATCATGGCCCACGGGCCGGAATTTACCTACGCCCGGCTGTTGCAGGCCGCAAAGCTGGCCAAGAAACTCGGGGCCCAGATCATGGGCCTGGGGGCGTTCACCAAGGTAGTGGGGGATGCAGGTATTACGGTGGCCAAGCGGGCACCGCTGCCGATCACAACCGGTAACAGCTACAGTGCCTCCGGCGCGCTTTGGGCGGCCCATGATGCCATGAAGAAAATAGGGCGGGTAAGTATCGGCGCCAGCGGCAAGGCCGCCGGCAAGGCGATGGTGGTGGGTGCTACAGGTGCTATCGGCTCCGTCTGTGCACGATTGCTGGCCAAGGCAGTGGATGAGGTCTACCTGGCGGCACCGGAGCCGGCGAAACTGCTGGCGCTCAAGGAAAGCATCGAACAGGAAACGCCCGGGGCCATCGTGCATGTTGCCGGTTCGGCCGAGCGCGATCTGGCGGACATGGACATGATCGTCACCGCCACCTCCGGAGCCGGCAAACGCATTCTCGACATCATGAAAGTGAAGCCGGGTTGTGTGATCACCGACGTAGCGCGCCCCCTGGATATTCCGGCAGAAGATGTCGCAAAGCGTCCGGATGTGCTGGTGATCGAATCCGGCGAGATACAGCTACCGGGCGACGTACACATGAAAGACATCGGCTTGCCCAAAGGCATTGCCTATGCCTGCCTGGCAGAAACCATTGTGCTGGCCCTCGAGGCGCGTTTCGAGAACTTCACCCTGGGCCGAAACATCGAATGGGAGAAAGTGCGGGAGATTTACAAGCTCGGCCTGAAACATGGCATGAAACTGGCCGCCATCTCCGGGGTGAACGGTGTGTTCACCGAGGAGGACTTTGAACGGGTTCGAACCCTGGCGGCCAGTGCAGAAGCATCTCAGGCGCATGAACCTCAAGCAGAGGGATCGAGCACACCGGCGTAGCGCACGCCGCTGAGCAGGGCCATCTCCCGATGCCAGGTGGACAGGTCATCGATATTCAGTTTGCTGAGGCTGTCATGGCCGCAGGCCCTTGCCATTACCTGCATCAGTGAGACCGAGGCCTCAAGGAAGTTCTGCAGCTGTTTGGCCGACTGGTCCACATTTAACCGCTGGCGCAGATCCTTGTTCTGGGTTGCGATGCCAGCGGGGCAGTTATTGGTGTTGCAGATACGGGCAGCAACACAGCCGATGGACTGCATGGCACTGTTGGCAATCGCAATGCCGTCTGCACCCAGGGCCATCGCCTTCACGAAATCAATGGGTACCCGCAGGCCGCCGGTCACGATCAGCGTGACTCGTCCGCTGGCGCCGCGATCATCCAGATAGCGCCGGGCGCGAGCCAGGGCCGGAATGGTCGGCACACTGATGTGGTCGCGGAAGATTTCGGGCGCAGCGCCAGTTCCGCCGCCACGGCCGTCCAGAATGATGTAATCGGCGCCGGCATCCAGCGCGAACTGAACATCCCGCTCGATGTGATTGGCGCTGAGTTTGAAACCTACAGGAATTCCGCCGGTGATTTCCCGAACATGGCTGGCGAAGCGCTGGAAATCCTCGACCGAGCGCAGATCCTCGAACGTGGGTGGTGAAATGGCAGATTTACCCTCGGGAATGTTGCGAACCTGTGAGATTTTGCCGGTATTCTTGTTGGCCGGCAGGTGACCACCGGTACCGGTCTTGGCGCCCTGTCCACCCTTGAAATGGAATGCCTGGACTTTCTTCAACAGCTCTTCTTTGTAGCCAAACTTGGCGCTGGCCAGTTCATAGAAGTAGCGTGAGTTTTCCTGCTGCTCCTCCGGCAACATGCCGCCTTCGCCGGAGCAGATCCCGGTGCCGGCAAGCTCGGCGCCCCGGGCCAGGGCAATTTTTGCCTCCTCCGATAGAGCGCCGAAGCTCATGTCCGAAACGAAAAGGGGCATGCTCAGGGTGAGGGGTTTGCGGGCTTCAGGTCCGATCACCAGTTCCGTTGATACTTCGGCGTCATCGGCCAACGGTTTGCTGGCCATCTGGGCCACCATTAGCTGCAGATCGTCCCAATGGGGCAGGGTGTGACGGGGCACGCCCATGGCGGTTGTTGGGCCATGGTGGCCCATGTTGCTCAGGCCCTCACGCGCTAACTGGTGAATAAACTCAACCGTCGGCTCGTCCTTTGTCGACTTGGCTTTTGGAGCGTCACCGGACTGGCTCTCATCGTCGCCATCGTCGTCAGAATCAGGTGCCTCCTTGCCAACCTGATCATCGCTGAACTGCTGGTGGGTGCCGTCACAGTAGGGAGCGCTTCCGGTCTGTTTGCACTGGCACAGAACTGCCTCTTCGTCTTTTTCCGCCTTGAAGACCTTGGGTTTGAATCCGGTGTCTCCATGGGAACCGTCGCAGAACGGCTGGTTATTGGAACGACCACAGACGCAAAAGGCGTATTCTTCGCCCTTTTTGAGACTGACTTTCTTGGGCTTGTTATCAGCGATCACCGGATTGCTCATTGCAAAGCTCCTTGTTTGGCGTATGCCGGTAAATTTACAAAGGTGTACGGGCATCAAACGCAAATAGGCTACTTGTAATGACCAAGTGTGGGTCAGAAATGCTGTCAGTGCTATTCCGTTCGCCAATTTCGCTCCAGCAATTCGTGTTCTTTCTCTGGGCCAATTGGTGGCGTCGCCATCATGCGGTCGAGTTGGTCGTCAAGTACGCTTCCTCCGCTGGCTGTCCGGTAGCCGTCGCTTGCAACTGCCTGACCTGTTTCCACCTGAACTCGCTGTTCCCAGTTCCCCGAATGGGTGCGACAGGCAATCTGCTCCGACCCATTGCTGTGGGTCTCTAACCGGAACTGCCGACACCATTCACCGGATTGGTTTCTGAAGGTCAGTCGAGGTGTAAGTTCGATGCTGGCATTCACAGAATAGGTTTCTCCGCTGGGGCGGCTGTCCAGTGTCGCCGCTACCTCTGACCATACCGCATTGTCCGCGGTTGGCATGGTAAGCCACTGCGCCATCGCGAACCCTGCGACCACGGCTGCTGCAATGGCTTTACCTGAATGCCCGCGCAGTCTGCGCCACCAGGGAAACGATACAACATTGCTATCCGTTGGCTTTGGCGTCTCCCGATTATCCTCAGCGAGCATCCTGGTGACTGATTCGGGGAAGGGACGGTCATCAATGTCGCCGTAGTGGCTCTTTAGTTCTGAATCAACGGCCGCAAGCTCCGCCAACCGGTCGGTCAGGGATGGGTCCGTTGCGAGCCGCTCCCTGACAGCCTCCATTTCCGATGGGCTCAGTTCACTGTCCAGAAATGCTGACAGTGTTTCGTCTGTAATCTTCATGACTCGCTCCTCAAGGTTGCGGGTGACAGAGCTTCGCTCAGGGCTGCCCGGGCACGGGCCAGCCGGCTCATGACAGTGCCTTTGGGCACCTCGAGTATTTCCGCCACCATCTTGTAGGGCATTCCCTGGATAGCAACGAGAGAAATGATCTGTCGCTGGTCTTCGGGAAGGCGCGACATGGCGGCGTCCACACGGCTCCACTCGATCTCTTTCGTTGTCTGATGCTCGCCATCGGTCACTTGCCCATCGCTTAACTCCGGATTTTCGGTGGCATCCCGACGAACCTTTCGAGCCCGACACTCGTCTATCCAGACATTGCGGCATATCCGGAAAGCCCATTTCGTGAGATCGACATCACTGGGCATATCGCGGGTCAGGATTCTCTCGACGGTATTCTGCAAGAGGTCATCGGCATCGGCCATGGAGCCCGTCAGGGAGTACGCAAACCTTCTCAGGGCTGGTAGTAGATCCTTGAGTTCCTGTTGCATAGTTCTTTTTCAGAGTTGAGTGTATGGGGAAGACGATCCGGCCCGCGTTTTATTCCATGCGTCAGGGAATTTTTTCCAGTTCAGGCCGTTAGAGTAAGTGAAACAATCCAGAAAATGGACGGTAACCATGAAGCCGCTTTTTAAAATGTCGATTCTGTCAGCTGTGGTCATGTGTTGGGCGCCGTCATCTGCGACCGCGCTCACTGCGGACGGACTCATTAACAACCCGGCGAGCGGTATTACCCGACAGGTGGAGCGAAACGCCGAGCGGCTGGTGGAGCGGGCAGCGACTCGTCGAGCAGAGCAACAGGCTGAGAACCTCCGGAGTGCCCTCAAGTCGCTTCCGGATAGCCTTCCTGTCTACACAGTATCAGGGCAAAAAGCGTTTAATGAAGTCGTGCAGGAGGATGGCTTCAGGGCTATAGAGAGACAATGGCTGGTGACCGGCACGCCGGAGGACATCAATCGCCTGGACCATCCGGGGATCACCGTTCTGGAACGTACAACCTTATCCCGGCTTGGCATGATCGTGGCCAGATTCCGGGTTCGTCCGGACCTGGATTCATACGAGAGTCTTCGCAAGCTCTTGCCGGAACTGGCCGACAGCCTGGACCGAAACCACGTATACAGCCCGCGGACAGGTCCATCCGATTCTTCGGAAGTGCCTGACGTTCGATCGGGTGTAAGCCTGTGTGAGGAGCCGGTCAAAATTGGAATGATCGATACGTCCGTGGCAACGGAACACCCCGCTTTTGGTGCAGCCCGTATAGTCGAACAACGTTTTTTGTCGCTGGAAGGGAGTCGCGGTGAACTGGCTCCTGTAAAACAACATGGTACAGCGGTCGCGGGTCAGTTGGTTGGCAGGCAGGGTAGCGAAGGGGAGGCCAGGCTGCCGGGCGCGACCCTTTTTAACGCCTCGGTTTTTTACTCGCGGACAGACAATCTCTCCGGAGCAACGCTCGTGCATTTGCTGAAGGGTTTGGACTGGCTGGCGACACAGCAACCATCGGTGATCAACATCAGCCTTACCGGTGCCGATAACCGGCTACTGGAAGCGGCGGTCAGACGACTTGCCAATCAGGGTACGTTGTTGGTTGCTGCGGTTGGCAATGAGGGGCCCGCCGCGTCACCGCTGTTCCCGGCGGCGTATTCTGAAGTGATTGGCGTTACCGCAACCTCCCGCACAGGTGAGCTCTACCGATGGGCAAGTCGCGGAGAACACGTGATGTTCGCAGCCCATGGTGTTGCGGTTAGCGTTCCTGACCCGGAGGGCGGCCTGGCGACGGAGAGTGGCACCTCACTGGCCGCTCCTGTTGTTGCAGCTGCCTTGGCCTGTGAAGCCAATGGCAGTAATCCACAGAAGGCCGTTGAGGTTCTGATGGACCAGGCTCGGGACCTGGGTGAGCCTGGTCGGGACAGTCTTTTTGGTTTCGGTTTCCTGCCGTATTGACTTGCCCGCGTCAGAAATCTGCCCTGAGTGTCAGGCCGGCAATGGTTCGGCTGTAGTCGGTGGAGTCCTCGTTGCCCTGATAAATGCCATGAGACACAGAAGGCTCAAGGCTGAAAGTCCCGTTCAGACCGATTCTCCAACTGGCCTCGAAAACATTGGCCTGCTCGGCCCGACGACTGGCGGACGTATCGATAAAATCCCCGGTGAAAGGATTGTCGAAGAGCGAGTCAGACGAGGAAACCACCGGTTGGTCGTATTCCCGTGTTTCATATCGCCAGCCAAGACGGATCCGATTATCCTCTCCTCCCAGCAAAAAGCGGTTGAGCAACGTCGCACGAACTCGCCAGAGGTCATTGTCGAAGGATTCCGCTTCGGCATCCTCCTTGTCGTAGTCTACGCCGATTACGAAATGACTCCTGGCGTTGTTAAAGAAGAAAAACGAATCGAGGCTTGCGCCCCGGATGTTCGAATCGCGCGCCTCGCTTTCCTCGTAGTCCTTACGCTTTTCCTGCAGGCTCGCAAGCAGGTAAACATCGTCACCAATGAGGCTGCCGAGGTAGGCGCTTGCCCTGTGGAAATCGAGAAAGGGCTCTGAGCCCAAAACCGAGTGGGAATAATGGTAGCTCGTACCAATGGTTACCGGATCAAAATCGTAACTCAGATCGGCGGAGATTAAGTGAATGTACTGGTCGAATTGATCAAGCTCCCGATATCGACTGCCAGAGAGGGAGTATCCGAGGGTAAGGTTCAGTCGTTCGGCAGGCTTCAGCACCCCTTCCAGGCCGGCGTCAAAAACCCAGGCCTGATCACTCTGGTCCGATGAGGCGTTCAGGTCGTCCACTGAGACATTGCTGTCGTGTTCAACGCCGGCTGACAGGTGTCCATTTAAAGTCGCTTGTTCGGCGGCGTCCGCAAAACACATAGAGGCCGAGAGACCCAAGGCGGTAACGCCGTACTGTAGAGATCGCGTGAAGTTCATGAGCGTTTTTCTCCTCAGCTGAAAAAAGAGCCGGGCCAAAAGAGGCCCGGCGATTCAGATTCGGCTATCGGTTCAGAGCATCCCGCCGCTGGCGGAACCTTTTACAGTGCTCCTGACGGAATTCTGAACCTCGCTCCTGACGCTATCGGACACAGACGTACCGATTTGTTGATGGGTTTCAGCACGGATTTCGGCGTTGCGAGTGTTGTTCATCTCATCTTTTGCCTTGCCAGCCTGCTCATTGGCTTCATTCCGGGCGACGTTTGCCGTTGCCGAGGCCGTGCCCCGCACCTGTTGACCGGCCTCAACACCTGCGCTGACAGCTCGATTGGCGTTCTGGCGAGCTTCGTCTCTAACCGCCTTGCCATTTACGCTGCCTTGCGCGTTGGCCGATGCGCCACCTTGCGCGGAAACGCCGTTCTGGCTGCTGGCTTGGGCCGACATGTTGGCATCAGCCTGTGCGTTTGCAGCGGCAGCGCCTTCGGCTGCATAGGCGCCGGTGGAAAGAAGTGAGCAGATTGCGAGTGTCAGTACGTGTTTTTTCATGGTTACGTCCTCCTGTTTTACCCTTTCGGGTGGCTTTCATGAGGAGGACGTACCAGCAACGGATTTATTCCAGAAAAATTCAGAACTTCCTAGAAACCTGCTTTGGCAGCCCGTGCGACATGCAGTTTCTTGTAGCTCTCGATCAACCGCTGGTGCTTTTCCAATCCTTCCAGCTGCATGTTGGTTGGTTCAAGACCATGGAAACGGACTGTGCCGTCTATTGAGCCAACAACGGCTTCCATGGTTTTCTCGCCGAACATGCGAGTGAAGTTGGTGATGTAGTCGTCCATCTCCATTTCGTCATCCAGGGTGACCTCCAACGCTGCGTACATCGCCCTGTAGAAGAGGCCCCGCTCAACGGTGTTGTCGTTGAACTGAAGGAACATGTCGACGAACTCTAGCGCTTCTTCATGCCACTGCAGGGCAAGGCAGATCAGGATCTTCAGCTCAAGTATAGTGAGCTGACCCCAGACGGTGTTTTCATCAAACTCCACGCCAATCAGGGTGATGATGGTCATGTAGTTGTCCAACTGGCTGGCTTCCAGTCGCTCCACCAGATCGGCCAGTTGCTCCTCGTCCAGACGGTGCAGGTTGAGGATGTCTTCCCGGTAGTCCAGAGCCATGTTGGTGTTGTCCATGATCAGGTCTTCCACCGGGTACACCTCTGAATACCCGGGAACCAGAATCCGGCACACCGGCGCGCCCAGTTCCTCATAAACCGCGACATACACTTCCTTGCCCAGGTCCCGGAGGATACCGAACAGACACTCCGCTTCCTCCGCGTTGGTGCCGGAGAAATCCCACTCGACAAACTCATAGTCGGATTTCGCGCTGAAGAAGCGCCAGGACACAACGCCGGTGGAGTCGATGAAGTGCTCCACAAAGTTGTTCGGTTCGGTGACGGCCAGGCTGTTGAAGGTCGGCGGCGGCACGTCGTTGAGACCCTCGAAGCTGCGCCCCTGCAGAAGCTCGGTGAGGCTTCGCTCCAGAGCCACTTCAAAGTTCGGGTGCGCGCCAAAGGATGCAAACACGCCGCCGGTGCGCGGGTTCATGAGCGTCACGCACATCACCGGGAACTGGCCGCCCAAGGAAGCATCTTTGACCAGGGTCGGGAAGCCCTGGGCCTCCAGCGCTTCAATGCCTTCAAGGATGTCGGGGTATTTTTCAAGAACCTCCTGGGGTACGTCCGGCAGGGCGATTTCCTCTTCGATGATCTGCTTTTTGACGGCGCGCTCAAAGATTTCCGACAGGCACTGAACCTGCGCTTCGTTCAGCGTATTGCCGGCACTCATGCCGTTGCTGAGAAACAGGTTTTCGATCAGGTTGGACGGGAAATACACCGTCTCGCCGTCGGATTTTCGCACGTAGGGCAGGGAGACAATGCCCCGGTCCGCTCTGCCAGAGTTGGTGTCGATCAGATTGGAGCCACGAAGCTCGCCGTCCGGGTTGTAGATGGCCAGACAGTGGTCATCCAGGATGCCGTCGGGCAGTTCGTCGTTCGGCCCGGGCTTGAACCACTTTTCGTTCGGGTAATGGACGAACTCGCTGTTGGCGATTTCCTCACCAAAGAACTGGTCGTTGTAGAAGAAGTTGCAGCTGAGCCGTTCGATGAACTCGCCCAGGGCAGAGCAAAGGGCGCTTTCCTTGGTGGCGCCCTTGCCATTGGTAAAGCACATCGGTGAGGCGGCATCGCGAATGTGCAGTGACCAGACGTGCGGCACGATGTTCCGCCAGGACGCGATCTCGATCTTCATGCCCAGCTCCTCGAGGATGCCGGTCATGTTGGCGATGGTTTGCTCCAGGGGCAGGTCCTTGCCTTCGATAAAGGTCTGGCTGCCGCCTTCCGGCTGGGTCATCAGTAGTGCCTGGACGTCCGCGTCCAGGTTCTCGACGGTTTCAATCTCGAAGGTGGGCCCGGTCTGGACGACCTTTTTTACGGTGCAGCGATCGATCGAGCGCAGAATGCCCTGTCGGTCTTTTTCAGAGATGTCTTCTGGCAGCTCCACGGAGATCTTGAAGATCTGGTTGTATCGATTTTCCGGGTCCACGATGTTGTTCTGGGACAGGCGGATATTTTCGGTGGGAATGTCCCGGGCGAGACAGTAAACCCGTACGAAGTACGCCGCACAGAGTGCCGACGAGGCCAGGAAGTAATCGAACGGGCTGGGCGCCGAGCCGTCGCCCTTGTAGCGAATGGGCTGGTCCGTTACGACCGTGAAATCGTCAAACTTGGCTTCAAGTCTGAGGTTCTCGAGAAAGTTGACGTTGATTTCCATTACACAGAGTCCTGGATCGGAGAATTTGGCGCGCCATGGCTTTTAATGGCGGCCATTATCCAGTTTTTGCCCGCGTTCGTCTTGGTCGGTCTTCTACGGATGGGCGCGAAATCAGGATCTCAAGACCCGCCGTACAAGCACCGGACCCAGCAATTCAAAGATGATCGTGGAGGCGACAACCACCGGCAGTATGGTGTCGCGTAGTTCCGGGAAGCGCTCTGCCGCCAGAAGTGCCATGCCAATCGCCACGCCCGCTTGTGGCGTTAGCGCAAGACCAATACTGCCGGGGAGCTTTTTGCCCCGGGCGGGTGCCACCAGGGTTGAAAGGTAGCCACCCAGAACGCGACCGGCCACACGAAGCGCAATGTAGGAAACGGTCAGAACGATCGCATCTGTTGCCTGGTAAAGATTGACGCTCGCCCCGGAGAGAACGAAGAAAAACACCAGGAACGGCCATTCAATGTGCTCGATTTCCCGGAATGACCGGGTGTGGTGATGTGACAGGTTGGCAACCAGGCTCCCGGCAACCATTGAGGCGAGCAGAGCCGATACTCCCATCGACGATGAGAACCCGGCGAGAAGCAGGATCAGCGCGATGGCCTCAACCTGCGTGGGTTCGCCGGGTCTTAAACGACCTGTAAGCCAAACCGCCGGCAAGCCGATCGCGGCGCCCAGCAGAACAGCACCCCCCAGTTCCCATAGTGCATGCAGCAAGGCCAGCTCTGCTTCGCTACCGATCACCCAGCCGAGCGTTGCCATACTGAGCCCGAAGACAAAGATGCCCCAGGCATCATCAATGGCAACGATACCTAGCAGCACCTTTGGCAATAGCCCCGCTTTCCGGTTTTCCTTTACAGATTCGCTGACGGCCGCGGGGTCGGTCGCCACTGATATGGCCGCCAGGGTTACCGCCACAACAAGTGGGTATCCCAATGCGAGCAAACCCGCGCCCACCAGCAGGCCCCCACCGACAATCACGAAAAGTGACACAACCAGAATAAGTGGCCCCGTTCTTCGAAGCCGGCTCACCTTTAATTCGCTGCCCAGAAGGAAAGCGACCATCACCAGAGCCAGTTGGATCAGGGGTTCAGTCAACCCTCCAAGCAAGTCGCCGTCTCGCTGGCCGAGCCACACCTGATGAATGACCGCAATAACAATGCCCACCAACATCAGGATAGAGATGCGCGGCACTCTGGTGCGACGGGAGATCGTGTCTGCAAAGATACTGGCGGTCAGAATCACGCCAAGCAGAATGATGTTCACGGTTGCCTGCGAGGTTTGGATTGGCAGCCACTCGGGGAGTCGTTCAATCATCTGCGCCGTGGGATCCTTCTCGTTATGCTTGGACGTTCCGGGATGAAGAGCACATTAAGGGATTTTTCAGTAGGTTACTCGGCCTCCGCGAGCGCCAGCTCCACCGCCTGGGCAGCATGGATGCCAGTGGTATCGTACAGAGGCACAGGGGTATCGGCCTGTCTGATCAGCAGGCCAATTTCAGTGCATCCCAGAATCACGGCTTCGGCGCCGCGCTCTGCCAGCGAGTCGACAACCTCAAGGTAGGCACGGCGGGAGTCGGCCACAATCTGTCCCAGACACAACTCCTCGTAGATTACCCGGTGAATCAGGTGCCTCTGGGGTTCATCGGGGATGACCACGTCAATACCTGCGTTTTCGAGGCGTTCCCGGTAAAACGCCTGCTCCATGGTAAACCGGGTGCCCAGCAAGCCAACGCGACTGATGCCATCCCGGGAAAGAATCTTTGCCGTGGCATCCGCGATGTGTAGCAAGGGAATGCGGAGCACCTGTTCAATCTCCGGCGCCACTTTATGCATGGTGTTGGTCCCGATCATCAGGAAATCGGGACCTGCCTTCTCAAGCGATAACGCCGCATCCGAGAGGATTCGGGCAGTGGCTCCCCAGTCTCCCTTGTGCTGAAGCGCTTCAATGTCGGCGAAATCGACGCTGTAGAGCACTATCTTCGCAGAATGCAGGCCGCCCAGCCGAGTCTTCACGCCTTCATTGAGCAGGCGGTAATAGGTCTGCGTGGATTCCCAGCTCATGCCGCCGAGAAGACCAATGGTTTTCATGATTAATCTCCGTATTATCCGCTGACCGTCACAATGATCAGTGCCACGGCATAGACCGAAAGCATCAGGGCACTTTCAAACCCGATCTTGCCAATTCCGTAGCGTTGGCGTCGGACCATCCCCATCAGCAGTGTGGCTGTCATTAGAATGCTTACCAGCCCCCAGGTCATTTGTATCGGGGTTATGTCGTGATAGATGGAACCGCCAGGGTAGCCCACATCGGCTGACGCGATCACCAGCATGTTAAAACAGTTGGTGCCGAAAATGTTGCTCACTGCCAGTGTCAGCGCGTTTCTGCGGATAGCGGCAATCGTGGTGACCAGCTCGGGTGAGGAAGTAGCCAGCGCGGTAAACAGGCCGCCAATCAGGGTATCAGACAGGCCCGTTTCGTCACTGATCACTTTGGCCCCTTCCATCAGTATCCATCCGGCGACGCCTGTAATGGCTGCCAGAATGATGAAAGTGATCCAGGCCTGGACAAGGCCGCCGCGAAGGTAATGGCCAGGCTTGTCGGGAACGGTCTGGCGGGTCAGTCGGGGAAACCACATGGGTTTACTGTCTGTTTTGCGAACCAGGTGAAGCCCGAACAGATACGCCGCCGTAATCACGGGTGTGATTGGGTGTATTCCCCAGAGTGAAACCGGTGGGCTGGCAATGGCCAGTAGTGGCAAGGCCAGCAAGACAATCAACAACGCAGCGAGCATCAGATTGGTTGAGGATGCGGCCGCGTGCTCCAGGTTCGCTTTGCGGTACATGATGTCGGCGATGCCCAGAAACACCAGATTCGCCGCCATACTGCCCATCACATTGCTCATGGCAAGATCCGGCCTTGAATCCATGGCCGCGCTGAGCGTGGCGGCGAAGTCGGGCAGTGATGTCACGCCCGCCAGCAAAAAGATGCCGAACAATGCCTCTCCCAGACCCGTGCGATCAGCCAGTTCATCGGCTACCCGCGCGAGTCGGCTGCCGGCTGTCACAATAACAACGGATGCGATGGCAAAAGCGATGATGCCGGTAGTCAGTGATGGAAACACTCAAGGCTCCAGCCTGTTGTGATTGGTTGGGTTGCTCAAGGTAACTATAGCGGTTGGGGAATGGCCAGAGGGATTATCGGCGCCCAGAAAGAAATTCGGGCTTCTATAATAGATTCAGAAAGATCAGGTACCAGGTTCAGAACACACGGGAGCGATGCATGAGCAATCTTATGGAATCTGTTGAACAGAGCTGTGATTCAGCCGATGCGCCGTGCAGCGCTATTGAGACGATCTTGAGCCCCAGGGTAGCCGATCTGGGAGGTTTTTCTGTCCGCCGTCTGTTGCCAACCGCAAAGCGAAAAATGGTCGGGCCCTGGATATTTTTTGATGAAATGGGACCGGCGGACTTCCCGGCGGGCCAGGGCATCAACGTGTTGCCTCATCCGCACATCGGCCTCGCCACGGTAACCTATCTGTTCGAGGGTGAGATACTGCATCGGGACTCGGTGGGTAGCTGCCAGCCCATCCGGCCCGGAGATATCAACCTTATGGTGGCGGGCAGCGGTATCGCCCATTCCGAGCGGGAGCGCCCCGAGATAACGGCCACTGACCACCGGTTGCACGGTCTCCAGCTTTGGCTGGCCTTACCGGAAACCGACGAGGAAACAGCGCCAGCGTTCCACCATTATTCCAACGATGATATCCCTTCATTGGAAATCGACGGCGTGCCGGTGCGAGTTATGATCGGCAGTGCCTATGGAGTAACGTCGCCCGTGCCCCAGTTCTGCAAAACCCTGTATCTGGAAGCCACCCTCGAAGCCGGCCAGACTCTGACATTACCCGAGGCGCCTGAGCGGGCGGTTTACATAGCGAGTGGGGCCCTCCAGGCCCATGGCTCCGAACTTCCTACCCATAGCATGACGGTCTTTTCGAGTGAGCCCGGTGTTGCCATCACCGCCACGGAGGATTCCCGTATTGCTGTCATTGGCGGTGAGCCGCTTGGGAAGCGGTTTATTGAGTGGAACTTTGTCTCGTCCAGCAAAGCCCGCATTGACCAGGCAAGGGAAGACTGGCGAGCCGGTCGTTTTGAAAAAGTGGTGGGTGATGAGGAAGAGTTCATTCCTTACTAGCAGGCTATCTGGACACGTATCCTGGAGTCTCATGGCTCGGGTAAAGGGAAAAATCCCACGGCATTGGGTGAGTTGTACGAGAAGGCCAAAAAGAAGAAGAAAAAGAAGAGTTGATCGCCACAGCAAAGTTCAGGCTGCGGCGATCAGAGATGTCAGGTTGACGTATCAGAAACGATACTTGGCGTTGGCATTCACAGTGCGCCGCTCGCCGTAGCCGCAGTCTGCGCCCTCAGAGCGGCACCAGGTGATGTACTCTTCATCGGCCAGGTTCTTGGCGTCGACAGTGAAATCCCAGTTTTGCCAGGTATAACCAATCATGGCGTCGTAGAGGGTAACGGAGGGAACAACGGGCCCGCCGCCTGAGCCAACGTTATCACCCACGTAGCGAACCCCGGCACCAAACCGCCAGTTGCTGGCGATGTAGAGCTGGTTCCACCAGGAGGCCTGGCGTTCGGCTACATAGGGCAGACGGTTGCCGGAGGCGTCGTCCCTTGCGTTCATGTCGGTATAGGCCAGTTGGGTCTCAAAACGCTGCCAGCGCTTGTTTACCTGCAGTTCCCAGCCATCGATCACCGCGCCGGTCTGTTCGACACCGCCGGGGGTGCTGCCGTCGCTGACCCGGTTCTCCTGAGTGATGTCGAAGTAAGCAGCGGTGATGCCCAGGGACTGGTCCGGGGAAACGTACTTCACACCCGCTTCCTGCTGATCGCCAGTGGTCGGCTTAAGGGTATTTCCCGCGGCCGTGCCGTCGGTGCCCAGATTCAGGCTGAAGGCTTCTGCGTAGCTGATATACGGAGAAATTCCGTTATCAAACCGGTACATCAAACCTGCGCGACCGGTGGTTGCCTCTTCATCACTGACGGTGTCTGATCCGGACACGGCCAACCGGCGGTTCTCGGCCCAGTCGTGGCGGAGGCCGGCGGATACAACGACCGGCCCGATTTCGATGTGGTCGGCGACGTACAGACCGATTTGTTCGATCTCGTTGTCCGGGCGGTCTGACGGGTTGATAACACCGTCGTTCAGGTTGCCGTACTGCGGATCATACACATCGAAGGTGCCTCCAAGGCCGTAGCCGTAGAAGTAGTTGTCCTGTTCCCACAGGGCATCCTGGCGGTCGGCACCGATGATCAGGCGATGGCGGGTCATGCCAAGCTCAACGTCGCCTTCCAGGCGAGCATCCATGTTGAAAATTTGGGTTTCAGCGTCTGCCGTGTAAATGGTGCGGGGCACCTCGCCATTGGCATCTGGAATACTGGGAATAGTGATCCAGTGTTCGCGATTCTCGGTGCTGGAACGGGTGTAACGTGCCGTGGCAGACATCGCCCAGTTGGAATTCAGCTGATGATCGACAAACAGGGTAGCTTCGGTTTTCTCGCGGTCATAGCGATCCCAGCCTGGCTCACCAACGAACCGCTCGGAACCGATAAAGCCCTGCGAACCTGGTTCCAGGGTGCCGGCCTGCGGCAGGAACTGGGCGGATACCTGGCCTTTGTTCTCCTGACGGTTCAGCAGCAGAGTAACGCTCGTGTCATCGCTGGCCCGCCAGGTCAGGGAAGGGGAGAGTACGTAGCCGTCGTCTTCCACATAATCCACCTGGGTGTCGCTGTCGCGCCCAAGTGCGATGAGGCGGTACAGCAAATCACCGCTTTCGTTGACCGGGCCGGTCACGTCCACTGCCAGTTGCCTGCGATTGAAGGTACCGTACTGGGCCCAGATTTCACCGGCCTGCTCATCCTCCGGGAGCTTGGATACCCCGTTGATGATGCCGCCAAGATCGCTCTGGCCATAAAGCATGGACGACGGGCCTTTGAGCACTTCGATGCTCTCCAGGGCGTAAACATTGGAGCGAACGGTGTTGTACGAACCGTAGATCTGGCGCAGGCCATCGAGATAGCGGCCTGCGTCGACCCCGCGCACCTTTGCGGAATCAATTCGGGTATCAAAGCCAAAGTTTCCTGCATTTACGCCGGGTGTATAAAGCAGGGCATCCTGAATGTTCTTGGCCCCGGAATCTTCGATGAATCCGCGATCAACGATGGAGACTGAATAGGGTTGCTCTTCTACCGGAACATTGAGCTTGCCAACGGCTGGTGTCTTCTCCAGGGGCATGTAGTCGGGAGCAGTAATGGCGTCGGATACCACATCGAGTGCCTCGAGTGTGGTGGTTTCATCGGCCTGGGATTGTGCATTGGCCAGGGAACTGGCGCCGAGCAGGGAAGCGAACGCGACGAAACTGCAGCGCCGGGAGCTTGGGGCTTTCATGGGTGTTTACGCCTCTGTTTTTAATGCGGAGGCGAATGATAACAATTATTATTAAAGTTACAAGAACTGATGTCTTTTTGCTTGCCCGGTTCAGTCCACAGTAAAAGACAGAATTCTTGAGATATGGCTGTACGGCAGGCCGCTCTCTTCGTGCCAGCGGTTAAAGGCTTCCTGCGCCTGCATCAGCCCCTTCTTGCTGGTCGGCGAGGCATCCAGAACCTCCTCGCGGTGCAGCGCAGCAATCACATCGCGGGAAAGAATAAAGCCGTCCCAGCCCACGCGGCGCAGAAAATACTGGGCGCTGTTGCCGCCAAGCCGGGCTCCGTTGCGCTTTAGCCAGATAAGCAGGCCTGCCTGGTCACTACGTGGCCAGTTGGCCAGAAACTTGCCGAAGCTGCCGTGTTCCCGGGCGGTATCCACAATCATCCGGGCATTCTCGGGCACGGTCTGAATTTTCTGGGCGTTTCGTACGATCCGCTCATCGCTGGCCAACTGTTCAACTACCTCGGGAGAAACCTGTTGCCAGTAAAGGGGAACGAACCCCTCGAACGCTTCCTCAAACTTCGGCCATTTGTTCTCGATCACCCGCCAGACGAAACCTGCCTTGAAGATGCACCGGGTGATTTCCGACAGGTATCGGTCGTCACCCAGAGCTTCCAGCTCGCCGGGTTGGGCCACCTTGGGCAGCCGTGCGCGAACTTCGCTCTCGCCGCCTTTTTGAAGAACGGCCTGTTCGTAGATGCGGGAAAAGGGCATAACGGTCTCTGAATCAGTCCAGTCTGTTGAAGGATTTTCTCCGGCCAATGTGTGCAAGGCCATTGATCAGGGTGCCGAGCAATCCGAGTGTGGGACGCACAATCAATCGGAATCCCCAGCTGCCGATGTACAACACGGGCAGCATCAGCAGCAGCCAACCGAAAAACTGCACCAGCTTTGTTGGGTAACCCAGTATTTCGGACATCTCAGCCAGAAGGTCATTGATAATACTCGGGTTCGTGACGACCAGGTACCCTACGCCAACCACGGCGGGCCATTTTGCGTAGCGGGCGGTTGCCATCAACATGCGGCCGCTGTTGGCAAGTCGTGCGCCAAGGGCGGCAGAGCGGGTACCCGCGGCGGCGCTTCTTGAAGAAACCGCAACTGCACGTCCTGCCCGCAGCACTTTCAGCGCGCTGGCAAAAACCAGAACATCCACCGATGCCCAGCCAACGTCAGCGGCGGACACGTCCTCACCTGTGCGGTACTGAATCTCCAGGTTACGAATGCCGCTGGCGAAAAACTGGTTGATATTCTCCAGCACCCGTTCCGTTCGAACCCAGATGATGTCGCCCTGATCGTTCAGCACGAATTGACCCAGAAAATCATGCCCCTCCTCCTGGATGAAGCGCACGGCATACCAGCCGCGCTCTTCCCGGGTCAGCTTTTCCTTCACGGGACGTTTTTGCTGGCCGGCAGTATCGGTGTCGGTTTTTTCGTCACCGGAAAAAAATTCCACAGCCGCCCGGTATCGAGCGGCCAAGTCGTTCATCAGCTCGATGGAGCCAATCGGGTTGCTCAGGAAATAGTGGATCGGCGGAAGGACGTTTTCGCCATAAAGCCTGAGAATGTCGCGAAATTCCGGCTCCGGCCCGTAAATTGGCAAGATCTCTCGGGTCATCTCCGGGTATCGTAAATAGGCCGCGCGGGCCTTCAGTAGAAGAAGCTCATCATCCGCCATATCCAGCAATGCGGCCTGCACTTCAAGAGGTTCCGATTCGATACGAGGGAACTCCGTGAGGGTATCTTCCGCCTGGATCTGGATCAGCCGTTCTTCAATCAGCATGGGGCGCGAACTGACAGTGGCTGTCAGTGCAATGACCGTTGCAAGCCCCAGTATCAGCAGAAGTTTTCTCATCATCGGTTGACCTGAATACTCACATGACCGATCTGGTTCCGGTAAGCATGCCTCATGGAAATCTCTGTGCAATTCAACTCAGGTTTTCACTGAAGCTAACCTGCAGCGGGGATGATTCCAAGGAAAGTTTCAAGAACTCTGCTTTTGTAGCCGGATCAACCAGCGACTAAGCTTTGAAGGTTAGCTCATATGTATACGACCGGAAATGCAGATCTTTCCCGGTTTCTCGTGGGTTGCTCTGCACTGTGGTCTGGCAGGAGAGGCGCGTGGCTGGAAAGCAGACGAAGCGTAGGTTTTTGATCAGAGAGGCGCGGGAAGACGATCTGCCCCAGATGGTTGGCTTCCTCGCCAAGTTGGCGCTGCATGTCTCGGGCGCTCCTCCCCACGATTTGAAAGAAAGTGAATACAAACGACTTCTGAGAACTCTGCATTCCTCTCTGGACGATCCCCACAGACGATTGATCGTGGCCGAAAGTAAAAGCGCGGGTCTGGTGGGCATGGGTTATGTTTATATCTGGAGAAGCCAGGGCATCTGGGAGCAGTCGGAACCGACAGAATTCAAGTCTGCTGTTATTGATGATATCTGGGTTGAACCGGAATTCCGGGGGCTTGGTATCCTGAAGGCATTGCTGCGCGACCTGGTGACGTTCGCGGAGGAACACCATGCCTCAGAGCTGATCCTCGAATACTCTGCGTCCAACAAGGAAGCCAAGGCCGCCTGGACCAAACTGGGGTTCAAACCGACCGGGGTGCGCGCGGCGGCATTCACGTCGGTGGTGAAGCAGGCGCTGGCGGAATGACAAGGACAAGAAAAGGAAACAGGCCATGATCGGCGATCGCACTGTAAATGTGTTTTACGATGAGATCATGCTCGGGCACAACCCTGAGGTGGATCTACCGTTTATGCCCAGCCGGGTGGAGAAGCGTGTGCGCTCCATTCTTCAGGGGCTGGACTTCAAGTGGAGCTATCCGGAGCACCCGGGCCGAATAAGCGCCATCAAGGAGTATCTTGACGAAAACCCGGTTGACGGCGTTCAGTTCAGGTCTGGCGCACCTGCCGCTACCTATGATCAACTGGCTCGGGTACATACAACATCCTACCTTGATCACATATTCTCATTGGACGGAAAACGGGCCTGGCTTGATAAAGACACAACGGCTGTATCGCCCGATAGCATCAAAGCGGCCACCGCTGCCGCAGGCAACGCCATTGCCGCTGTTGAAAGTGTGGTTAAAGGGGAATGTGAAAGCGCCTTCGCCCTGATTCGGCCCCCCGGCCACCATGCTGAACCGGTCCGGGCCCGGGGATTCTGCCTGCTCAACAACGTTGCCATAGCCGCGGCCCATGCCCAGGCCAAACTGGGTTGTGAAAAAATCCTGATCATTGACTGGGACGCCCACCACGGCAACGGCACCCAGGACATCTTCTGGGCCGACCCCGACGTGCTGTTTTTCGATACCCACTGCGCGGCGCCTTTTTATCCCGGCTCTGGCCATCTGGAAGAGATCGGTGATGGCCTCGGGGAAGGCTACACCATCAATGTTCCCCTGCCGGAAACCGCTGGCGACGTCGCTTTCGAGAAAGTGTTCCGGGAGATTCTGATGCCGGCGGCCGATTACTTTAAACCGGATCTGGTACTGGTCTCTGCGGGCTTTGATCCGCACCGAAACGACATGGCCCTGAACCTCACCTACGATGGCTTCAAAGTGCTCGCTGGCATTGTCCAGGCTATTGCCGACAAACACTGCGATGGTCGCTTGGCGCTGGTCCTGGAAGGTGGTTACAGCCTGAGTTCGCTGTCCAGGGGTGTGCACGCCGTACTCGAAGTGCTGGCAGGAGGGAAGGTGCCGGAAGTTCATGAAATCGGCGTGCCAGAGGCCGAGGAAGCAGCCGAGTTCCATCGGTCTGCTTTCAGTGACGAAGACTGATTTTTTCAAAAGGGACAGACTTTCACCCCGCTGAAAATACTTTGTGTGCGGCTTCCGCAACAATTCCATGTCGCTGTGCCAGTTTCCACCGATCATCGTCGTAGCCGCCGCCAATGACCGTTGCCACTGGAATGCCCCGCCGTTTTAATTCAATGAGCACCTGAAAATCCCGCTCGAAAATTCCCTCCTCGGAAATACTCAGCCTGCCGAGGGGATCATCCCTGAAAACATCGACTCCTGCATCGTACAGCACGATGTCTGGACGGGATTGCACAAGCGCTTCCTGTAGCGTCTCGCTGACAACTTCCAGGTAGGGCTCATCCTCAAGGCCATCCGGCAGGGCGACATCGAGGTCACTTATTTTTTTCTCGAAAGGGTAGTTACGCTCACAGTGAATCGAGCAGGTAAAGGCATTTGGCTCATTGGCCAACAAGGCAGCGGTGCCATCACCCTGGTGTACATCCACATCGAAGATAAGCACACGATTAACGCCATCCTGCTGCAACAGCACATTGGCGGCGATCGCCAGATCGTTGAGGATGCAAAAGCCGGCAGCGTAATCGTAATGGGCATGATGAGTGCCACCGGCCAGATGACAGGCAATGCCATGCTGAAGGGCCAACTGGGCAGTCAAAACCGTGCCGGAAGGGGCCAGGAACGTGCGTCGAACGAGGCCCTTGCTCCAGGGCAGGTTCATCTGACGTTTCTCCCTTGCCGAGAGTTGATCGCCGGCGAACCGGGCAAGGTAATCCGGGCAGTGGGTCCGGGTCAGCCACGCCTGTCTACACGGGGCAGGGCGGAAGCCGTTGGCTTGAGTCAGAAGCCCCCGCTCGCGAGCGTAGTCAGCAAGAAGTCCGAACTTTTCCATAGGGAAACGGTGTTTGGCCGGAAACGGGAAGCTGTAGTCTGGATGGTGAACCACGGGTACGGGCATTGGATCGTCCGGGAGCGGTGTATTTACTGCGTCAGAACGTTATTCGGCGGGTACCGCTGCGATACCTGAATCGCACAGTGCTTGGATCTCCTTGCTGGAATACCCGCATTCTGCCAACAGTTCGGTGGTTTGCTCGCCCAGCCGTGGTGCCCCTTGCCACTGTTGCTCTGGTGTCGCCGAGAAGCGTGAAGGTGCCCGGGCCTGACGGAGCCGCCCAGCCTGTGGGTGATCATAGTTTGAGAGCAGGCCGTTCGCCTCGACCTGAGGATGGTCCAGCACTTGAGTTCGTGTTAACACCGGGGCGCAGGGCACTTGTTCGGCTTCCAGTTTCGCCAACCAGTGTTCGGCCGTATCGGTTTTTATAACCGACTGGATCAGCTCCAGCCTCGCATCAATATTCTCCTGGCGCAGCTTGGCTGTCATGAAGCGAGGATCCTCCGCCCACTCCGGGCGGTTCAGAGCACGAATGAGGGCTTGCCACTCCCGGTCGCTCTGAACCGCAATGGTGATGTAGCCCGTCGTGGTCTCGTAAATCAGGTCCTGAAGACTTGCTGCTTCCTGTTGTGGCACTTCGCTGTGAACGAAGGTCTGGCTGCCCATATCGGAGCTCCACAAAAACGCGATGATCGCGTCCAGCATGGATAACCGCACATGCTGAGCCTCGCCCGTGCGTTCCCGGGCGAACAGTGCCGCGGTGATGGCCTGGGCGGCGGTCACACCAGTGAGTTTGTCGGGAAGAATCGTTCTCACCAGTTGCGGGCGCAGCTCATCCGCGCCTGCCTGCACGGTGGCCAATCCCGAGAGGCCCTGAATCAGCGGGTCGTATACCGGTCGCTGGGAATACGGGCCGGTATCACCAAACCCACTGATCGATACCACGATGAGGTTCGGAGCCACCTTGCGCAGTTGCTCCTCACCAAGCCCCATCCTCTCTATGACTCCCGGTCGGAAGTTCTGCACAAAGACATCGGCCGTTGCCACCAGGCGAAGCAGTGCATCTCGGCCTTGCTGCTCTTTCAGATTTAATGCCAACGACTTCTTGTTACGGTTGTTGTTCAGATACAGCGCCGACACGTCCCCCTGCCGGTTGGCGGCGGAGCGAGTGAAGTCGCCGCCGGCCGGGTTTTCAACCTTGATGACCTCGGCTCCCTGATCCGCCAACATCATGGTAGCCAGCGGTCCGGAGATCATGGCGGTCAGATCGATAATGCGGATTCCGTCGAGCGGTCCGGTCATGGAAAAGAGCTCCTGTTTTGTTCTGAGGGCGCTCCCAGACGAGAGTGCACCACTCGGAAAAAGGGTTCGTACTCTAGACTTTATGCTGCATCTGAATAGATGTTGATACGCAACAGAGAAGAAAATTCATCAAACCAGAGGAGCGCCAGTGTCCACCAGCGTCGAAATGAGTGAAATTTTTCTCGAGTACCCCACCGAATCCGGCAAGGTCGCTGTACTCAAAAATGCCTCTCTCATGGTGCCCCCCGGAGAAACACTGGCAATCACCGGACCCTCTGGCAGCGGGAAAACCTCGCTGCTTCTTCTGCTTTCTGGCTTGCAGCGCCCGACCAGTGGCGAGATCTTTGTGGGCGATCAGCGCCTCGGCGAGATGGATGCCAACACCCTGGCGGACTGGCGAAGTGAGCACCTTGGCATTATTTTCCAGTCCTTTCACCTGTTGCCGGGCCTGACGGCCCTCGGGAATGTCAGTCTGCCGCTTGAAATTGCCGGCGAGGAACGACCCCGGGAACGGGCGCTTGCCATGCTGGAGGCGGTTGGCCTCAGCCATCGTCTGCAGCATTACCCGGGGCAGCTGTCTGGGGGAGAGCAGCAACGTGTCGCGATTGCCAGGGCGCTGGTGCACCAGCCGAGCCTGCTGCTGGGGGATGAGCCAACGGGCAACCTGGACCATGAAACCGGCGAGAAAGTCCTTTCCCTGTTATTCGATCTTCACAAGGAGAGCAAATCCACGCTGGTGCTGGTAACGCACGACGAGCGCGTTGCCGAGCGATGCCAGCATCGGGTTCGAATGGATGGTGGTCGTCTTTATGAATCGTGAAAGCCCTCGCCAAGTTCGTTCCACGAGCCCTATGTGGATGATCAGGTTCGCGATAACAGATCTGCGATCACGGATCTCTGCGCTGAAGGTCTTCCTGGCCTGTCTTATTCTGGGCGTCACCCTGGTAGCTGCGACAGCCAGCCTTTACCGGGTGATCGAACAGAGCCTGCTGGCGGATACCCGGGCGTTGTTGGGCGGTGATGTAGAGCTGGATACCAGCGAGCCCCTGCCGGATGAAGTGCTCGAGTGGATTCGGGCCACCGGCAACATTTCGCTGGTCCGGGAATTCGATACCATCGTGAGTGGCAGCGGCGGTGACGGATTTTTTCGGGCCGAGATACTGGTCCCGGATGCTCTGTATCCCCTCTACGGCGAACTGGAACTGGTTCCTGATGAATCCCTGCAGGATCTGACGGCCCGGAAACAAGGGCAGTGGGGCGCCATCATCGATCCACTGCTGGCAGAACGCCTTGGTCAGTCTGTTGGCGACCAGATCGAGATCGGCGCAGCCACCTTTCGAATCAGCGGTCTTATCGAGAAACAACCTGATCGGAGCCTGAATGCCAACTGGCGTGGCCTGCCGATCATGATTTCTGAACCGGCGGTTGAGGCAACCGGATTAATCCGCCCGGGTAGCCGTGTGGATTACGAATACCGGGTGCAGACCGAGCAGAATCTCGACACCTGGCTTGAGCTATTCGAGCAGGCATTCCCGGACGCCCGATGGGAAATCACAACCTTCGCCGAGCGCAGCGAGCGAATCTCCGAGCGGCTGGACCAGATTGCTACAGCGCTGATCCTTATTGCTTTCACCACCTTGTTCATTGGCGGCCTCGGCGTTGCCAACAGCATTCACGCCTACCTTGATGAAAAGCTGGGCACCATTGCCACGCTGCAAACATTGGGCCTTCGCCGAAAACCGCTAGTGGGCATATACCTGCTGCAGATTGGCATTCTGGGTAGCCTGGCCGGGCTTGTTGGGGGCGGCATCGGACTGGGGCTGTCCGCCCTGGCAATTGGCGTGGCGGGGGATGCCTTCGCGCTGACGGGGCCAGACGGGGCGGGAGGCTGGTTGTCCTTGTGGATCACCCCCTTACTACTGAGCTGGTTGTTTGCCGTGCTGACCGCCTATGTGTTCGCTCTGCCGGCTCTGGCGCGTGCTCTGGCTGCTGCACCAGCGGGGCTTTTTCGAGGGCAGGTTCAGGCCGCCCCGAATGAACCCCGCAGTTGGCGGATTGCCAGTTACCTTTTGCTGGCAGTCTACATAGGCGCGACGCTCCTCTTGCTTCCGTCGCCCCATCTGGGATTCCTGTTCCTGCTGGCGGTAATCGGGCTCTGGGGGCTCCTGGAGGGTTTGATCAAGGGATTGCGCCGCGGTGCAAAGGCCCTGGAAAACGGCGGCTTCGCTGATCGCAGGTTTGCCCGGCGTCTGGCCCTGGCCAACCTTCACAGGCCGGATTCTCCTCTGCGGGCCACGCTGCTTTCTCTGGGTACCGCTCTCACGTTGGTGGTGGCTTGTACGCTGATGGTCACTACGCTCATGCGGGCTCTGGAAACCACGATACCGGAAGAGTCACCGGCGCTGATTCTGTACGAGGTGTTCCCGGACCAGATGGAACCGCTGCGAACAGGGCTGGAAGCCCTGGACAGCTCCAGCCGCGTGGAGCTGCTCCCGATGGTCCGTTCCCGGCTTGCCACCATCAACCAGCGGCCGATTGCCGAGGTGCTTGCCGACAACGCCGAAGCCAGGCGGGAAGCCATGGGGGATGAATACAAACTGAGCTATCTCTCCGGCAACCCAGAAGCTCTCGAACTGGTGGAAGGAAACTGGTGGACGTCGCCGGCCCCTGAAGGCGAGCCTGCCTACATGGCCATGGAGGATCGGGAGGCGTATCAGCTTGGCCTGGGGGTAGGCGATCAGCTCACCTTTACTGCACAGGATAAGAGCATCAATGTCGAAATCCGTGCAATCTACCGGCAAAAAGGACTCCAGACACGATTCTGGTTTGAGGGGATATTGCAGGAAGGGGCGCTGGACGACCTGATCAGTCTGTATGTAGGCGCGGTTTATCAGAGCGACGAGGCGGCCAAGGAATCCCAGCAATGGTTGGCACAGAACATCCCCAACGTGATCACGCTGCGGACGGCAGACTGGCTCGAAACGGCCGGGGACCTGCTGAACAAGGCTGCCGCGGGGCTTGCGGCGGTCGCCTCCGTAAGCCTTCTTGCCAGTTTGCTGGTGCTTTCCAGCGTGGTCAGTGTGAGTCGCAGGCGGCAGCTCTATGAGGCGAACCTGTTGCACTGCCTTGGCGCCCGACATGGGGCCATCAGGCAATCCATGTTGCTTGAAACCGGCTTGCTGACTGTTCTGGCAACGGTCTTCGCCACAGGGCTTGGCGCGTTAATTGCCTTACCCGTAGCTGACCTCGCCCTGAAGCTGCCTGCAGGTGATCTGTGGTGGGTTGGGGCGCTGGTTGCGGGTGTTGTCAGCTCTCTGGCGCTGTTGGGTGGACTCCTGCCCACGCTCAAGGCAATGCGGCTGAATCCTGCTGTGTTGCTCAGAGACAGTTAAAACGTCTTGCTGACGCAATAAATTCGTCTTTTAGGTAAATGAGGAGGAAAAGTTATTTAAATTATATACTTAAGATCGCCAAAAAATGCCGTTTGTTCGTTTTTTGGCCGGCATCATGAGTTGCAGGCTCAAAAAATCCGGTTATATTGAGAAAATTAAGGAAAATTGCCTACCAAATGGCAAATTTCAAAAATTTTCACTAAAACATCTACGGTAGTATTTTTACGTATGCTTTTTGCACATAACTCGTGTTGTGTAGGCATAACAGACACACACTTATCGTCCACAAAAGAAAAAGAGAGAAAAACTATGATTCGCAAACTTGCACCGCTGGTATTCGCTTGTGCTGCAGTCACCTCCGTGAACGCCACAGCAGACCAGCTGGACACCGTGATTCAACGTGGCACTCTGAACTGTGGCGTGGTTCTGGACTTCCCACCCATGGGGTACTTTGACGAGAACAACGAGCCGGCTGGCTTCGACGTGGATTACTGTAACGACCTGGGCGAAGCGCTCGGCGTCGACGTTAACGTTCTCAACCTCACCTGGGGCGAGCGGATCCCATCTCTGGTCTCCGGTAAAACCGACGTTGTTATCGGTTCCACTTCCGATACGCTGGAACGTGCCAAAACCGTCGGCTTCACCTACCCGTACTTCGTTTTCAAATTCCAGGTTATTGCGAACGAGGACAAGAACATTGAATCCTTCGATGACCTTAAGAACCTGAAGGTTGGTGCAGCACTCGGTACTACCTACGAAACCGAGTACCTGGCCTACGCTGAGCAGCAGGGCTGGGGCAAGGACAACTACACCTCGTTCAAGTCTGAAAACGACGCCTACCTGGGTCTGTACCAGGGCAAGGTGGACGCGATCATTTCAACCAACACGAACATCGCAACCAAGCTGCGTAGCGAAGAGTTTGCGGACTTTGAAGCAGGTCCCTACGTGCCCAACTACGACGACGTTGTTGGCATTATCGCCAAGCGTGACGAGGTGGCCTGGATCAACTACCTGAACCTGTTCCTGGTTCGCCAGATTCGCGATGGCAACATGAACGAAGCTTACAACAAGCACTTCGGCACCGATGCACCTGCCGATCTGATCCAGTCCCTCCGGGACAACAAGTAAGCGCCGAAGCGACGGCCGCCAGACAGGCGGCCGTTATTGCATTGGTTCCCGGGTCAGGCGCTCATTCAGCGGCGCGCTGCCCCAAAATTCTGATCGCAGCTCTGTTTCGAGGGCAGTGGTCGAGTTTCCTACCATTCATTAAATGGCCAAGGTATGGACTACGAATTTCACTGGAACGTTGTGTTCCAGAACATGCCCCAGCTGCTGAACGGTGCTTTCGTTACCTTGCACGTATCCGTTCTAGCCATGCTTCTGGGCATTGTGATCGCAATACTTTTGGCGATCGCCAAAATGAACAACACTAAGTTCTTCAGCCAGGTTGCTACGGTGTGGGTCGAAATTGCCCGGAATACGCCGGCACTGTTTCAGATCTACATGGCCTATTTCGGCCTTGGTGCGTTCGGGATTCACCTGAGCCCGTATGTGGCCGTGCTGAGTGCACTGGTCTTCATTAACGCGGGCTACCTCACGGAGACTTTCCGGGGTGGCTTCCAGTCGATTCCCAGCACCCAGTACAGCGCCTCCAAGTCCCTGGGTATGACCAGCATCCAGTCGTATCGCTATATCATCCTTCCGCAGATGCTGAGGCGCATCTATCACCCGATGACCAACCAGTTTGTCTGGTCGATTCTGATGAGCTCTCTGGGGATTCTGGTGGGTATGAGTGAACTCTCCGGCACAACTCAGAGACTGCAGTCACTGTCGTTCAGAACGCTGGAGTTCTTCATCGTGGCGGCGGTTATGTACTTCATCATCACCAAGCTGGTGTTGTTCGGGTCATCGCTGCTTGCCCGTCGACTGTTCAAGGGGGAAATCTGATGAATTCCTTATTCACACCCCTTTCCTGGAGCGATAGCGGGCTGATCCTGACCGGTGTCTGGAACACCGTCATCATCTCTGTTGTGGCCATCGTCGTGGGTACCCTGTTGGGTCTGGTGGTCGGCTTCATCCGCTCCGAGAGCAACAAGGTGGTCAATGTGGTGTTCGGGGGCGTTCTGGACGTGCTCCGGAGTGTGCCGCTGATCATCCAGCTGATTCTGTTCTCAACCTTCGTTGGCGCAATGGGCAACCCCCTGGCGCCGTTTGTTGCGGGCTCCATTGTGCTTTCGCTTTACACCATGGCGTTTATGGCCGAGGTGTTCCGCGGAGGCTTCGAGAGTGTCAGCCCCTCAATGCAGACAGCGGCGCGCTCACTGGGCATGACCAAGTGGCAAACCATCTACCACATCCGCTTGCCCATCGGCCTGCGCGCGGTGTTCCCGTCCTGGCTGGGTGTTTCGCTCAGCGTTATCAAGGACTCGGCGCTGGTGTCGGTGATCGGTTACATGGAATTGCTGCGCACGTCAGAACAACTTATTTCAAGAACCCAGCAACCGCTCGAGATTCTCATAGGTGTTGGTATCTTCTACTTCATTATTTCGTACCCGCTTTCCCACTACGGCCGGTACGTTGAGAGGAAAATGGCAATATGATCAGTGTACAGAATGTCCATAAATCCTTCGGTGATCTTGAAGTGCTCAAAGGCGTGAGCCTGGACGTGCAGAAAGGCGAAGTGGTGAGCGTTATCGGGGGCTCCGGTAGCGGCAAGTCGACTCTGCTGTACTGCATCAACGCCATCGAGACCATCAACAGCGGCAAGATTCTGGTTGATGATGTGGATGTGCATGCCAAGTCCACCAACAAGGACAAGCTGCGCCAGAAACTGGGCATGGTGTTTCAGCAGTGGAATTCCTTTCCCCACATGACGGTACTGGAGAATGCGGCGCTGGCCCCCAGAATCGTCAAAAAAATGAGCAAGGAAGAAGCGATCGAGATTGCCAAAAAGGAACTGGAGCACGTTGGCCTGGGTGACAAGCTGGATGTGTACCCAACCAAGATGTCCGGTGGTCAGCAGCAGCGCCTGGCCATTGCCCGTGCCTTGGCCATGAAGCCCGACTACATGCTGCTGGACGAGGTAACCTCTGCGCTCGATCCGGAGCTGGTGGGCGAGGTTCTCGATACCCTTCGCCTGTTGGCGGAAGAGGGCATGACCATGATCTGCGTAACCCATGAAATGGGCTTTGCGCGGGATGTGTCCGACCGGGTGGCCTACTTCCATCAGGGCGTGATTGCGGAGATTGGTGAAGCCAGGCAGGTGATTACCGATCCGCAAAACCCGCTCACTCAGAAGTTCCTCTCGAAGGTGCGCTAGAAAGTCGCCACAGACGTGGTGCTGGTTGGGGGAGTTTTTGGACCCGCTTCCCCAGCCATTTTTACGTGTCAGTTCCGGTTTTTCAGAACCTCATAAATTTGCGATATCGCGTCGTCCTGCCCCTCCTTTTCCATCATATCCTCGAGTAATTCCAACACCCGTTTCTCATCGTTACTGCGGAGTCCTGGCCAGTAAACATATGGCACCAGATCCGGATTGCGGATAAAGAACAGCGCGGTTTCTTCCGGCGCGTTCGCAATGTCGCCCCGCAGGCCCAGGGTGAAATGGCGGCCCTCATGGCCCTGCAGTGTTACCAGAAGTGAGTTGTCCCGTTCAATGAACCGGCTTTCCTCAACTGAAATAGGCTCCGCAAGGTCGGGTACTGACGTGATGTAATACTGAAAACCCAGGAATGCCACCAATACAACAAGCAGGGCGGCCAGGGCAGTGGATTTGATCATTGAGTGTCTTCCGTTCGGGGCAAGCGTGCCTCAATCCTTTTTCATCAGGTACTCCGCCACCGCTTGATAAGCGGGCAGCGAGGTTGGGTCTATCTTGCTGTTACTGGCATTGGGAAACGATGCGAAGCGTACCAGAACCATGTTGGCGGTGGGGTCAATGTAAATGGTTTGCCCGTGCACGCCTCGAGCGGCATAAGCGCCATTGGCATTGTGGAAGATCCACCACATGCCACGGTAGCTCCCGCCGGGGAGGGTTTTGTAGCCAGCCTTGGCAAAGGCCTTCTTGTCGCCGCCGGCCTCAATTGCATTCACCACAGATTCAGGAAACAGTTGCTGGTCTTTGTACTGGCCCTTGTTCAGCATCAAGAGGCCAATCCTGCCGAGATCCCTGAGCCCTGCGCTCAGGCCGCCGCCCGCGAACGGCGTACCTTTGGCGTCTATCGTCATGTAGGCGTCCTGTTCAGTGCCCAGGGGTTGCCACAGGCGATCGGAAAGGAGATCCGCCACGCTCTTACCGCTTACCCGGGAGATGATCCAGCCGAGGGCATCGGAATTGACCGTCCGGTAGCCGAACGCATCGCCGTGTTCGCCGTTCTGCTCAACGGTTTGCAGGTACTCGAAATAACCCTCCGGCCCGCTGTAATCGGAAGGCTTTGGCAAGGGGCTGGCGGCGGCAGAGTACTGCCAGATGTCTGCCTCGGGATCGGCGTAGTTTTCGCTGTAATCCAGCGCGGTGGTCATATCCATCACTTGTCGAACCGTCGCAGTGCCGAAGGCACTGTCGCGCAACTCGGGTACAATCGTGGCGACTTTGGACTGGTCATCAAGTTTGCCCTCAGCGACCAGGATTTCTGCCAGCAAGCCGGTGAGGGACTTTGTCATCGACATGGCCGCGTGTTTGCCGGCTTCGTTCAGGCAACCGTTGTAATACTCATACACAATCTTGCCATGATGCAGGATCAGTAGCCCGTCGGTGTAATTGGCAGACAGAGACTCCTGCCAGCCCATGGGAGTGTCGCTACCAATCGGCGTGAATGAAATGCTATTGATGCCATTGTCCAGGGCGTAGGGCAGAGGATCCGGGGCACCTATGCCACGACTAACTTGAGTGGTAGGGAGCAGCTCCCGTATGTGACACACCGTCCAGCGCAGTTTCGGAAAGCTGAAGTAATTGCTTTGCGGTTGCCCGATCAGTTTATCGTCTGACGGTGGAAAACCGGTCATCCATTGCAATGCTCCCGGGTCAGATGCTTCAGCGCTCATCGGAGCTGAAGCCTGGGTAGTGGCCCATGCGCCTGGAATGCTTAACGCGAAGAGCATCAGGGCGTGAACAGGATTGAAGCCGGGCATGTCCATTTACCTCGCAAAATTCGTTACATGGCCCTGGAGAAGACCGAGAACGGCAGGGCCTTCAAGACGTAACTCAGTGGCGTCCATGGCCACCAGGGTACGTAGCAGCGGCGCTTTTCTGATTCGATGGCTTTAACCAGGGCCTTCACGCCGGTTTCCAGGTCCACCCTGAAGGGCGCGTTCTTGGTATCCCGGTTGATATCCGTGAGAATGTAGCCGGGCATGATGTTGCTGACGTTGATTGGCTTGCCCTTGGTATCCAGTTGCAGACCTTCTGCCAGGGACGCCACCGCAGCCTTGGTGGCGGCGTAAACGTTCAAGGGCCCGCGGAAACCACGCACCCCGCTGACTGAGGACATCAGCACCAGGTGGCCGCTGTTCTGCTCGCGGAAGATCTCCATGGCCGCCTCGCTCTGGGCAATGGCCGCGATGAAGTTGGTCTCGGCGGTGTGTCTATTGGCCGCGAAGTGTCCACGGCCGATAGGCTGGGAACTGCCAATACCCGCATTCACGACTACCCGATCAAGACTGCCCAGCTCATCCCGGAACGCGCGGAACACTTCGAATACCTGATCGTAATCGCAGACATCGAGACCGCGAACCAGCACCCGGATATTGGGGTTGGCCTGCTGCAATTCCCGTTGTAGCGCCTCCAGTTTGTCGGCCCGCCTTGCGCAGAGCGCCAGGTTGCATCCCTTGGCAGCCCATTCGCGGGCCATACCTTCCCCAAGACCAGTGCTGGCACCGGTAATCAGAATGTTCTTTCGCATCAGTTATCCCCTGGAGTCGTTCGTGTTATTTGCGCTCACAGTACCATGATCGAACGCTCAGGGGATTGACTGAAATGCAGACCTGTACTGACCAATTCTTTCAGTGTGGCCCGTTACTCCACCATGACCGTGATCCTCTCGGAGACCACTGCCGGGTTGTGCGGAACATGCATGTGGTCACCTACGAGAAGCTGTAACGTGTGCTTTCCCGGCGATAGCGTGATCTCGGTTTCGGTTTGCCCGCCGCCGAAGTGCTTGACGTGATCTGTAGCGGGAAGAGGCTGGCTCAAATCCGACGGTATCTCGGTATCGATCAGCAGGTGGTGGTGCCCGGTGCCTGCTTTCTCCACACCGGCGGGCGCCACGCCCATGTTCCGCAGGCCAAAGACAACTTTGAAGGTTTGGTCAACGGTAGCGCCATCGGTTGGCTGGACAAAATACACACCGGCATTGGCCGGGGCTTCAGATTTCATGCTCTCTGCCAGCGCTGGTAAAGGCGCGATCAAAAGAGCTGAAACCAGCGTAATTACGATCCTGTTCATCTCATTTCCTCCTTGGGGGATGCCCCACATGAGTATAGTTGAGGAAGTGAGCTTATGGCGGTCCCGCCATAGCGAACCGCCGAAATGCGACTCCGTTGCGCTCAACCGTCTGCTCCCCAACAACCTTGAATCCTTGATACTTAAAAAACGGACGTGCCTCCAGGCTGGCGTCTGTTGTCAGCTTTGTGACTCCTCTGGCAGCCAGGCGCTGCGATGCTGCCTTGTAAAGCAAGGAGGCGACGCCTCTGCGGGAAAACGAAGGCGCCGTGAACAGAAACTCAATATGGCCTGCGGAGGGGAATGAGATAAAACCCGCAAGAACACCCCGGGATTCAGCGACAAGTGTTTTCACGCCTGAGAGGCGGGAACGCCATTGCTCCAGATCTGGCGATCGTGGTGCCCATGTTGCCAGTTGCTCCGGCGTGTAGCTCTGGGAAGCAATTTGATGCACGGAATCCGTGAACAGAGCGACGATGTCAGCCAGGTCCTGGTCTGCGAAAGGTCTGATATTCATGGTTTGGTCAACGCGCCTCCGCAATCGCTATACGCTTCGTGGCGCAAACATGATGATCGCCATGCCGAGCAAAGCAACGCCGGAGCCCACAAGGTCCCAGGCGGTCGGCCTGATGCCATCAACAGCCCATAGCCAGAGAATGGCCATGAAAATATATACGCCGCCGTAGGCCGCATAAACCCGCCCGGCTGCCGTTGGATGGAGAGACAGCAACCAGGCAAATGCCGCGAGGCTAAGAGCCCCTGGCACCAGTAGCCAGATGCTCTTGCCTTCACGAAGCCACAGATAGGGCATGTAGCAGCCAACGATTTCAGCCAGGGCGGTGACCAGAAACAGGCCGACAGTTTTCAGTTCAGGCAAGGGAGTTGTCCTTTGGAAACGTAAATTTCGTTCTCGCGCCCCAACATTGCAACACTTAAGCGAAAGGTGGGGTACTTATTTGCCTATGCGGTAGTAATGGCCGAAATCGCCGTCCTTCCTTGAGCTGCGGATAACCTGCCAGCCCAATTTTTCGGCGACTTTTTTACTGGCTTCATTGTTGTCTGCGATAAACACCTGTGCGATATCAAGATCAATTTCATGTGCGAGCTTTCCGACGGCCAGTTCACAGGCCCTGGTTGCGATGCCTTTGCCCCAAAATTCCGACCTGATGAAATAGCCGAAATCCAGAATGCCATTAATCTCCTTAATGCCGCAAAAGCCAATAAATTCATCGGAAATAGCGTCTGAGATAACGTAGCGGGATGGACGCTGAAGAGCCTCGTTAAACCAGGCGGCTCCCTCATCATCAGAAAGAGCACGGCGGGGACCTAAGAACCGCATGACTTCAGGATCTGCGAGCATTGAAAGGACCGCAGGTTTATCTCTCGCATTGAGGCCCCGTAGTTTTATTTGCGCGCCTGACAATTTCCTTTGTTGCTTTTTACGCAAGTAGGGTCCCAAAAATCTGCTCACTTCTTTTTCGCCAACACCCTGGACCACCTGAATGCCGGCCTGACGCAGTTTTTCCAACCCGTGACCATTGTTTCGAGGGTCTGGATCAATCAGCGCGACGACAACCTGCGAAATACCCTTGGTGATAAAGGCGTCGGCGCAGGATGGTGTCCTTCCTTGAAAAGAGCAGGGCTCCAGTGTCACGTAAGCTATGAGATCGGAAAATGACCCAGAGTAATTTGCCAGCGCATCAGCCTCAGCATGATAGCGACCTGGCGCTCTCGTGTACCCGCTAGAGACCACCACATCGTCTTTTACCAATACGCACCCAACGGGAGGATTAGGCAAGCAGTGTGGCAGGGCCTTTTGCGACTCGGAGAGAGCAAGTGCCATGAATGCTTCGTGAGATGCCAATATTTTTTCCTTAAGTCAAAGTTGGTGCATGTGTTTAGTGGAGCGAATTAAGCCTGCTGCCGCTCCAAAGCCTCATGTAGTTGGGTGAGGATGCCGGTAACTCTTTCATAGACTTCTTCCGGTGAGGAACGATAGCGGTCTCTTGCCCAATCCAGAACTATCGGGCCCCTGATCTGTGAAGCGTGTTGAGGGAATGCCTTCAGGTACTCCTCAGTCAGTGCGGCTCCCCTCGGGAAAATATGAAAGTGGAGCTGAGATTGCTCTTCCCCAAACTGAGCGCAGTAAATGCGTTCAGGTCTAACTATTTGTCTGACCAATGAAGTGACGTTGGTCAACAGAGGCCCAAGACTTTCAGCGGACCGCTTAGGCAAAGCGTCCAGGGATTTGACGGCAGCTAATGGAGAGACGATCAAGTATCCGGGAATAGCACAGGAGTAACAGTGTTTGACAACAAAATCGTTCGAACGCCCAATCTCAAAGTTCATCATTGCCTAATCTACACCTGGTTTTCCGTTGCCTGATGGGGATCGGATTTCAACATCCATCCAAGGCCATTTCTAGAGCAGCAAGGCTCTCCGGCCCTGCCTCGAAGCGCATGCATTTCTCTGAGTCACGCTCCCACGAGGCGGCTGAGCCCATGTGAAGATGCACGTTCACGGCCGCTTCAAATGACTCCTCCAGGAGTCCTGCAGGAACCCAAACCAACTCCATGCCCCTCAGTTGGTTTGGCACTGGGCTACCGCACACCGAGCAGAAATCACTGCGATAGCCTGTTGGCTTCTGGAAAGAAGATATTTTGTCCTGACCAGACAGCCAGCGAAATCCCTCCTGTTTCACGAAAGTCGCCGCATTCGCCGACGATCCCGTTACCTTCCGGCAGAGGGAACAGTGGCATTGGTAGAGGTTGGGCATATTGCCCTCAATCCTGAATTTCACGCCGCCGCAAAGACACTCGCCTTTCATTGTTAATACCTTGTCGCGTTCATTCTGCAGTTGAAATTTTGGAGCTCTTCGAAACATGCTCTATTTCCTAGAGGCGCCACCGCATAGGATGAGTCTGTTGAAGCATACCGTCCTCGTCCCACTCTTCCCAGCCGGTAAACGGAATGGGTGACTCATCGAATAATCCGGGTAACCGATTCGCCCAGAGCGCTTTCTTCCTTTCAAGCTGCCCTCTGAATCTGGACTCATCTTCGTAATGAATACCGCCTCCCTGAATGCCATAGCTGACCTGGGGCGGCAGAACATCAAACCCCACGTAATAAAGCGAAGAATGCATCGGCCAAAGCCACTCCACCATATTGCCGGCCCGGCCGAAGGGCATGAAAGCCTGCTCCGGAGACCCGGTGGTTACCGACAAAATGGCTTTTTTGCTCAGGAAGTGTCCCCGGTTGTAACGTCGGCTCCCGGAATAGATCCCTCCGTATACCAGAACCCGATCGAACCAACCCTTGAGGATTGCCGGTTGCGCGTGCCACCACAACGGAAACTGGAAGATCACGAGGTCGGCCCACTCCAGGCGGCTGATTTCCCGCTGAACCTCATGAGCCAGTATGCCTCGTTCATAATGAGCCCGCTGCTCGGTCAACGTGGCGAAATAGGTGTCATCAACCCGCTCGCGGTAGTGGCCCGCACGTTCAACCGGATCAAATTCTTCCTGGTAAAGGTCATTGAGTTCCACCGTGTGTCCCACAGCCTGAAGCGACTCTATCGCCACATCAACCAACCCACCATTGAACGATTTGCGCTCGGGGTGAGCGAAGACAATCAGCACGTTCATAGTCCATCACTCCTTTTGCATTCATCTGGCGATAGCCTAAGCTGTTCCTGCATAAACATAAATTCTCAATATTTGCGAATCTAATTTGCATGAACAAACAATCAATGCGGTGGGATGATCTGCAGATTGTGTCGGCTATTGCCGACACGGGAACGCTCTCAGCAGCGGGCAGGAAGCTGGGAATCAGCCATGCAACAGTCTTCCGCCGGCTCACCAATCTGGAAAATCAGCTGGGCGTGGTCCTTTTTGAGCGATCGCGCACTGGATACACGCCAAGCGCTGCCGGAGAAGACCTTTTCGCAGTCGCGAGAAGGGTGCAAGAGGATATCACTGGCGTTGAGCGCCGGCTTGCTGGAAAGGACCTGAAGCTCTCCGGGACCATCCGGGTCACCACAACCGACACTCTGTTTGCGGGCTTGCTGGCCACATCGTTCGAAAAGTTTCGTGGGGACTACCCCGATATCAATCTGGAAGTTGTCATCTCGAATCAAGTGCACAGCCTGAGCAAACGGGAGGCAGACGTCGCCATTCGCCCCACGGGGAATCCCCCAGAAACCCTGGTTGGGCGGAAGGTTGGAGTCATCCGGCAGAGCGTCTATGGGCAACGGCATTATTGGCAGAACCGGCGGGCCCCACTGCAGACCTTAACCGGGTACCAGTGGATTGGTCCAGACACGCACATGGGCAATCGGGCCCTGGAAACCTGGATGGTCCGAAACGGGTTGAGTGAATGCTGCAGTTACCGCGTTGACTCAATGCTGGGCATGCAAATCGCCATTCAATCGGGCAGGGCAGTGGCTGTGCTACCAGACTATTTGGGGGATGCCGATCCAGGGCTATGCCGCCTGACTGATCCCATCGCGGACTTGGACATACCTCTGTGGATTCTCACCCATCCCGATCTGAAACGCGTGAAGCGCATCCGCGAGTTTACCCAGGTTATCGGTGAAGGATTGAGGCAAGCGCTGAGTTAGACCATAGGCCTGAAATTCGGCAACGCTGCAACGCGATCGAGCCATGCCCTGATCGCAGGGTAGGCTTTCAGCTCAAAACCACCCTCATCCGCGACGTGGGTGTATGCATAGAGTGAGAGATCTGCAGTAGTGACATTCTCCCCCGTGAGAAATGGCGTTTGTGCCAGCTGCTGTTCCATCACCCGTAAGGCCTTGTGCCCGCCGGCTTGCTTGTCAGCATACTCATCGGCTCTGTCCGTTGGCAGCCCCAGGTACTTGTTGATAAAGCGCGCGACGGCGATAAACGGTTCATGGCTGTACTGCTCGAAGAATTGCCATTGCAAGACGCGGGCCTGGGCAAGGCCGCCATCCGGATACAAGTCAGAGCCAGACGCCAGGTAGTTGATGATGGCGTTGGACTCTGAAAGCGTTTCGCCGTTATCGAGCTCAAGCAGGGGAATCTTGCCATTCGGATTCTTGCTCAAAAAGTCATCAGACTTCGTATCGCCGGCCAGAATGTCGACATCAATCCACTGATGGTCAATGTTCAGCAAGTTGCACACCAGTTGTACCTTGTAGCAGTTACCCGATTTGGTATCGCCATAGATTTTCATGCAGCTTCCTTTGCCGGATTCAGCCGGTTTAAGTCTTCACCCATTTATCACCTTCTACTTGGCGCGATTCAAGGATATCTCCAACGACATCTAAATCCACCGCCGAACCCGTCGTTCATATTCCCTGAAGTCTTCGCCGAATAAATCCCGGAGGGCACGCTCCTCCGGTTCAATCTGGAACCGGTTCATATAAACGACGAAGAAAATTACGCCAACCAAGGCCCACGCGGACGCCAGGAATACGCCCCAGGCGAGGAGCCACAGCGCGAAGCCGACGTACATGGGATTTCTTGAAAAGCGGTATACGCCTGAGCTGACCAGCTTGGAGCTTGCCTCCGGGGTGCGTGGGTCCACGGTTGTTTGCGCGCTTCGAAAGGACATTACCCCTGCCAGAGGAAAAAGAGTGCCCAGTGCAAGCAGGATGGCCGCGAGGGACAGGCGAAGCGCTTCGCTGGTATCAATGCGCGGGCTCCAGTTTGCGATGGCCCACATGAGCATCCCGATGATCAGCACCAGAGCAAGGGGTGGGATGCGTTTTTCCAGCATTTGAAGGTTCACAATAAAAAGGACTCTGTTCTCGGATTCACGAGGGTTGCAGCGATTTGCTCAAGCTAATCGTGATCAATCAGACGATCGATCATTTTTTGCCAGCCAGGCCCGAAAAGGTGCCGCTGAATCCGCAAGTTCTATCTGGGTCAATCCCAATTCCTCGGGCCTCACGGGATGGATCTGGCCGTAGAGCTGTTCTGCAATATTGCCGTCTGCAAAGCCGGCCCAATTTGCAGTTTCCTGGGAGGCGGCAAACACAATTCGTGGAATACGGGCCCAGTGAGCAGCAGCCAGACACATGGGGCAGGGTTCGCAGCTCGCGTACAGGGTAGCTTCTGGCATATGCGCGTTTCCCAGCATCTTTCCGGCCATCCGTATGGCCGCAACCTCGGCGTGGGCGGTAGGGTCGCACTCCTGCTTTGCCCGGTTGCCAGCCCGGGCAACAACACTGCCATTGTGAACCACAACAGCGCCAAAGGGTGCGCCACCATCGCCGACCGAATCCACGGCCAGCTGAATTGCTTGTTGGAGATAGGCTTTGTCACTGTCTTCGGACTGGGGGTGGCTCACGTTGGACCTTTCCTCGTTGTTGAGTATTACTCCCGCCTGGCTAGCGAAGCTGACTGTCCTTGCTACCTCTACGATTGATGCCGCCAGAGTGGGGACGCTCCTTTTCATGGGCCGACTGGCAATCAATGCACAATCGGACGCCGGGAATAGCCTTACGCCGGGCCTCCGGAATCGGAGCACCGCATTCGTCGCATTCCTCGGCGCTCTCGCCTTCGGCTAACTGGCTGCGAGCGCGCTGGATTTCATCTTCAACGCTTGCGTCGATCTGTTCCTGAACTGCACCATCACGAGACCATCCGCCTGCCATGGGGCCCTCCGAAGTCTGGCTTACTGAAACTACTCAACGTTAGCATTGTAGCTCGGGTGCTCAAAGGTGGCCGATGCCCCATTGGTTGTCGACTCGGGATTTTCTGTGTATTGGGGCAGGTCGTCTGTGATCTCAAACCACGGCGCCTTGTTTCCCACGTAAACGTGTCGCTCTGGCGTTACGCCCGGGTCTGTATCGAGGGTGCCCATAGGGAACCCAAGCACTTCGGGATGAGCATCGAATTTTGTGTAGAGGCTAGAGCCACAGTTCGAACAAAAGGCCTTGTGCTCACCGGCAGATGACTCATAAAGCTTGATTAGCTCCTCGCCTTGCAACGTGCGCCAGTCTGCTGCATTTACCTTGGCACGGGTTCGAAATGCTGACGCATGAAGCTTGCGGCACATGGTGCAGTGGCAGTTCAGAACATCCGTGAGGGGGCCGTGGATTTCGTATTTGATGCCGCCGCAGAGGCAGCTTCCGGTTTGGTGCATAGGGTCAGCTCCTGTTGCTCCCTTTGTCTTTAAAACTGGCGTCGATCCGTTCCCGAACCATACCATCCCGTGACGTTCAGAGTACCGGACTCATTTTTTATGCAGTGCCTTGTAGCGTTCCTCCAGTTCGGCACGAATGGCCCGTCGCTCCTTACCGTTGGCAAATCGCCTTATCTGATCATCGGTGCTCGGAACCAGTTGCGGCACGGGGACGGCCTTACCGCTATCATCAACCGCCACCATGGTAAAGAAGCAGCTGTTGCTGTGGCGAACCAATTTGTCACGGATGTTCTCGGTAACGACCTTTATGCCGATCTCCATGGAAGTTCGGCCGGTGTAGTTCACGCTGGCCAGAAAGGTGACCAGCTCGCCAATCCGGATGGGTTGAAGGAACATCACCTGGTCGACGGAGAGAGTAACGACATAGGTCCCCGCATAACGGCTGGCGCAGGCATAGGCAACCTCATCCAGGTACTTCAAAAGCGTACCGCCGTGCACATTGCCGGAGAAATTGGCTTTGTCCGGCGTCATCAGAACGGTCATGCTCAGGCTTGTTGAATTGTTTTCCATGGCGCTTCTCTGTTGGTTTGCTTTCCAGTATAGGCGCCAGGGTGCTGACAGGTGGCAGTACTTTTTAGTCTGCCTCGAAAGTCACCAGATCCACATCCGCTGCCTGGGTGCGCAGTGGAACCAGTGCCTGGTAGGCGGGGGAGTTGTGCCAATTGGCGACCGAATCCGAGTCCGGAAAGCGGATAACCACGGTATCGGTGTGCCGGTAATGCCCGCTCAGCACCTTCGCACGTGTGCCCCGAAGCACCAACTCTCCGCTCCAAGGCACGAGCGTTTCCGGTACCAGGCTGCGGTATTCTGCCCATTTTTCTGGGTCTTTTACGGTGATGTTGCCGATCACGTAGGCTGTCATTTGCATTCTCCGGTCTCTGATTGAGCTGGATGGTCACGAAAAACAAACGTGACCGCGGGAATTACTGGTTCAGAAGATCTTCAATCCAATTCAGGAATCTGGCCGCACTCCTCGTTTCGAAGCTTTGCTTACCTGGAACGTAATAGCACAAATCTGATGCGACCGATTGAGTGTCGAAGTGCTGCAGAACGTTGGCTTCCAAGAGCTTGTTGGCGAGCGTTGTAGAGCAGAACACCAACCCATTACCTGCCATGGCCTGCTGGATCCCGAAAAGCTCCTGGTCAAACTTCCTGAGCTGAATATTGGCGCCCTCCAGTCCATTTTTTTCCAACCAGGCGGCCAGGGGAGCCTGCGGTAACGCTTTGTTTTTCCACTCCGTGCTGAAAAGTGTAATGGGTTCATTCCCCCTGTAAGGCGACTTCATTCCATAAGCACCAAACACATTAAATGACTCCAATCGAACGACGTCAGAGTCCTCAACGACTGAGGCATCCCCGAACCGAATCGGGATAACGTGGGATTGGCTGTCGACCGACTCGCCGGTGGAAATTTCCACAGAAATATCGGGGTTGGCTTGTTCGAAATCGTGCTGGGACGGGATGAGCACCATCGCTGCCAGCGATGATGTCGTCGTCACCCTGACCATATTGCCTGCCTTCACCACTTCTTCCAAAGCACTGTCGATTTTCCGAAACCCTTCGGAGGTCGCTTTGGCTAAACGGATACCCGTTCCCGTCAAGGATATCCGTCTTCCCTGCCGATGAAACAGGCTCACATTCAATCGGCTTTCCAGGTTGCCAATGTGATGTGAGATGGCTGTCGGAGTCAGCGAAAGTTCTTCTGCCGCCAACTTGAAACTACCGCGGCGGGCAGCCGACTCAAAGGCTTTCAACGCCTGTAATGACACCTGCAATGTGGATCTCCCAATCAATCACTGGTTTATGGATGTTATAGATGAGTTAAATTCATCTGCAAGTGCAATTTTTACGTTTGTGCAAGTCTAACCAGCCTCACAAACTGGCTCATGTCATCAACCAACCAAGGAAATGAACATGAGCACACTATTACACATTGATTCCAGTGTTAGAGCGGCGACTAATCCCAACCCGGATCACGATTCCATATCGAAGAATATCGCACGCCGGTTTATTGATACCTGGCAGGAAAACCGGCCTGAAGATGAATATATCTATCGTGACGTTGGCGTGAATCCACCTGCTTTCATTACCCAGGAATGGATTGGCGCGGTGTTTACCCCGGAGGAGAAACGTACCCCGGCACAGCAGGAGACACTGGCACTCTCCGATACCCTGATTGCCGAAGTGTCGGCGGCCGACGTTCTCGTGATCTCTTCACCCATGTACAACTACGGTATGCCGGCTCAGCTTAAAGCCTGGTTCGATCAGATCGTACGCATCGGCAAAACGTTTGATTTCGATCTCGAACGAGGTGACTTCCCGCTGCAGCCTCTGCTCTCAGGTAAGACATTGATCATCGTGACCTCCAGCGGAGAGTTTGGCTTTGAGAAAGGCGGAATAAGAGAAGAGTCTGGCCACCTGGCGCCACACCTGCGGACGCTGAGCAAATACCTCGGGGTAGACACCATCTACGAGATTGCCGCCGAGTACCAGGAGTTTGGCGACGAAAGACACCGCGTATCTGTAGCCAACGCCAAAGAGCGAGCCGAGAGACTTGCTTCAGAGCTGAGCCTTTCAGGCCAGGTACTATCGTCAAGTAATGAGGTCACCGATGCGTGACCGAATTGATGAAGAGCGCCTAGTAACCTGTGCCGAAAGTGCCATTGACCTGGCCATTAGCAATGTAAAAGCCGGTGGTTTGCCGTTTTCCGCTGTAATCGTCAATCAAAGTGGAAACGTTGTCGGCAAGGGGGTAAATCAGGTTGCCGAGCATCTGGATTGCACCGCACACGCTGAAATTCAGGCAATAAGAGATGCTTCAAGGGAGGAACAAAGCGTTTCTTTGAGAGGGGCGACATTGATTGCTTCAGGAGAGCCATGCGCTCTCTGCTATATGGCCATCCGTATGGCTGGCATTACGGATGTCCGTATATTGTTGGATCGATATGAGGCGGCAGAAAACGGGTTCGATTATCGGCGGACGTACAGGTATATGAACCCCAGCCTCATTGATGAGCTCGATGTTGTGACTTTGGTTAACGAAAGGAAGTTCCTCCCGTTCCAGATGGCCAAAATGGTCTGATTGATTGAGAGGAGGGGTGTGCTAATGGCGTGGCGGCTTAAACCTGAGCCGCCACGCTGGCATTTCCAAGTTTGCATGGCAAAAACGGAGTGCCAACCTAGAGGCGTCTGGCAGCAGTCACCCGTTATGCGGACTTTCCTTCAACAATCTGGAGGTTGAACGCCTCCGACTCTTGGGGTTCCTCAGAGTAACTCGTCACCATTCTAAAGACTTCTTCCGTGTCGAACTGAGCGCGTTCAGGCTGTTCTTTCTGTCGCTGTTTCAGCTGTTTTAAACAAACTTCATCGTCTACCGACAAAAAGTACAGCTCATGAGGAATGCCGTGTTGCGAGTAGATATCTTTGAACCAGGCCCTTTGCTTCCGGGTGTTGCCGGGAAAGTCCAGGACCACAGAGGTACCAGCCAAGAGCATTTGCTCAACGTGTGATTTCAGCACTGGCTTGAGCCGAGATGAGTAACGAATGTAATCATTGATCTCGCCGGGGAACAGAGCGGCCAGCCATTCATCCTCTGAAATAAGGACGGCTCCTCGCTCACGAGCGATTTTGCCAGACAAAGTGCTTTTGCCAGCTCCCATCTTCCCACAGAAGAAAATCAACGTTCCATACGAATTCATTGCTTAATCCTAAGGCAAAATGCCAGCCATAAACGGCGCCCTGAACGTGGCGTCCGGTGGAGGGCCGAAGGCTCGGAACACCCTTAATGGTTTCGTTAAGCGATTGATTTACCGACAGAGTTAGCACTAGGTTTCAATCTGCCAATCAGATAGTCTTCTAATGCAGGTGAAAGGTAGTTGAACTCGGGAGGGAACCCTATGGTTGCGAGCCGGTTTACCCCGAGCTTTTTCCACTTCTCTTGTGGGACGTATCCGTAACTGTCACCTTCGCCACTAATTGCAAGAACATGGCTCTCTAATCTAGCACTGATACCGCGAGCTACACTGCTGCGCCCGAGCCCGATATATACGAGAGATTCATCGGAAAATAGCGCATACAACCCACCAAGCAAGTAATTTGGTACTGGGCCTTTCCAATTCCAATCAAAGTTCCACGCCGGAACTGGCAACTCTCCGTACCAGTGTCGATTGAAGAATTCTGAGGTTTCCTGAATTAGGTGATCCATGCTTTCGTCCGTGTGCTTAACGATTCAAACAGAGGCGCGTTTTAGTGCGTGGACTTACCCTGATACATATGACACACCTCAGCCTCAAACGGAGGACATTTCAAAGGCCTCTGGGCTGACGCCACCCAGGTGGGTATGACGTCGGACCCGGTTATAAAACACTTCGATGTAGTCGAACACATCCGCCTTAGCCAAGTCACGGGTTTTGTAGATCCGTTTGCGAATGCGTTCCTTTTTCAAGCTGCTGAAGAAGGATTCCGCCACCGCGTTATCCCAGCAATTTCCCCGACGGCTCATGCTCGGTTCGAGGTTATGGGCGCGGCAGAATCGATGCCAGTCATCGCTGCCGTACTGCGAGCCTTGGACGCCCTTCTAAGAGTCAAGCAGCAATTCTCGACTGGCCAATCTCACGTTGCCGGTGGCGTAAAAGATAGAACAGCTCTCGCGCTATGTAACGTTTTAGACAACGGATAGCTTCCAACTTTGAATGCCCTTCTGTTAGTCGTCTTGCAACGTACTCCTGGGTTTTAACATCAAGCCGAAGCCTGCCGATCGCAATTATGTGCAGTGCACTGTTGGCTGCGCGATCGCCTCCTCGGTTAAGCCTGTGGCGCTGCGTCTTTCCGGAAGATGCCGGTATGGGATTGACCCCGCAAAGCGCAGCAAAACTGGCTTCGGAGCCAAGTCGATCAGGGTTGTCACCTGCGGTAATCAACAGCTGCGCCGCCGACTCATAACCGACAGCTGTTCTTGCAACCAAGTCGGGCGCAAGTTCGTCCACGATGGCCTTGATCATGGTATCCAAGTCCGCGATCTCGTCATGTAGCTCTACATATCGGCGAGCGAGGGACTTCAGGGCTATCCGATAGGCCGTCATGACGTCTCGGTATCCGCCTAGATCGGGACGCGATGATGCCAACGTCCGGATAAGTTGCATGCGCGTCATGCTCCTAAGCTGGTCCCGTAACTCCTCCGGTGCGGAGACAATCTGGGTTTGAATCATCTGAAGCGCTACCCTGCGGGCTGCGATCGCTGTCTTTCGACAGACTTTCAGAACACGCAAGGATTCAACCATGCCGTCACGTGTCTTCGGTGTTACCGTACGAATGCCCGCAAAGGCCGCGTGCGCAGCATTTTCAGCATCAATGCTGTCGTCTTTGCCCCGCTTGCGGCGGACGGATTTATCGGGACTTGTAACCTCCAGAGTCGTGATGCTGGCCTGCTGTAAATAGCGCAACAGACCCGCGCCATAGGTTCCTGAGCATTCAATCCCTATTCTGGTGACGTCGCCAAAGCTGCGCATCCACGCCAACATGGTTTTATAACCATGGCGCGTCGCTGGAAAGGTGTTTGTTCCGAGAACCTGATCATGACCATCAACCGCGGCAGCAACATGCAGATCTTTATGGGTATCAACACCACCGACAATCACCGGGCGAACATCCTGCTGTAAAGACATGACGAAGCTCCTGGCTATCTATTTGAAGATGGCTTCACCATGCACGATAGCCTGGACACGACAGTAACGAGACAGGCTGTCAGGCCCTTCTTGAGTCACATGCATCGGCGGGGGGAAACCCCTGCCGCTAGGTGTTCTCGGAATTCCGACAGGTCCAGGGAAAGACACATATCTGGGTCGATCGGAGTGCGGGTCAGGAAACCCGAGAACACTTGCGACACCCAGTATTTCAAGTTGAGCCAAAATCAGAAATACCCGGCACTGACAGTATTACTGTCGGAATGTACAAGGACAGTTTCCCTCGGACGACGTCGCCAAACGGCCATCAGTAGCGCGTCTACCACCAGTGTGCGGTGCAGCGTGGGCTTCATTGACCAGCCGACCACACGCCGTGAGAACAGATCGACCACCACTGCCAGATACAGCCAGCCTTGCCAGGTGCGGAGGTAGGTGATGTCTGTCACCCAGGCTTTGTCTGGGTGGCTCACCGTGAATTCACGCTGGGGCTTGTTCGGCGTGAGGATCGACGGTCTTCCGGCGATTACCCGTGGTGCTTTGTAACCTCTCAGAGCCTTGATTTTATTCTCTTTCATTAACCGGGTGACCCGGTTCTTGCCGCAGGTTTCACCGGCTTCCCGAAGGTCCAGAAACACGCGTGGAGCACCGTAGACACCAGAGCTTCCTGAAAGTCAGGCTTTCGGAGAACGGGGTTAAAAAAATCCTTTCTCAAGATCTCGAATTTGTAAAGTTTGTCCAAATCGTGAGGTCGAGTTGCCTTCGTTTACAGCAAAGTCCTCACTGGGGATTAATGCATCCAATTTTACTTTAGCCATTTGTCATCCCATTCGGTATAGATCTACCCGTGTGATGTTCGATTGAAAGGTGCAAAATGTTCCTTAAGATTTGTCGAAACCACTTAATAAATATTTCAGTTAAGATCTAATTGATCGGCTCGACAAAACCGAATCTTGCGAATTTTTCTTGACGGAGATAAGAGCTCAACGGGTCTCCATCTCCAAAATGCCAACATTCGCCAGGATGTGGTGTGAATAAATGATCCTCGTTGTCGAATACTACACCTTTTGTACAGAGGCAATGATACAAAACTCTCCGATTTTCCACCGCTAACCTAACCTCAGAATTGGATCGAAGGTCATAATCTTGTTCGATCAAATATTCTAGCTCTGGAGCTCCGTAAGGAGTTCTATTTCCAACTGAGCAGTAAAGCTCCTGTCTTCTCCCATCTTTAAGACTTCGAATTTCTAAATCAAACGCTGCTCCCGTCGAATGAGGCGGAGGAGCGCTTCCTTCCAGTACTTGGGCAAAAAGTCTTTTTGCCTTAAGGTCGCCATGTTTTCGCTCGTATTCTTTAATTACGAGTTGTTGAAGATCGGGGTGCCTCCATCCAGATTGCACATGAAGAAAATATCCCATTTTTCTGAGATGTTCGTCGACTTTTTGGAGTCTCTTCGCATGTGACTCCCTTAGGTAGGCACTTGGCCTCAACAAACCTTTGGTGATAGCCTCTTCGAGAAAGGTTTCGCCAGAAACGAACTGATTTAGGTAAAAATCAGAACTTACTATGCCAAATTCCGAGATATTTATGAGAGGCTCGTCTGAGTTAACGACTCGTATTTTGGGATATTTGTCTTTGTAAGGGCCATCATTATCAAAGCCAACTTGTGCGATCATCCAAGGGTCAATTTTAATTGGTGTGTTTTTTAGTTCCTCTAGGGTGCTCATTTCTAAATTTACCTGTAGGCTAAGTGTCGTTTTATGCGCTTTTCTTCAAGGACATCTTTGCTAAGAGGAAGGCAAGATATTTCACTCGGATCGGCCAACTTTTGAAACCCAAACTTCCTTATTGCCTCTTTACCTTCTTTAGTAGCGCCTCTGGTGCAAAGTGCCTTGAGGTGCCCCCTGTGGAGTAGTTCACCGATTTGCTCTAACATTTCGTCTATAACATATGCTTCCGCATGGCCTCCTTTACCACCGGCCATGCCGATGTATAAAGCGGCTGCATCAGTGAAATTCTTAGATATGTGGCGGTCTTTAAGGTCTCTCCCGTTCTTTATATTAACGGTATGGATGTCCTTATAAGCCTCGAGCGTTAAGGGATACATAATGTAATAACCAAGAAGCTCTCTCTTATCTGTTTTTGGAGAGGAATAAAGACAAGTAACTATTTTGTCATTAATGCCATGCCTCCTGCTGAGTGTTTCGAGGTCGATATGGCTATCGCCCACTAATGAACGCCCAAAATCTACAATTTTTGGAAGGTCAGCCAATGCTGCAAATTCTGCATCGAATTCGGCGCGAAGTTTCGCCCTCTGGTTCAAAATACGTCGTTTCTTTCTGGTTAACAAATAATTGACTATACCAATTATTGGCGTTGTTGCTATGAAGGTAAGAAAGATCCCCAATCCGATCGAAAGTATTTCAGACCATTGTGGTCTTTCTAAGAATGGCAATCGACTTTCAGCATTAATGGAGTACAAAAGCCAATTAAAACCGAGGAGTGAGACTGATAGCCCGCAATACACCCTAGTTAAACGAAAATCTCGCCTGAATATCTTCCAGTATCTGTTTTCGATCATTTATATTTCTCAGCTTCAATAGAGGGCGGATTTTGAAAATGATGAGCTTCGTTGAGATTCTTATCGAAGCTTCCGCACGAAAACAAAAAGGCCCGAAGTTCTCACCCCAGGCCTTCTCGTCACTCAGTGCAGTCGGTCACCTTAACCGCATTTCTTATACGCATAAAGAATCTGACTACTTTTACTCACTGACTGAGCTAACCTGCTATTTTTGTTTGATATAGCAGTATAAATTAATCGAATGTCAGTTTATCAGTGAATACTTTGAGAAATCCACCATTGTATACTTTTGTGAGAATTAAGGCGCCCGATGCCTCTTGGAGGGGTACTAGAGCCCTGCCATGAGCAGGGGCCGAAGCTCGATTCGGTGCACAAGCGAATCAAGAAAAATTTCAACCACGGAATCGACAGGTTAGAAGAAGCGCTTGCATGTCAGCTGATTGCGCAGGATTTTGGGAGTTTGGTTATCCTGGGAGATGCTGCAGTCATGTTACCAACTGAGTGGAGTGTTGGTTGATTGTGGTCGATTAATTTTGCCTAAAGCTTCCAGACTCGGAGTTTCTGGTAATGAGCGATACAGAAACTGGACCAAGTCAGGCTCAAAACTCTAACCAGCGGTATAAATAAAACTTGCACGTTTATCACTTAGCTGAAGTCTCCCGACTCTATCTTGCGCAGTACTTCCGATACCGAGCGTCTGCCTTCTGGGGTATCTAGAAGCTCGTACGGAGCCTTGCCACCCAAGGCTGGAACCGGGCTCTGTAACCACTCTTTTGTAGCAGCTTCTGACTTCCATATTTCGCGGGCTTGACGAAGCACGTGAGCGGTGTCGAGGTTTTTTATAATATTCGCCATTTACCAAAGGCCCCAATGATGAAGATCAGGGCTATCCTATCATCGGGGCAAGTTTTGAAATACTGTCTGGGATTAGCTGACCACTAAACAGGAAGCCTCTCGGCCAGAGCATACGCCCCGTGGTGGAGCAGCGTTCTTAGTAGCCTCCGGACGCGCGCTCCGAAACTATCTAACGTTGACCAAATGTATTGTTGATGCCTGGATCTCGCCTGATTTGATGATCTCGCAGACCATCTGGTGCTGGCCTCGGTATGCCGTGCGTTCCCAATGTGTGAGATTTTCGGATGACGCTACATGGCCCATGTCATTTGCGGCCTCCGCTTCATCACCTGAGTTTACAACCCTCCACTGCACGGTATATGGCGGAGGCACATTTGTGGTGGCTTCAAACTTAAGGTGAACTTTCTTGGGTACAAATCTCCCGCTGCCCACATTTCTACTCAGCAAGAAACCACCCTCGGTCTTGGACACACCTACAGTCAAGTTTAGGTCATACCGCTGATCGTTCGCAGAACGGGAGCCGGTATCCGTTTCCCAAAAAGAATGCTGGAACAGATAGTTCCATGCGTCTTTCGCTTTTTGATCGGTGCAGGAGTCGTCGAAAAGCACCCCCAGCTTGGTAAGAACAGAGCCGAGCCGCTTCCGCAGATTGTTGACCTGCGTGACAAACTTGGATTTGTCGGTAAGTTCCTGGCAGGGATCAACCGGGTTAATTACATCGCAGGTACCTTCAAGCCGCCACTTTATTCGATCCAATGTGTTGTATAGCGCGATATCGTCACGGTCGGGATGCGGTTCGTAGCACTCCGCAACCAATGCCGAAATGATAAATCCTCCGGGTAGGTTCCAGCCCTCACGCGCTCTCGTAAAGGCCTTGATCAACCTGACAAGGCGTCGCATCTGCTGTGGAGCAACTTGCGGATTCCAAAGGAACCCTTTTGCTGGGCTCTGGTTCTTTACTTCGCATATGAACCAATCCGTAACTGCTTTGGGGTCTCGCTTTGTCCAGTTGGCTCCAGCGTGTTCCAGCACCTCATTGCCCAACCAGTCGGTTCTACGTCGGTATACTGCTATGTCCACGTGATAACCCGCCGCATACCAGATAGTAACGGCATTCGTCCTTGCCTCGGGATCTTTGGAAAAGCCGTTTGCTTTTCGAGCAATAGCCTCAGCCACACGCTTGCGAGCGTTCAATGGAGAGTCGGTTAGGTCGTTCTCCTCAAATATAATGGCAATATCAATATCATAGTCGTTGTTGGAGGATTTGTTGGCGGTATGCATCGCGATGCTGCCTTGCAGAAGGTTTCGTACGAAGGTCGGATGCCCCAGTTCTTGCAGACCGTCTCTCAGGCGCGCCAGGTTAATATCCCGGAGCTCGCGCAATCGGTTGATCTCGTCCTTGAGTCGGACATGGTTCTGGTAAAAAGCATTGAGCGAGTCATGCATGTTGTACTGGGGCATGTTCCTCTCCCTTGGGCGACATGGAATGGAATGTGGCTGAGGTGTGGTTGGCATGGTTGAGTGAGAGAGCCCATGAATAGCGAGGCTTGGTCTTCGCCGAGTAGTTGTAAACAACAATCTCTGGGTCTATGCGTTCGTTGATACAGCGTCCCAAGGCGAAGCAGAGTGACACCGGGCCAGCGTAAAAAATATGGATGCGCTGACGGTTTGGAAGTCGATTCTTGATCAACTCCAGGGTGCGCCGGAATTCTGAGCAAATCTGATTGACCTGGTTGCGATTGGTGATTAGCTGGCGCTGAGGTTGCCGTGCGTTAAGTTCAACGGTGCCTAGAACATTAGGCAGTCCCAATTCAGCTATTTCCACCGGATTTACGGGGTAACTTATACCAATGGATACGACGACATCGCCTGGGTCTTCCGAGTAGGGCAGTTGAGCTCCAGTGATTGTGGTCTCTAAGGATTCGTCCTTGCCGAAAAGCTGATTCCAGCGGCCTGTTTCATTATTAAGGTCGTATAGCTCAACTTTGTATTTGTTGTCTGAGAGCAAATAGCCGAGATAGAACGCCAACGGAACATGTGGGAGGCCATAGTAGGCTATACGCGAATCCAAGGATGAGCCTAACAGCCCCCTCAGCTCTTGGGGCACGCCGTTCAGCCTACGGAGAATAGACTGATGGTCGGTCAGCAACCCGTTTGTATAGGAATCGCTGTGGTCGACGTCAATCTCACGATAAGTTGCCAGCCGTTGCGGGATAGGCAAGTCCTTGCGAACGTCTTCTTTCGAAAAGCTCCCGAGAGAGTTATGCCGGATCCCAATGGTTTCCCTAGTGGTTTGCCTGGGAGCCCAGAAATGACTGACGAGAATCAAAACAACTCCAATGCAAAAAATTGTTGTGCCCAGACGAGGCATGGGTTCCGAAACGGGGAGCTGGCCAGCGTCGAATTTTTCTAGTAGAAGGTTAATGATGTCAACGATCAGCGAAGGGGATATGAGGTATAATCCAAATAAAACAATAAGATAGGCCGCCCTTCCGGTGATTGGACGTAGAAGATATCTTATGAGTAATTCGAGAGCGTCGCTAATGGTCATCAATCTGCCACCTTCCATGAGAATCGTATTGATACTGTACACTAATCAAAAAGATGATGACAACAGATTAAATTGACCATGACGATTGCTCTGTGTAAGCTTTAATGCATCTAGGCTTTAAAATTTCTTACTCGTGGACGAAATAACGCAGATGCAGGCAGAACGGCTGGCCCATATCGATTTTCGACTCTATTTTTTGGGGTCGGTGGGACGGAATGATCTTGTGAGGCGGTTTGGGATTAAAGAGGCTGCTGCTACTCGCGACCTGACCCAGTATCGCGAATCCGCACCTCAGAACATTCAGTACGATACGAAGGCGAAGATTTATCGCGTAACTGAAAAATTTGAGCCGCTTTTTGACTACAACCCGCAAAGGGTACTCTCGGCGCTTTCGAAGGGAATTGGCGATGATGCGGTGAGGGAGCAGAAACCCTTCATTCCTTGTGAGACGCCCTCCCAGCTAAGTACTCCAGATCTCGGGGTGCTCTCGATATTGACCAGGGCTATTTATAACCAACAGCCTGTCCAAATCGAATATCGATCATTGTCGAGCGGTTTTACCACTCGCGAAATCGTTCCATTCTATCTGGTAGACAACGGGCTTCGTTGGCACATCAGGGCTTATGATCGACGAAGAGGCCGTTTCACAGATTTCGTGATCACTCGAATAACAAAGCCAAAGCTACTGCCAGACAGTCCTATTGAGGAACATGAGTTGTCCTCAGCTGACATTCAGTGGAACCGTATCGTCGAGATGGAAATCGTCCCCCATCCGAAGTTGAGCTTTAAGGAAACAATAGAGGCAGATTACGGAATGAAGAACGGCGTATTGGCAGTGAACGTTCGAGCGGCTGTAGCTGGCTACTTGCTGCGCCGCTGGAATGTCGACTGCACCGCTAAAGGCGAGCTAGAAGGTGCTGAATATCATCTTTGGTTAAACAATAGGCAGGCACTGTACGGAGTCCAAAACCTAGTTCTGGCACCTGGCTTTCAGCAAGATCCCCTATGACTGGACGTCCAAGCAGTCTATGTGCAATGGTCGACTGAATCCGGGCAGTCTTTTAAGGGTTTTCTTGGCTGCAGCGGGCCAAATACCGTGTTGAACGCATCTTTGGCTTATACGTAGAAGCTAGGATATCCAGCTAGCTAGCACTCGTTCGGGCCCTCCAGCTCTTGTCTAATCCTGTCAAAAATATCCTCAATTTCCATATCGTCCTTGAGGGAGAAACACTCAGTGAGCAGGGTGAGAGGGTGGACCCCGATTGTCGTCGCAAGTTCATCGATCTTGTTGAGACTCGGGCTTTTGAGGCCTCGCTCTAGCTCGCTCAGGTAGGTCCTACCGCTTATATTTGTAAAAGCTTCTTGTGATAGTCCTTTAACCTTTCTGCGGCGTCTGAGCGCTTCACCGAATGCCTTCTGCAGTTCCATGTCGTCCCCTTGAGTTGAAAGGGATATGACACTGGTTTGAAGGCTATAGCACTACACGCTATAGTGTGCATTTTGGGGGTTAGTTATGTTCATGACTCAAAATCACACGGAAAACCTTCTCGGTAAGCCATTCAGTCGAGATCAGTTCTGGAGTGGGTGTCAATGGCCATTTATTTTGACCCACCTTTGGCCAATAAAATTGACCCACCTTTCATAGTCTAGCTTGTAACTTTCTGCTTCAGTCGATAGCTTTCTC